>LNFM01003073.1_pt1 | contig 62434 bp, 47 predicted proteins | sample 596031 | NCBI WGS metagenome assembly LNFM01 (sample SAMN04254537, study PRJNA301005) | activated carbon metagenome | isolation source: dual media filters at the Ann Arbor, Michigan drinking water treatment plant | place: USA: Ann Arbor
CGGGACACCACCGCCCACGGACCACTGGTTGCCCGACGCGTTGCAGGTCGAGGCCCAGATCACCGTGCTGCCGTTCACTTGCGAGTTGATGTTGCCCAGCGTCACGGTGATCGTCGCGCCGGCGGTCGTCGCGGCGAACGCGACACCCGTGACGTAACGGCCCGTGATGCTCGTGGGCAGACCGGCCGTGGCCGCGTCGCTCACACCACCGGCACTGGCGGCACCACCCAGCGTGCCTTCCGAGCAGGCTTGACCGGCTGCAAGACGCGCCGGTTCGGTCAGGCTGGTGGCTTCCTGGATCTTCGCGCGGATCGTGTAGTCCTGATAGGCCGGCAGCGCGATCGCCGCCAGGATGCCGATGATCGCCACCACGATCATCAGTTCGATCAGGGTAAAGCCTTGTTGAATACGCTTCATTTGTGGAACTCCTAAGGCGGTTGGACAGGTGATACACAGACGGGCGATGTGCGCCCTCCCAAAATGCAAGCGGTGTGCCAGAGGGCTAAAAGGCTCGCAAGGGCTTGTCGGAGGACAAGTTTCGTCCGATGGAGCCCTGCGAACCCTGTCGAGATCCCGTCTGATCGCGCTTTTCGTGGACACCTCGCGCAAGGCATCCTGTCGGTCCGTCAGATTTCAGTCCGCGGCCCGCCTTCGGCGCCCGGATTTCCCCGGGAACCAGGGCGGCCCACTCGGCATTTCCTGACGTTTTCCGTCAGTCGCCGGAGTAGCCAGGGATGCGGCCGACGTCCACTTCGTCGATCTGCTCGCGATCGAGGAACTGCTCGGCGTAGCGCAGGTAGACGCGCTCGCGGACGAAGATGTCGAAGAGGTCCGGGTCCACGTGCCCGTTCAGCTTGAACTTGCCGAGGATGTGGAGCGATTCGGTCAGCGTCTTGCCCTTCTTGTAGGGCCGGTCCTTCGCCGTCAGCGCTTCGAAGATGTCCGCGATGCCCATGATGCGAGCCTGGACCGACATCTGGTCCCGCGTGAGGCCGCGCGGGTAACCCTTGCCGTCCATGCGTTCGTGGTGGCCACCGGCGTACTCGGGCACGTTCTTCAGGTGCTTGGGCCAGGGCAGCGCCTCCAGCATCTTGATCGTGACCTCGATGTGGTGGTTGATGATCTGGCGCTCCTTCGCGGTCAGGGTGCCGGCGCGGATCGTCAGGTTCTCCAGTTCGTCCTCGGTGAGGAAATCCACCATCTCGCCGTGCACATTGCGCCAGCGGTACTTCTTCGAGATCTCGCGCACCCGTTCCTGGTCCTCGGGCGGCATTGCCTCGCTGCCGACGTTGCAGGCCCGCAGGAAGCGCCGGTCCTCCTCGATCTCGCGGATGCGTTCGCGGAACGCCTGCTCGAGCACGGCGCCGTCACCGCCGGCGGTGGCGAAGCGTGCGGCGCCGCGCAGTCGCATCATCTCGATCTCGGCATCGCGCTTGACCGCCTCGAACCGGGTATCGATCAGTTCAATCCGGTCGTGGATGGTCTGCAGCTTGGTGGCCTTGTCCACCACGTGCACCGGGGTCGTGACCTTGCCGCAGTCGTGCAGCAGGCCGGCGATCTTCAGCTCGTAGCGGTCGATGTCGGTCATGCTCCAGTCCGACAAGGGCCCTGCAGCAGTCCCGTGCGTGGCCTCGGCGAGCATCATCGTCAACACCGGCACGCGATTGCAGTGGCCGCCGGTGTAGGGCGATTTGTCGTCGATCGCCTCGTTGATGAGATTGATGAACGACTCGAACAGGTTCTCGAGCTGCAGGATGAGCAGCCGGTTCGTGAGCGCCACAGCGGCCTGGGACGCCAGCGACTGCGCGAGCCGCTCGTCGGCCTCGCTGAACGGGACGATCTCGCCGGTGGAACGGTCCTTGGCGTTGATCAACTGCAGCACGCCGATGATCGCGCCCTCGTGGTTCTTCATCGGCACGGTAAGGAACGACTTCGACCGGTACCCGGTGCGCTGGTCGAAGGCCTTGGTGCCGGAGAAATCGAAGCCCTCGGCCGTGTAGGCGTCGGCGATATTGACCGTGCTGTCCTTCAGGACCGAGTAGGCCACCACCATCGAGGTGTTTTCGCGGCCGGCTTCGTCGCGCAGGCGGATGGGCTCGAACGGAATCCTGACACCCGTGGTGCCGCCCATGGCGATGCCGAGCGACTCGGTGCGGATGATCTCGAAGTCGAGCGTGTTCTGGTTGTCGGCGTGGCGCCGGTAGAGCGTGCCGCCGTCGGCATTCGTGATCTTCTTCGCGGCGATGAGAATGGTCTCGAGCAGTCGGTCGAGATCCTTCTCCTTCGAGAGCGCGATCCCGATCTGGTTGAGCTCCTCGAGCCGCCGGATGAGGTCGCCGGCCCGCACCTGCACGACCTCGGGGCGGTCCTTGATCGGGACGGTGGTGTTCATCGGCGAAGGTTGGCCCGGGATCACGGTCGCGTCACTTGATGCAGACGGCCCGCACCTGCTTCATGTCGGTGATGCCCTGCAGCACCTTCTCGATGCCGTCCTGCTTCAGTGTGCGCATGTTCTCGGCAAGCGCGGTCGCCACGATCTCGGCCACCCGTGCATGTTCCTGGATGTGCTTCTTGATGGTATCGGTGCCGATCAGCAGCTCGTGCAGACCGACGCGACCCTTGTATCCGGTGCCGCTGCAGGTGTCGCACCCCACCGGGGTGTAGAGCGTGAACTGTCCCTTGTCGTTGCCGAACGTCTGCGCCCATTCGCGGTAGATGGCCTCGTAGGAGCCCTTGGGATCGCGTTTCCACGCCTCGGTGTTCTTGAGCTCGACGCAGTATTCCTCGAGCATGGCCTTCAGCTCCTCCTGCGAAGGCGTATGGGCGGCCTTGCACTTCGAGCACAGGCGCTTCGCCAGACGCTGCGCCAGGACACCCAGCAAAGCGTCGGCGAAGTTGAACGGGTCCATCCCCATGTCGAGCAGGCGGATGATCGACTCCGGCGCGCTGTTCGTGTGCAGGGTCGCGAACACCAGGTGGCCGGTGAGCGAGGCCTCGATGCCGATGGCGGTGGTCTCCTTGTCGCGCATTTCGCCGACCATGATGATGTCCGGATCGGCTCGCAGGAACGCCCGCATCGCGCTCGCGAAGTTGAGTCCCGCCTTGTTGTTCATCTGGACCTGCCGCAGTCCCTTCTGGGTGATTTCCACCGGATCCTCGGCGGTCCAGATCTTGGTCTCCGGGGTGTTGAGGTAGCCCAGCACCGAGTGCAGCGTGGTGGTCTTGCCGGAGCCGGTCGGCCCGCACACGAAGAACAGGCCGTAGGGCTTCGATACGGTTTCCTTGACGTTCTTGAAGTTGCGGGCGGACAGCCCGAGCTTCTCGAGGGGAATCGGCTCGCCGGCCGCGAGAATACGCATGACGATGTCCTCGACACCGCCTTGCGAAGGCACGGTGGCCACCCGCAGTTCAATGTCGAGCGGACCGAACTTCTTGAACTTGATCTTGCCGTCCTGCGGCTTGCGCTTCTCGGAGATGTCGAGGTCGCACATGATCTTGAGACGCGCCGCCAGCGCATTGCGATACGACGCCGGGACCGAGATGTAGGGCACCAGCGTGCCGTCCTTGCGGAACCGCACTTCGGTCTTGGCCTTGCCGGGGAAGGGCTCGATGTGAATGTCGGATGCGCCCTGGTGATAGGCGTCGACGATGATCTTGTTGACGAGCTTCACCAGCTCGTTGTCCTGGGCGAGCGAAACATCGTCACCGCTGCTGCCCGCGCCGATGAACTCCTCGTCCGATTCGTCGTCGAGCTTGCCGAGCAGTTCGCCGATGTCGGCGCCATCCATCTCGATGCCCATGCCACCGCCACTGCCACCGCCGAAATACTGATCGAGCGTCGCCCGGAACTCACGCAGCGTGCTGACGCGATAGACGACCTTGGCGCGCGGAAACACGTTGCCGACGATGCGCGAGGCGCGCAGACGCTCCGGATCGGTGGTGAGAACCAGCAGGCCTTCCTTGCCTTCCTCGAGCGGCACCCAGCCGCCCGACTCGACGAAATCGCGCTTCAGATTCTTCAGAAGATCCATGGGGCGGATGCGATCGCCCTTGAACGGTTCGTAGGGCACGCCGAAGAAGGCCGACAGCGCTTCGCCGATGGCCGTGGGCTTCACCTGGAATTCGTCGGTGAGCACCTCCTCGATGTCGAGGCCCTTGCGGCGCGCCGAGCGCGTGGCGAGTTCCATCTCCTCGGCCGACAGCACCGCGTTGGTGACCAGCGCGTCGTACTTGCCGCGCAGCACCGCAGTGGACTTCTGGCGCAGCTTGAGCGCGATCGCGAGCGTCTCGCTCAGGTTGACGATGCCCTCTTCGGCCAGCGGTCCGAAATTCTCGCCGTTCTTGCTGTTGATGACCTGGACGATGCCGACCAGTTCGTTGGTGCCGGCCTCCAGCACCGGGGCCACCAGCATCTGCTTGGTGCGGTAGCCGGTGCGCTTGTCGACTTCCTTCAGGAACTTGAGCTGCGGGCTCAGGTTGCGCAACTCGTTCTCGTCGTACACGTCGCGGATGTTGGCGAGCTTCTTGGTGAGTGCGACGTAGCCTGCGATCGACTGGTCGTTGATCGGCAGCTTCAAGTCCTTGAACGAGGTGAGTCCGGTCTTGACCTTGGAGATGATGGCCGTCTTGTCCTCGGCCAGCGCATACACTGTGAGGCGGTCGGCATCGAACAGCGCGCAGATCTCCTGCGACATCTCGAGCATGATCTCGTCCACGTTGGTGGTGGCGTGGATCCTGTTCGTAACGGCCTGGAGCTTGCGCTGGAACTCCAGCTTGTTGCTCATCTCAGCCAGGTTTTGGCTGGTCTGCGGCTTGGCGTCGAGCACCGAACTCATGGCATTACCCTCGGAAGGAAACGCGGATCCGTTCGATGCGTGGCGCATGCCGCCCTCGTCACTCCACGGAAATCCATTCTAAACCCCGCACTTCGTGACTCTGCAATCCGGCCGCGCCTCAGGCGCCGCCGGCCCCTTCAGAACTTGAACACGTGCCCGTTGGACAGCATGCGCGGATTGAACGCACCCGCGCACTCCTCGACTTCCGCCATGGTGAGCGCTCCCTCACCGGGCTTGAGATGGGTAATGAAGATCCGCGCCTGACGCTTCAGTTTCGCCAGTTCTGCGGCCAGCTGGTCCGGCCACAGGTGCTTCGAGGCGATCGCGAGATCCTTCTCGCCATTGCTGAACGCGGTCTCGATGATGACGTAGCGCAGATTCTCGATGCGGTTCACCTCGGCCCACAGTTCGTCGCAGGCACCGGTGTCACCCGTGAACACCAGGGCGGCCGCACCGCTGTCGAGGACGTAGCCCACGGCAGGGACCGTATGGTTCACCTTGAGCGGCGTGATCTTGCGCCCGTTCAGGTCGACCGGCTGACCAGGCGTTACCGGCGAGAAATGCAGGAACGGTTTGGTCGTGTCGGGGATGGTGGAGAAATCCGGCCAGATCTTCCAGTTGAAGATGTGGTCGCGGATGATCTGCAGCGTTTCCGCCGTGGCATGCACGATGATCGGCTTCGACCGCATGCCGCCCACCGTGTCCACGAGGAACGGCAGCATCGCGAGGTGGTCGAGATGTGAATGGGTCAGGAAGACGTGGTCGATCAACTGCAGCTCGGACAGCGTGAGGTCGCCCACGCCGGTACCGGCATCGATCAGGATATCCTGGTCGAGCAGCATCGACGTGGTGCGCAGGTTGCCCCCGATTCCGCCGCTGCAGCCGAGCACCCGGATCAGCATCGCTACTTGGAGTCGAAGTCGAAGACGCCGTCCCAGCCCGGCGGCGGCGGATCGCCGCGGAAATGCGCGATCCGCTTGATGAATTCCTGGTACAGACCGCACTCCGGCTCGGCCTTCTGCAGGTTGAGGAGCTGCAGCTCGGCCTTGTCCCAGTCCTGCGCACGATAGAACTTGAGCGCTTGCGCGAAGAGCTTCAGGCGATCGAGCGTCTCCTTGTCGACGCTGCCCTGCAGCCCGATGGGTTCGAAGATCGCGACCGGCTCGTCCTTGCCCTTCACCCGCACGCGATCGAGTTCGCGCACCACGACATCAGGGACAGCCTTGCGCGTCTCTTCACCGATGATCATGGTGACGCCGTATTTCTTGGTGAGCATCTCGAGACGCGATGCGAGGTTCACCGCGTCCCCCATCACCGTGTAGGCCACACGCACCGCCGAACCCATGTTGCCGACGCTCATGCGGCCGGTGTTGACGCCGATGCCGATCGTGAGCGGCCGCCAGCCGTTGGCGCGGAATTCGGTCTCGAGCGACTTCAACGTGATCTGCATCTCGAGACCCGCCAGCACCGCATTGCGCGGGTGATCCTTGTCTTCGATCGGCGCGCCCCAGAAAGCCATGATGGCATCGCCCATGTACTTGTCGATGGTGCCGCGATGCCCGTAGATCACTTCGGTCATGGGGGTGAGGTAGGCGTTCATGAGGCGCGACAGCGCTTTCGGTTCGAGGCCTTCCGACAAACTGGTGAATCCGCGCACATCGGAGAACAGCACGGTGAGCTCGCGGCTCTCACCCTCCATGGAAAAGCGTTCCGGATCGCGGCTCATCTCCTCCGCGATCTCGGGCGGCACGTACTGGCCGAAACGACCGGTGATCTGGCGCTTGGCCCGTGTCTCGACGAAGTAGCCGTAGGACATGTTCAGCGCGTACAGCATGACCACCATAAGCAATCCAGATGCCAAAGGCAGCACCAGATTGCCGCTGCTCCAGATGGCGAGATTGCCCGCGACCACGGCCGCGAGCACGCCCAGGGTGACCAGAGTCGCCTTGAGCGGGTTCAGGAACGGCAGCACCACGGCCATGATGATGCCGGTCGCGAGCAGCAGGAACACCTCGGCGCCCAGCACGTAGGGTGGCTTCTGCTTGATCGTGCCGTCCAGCATGCCGCCGATCAGGTTGGCGTGGATCTCGACCCCCGGATAGAGCGGACCCACCGGCGTCGAGCGCAGATCCTGCAAACCGGGTGCCGTGGTCCCCATGAGAGCGATCTTGTCCTTCAAATCCTCGGGCGGCACGCGATCGTGCAGCAGGTCGGTCGCCGACACGTACTTGAAGCTGCGCTCAGCCCCGCGATACGGCACCAGGGCGTTGGCACCCTGATCGAGCGGGATGCGCAGGCTCCCCACTTCGAGCCACTCCAGGCCGGGGTAGTTCTTGGTGAGGAGGCCGTCGGAGGGATAGCCCGGCTTGACCGGCGGCGAGTCCATCAGGAGGCGCACGATCGCGAGTGCGAGTGGCTCGTAGTACGCTCCCTTGTATTCGGCCAGCATCGGTACGCTGCGATGCACGCCGTCACGATCGGTCCACGGTGTCACGTGCCCGGCGGTCGCGGCGGCAGCCTGCAACTCGGGCAGGTTGCCGCCATAGCCCGGATACGAAGAGAAATCGATGCGCTTGCCGGTGAACGTGCCCGCGGGCAGCACCGGCTTGGGGATCGCACCGATCGCTATCCCCTCCTTGTCGGTCAGGACATTGGAGAAGTAGTAGCCGAGCACCACCGGGCGGCCCTTGAGGGCCTCCGCGAAGACCCGGTCGTATTCGAGCTTCGGGGTGATCGATTCCAGCGCGGCGCGGTATTGCGCATTGCCTTTGAGTTCGCCCTCGCCCAGTGCGCGCAGCACATCGAGGCCTGAACTCGCGTCGCGCTCGGAGAAGAATATGTCGAAGCCGAGCACGGCGACGTGATGCCGGTCGAACGCCTTCTCGACCAGTTGCGCGAGGCGGTCGCGGCGCCAGGGCCAGCGGCCCTCCTCGGCCAGGCTCTTCTCGTCGATGTCGATGATGACGATGCGCGGATCCACGGTCCGCGGCATCGTGAGCAGCAGCCGCGCGTCATAGGCGAATGCCTCGAGCTGGTCGATGGCGCGCAGCCGCGACCAGCCCGCCGCGTGGGCCAGGAACACGAGCAGCACCGCCACGCCCAGCAGTATGCGCACCGCGTGTTTCTTCAATGGCTCCCCGTCGTCTCGTCGTGTGCGTGCGTCGGGCGCCACTCCGCCGCGCTGCGAGGCGCGGCGGACGAATCCTCCAGCGCCACCGACGTGCGGTGCGGTCCGTGCTCGGCTACGCGGCCCGGAAGAAGAACTCCATCTTGACGCCGGCCAGTTCGATCACGTCGTGGTCGTTCAACTGGTGCGCCTGCGCATCGAGCGCCTTGCCGTTCACCACAGGGAAGGTGCCACCCTCCACATGGGTGATGAAGTAGCCTTGCGGCCGTTTGGCGATCACCGCGACCTGCACACCGGGTTTGCCCAGCGTGGTGAGCGCCTTGGTGAGCGGCAGTTCCTTGCCGGCGTTGGGCCCCGACAGGATCTGGATGACGCCTTGCTGACCGCTGGCCGCGGCCGGGGCCGCGGGCGTGATCGTCGCGGGCTCCACCTTGATCGCGGCCGCCGCGGCAGCGGCTGCAGCTTCGGCGGCATCGCCCAGTTGCGGATTGATCTGCGTGTCCGACAGCGCCTTTGCGACGCCACCGGTGGTCGTGAGGTTGGTCTGGGTATCGCCCAGTTTCGCCTCGACCGGCGCCTTGGGGGGCGCACGCAGCACCATCGTCTTCTCGAAGTCGGCCGCGGTCGTGGTGCTGGTCGCCTCGTTGATGTACTTCAGCTTGTACTTGCCGATCTCGATCACGTCCCCGTTCTGCAGGAAGTGCTTCTTGATCGGCTGACCGTTCACGAGGGTCCCGTTGGTACTGCCGAGGTCCTCGAGGAACGAGTCGTTCAGGATCGTGACGATGGCGGCGTGCTCGCCGCTCACGGCCAGATTGTCGATCGGTATGTCGTTGTGAGCCTTCCGACCGATCGTCGTGCGCTCCTTCGTCAGCGTGTACTCCTTCAGCATCACGCCGTCGAGAGTGAGAATCAACTTAGCCATAGCACAATCCCCGTATTTACTTGAACCACGACAGGACCTTGCCCAACCACGTTTCCGCCGCCGGAAAATCGCGGTTGACCCTGACCAGAACGACGGACACGTTGTCCCGTCCACCGTTGTCGTTCGCCATCTGCACCAGTTGATTCGCCGCGAGCGGCAGGTTCGACCCCATCGCATTCAGCGTCAACTCGATGTCCTCGTCCTCGACCATGTCGTTGAGGCCGTCCGAACACAGCAAGTACAAGTCGCCCGGCCGCGCATCGTAGGTGTGGATTTCTGCCTCCACCTCCGGTTCGATGCCGAGCGCACGTGTCACCAGATTCTTGTTCTGCGACCGCCGCGCCGCTTCGCGCGTGATCATGCCGCTGTCGATCTGCTCCTGCAGCAGGCTGTGGTCGCGCGTCACCTGCTCCAGCTTGTCCTCGCGCAGGCGGTACAGCCGCGAGTCGCCGATGTGGGCCACCGACAGGCGATTGTCGCGGAACAGGGCCACCACGAGCGTGGTGCCCATGCCGGCATACTGGGGTTGGCTGCTCGCCGACTGGTAGATGGATGTGTTCGCCTTCGCGATGATGCCCTTCAGCAGCCGGATCGCCTGCAGATCCCCGTCGGCCTGATCGAGCGCGTGCAGATTGGTCTTGGCGATCGCCTGGCGCATCTCGGACGTGATGAGCGCCACCGCGATCCCGCTCGCGACCTCACCGGCATTGTAGCCGCCCATGCCGTCGGCGAGTACCGCGAGGCCGACTTCACCGTCGGACGAAATTGCATCCTCGTTGTGGGACCGCACCATCCCGGTGTGGGTGGCGCTGGCGATTTCGAGGGCCTTGGCCAGATTCATTCTTCTAGAGGGAAACGTCGAGGGTGGAAGAGGATGCCGACAGTTCGGCGGCGCACGCACGCAGCGCAGCCGCCATTTCGTCGCCGGTGGCGAAGCGCTGCGATTTTTCCTTGGCGAGCGCCTTGTCGATGATGGCCACCAGCGAGTCGGGCAGCGTCGGATTGAGTGTCAGGATGTCGGCCGGCGCCTCGTTGGCGATCTTGAACATGAGCTGGGTCATGGTCTCGCCCTGGAACGGCAGGCCGCCGCTCGCGAGCTGGTAGATGGTGACGCCGAGCGAGAACAGGTCCGACTGCCCGTCGATCTTCTGCCCTGCGAGCTGCTCGGGCGACATGAACGAGGGCGTGCCCAGCACCATGCCGGTCTTGGTCTTGGACGAATCGGTGATGCGCGCGATGCCGAAGTCGGTGACCTTCACCGAATCGGCCTCCGGGTCGTACATGATGTTCGCAGGCTTGATGTCCCGATGGACCACACTCTGCGCGTGCGCATAGGAGAGCGCTTCGGCCACGCGCGCCGCGATCGACAGCATCTTCGGCAGCGGCAGCAGTTGCCCGGCCTTCGCATGGGGCGCCAGGTCCTTGCCCTTCAGGAACTCCATCGCGATGTAGGCGAGATCGTGCTCCTCGCCGGCATCGAAGATGGTGACGATGTAGGGGTGATTGAGCCGGCCCGCCGTTTCCGCTTCGCGGAAGAACCGCTGCTTCACGTCTTCCAGTTCGTCGGGCTCGAATTCCTGGGACAGCGCCATGGTCTTGATCGCGACCACCCGGCCGATCTTCGGATCGCGGCCGAGGTAGACCACGCCCATGGCGCCCTTGCCGAGTTCCTTTTCGACCTGATAGCGGCCCAGCATCGGCTTCTCGACCTGCCCGCCCTCGAGAATCAGAGTCGAGGCGTTGGTGCGGCCGCCGGCGCCCCCGAGAATCACGGTCTCGGACATCTGCTTCGCGCGCGAGAGCTTCTGCTCGAGATCGCGGAATTTCCGGTTGTGGCCGCCCATGTACTCGTACACGGACTGGGCCTTGTTGAACTGGCGCTTGCGTTCGAAGTCGAGCGCCAGGTTGTACAGGTTGTCCATGATGCTGTCGTCGAGCGGGCACTTGCGGAACTTGTCGAAGGCCATGTCGAGCTGGCCCTGACCCTGGAACGCGAGACCCAGCATGCGATTCGACTCGGCCGACTCCTGGTCCGAGCGCAGCTTGCCGCGTTCGGTGACGAGGAAGCGCTTGGTGGTGAGCGCGAGATGGCCCACCAGGAGCAGCACGACCGCGCTCATCAGCGGAATCCACATGAGCTGCGTCGTCATCAGCGCGAAATGCGTTCCGATCAGCACCACGACCAGCACGGCCGTCAGCGCCGCGGCAAGTCCGGCCTTGAGCCGCGGCAGGAGCACCGCGAGGTACGCAGCGATCAGCAGAAACACCGCCAGCGACACCCAAGTGCCCCAGGTCGGCTGCACGAAGAAATTCTCGTTGAGAATGCTCGACACCGAGTGCGCGAGCGTCAGCACCGGCGCCATGGCCGCGGAGATGGGTGTCACCTGGGTGGTACCCACACCGGCCGCCGTGGGGCCGATCAGCACGATCTTGTCCTTGTACTTCTCGGCCGGGATCTTGCCCTGCACCACGTCGTAGAACGAGTCCACCTGGAACGCGGGCCGTCCTTCGCGCTCCTTGTAGAAATACGTGAACATCTGCAGATAGGGATCGGTGCGGATCGACAGGTTGCCGAGCTGAACGCCCTCGCCCAGCCGGACCTTCACGTCCTTGGGCTGCAGATTGAGGCTGCGCGCCGCGATCATCAGCGCGAGCGACGGATAGAACTGGTCGTAGTAGCGCAGCACCAGCGGCTCGGTGCGGATGCTGCCGTCGACGTCGGGCGCCGCGTTGAGATGGCCCACCGCCGCCGCGCCGGTACCGAAGCCCTCGAGCGGGACCAGGACCCCGACGGTCGAGAGCGGATAGAGCCCGGCGTTGCCGGCACCCACGCGATCCTCGACGCCGGTCAGGTTGTTCTTCAGCACGAACTCGGGCAGCGGCTGATCCGGATTGCCGCGCGGCTCGCCGAGGCTGAACAGCATCGGCATCACGACGCTGCCGGCGCCCGCAATTGCCGCTGCGAGCTTGCGATCGGTGTTGAGGTTCTGCTCCGCTTCGCCCAGGAGCACCTCGATCTGTCCCAGTTGCTGCTGCACAGCAGGTGGCGCGGCCTGGAACGCCTCGATCAGCTTGTCGACGTACACGAGGCCCGGATCGACCTGGGGCTCGGAGAAGAAGATGGTGGTGCCGACGACCTTGGCCTTCGCCTGCGTCAGCAATTCGATCATCTTCGCGTGGACATCCCGCGACCAGGGCCAGCGGCCGATGTTCGCGATGCTCTGATCGTCGATGGCGATCACCGCCACCTTGTCGCTCGGCGCGTGCCCGGTGGCGCGCACACCCATGTCGTATGCCATGCGCTCGAGGCTCTGCAACAGACTGCCGTTGGCGGCGATCAGCACCACGAGTGCGATCGCTACCGCGACGAACCAATCCGTTTTCCAGAATCCGAGCTTTCCCATCCTCGCGCCTGTCTGCCGTATTTTGTTGTGTTCTAAGCAGTTACCGTTGTCATTTAGACATGTTACGACTATTCAGTCTAAAGTCTATGATTTGTTGAACAAATAATGCTTTGGGAATCGAGTGGCAGCGCCTGTTTCGGCCGCCTGCGGATTCGGACCGGAGCGTCGGGCGCAGGCCGGTCGGCACACGCGTCGTTGTCTCGCAGCCTTCTGTTTTAATTCGGGAAAGGGCTTGCGGCATGCATTCGTCATCGGCCGCGGATCGCTGCGCACCTGTGCAGCCGAGGCGCGTCGACGGGCGAGACAAAAGCAATAAGCGTGCAACTGGCGCCGCAGTGGGCTGCGGCACCAGGCAGGTGGCACAACGGCCCTACAAGCCCTCGACCAGGATGACGTTGGTCGCCGCCGTCTTCTGCCGGATGGCCTTGATCGGCGCGTAGGCATCCGATTCGTACCAGGCCCGAGCCGCCGCCATGCTTGCGAACTCCAGCACGATCAGCCGCTTCGGCTGGTAGCTGCCCTCCAGCACCTCGAACGTTCCGCCACGCACTTTGTAGGCGCCGCCTGCCACGGTGATGGTCGGTGCGACCAGCTGGCGATAGGTCTCGAAACCCTTGGGATCCGACACGTCGACGTCGGCAATGATGTAGGCGGGCATGGCACGGCGCTCTCGAACGAGGGAAGCGGAGATGCTAACCCATGCCTGTCGTCGCTCCGAGCAACCGGCCGGGCCGCAAAGGCCCTCTCACGATGTGCGTCTGGGTGGCCGCCAACTCGATGCTCCGCAAGCCAACGGACGTCACGCCGGTACGCCGACCAGGTCCCCCTGGGCGGCGAGCCCGTGCAACACGCGCTCGAGGTCGTCGTAGACGACCTCCCAGTCCACGCCTTCGGCGGTCCCGCGGGCCGCGTTGCCCAAGGCGCGCACCCGCGCCGTATCCCGGGCAAGGCTTGCCGCGAGCGCGGCGAACTCCCGCTGGGCATCGGGCGGCGCCAGCAGGCCGCTCGCTCCATGCCGGATGTGCTGACGGGCCGCCGCGTAGTCGTACGCCACCACGGCGAGCCCGCTCGCCATGGCCTCCAGCGTGACGTTGCCGAACGTCTCGGTGAGGCTGGCGAACAGGAACACGTCACCGGACGCGTAATGGCACGCGAGGTCCTCGCCGATGCGCATGCCGGCGAACACATGTTCGGGAAAGCGGCGCTCCAGAGTCGCGCGTTCCGGCCCATCGCCCACGAATACGAGCTTGGCGCGCGGACTTGCCTGGCGCATCGCGTCGAACGCCGCGAGCACCGCGGGCAGGTTCTTCTCCGGAGCGAGCCGGCCCACCACCAGTGCAACCGGATCGTCGTCGGCCACACCCCACGACCCGCGCAGTTCCCTGCTGCGGCGTGATGGCGTGAACAAGCGCGTGTCCACACCGCGCGCCACCACGCGCACGTTACGGTAACCACCCGCGGTCAAGGCATCGCGCATCTCCGCCGTCGGCACCATCGTCACCAACGCCTTGTTGTGGAACTTGCGCAGGTACGCGGCGATGGGTTTGCGCAACCATCCGACGCCGTAGTGCCGGCTGTAGCTATGAAAGTTCGTGTGGAAATCCGATGCCACCGGAATGCGCAGCCGGTGTGCAGCCGATACCGCCGACCAACCCAACGGTCCTTCGGTCGCCACCTGGACCACGTCGGGGCGCTTCACCTGCCACAACCTGATCAATCCCTGTCGCGCCGGCAGGCCCATGCGCAGACTGTCGTAGCGCGGAATCGGTAGACCGGGTTTGAGCACTTCCTCGAAGTTCTCACGCGCGGTTGCCGCATCGCCCGCTCCCTGACGCGGGCGGATCAACTGCACCTGGTGGTTGCGCGCCTGCAACGCGGCAACCATGCGGCCCAAAGTCATCGCAACACCGTTCACTTCAGGCGGATAGGTCTCCGTGACCACCGCCACCCGCAGGCTCGGGCGCTGCGCGGGCAATTGCTGCAACTGGAAGGATGAGTCGAGCACGGCGCGCACTGTGCCGGCGGTTCTCGAAACCCTGATGACAGCGGCGTGACGGTTCGGTTACGTGAAGAACCGATCAACGCGGCGGACGCGGCGTAAGTCAAAGGCAGTGCGGGTTTTATTTTCCGCCGCGTCCGCCGCGTTCGGCGCTTGCTCGTACAAGTCCTCTAGCCAAACAGCACCAATACCCACACGATCGCGACGTTCGCAAGTGACAGAAGTACCGCCGCGCTCCCGATGTCCTTCGCGCGTTTCGCCAGTCGGTGATTCTCGAGCGAGATGCGATCCACGGTCGCTTCGACCGCCGAGTTGAGCAACTCCACGATCAGCACCAGCAGCACACTGCCGATCAGCAGCGCCTTGCCGATGCCCGAGGTCGGCATGAACAGCGCGACCGGCAGCAGGACCAAGGCCAGCAGCACTTCCTGCCGGAACGCGTCCTCGTGGCGATAGGCCGCCCGTATGCCGTCGACGGAATAGAACAGCGCGTTCCAGACGCGCCGAATGCCGGTCTTGCCTTTGTGCGGACTCTCCGGTGGCGTCATGTCCATGAATCGGGCTCGCATGCGTGGGAGACGCGGCGCATGCTGGGGCCCGATCGCTACGGATTCATGTCAGCAAGATTTCACTTCGGTGCTGCCGGGCCGCCATCGGCCGTGGACCAGCGACCCCAGGGAGCGACGGGGCCTCTTCATCCTAGCGCGGCCAATGCTGCATCGTAGTTCGGTTCCTGCGCGATCTCGGGCACCAGTTCCGAATGCACGACCTTGTTGTTCTCGTCCAGCACGACCACGGCGCGCGCGGTCAGACCCTTTAGCGGGCCGTCCGCGATGTCGACGCCGTACTTCTGGTGAAAGTCCTTGGCCCGGAACGTGGACAGGGTCACGACGTTATTGAGGCCTTCGGCACCGCAAAAGCGCGCCATCGCGAAGGGCAGGTCGGCCGCGATCACCAGCACGACGGAATTGTTCATCGCCGAAGCCTTCTCGTTGAACACCCGGGTCGACTTCTGGCAGGTCGGCGTGTCGAGGCTCGGCACGATGTTGAGCACCTTGCGCTTGCCGGCCCACTGCGCGAGGTTCACGTCCCCGAGGTCCTTGGTGGCGAGCAGGAAGTCGGGCGCGGCGTCGCCGCGTTTGGGCAGGTTGCCGGCGACGGTGACGGGATTGCCTTTGAGAGTGACGGTGGCCATCGGAATTGTCTCCAGGAAAGATGTGGAACGAAGACCGCACAGTATGCCGAGCGGGGCGTCCGCCGACAACGACGCTTCAGGGGTGGAACAGATAGATGCGATAGCCCGCCGCGACGATGTCGCCGGTGTCGAGCCGCAGCCGCACGGCGGCTTCCGCATTGGCGGCCAATCCGGGAGTCGCGTCGGCGCCGTCGAGATACTCCGCCGGCGTGAAGACCTTGCGCGCGGCCACCTGATCGCGGGCGTTGGTCAGCGTGAGCTCGAGCATGGGCCAGGCCTGGGTCAACGGGGCGCGATTGCGGATGGTCGCGCTCAGGACGACGCGCCCGGGACGGGCCGTGTCGAGCGCCTGCAAGTCGGAGGCCTCGATCGACAAGCGATCGGCGAGCCGCGGCAGCGGCACCTCGCAGTCGAGCTGGGTGCAGGCCGCTTCGAGCATCGGCCGCATCTCCGGGACTGCCGCCGCCAGGTCACCGCGAAAGATGAACAGCGCCTGCAGCGCTAGGGCCACCAACAGCAGCACGGCAAACGCGACCAGCAGGGGTGAAGTCCGCTCGACCGAACGGGGCGGCGGCAGGTCGCGATACGACGGCGCGGCGGTCACCGGCCGGTCCGGCACGAATGCCGGCGGCCGGGTGAACTCGGATTCCACCACGAGGTCCGGTTCGCGCGGCAGCTGATCGTGGGACGTCAGCTCGAGGTCGAGAGCCTGCGGAGCCGGGTCCGCGATCATTTCCGGTGGGTCATCGACAACGGCCGGCGGCGATGCGGCGTCGATCATCACCGGATCGTCGCCGCCGCGGGGATCGTTCGCCGACAACGCGACGAACGCATCGAACACGTTCTGGCAGACGCCGCAGCGCACCTGTCCACTCGACGTCTGCAGTTGCTCCAGCGTGACGCGGAACGTGGCTTCGCAGTGGGTGCAGCGCGTGAACATGGTCATGGCGCGCACCTCACCGCTTGATCCCCCACAGGCATACCCAGCCCTCGTCCGCTTCTGCCGGCTGCAGGTCGAGCCATGGGCGATAGGCATCTGCAACGAGTTCGCGCTGCGCCGCGAGGATGCCGGACAACACCACCGCGCCGCCGTTCCGCGCCAACCCGCAGATCAGCGGCGCGAGCACGCGCAGCGGGTTCGACAGGATATTCGCCACGACGACGTCCGCCGGTGCGGTTGCGAAGGCATCGGGCTCGGAGAAGGTCGCAGTCACGCCATTGCGCGCGGCATTGTCCCGGCTGGCAATCACGGCCTGGGGATCGATGTCGACACCGGTCACCGCACCGGCGCCCAGCAGCTTCGCGGCAATCGCTAGCACCCCCGATCCACAGCCGTAGTCGATCACCGAGGCACCGGAAACGAGATGGCTGTCGAGCCAGCGCAGGCACAAGCGCGTGGTCGGGTGGCTGCCGGTGCCGAAGGCAAGGCCGGGGTCGAGTCGCAGATTGAGGGCCGTCCGATCCACCGGCTCGCACCAGGTGGGCACGATCCACAGCCGCGCTGTGACGGCGATCGGGGCGAACTGGTCCTGCGTGAGACGCACCCAGTCCTGTTCCTCCACTGTCGAGACTGCCGGCTCCGCATCGAGGCCGAGCGCGGCTCGAACTGTCGCGCCGGCGTCCACGTCCGGCGCAAACAACGCGGTGACCTCGTTGTCGTCCCAGGCGCCAGCCGACTCGCCACCCGGCTCGCCGAACAGCGGACGCTCATGCGCGTGTCCCGCCGCAGCATCCGCCACGTCGACCGACAAGGCCCCTGCCTCCAGCAGCGCGTCCGATACCCGCTCGGCCTCCTCGGCCGGCACCCGGAGCGCCACGCGTTGCCAGGCCATCGGCGCCTCCTGACCCTCAGTCGCCCTTCTTCGCCAGGCCGAGCTTGTGCTCGAGGTAGTGGATATTGGTGCCGCCGCGGATGAAGGCACTGTCGGTCATGATGTCCTGGTGCAACGGCAGGTTGGTCTGGATGCCTTCGACCACCATTTCCGAGAGGGCGATGCGCATGCGTGCGATCGCCTGGGTGCGGGTATCGCCGTAGGCGATCACCTTCCCGACCAGCGAATCGTAGTAGGGCGGGACGACGTAGTTCACGAACGCGTGCGAATCGACCCGGATGCCGGGACCGCCCGGCGTGTGCCACGACGTGATGCGTCCGGGCGAAGGCGTGAACTTGTACGGATGCTCGGCGTTGATCCGGCATTCGATGGCATGACCGCTGAACTCGATGTCGCGCTGCTTGAACGGCAGTTTCTCGCCGGCGGCCACGCGGATCTGCGTCTGCACGATGTCGATGCCGGTGATCATCTCGGTCACCGGATGCTCCACCTGTACGCGCGTGTTCATCTCGATGAAGTAGAACTCGCCCTTCTCGTACAGGAACTCGAAGGTGCCCGCGCCGCGATACCCGATCTTGCGACAGGCCTCGGCGCAGCGCTCGCCGATGCGCGTCAGTTCGCGCGCGGTCAGGCCGGGCGCCGGCGCCTCTTCCACCACCTTCTGGTGCCGCCGTTGCATCGAGCAATCGCGCGACCCGAGATGCACCGCGGACTTGTGTTCGTCGGCCAGCACCTGGATCTCGATGTGACGCGGATTCTCCAGGAACTTCTCCATGTACACGGTCGCGTTGTTGAACGCATTGCGCGCTTCGCTGCGCGTCGTGTTGACCGCGTTCAGCAATGCGGCCTCGGTATGCACCACGCGCATGCCGCGGCCGCCGCCGCCGCCGGCCGCCTTGATGATGACCGGATAGCCGATGGACCGCCCGATCTTGATGATCTCCTGTGCTTCGTCCGGAAGCGCGCCCTCCACGCCCGGCACCACGGGCACACCGGCCTTCTGCATGGCGAGCTTGGCGCTCACCTTGTCGCCCATCAGGCGGATGGTCTCCGGCCGCGGACCGATGAACACGAAGCCGCTCTTCTCGACCCGTTCGGCGAAGTCCGCATTCTCGGACAGGAACCCGTACCCTGGATGGATCGCCTCGGCATCGGTCACTTCCGCGGCGCTGATGATCGCCGGCGTGTTGAGATAGCTCTGCGCGGAGGCCGCCGGGCCGATGCACACCGACTCGTCGGCGAGACGCACGTACTTGGCGTCGGCATCGGCTTCGGAATGCACGGCTACTGTCTTGATGCCCATCTCGCGGCAGGCGCGCTGCACGCGCAGTGCGATCTCGCCGCGGTTGGCTATGAGGATTTTCTCGAACATGGATGTGCCGCGTGGCGTCCCGCCGCGCCGGTCAGGCAATGACGAACAGGGGCTCGCCGAATTCGACCGGCTGGCCGTTCTCCACCAATACCGCCTTGATCGTGCCGCTCTTGTCGGCCTCGATCTCGTTCAACAGCTTCATCGCTTCGATGATGCAGAGCGTTTCGCCTTCGGTGACCGCCTGGCCGATCTCGACGAACGCCTTGCCCCCCGGGGTCGAAGCCCGGTAGAACGTGCCGACCATCGGTGATTTGACCGTATGACCTTCGGGTGCTGCCGGGGCCTCGGCGGCCTTCGGCGCTTCTGCAGCAGCCATGATCGGTGCGGCCGCTGCGGCCGCCGGCAGGGTCATGGCGGTCATCGGCTGCATCGGCGCGTGCATCATCACGGCGGCACCGTTGGCGGCGACGCGACTGATGCGTACCCGCTCTTCCCCTTCGGTCACTTCCAGTTCGGCGATCCCTGATCTTTCCACCAGGTCGATCAACGCCTTGAGCTTCCTCAAATCCATGGCCTAGCTCCTCCCCTCCATGTCGAGTGCATGCTCCAGCGCAAGCTCGTACCCCCTCGGCCCGAGCCCGCAGATCAACCCGACCGCCAGATCGGTGAAGTACGAATGATGGCGGAAGGGCTCACGCGCGAAGACGTTGGAGAGGTGCACTTCGATGAACGGCACCTTGACCGCCGCCAGTGCGTCGCGCAGCGCCACGCTGGTGTGGGTGAATGCAGCGGGATTGATGATCACGCAGTCGACCGGCGCATCGAACAGCCGCTGCACGCGGGCGATCAGCTCCGCTTCACTGTTGCTCTGAAATGCCTCCAGCGTTGCACCGGCCGCACGGGCACGCTCTGCCAGCCGGCCGTCGATATCGGCGAGGGTGGTCGTTCCGTAGATGCCTGGTTCACGGCGCCCCAGCAGATTGAGGTTGGGGCCGTGCAGTACCAGGATGCGCCGGCCCATCAACGGCGCCTGCGCGCGGCCGGCCCCAGATCGGGAGCGAGCCCCAATTCTATGTCGGCGGGCCGCCCCAAGACGCTGACGCGCCCCTGGGGGCAGCAAACGATGAGAGCGCGGGAGGCATTCATCTAGTGAGTTTGCCGTCGATCGCTGCAGTTTGTCCAGCTTTCGACTCAACTCGATGGTCGAGTTCTCGCCCCGACGCAAACACCACACGTCCAGACACACGCCCACAGAGGACGACATGACAACGCGGCACCGCTCTACGATCGAATCGTGAAATTCGACGCAATTAGGCGCCGTTCACAACCTGAAACCTAATAAAGCGCCCTCAAAACCGGTTCGAGCTGAGCTTCTGAAGTGGCTCCGAGCACGGAATGGACGACTTTTCCGGTACGATCCACGACCACCGTGAACGGCAGGGCACCGAGTTCGTTGCCGAGCGATCGCGACAGTTCCACCGCATCGAGTTCGCCGACGAGAACGGGATAGTTGACGCCGACTTCGCGCAGGTACGGAGCGACTTTGTCCTTCTCGTCGATGGCGATCCCCACGAACTGAAGCCCCTGCGGACCCAGCCGTTCCTGCATGCGGATGAACTCCGGGATCTCCTTGCGGCAGGGTGCGCACCAGGTCGCCCAGAAATTGACCACCAGGACCTTGCCCTTCCAGGTCCCGAGCGGCTGCTTGCCGCCGTCCATGCTCTCGAGCGGCGTATCAAGCAGACCCGGCGGCGTGACCGCGACCGGGTCCCGGCTGAGCGGATGCAGGGCAAGGCCGGCCACGAGTGCCACCAAGGCGACAGCAATGAAGAGAAAGATCCTGGTGCTGCGCTTCATCGGGACCCCGGGTCAGCGTTTGTCGGGGGCTGCGCCGCCCAACGAATCCACCAGCGAACCGCTGCTGCCCGCCTCGGCGGCACCGGGCGTTGGTCCGAGGACGACCTGCTGCTGCTGCGGGGTGTAGCAGACGCCCGCATCGGCACAACCCTGGGAACGGACGATCAGGGTGAAACGTTCGGTTCCGGCCGGCACCTTGACCGGCACCCGGATCACCAGCGCACCGCGGTATATCTCGACGCGCCCGAAGAACTCGTCCTCGTGGACACCGGGCTTCGGCGTTCGCGGTGCGCCGAGGACAACTGCCGCGGGTTCGGCCACGAACTTCAGCTTGTCCCGGTACAGGTAGTACCCGGGGGCAATGTCGTACCGCACGACGACCTCGTCCTTCCGGGCGAGCTGGGCGCTCATCCGGAACGCCTGCTGCGGCGACAGCAGGTCGCTTTGCCCGGCGGCGGCCGGCCCTGCCGCGCCGAGTGCCAGACAGAGTAGAAACAATCGGAGAATCATGGGGGAGTCGGACCGATCAGGGTACGGGCAGGGTCGCTGCGCGCACCCAGTCGAGGTAGCCGGACAACCCGGCCACTGCAGGGACTGCAACGAGCTCCGGGAGTTCGTAGGGGTGGCGCGCCCGCAGCTCGCGCTCGAGCTCCGGGTAGCGTCCGCGCGTGGTCTTGATCATCAGCGGGATCTCGTCGGCGGACTCGACCGCGCCCTGCCACCGGTACACCGACCGGCAGCCGCTCAGCACGTTGACGCAGGCGGCCGTCCTCGATTCCACCAGCGCCCGCGCCAGATCCTGCGCGGTCGCGTCGTCCGGCATGGTCGTGAACACGACCAACACTTCATCGATCACGATCGAGCGCCGCCAGTGCGTGAGCGACCGTCGGATACTTGAGGCGCACGCGGAGCTCCCGCTTCAGGCGCCCGTTGGCCAATCGGCGCGACTCGCGCATGAACGACAACAGATTCTCCGGAACCGTCGTCTGCGCATCGCGCATGCTGAGCCGCGGCGGCAGCGGCAGCCCGAAGCGCTCGGCCACCAGGTCGAAGTACTCGCCCATCCGCATGCCTGAATCGTCGTTGGCGTTGTAGGCGCGACCGGCGCCGCCGCGCGACAGGGCCGCGATCACGATACGGGCGAGGTCGTCCGCGTGGATGTGGTTCGTGTACGGATCGTCTTCTGGAGCCAGCGCGGGCGTGCCCGACGCCAGCCGCTCCAGCGGCAGGCGATTCGCGGCGTAGATGCCGGGGACCCGCAGGATCACGACTGAAACGCCGTTCGCCTTGCCCCAGGCACGCAACTGCCTTTCGGCATCGGCACGGCGCCGCGCGCGGGCGTTGCCCGGCCGCAATCGCCGCGTTTCCGTGACCCATTCGCCGCGACAATCCCCATACACGCCGCTCGTACTGATGTACACCAGACGCTGTGGTAACCTGCCGCCCTTCCCGAGCGCCCGGATGAGATTCGCGGTGCGCGTGTCGCGATCGCCGGTCGCGGGCGGCGGCGCCAGATGCACCACATCGTGGGCCAGCCCCGCCAGACGGTCGAGGCTCTCCGGGACGTCGAGATCCCCCGGCACGGCGACCAGGCCGTGCGAGCGCAGCAGCGTGTGCCGCTCCTGCGTGTGCATCAGGGCATAGACGCGATAGCGTCCCGCCAGCGCCGGCGCCATGCGCAAGCCGACGTCGCCACAACCCACGATCAATAGTCTTCTCATATCCGAATTCTAGAGTAACTGCCTCACCATGGCCTTCCACGTCACGATCGAGAAGACCGGCCACGCCTTCGACGCGGCCGACGGCGAAACGGTTCTCGCGGCCGCGCAGGCGGCCGGCATCACCCTGCCGTATGGTTGTCGCAACGGCGCCTGCGGTGCTTGCAAGGGCAAGATCGTCGCCGGCAAGGTCGACTACGGGGCGCACCAGCCCTGGACGCTGACCGACTTCGACAAGTCCCAGGGGTACGCGCTGTTCTGCTGCGCGAAGCCGCTCACCGATCTCAAGATCGACGCCCGCGAGATCGCCGGCGTCGGCGACATCCAGGTGCGCAAGCTGCCCTGCCGCGTGATGAGCATCGAGAAGCCCGCCGTCGACGTGGCGGTGCTGAAGTTGAAACTCCCGGCCAACGAACGCCTGCAGTTCCTCGCCGGGCAGTACCTCGAGATGCTGCTGAAGGATGGCAAGCGGCGCGCCTACTCCATGGCGAATCCACCCCACGAGACCGATCACATCGAGTTGCACGTGCGTCGCATGCCCGGCGGGGCCTTCACCGAACCGGTGTTCACGACTCTCAAGGAGAAGGACATCCTGCGCTTCGAAGGCCCCATGGGGACGTTCTTCCTGCGCGAAGATTCCGACAAACCCATGGTGCTGCTCGCGAGCGGTACCGGCTTCGCGCCGATCAAGGCGATCCTCGAGCACGCCTTCCACGAAGGGAGCACGCGGCAGATGGTCCTCTACTGGGGTGGGCGCCGACCGGCGGACATCTATCTGTCCGCGCTGTGCGAGCAATGGCAGCGCGAGCATGAGAACTTCACCTTCATCCCGGTCGTGTCGGATGCGTTGCCCGAAGACGGCTGGACCGGCCGCGACGGGTTCGTGCACCGGGCCGTGATGCAGGACTTCCCCGACCTCTCCGGCTATCAGGTCTACGCCTGCGGCGCGCCGATCGTGGTGGACTCGGCGCACAAGGACTTCACGAGCCAGTGCGGGCTGCCGGACGAGGAGTTCTATTCGGACAGTTTCACTGCATCGGTCGACGGCGCGGCTCGCTGAAAGACGAACCTCTCTCACCACGAGGGACACGAAGAGCACGAAGGAAAAGCCACGAAGGTTTGAATTCGCCTTCCTTCGTGCACCTTAGTGTCCTTCGCGTCCTTCGTGCTGGAAGAGGTTCTTGCCCTGGCTAACCGCTGTTGCGCAACCCCGCCGCGATCCCGTTGATCGTGAGCAGGATCGCCCGCTTCACCCGGTCGTCGGTCTCGCCCGCGCGCCAGCGCCGCAGCAGTTCCACCTGCAGGTGGTTGAGCGGGTCGATGTAGGGTGACCGGTTGCGGAAACTGCGCGACAGCGTGCTGTTCGATTCCAGCAGCTCGCTCTGCCCCGTGATGCCGAAGAGCGCCTGCACCGCGCGATCCCACTCGCCCTGGATGCGCGCGAAGATGTCCTTGCGTACCGCTTCGTCCGGCACCAGTTCCGCGTAGCGCGACGCGATGCTCATGTCGCTCTTCGCGAGCACCATGTCCATGTTGGACAGCAGCGCGCGGAAGAACGGCCATTCGCGCACCATGCGCGCGAGCAGTTCCTTGGCAGCATCGCCGCGTTCCGCGATCAGCGCCTCGACCGCCGTGCCGAACCCATACCAGCCTGGCAGCATGATGCGGGCGAGCGACCACGAGAACACCCACGGGATCGCCCGCAGATCCTCGATGCGATCGGACTTCTTGCGCGACGCCGGTCGGCTGCCGATGTTCATCTCGGCAATTTCGGTGATCGGTGTGGCGGCACGGAAGAACTGGACGAAGCCGGGCGTCTCGTACACGAGGTTGCGATAGGCCGCGTAGGCGGTGGCGCTCATCTGTTCCAGCACGGCGTGCCACTCCGGCTGGCCACCGCTGGCACTGCGTTGCCCGAGCAGCGTCGCTTCGAAGGTCGCAGCCACAAGGGTTTCCAGGTTGCGCCGGCCGATCTCCGGCTCGGAGTACTTCGAAGCGATGACCTCGCCCTGTTCGGTGATGCGGATCTGCCCTGCCACCGAGCCCGGCGGCTGCGCGAGGATGGCCTGGTAGCTCGGTCCGCCGCCGCGGCCCACCGTGCCGCCGCGACCGTGGAACAGGCGCAAGCCCACGCCGTGCTTGGCAAACACCTCCACCAGTGCGAGTTCCGCCTTGTACAGTTCCCAGTTGGAGGTGAGAAAACCGCCGTCCTTGTTGCTATCCGAGTAGCCGAGCATCACTTCCTGCACGTTGCCGCGGCCGGCGAGCAGCTTGCGGTAGTAGGGCACCGAAAAGAGCTCGTCCATGATCGGACCGCAGCCGCGCAGGTCGGCGATGGTCTCGAACAGCGGGATGATGTTGACGTGCAGCTTCGCATCGAGCGCCGGTTCGAGCATGCCCGCTTCCTTCGCGAGCAGCGCCACTTCCAGGACGTCGCTCACGCTGCCGGCATTGGAGATGATGTAGTTGGGCAGCGCGCGCCGGCCATAGCGCTGCTGCAGTTCCGCCGCGGTGTCGAGCACCGCGAGCTCGCGTTGCGAGTCCTCGCTGTAGTGCAAGTAGGGCGAGCGCAACAGCCGCGGAATCTCGAGTTCCGCCACCAGCCAGCGGCGGCGCTCCTCTTCGTCGATGCTCGCGTAGCCACCACGGCGCGCGCCGAGCCGGAAGAGCTCCGCCACCACCTGTTCGTGGATGCCGCTGTGCTGGCGCATGTCGAGCGGCGTCAAGTGGAAACCGAAGATGGATGCCGCGTGCATGAGTCCGCGCAGGCGCCCCGAGACCACACGCGCAGAGCCGTTCTGCACGAGCGAATCCGCGAGCACCCGCAGGTCGGCGATGAAGGCTTCGACATCCGGGTACGGTTTCGATTCGCCCACGGCACGCCGATCGGGCGAGTGGTGATCGAGCGCGATCGACGTGGCGGCAAGCTTGCTGTAGATGCCGATCAGAGCGCGCCGATAGGGCTCGTCGCGCCGGTGGCCGGACGCGTCGGGCGCCGCTTCGGCCATGGCGGCCAGTTCGGGACTGATCGTGACCACCCGCAGCGACTGCGAGAGCTCGCTGCCCAGCGTGTGTACCTGCTCGAGATACCAATCCATCGCCAGCGAACTCTGCCGCACCAGGGCATGCCGCATCACGTCGGCGGTGACGAACGGATTGCCATCGCGGTCGCCGCCGATCCAGCTGCCCAGGCGCAGGAACGGCGCCGCCGTCAGTGTGGTTCCGGGCCAGCGCGCCGCGACCTGCTCTTCGACCTGTACATACAGGCGCGGCAGTTGCGACAGGAACGTGTAGCGATAGTAGGAAAGCCCGTTCTCGATCTCGTCGCCCACGGTGAGCTTCAACTCGCGCAGCACGCGGGTCTGCCACAGCGTCAGCACGAGGCGGCGCAACGATTCCTCGTTGGCCATGCGTTCGTCCGCGGTGAGCTGCAGCCGGTCGCGATCGTTCAGGAGCCGCGCGATCTCGAGCTGGCAATCGAGAATGCTCTTGCGCTGAACCTCGGTCGGATGCGCCGTCAACACCGGGGAGATGAGCGCACGATCGAAGAACGCGGCCACCTGGGTGCCGTCGATGCCGGCGGCCTGCGCGCGGTCGAGCGCCAGCGCGAGTGTGCCTTCCGCCGGCGGACCGCCTTCGAGCTGGTGCGCGCGATGCCGCCGGTTCTGATGCTGATCCTCGGCGATGTTCGCGAGCAGCGAGAAATAGCTGAACGCGCGGATCACGGCCGTGACGCGACCCGGATCGAGCAGATCCAGGGTCGCTTCGAGTTCGGTCTTGGCCTGGGCGTCGCGATCGCGGCGGAACCGGATCGCGGTCTGGCGGATGCGCTCGATCAGTTCGAACGCATCGTCACCCTCCTGCTCGCGCAAGGTGAGGCCGAGCATCCGGCCGAGCAGCCGGATGTCCTCCTTCAGCGGAAACTCCTGGTCCTGCACGACTTCGGTCTGGGTGTTGGCGTTCATGCCCGGGTCCTCGGGTGGAAACAATCAAAGGGGTGTCCTCCGACGACCTCCCGAGACGGTGCGCAGCTGCTCGAGCACGAGGTCGAGCGCGGCCCGTCGGTGTTGTCCGGCTTCTTCTTCGCGGCCGGTGAGTTCCGATAGCTGAGCGAGTTCGAGGTGCGCCGTGTGCGACGCTTCCACCCCGATGCTCGCTTCGAAATAGCTGCGCGCCTTGCCCCACAGTCCGGCCTGGGCGCACAGCCGGCCCAGGGCGATCAGCAAGGTCGCATCGCGCGGATGCGCCGGCAACCAGCGCTCCGCCTTCTGGATCTGGTCGCGGGTGTCGTCCGCGGGACATTCGGGATACAGCGCCACCAGCTGCGTATCCCACTGTTCCTCGAGGGCAGCTTCGATCACGCGGTGCGCATCGGCGCACGCCCCGACCCCGGCAAAGCACTCCGCCGCGGTCCGTGCCACGAGCGGATCGACCTTGAGATCGCCCGGCAACCGTTCCCACGCGTCACGCAGTTGACGGACGTTGATCGCCTTGCGCTTCAGGCTCTCGGCCGTGGCGGTGCGCCGCAGCTGCGCGGTGACGACCGGGTCCAGCACCTTCTTGCCTTCCAGCTTCGGCAGCAGTTCGAGGACGCGCTCCCAGTTCTTCGACATCTGGTGCGCCTTCAACTCGAGCCGCAGCGCCGCCGTATGGTCCCCGCGCAGGCGCTCGAGCACAGCCAGCCCGTCATGGTGGCGCCGCTCGTCCAGCAACAGCTCGGCCTGGGTGATGTGATGCAGATACTCCTCCGACGTCGCGGTCGACTCGACTTGCGCCAGGTAGGCGTCGCGGGCCTCGAACGCGCGCATCTCGTGCGCCGCACGCGCCGCGATCACCGCGGCAAGAGCGGGCTCCTCGCCCGCCTCGAGCGCCGTCGCCGCGGACTTCTGCGCCCGGCCGAACCGGCCTTCGAAGTAGGCCCGCAGCGCCTCCTTGAACGCGACCCGGCCGGCGTCGTTGCGGCGCCGAGCGCGGAACCGCCGGGCTTCGGCGGGCAACGCTGCAGCGAGGAAGACGATCCGCAGAACGAGGTACGCGAGCACGAAGGCGACGGCGATCGCGATCGCCGCCAGGTTGAGCGACAGCTCGATTCGCGTGGTCGGCAGCGCGATCAGCACGTAGCCCGTGTTGTAGCGGGCCGCCAGCACCACCCCCACGGCGACGGCAAACAGGCCGACAATCCAGACGAGCGTGCGCACGGCGGGCGCGCCTACTTGCGGACGAAGCGCGGCGAGCGCACGGCTTCGAGGCTGTCGGAAAGATCGGGCAGCTTGAGCGCCAGTTCGCTTTCACCGAGCTGCTTCAGCGTCGCCGTCGCGTTCGCGACCGACTTCGACTTGCCGTCGAAATATTGCGCGAGCCACTTGCCGGCGGTCTTGAGATCGGCACGGAACGTCGCCTCGTCACGCGCCAACAGCGCGAGGCGTGCCGACAACAGCTTCAGTTTCAGGTTCTCGCGCAGGAAATACGCCTGCTCGGGAGCGAGCAGCGGCACTTCGGGACCGGCGACGACCCGGACCCGCAGCAGTTCCTTCAGGTCGCGCCAGTACTCGCCTGACAGTCGCGCCCAGAATCCGCCGGGCGCCGCCGGCGCCTCGGCCGTCGAATCCTCGGGCCGGCCTTCGGCCGCGAGCGGCAACGAATCGACCGCGACCACGAGATTGTCGAGCTTCAACGTGAGGCCGGGCACGTCGACCGCCGGCAACGCCTTCAGTCGATCGATGTCCGCGTTGATCACCTTGCGCAGCGGAATGAGGCTTGGACGATCAGCCCGTGCGAGCCGCTTGTCGGCCGCCTCCAGGGCGATCAACGCGGCGCGCACGTTGCCGGCGAGTTGCAACTGCTGCGCCGCCGTCGTGAGAATGCCTTCGACCTCCGCCAGCACCCATTCGTCGCGATTGCGTGCGAGCTCCTGGTACAGCGCCTCCAGGGCGATGCGCTGGCCCTGCGTTTCCATGAGGCGTGCTTCCAGCATGCCCATCCGGCTCTCCACGTCGCGCAGCGTGTTGCGCACCTGGTCAGCGGTCAACAGCGCGTCGCGCCCCGTCTGGTCCAGCGCGCTCACGCGCTTCGCGAGATCGCCCTGCAGTTGCGTCGCTTCACGCCGCGTGTCGGTCCATTGCCAGAGGGCGATGCCGAGCGCGATCAGGGCCACCACCGTGGGTACGTTGAGGTATCCCTGCAGCTTCTGCAGGATCGGCGGTGCGGGCGGCTGCGGTGTGGGCTCGTTCATGATCGGGCGGCCACGAGACCGACCTGGAAGAGTGCGATCAGCGCCGACACCATGGCCGCATCGCCGCTGCCGCTCACGTGCACCGTGGTGGCACCGCACTCGCGTGCAGCGAACGCGATGCGTTCATGCGAAACGACGTGCGGGATCGCCGCGATCGCGGCTGCGTCGGGAGCCAGCATCGCGTAGAGGTTGCGCACCCCTTCCGAGCTCGTCGCGGTGATCGCAGCGAGCGCGCCAGCGGCGATCCGGGTGCGCACCGGCGCGGTGGGCGTGTCGGGCCGCACGCGTACGTAGCAGGGCACGACGTCGACGATCGCGCCGCGGACGGTCAACTCGGCAGCGAGGAGCTCGCGGCCCCCGACACCGCTGAAGAGGGCAACGCGGCGACCTGCCACCGCGCGCAGCTCAGGCTCGGCGAGCAATGCTTCGCTGTCAGCACCCTGCGCCGGCGTGATGACTTCGGTTGCGCCGCCGTGGCGCAACGCCGCCGCCGTGCCCTCGCCGACGGCGGCCAGGCGCGCGTGGGGCGCCAGTCCGCCCGCGGCGGTGACCCGCGGCCAGGCCATGGTCACGGCATTGGCACTGGCGAAGACGGCGAGATCGAATGCGGCGCGGTTCGCCACCGCGCGCTCCAGCGGCTGCGGATCGGGTGCCGGCCGAATCTCGATGGTAGGGAACAGCACCGGCTCGCCACCGCGCTCGCGGATCATCCGGGCGAGCGTGCCGGCCTGATGAATGGGCCGCGTCACCATGATCGCTCGACCGGCGAGCTCGGCTGCGGCGCCCATTCAGGCCACACCTTCGAGGGCGCGCAGGATCTCGCGTGCCCCGCCGGCCGCCAGGCGATCGGCGATTTCCTGGCCGAGGCTCTCGGCGCCGTCGGGCGTGTGGGCTGCCGTGTTGTCCGCCCGGACCATGCGGGATCCGTCCGGGCTCGCGACGAACGCTCGCATCGACGCCCGCCCGCCGGCGATCGTCGCGAACCCGCCCAGCGGAACCGTGCAACTGCCCCCGAGGCTCCGGCTCATGGCACGCTCGGCCCGGACGCACCAGGCGGTATCCGTGTCGTTCAGAATCGCCAGCAGCGGCAGCAGGTCGTCCCGATCGACTCGGCTCTCGATGCCGATCGCGCCCTGGCCCACGGCGGGGATGCTCTCCTCGGGCGTGAGGAAACCGGCGATGCGCGCCTCCAGTCCGAGGCGCTTCAACCCGGCCGCAGCGAGGATGACCGCGTCGTACTGGCCCTCGTCCAGCTTGCGCAGCCGCGTCTGGACGTTGCCGCGCAGGGATTCGATGCGAAGCTGCGGGTGCCGCGCGCGGATCTGGCTCTCGCGGCGCAGGCTCGATGTGCCCACCACCGCCCCCGGCGCCAGTTCGCCCAGACCGCGATGGCGATTCGACACGAACGCATCGCGCGGGTCCTCGCGCTCGCCGATGGCGGCGATGGTGAAACCCGGGGGCAGGTTCACCGGCACGTCCTTCATCGAATGCACGGCGATATCGGCCCGGCCCTGCAGCAGCGCGTCCTCCAGTTCCTTGACGAACAGCCCCTTGCCGCCGATCTTCGCGAGCGAGCTGCCGAGCTTGCGGTCGCCTTCCGTGGTCATGCCGAGCAGTTCGACGGTGAGGCCGGGGTGGGCAGCCACGAGCCGCGCGCGGATGTGCTCCGCCTGCCAGAGCGCCAGGGCACTCTCGCGCGTGGCGATGACGATGCGATCGGGGGTGACGGCAGGCACGGGCGGACTCCGGCGACGACCCCGCGATTCTAGCAGCCGGGGTTCGCCATCGAGGGCTCGGGGTGGAAAAGCCGAACCACGGACAACACGGAGGACACGGAGAAAGGCAAACCGGGCCTGCCCGGCGATCTGTCCGTGCTCCTCCGGTTCTCCGTGGTCAGGGGTTACCGCCTACAGCAGACTCTTGCCGAACTCCCGCACCACGTGCGCCTGACGCCGAGAAACCGGCAACTTCTCATCGACGCCTTTCAACAGGGCGACCCAGCCACCTTCCCCGTCTTCGGCCGCCTTCTCGAACCCGGCCAGATGGGACTTTGCCACCAGGCAGCTGCGATGAATGCGCACGAAGGTGTCCGCGAACTCCTGCTCCAGGCGCGACAGCGATTCTTCCAGCAGCAACTCCCGCTCGCGTGTACGGATCGACACGTATTTCAGTTCGGCGCGCAGATAGACGATCTCCGGCACCGGCACGAGGATCACGCGACCGCGTTCCTGCACCGACAGGTGGGTGCGCGCCTCCGGCGTCAGTTCCTTCAATACGTCGAGCCGCAGCGGTGTCAGGGCACGGGCACGGCTCACGGCATCGAACAGCCGGCGCAGGCGGATCGGCTTCAGCAGATAGTCGACCGCGTGCAGCTCGAACGCCTTCACGGCGTACGCGTCGAACGCGGTGGTGAAGATGATCTTCGGCGGCTCCGGCAGCTTCTGCAGGTGCTGCGCGGCCTCGAGGCCGTCCATCTCCGGCATGCGGATGTCGAGCAGCACCAGATCGGCGTCGCGCTCCTGCAGCAACTCGATCAGTTCGCGCCCGTTCGCAGCCTCGCCCACCAGCTCGATCGGCAACGTCGCGGCGCAGTCCTGCAACAGATCGCGCATGCGACTTCTGGCCGGGGCCTCATCGTCGGTAATGACCACGCGCAGTGCCTGCGGATGGCTCACGTTCGCTTCGCTTCCGGCTTCTCGGTCACGTACGGCACCCGGATATGCACCTGGTACGCATTGTCCTCCACGCGCGACTCGAGACGGGCTTCCGCATCGAAATGCAGCGCCAGCCGTTCGCGGATGTTGCCGAGCGCCATCTTGTTGCCGGCATGGTGCCGGCCCTCCTTGCGGTACGGATTGCGCAGGACGATGTGCACTTCGCCGCGGACTTGATAGATGTTGATGCTCACCACGCCGGGATCGGGCGACGGCTCGATCCCGTGATAGACGGCGTTCTCGAGCAGCGGCTGCAGCACGAGCGGCGGCACCATCGCGTCGCGCGGCATGTTGTCCACGTGCCAGTCGATGCTCAGCCGATCACCCAGGCGCAGTTGCTCCAGGTCGAGATACTGCCGACACAGTTCCACTTCGTCGGCAAGTGGTGCCAGGTCGCGGTTGTCGGCCATCAGCACGCGGAACAGGTCGGCCATGTCTTCGAGCGCGGCCTCGGCGCGCTTGGGCTCGCTGCGTACGAGCGAGAGCACTGCGGTGATGCTGTTGAAGAGAAAGTGGGGACGGATGCGGGCCTGCAACGCCTGCAAGCGCGCCTCGGTTAGCGCCGGGGACAGCGCACGGCTGCGCAGGAAGAAGTAGAACAACACGAGCGCGGTCGCGGTCAGTGCGATGAACAGCGGTCGTCCGACCGGTCCCGGGTCGACGTCGAGGAAAGGCGAACCGACCCGGTGCGCGAGCACCGTGATGCCGGTCACGATCGCGAGCACCGCGACCACGCCCACCCGATAGTCGAGGCGCCGCAGCCAGGGGCTCGTCATGCTGAGCGCGAGCAGGCACAGCACCAGCGTGGGCTGCACGCGCAATGACGCGATCGAGAAGTTCTCGATCATGGCGTGCCAGTCGTCGGTGCGCAGCACCACGACCACGAACGACAGGAACGTCACGATCAGCACGATCCGCAGCCAGACTCCGAGATTGAGGAAGTCGGGCAGACGGTCCGGGTACCGGTTCTGATTTATACTCGCCATCCTTCCGAGGTCCAGACTTGGCGCGGGTTTCCGAGGATTGCTGCGGTCGCCGCGACGGCCCGTCGATTGCCCGCAGGTAGCGCATACGTGCGCATCATGATCACCGATGAATTCTGAGCAAGGGCCCAAGGGCCCGCAACCCGCCCCCGCCGCCGGCACCTGGTCCGGCCGTTTCGCTGAAGCCGTCGACGAGCGCGTCAAGCGCTTTACGGCATCGGTCGGCTTCGACTGCAGGCTGGCGCGCTTCGACATCGAAGGGTCGCTCGCGCACGCACGCATGCTTCGTGCCGTAGGCGTCATTTCGGCCCAGGATCTGGCCGACATCGAACGCGGGCTGGGTCAGATCGGCGCCGACATCGAGGCCGGGCGCTTCGTCTGGTCGATCGACCTCGAGGACGTGCATCTCAACATCGAGAAGCGCCTCACCGAACTGGTCGGCGACGCCGGCAAGCGCCTGCACACCGGCCGTTCGCGCAACGACCAGGTGGCCACCGACATCCGTCTCTACCTGCGCGCGGCCATCGACGATTGCGTGACGCTGATCCGCGATCTGCAACGAGCACTGGTCGACCTCGCCGAGCAGCACGCCGACACCGTGATGCCGGGTTTCACCCACCTGCAGGTGGCGCAGCCGGTCACCTTCGGTCATCACCTGATGGCTTACTACGAGATGCTGGCCCGCGATGCGGCGCGCCTCAGGGATGCGCGCGCGCGCGTGAACCGCCTGCCGCTCGGGGCGGCGGCACTGGCCGGCACCAGCTATCCGATCGATCGCGAGCAGGTGGCGCGCGCGCTCGGATTCGATGGCATCTGCGCCAATTCGCTCGATGCGGTGTCCGATCGCGACTTCGCGATCGAGTTCTGCGCCGCAGCGGCACTCGTCATGACGCACCTGTCGCGCCTCGCCGAGGAACTGATCCTGTGGATGAGCCCGCGCTTCGGTTTCATCGACATCGCCGATCGCTTCTGCACCGGCTCCTCGATCATGCCGCAGAAGAAGAACCCGGACGTGCCGGAACTGGTGCGCGGCAAGACCGGGCGCGTGAACGGTCACCTCGTGGGGCTGCTCACGCTCATGAAGGGGCAGCCGCTCGCCTACAACAAGGACAACCAGGAAGACAAGGAACCGCTGTTCGACACCGTCGATACGCTCACCGACTCGCTCGCGATCTTCGCGGCGATGATGCGCGGCGTGACGGTGAATGCGGCGGCGATGCGTGCCGCCGCCCTCGAGGGCTTTTCGACGGCGACCGATCTCGCGGACTATCTGGTCAAGCGCGGCCTGCCGTTTCGCGAAGCGCACGAGGCAGTGGCCCGGGCGGTACGCCATGCGGCCGATGCCGGCGTCGATCTCGCGCAGCTCCCGCTCGACACCCTGCGGCAGTTCTCGTCGTTGATCGGCCCGGACGTGCATGCCGTGCTGACCCTGGAAGGTTCGCTCGCCAGCCGGAACCATCCGGGCGGGACCGCGCCGGCACAGGTGCGCGCCGCGATCGCAGCCGCACGCCAGGAGCTGGCGACGGCATGAGCCGTAGCCCCCTCCCTGGCCCTCCCCCGGCACAGCCGGGGAAGCGGACGTACGCTCCTTCCCTGGGGGCAGCGCAGCGCCCGGCGCGCGGGGGAACGCGGGGGATGGCGGGCAGTCATACCCGACCCTGCCGAGGAAGGTCGCGATTGGGGCGGCAACACCTGATGCGAATTCCGCCCGTGTCGCCATAGCCGACTCGCCGTGACCCTCGCGCTGCCGACACTGTTTTCCCTCGAAGGCCGCACAGCTCTAGTCACCGGCGGAAATTCCGGCATCGGCAAAGCGATTGCTCTGGCGTTGGCCGAAGCCGGCGCCAACGTCGTTCTGCTGGCGCGCGACCGGGCACGGCTCGAGGAAGCGGTGCGCTCGATCGAAGCGTTCGGCCACGGCGCAGCCTGGTTCGATTGTGATCTCGCCGACCGCGTCGCCGTCGCCGACGCTGCGCTGCGCGCCGCCAAGCCTTTCGGTGCGCCGGACATTCTGGTCAACGCGGCGGGTATCAATCGCCGGCCGCCGCTGTCCCGGCTGACCGCCGACGACTGGGACGCAACGCTGCGCCTCAATCTGGACACGCCGTTCTTCCTGGCCCAGGCGTTGGTTCCGGCCATGATCGAGCGGCGCTGGGGCCGCATCATCAACCTGGCCTCGCTCCAGTCGATCCGGTCGTTCAACAACAGCGGTGCCTATGGCGTGTCGAAGGCCGGTATCGCCCAGCTGACGCGGGTCCAGGCCGAGGCGTGGTCGAACAAGGGGATCAACTGCAACGCGATCGCCCCCGGTTTCTTCCGCACCCCGCTCACGCGCGCGGTCTTCGACGATCCGCAGCGAGCCGCGGCACTCGCCGCCCGGACGATGATCGGCCGCAACGGCGAGTTAGACGATGTGCGCGGGCTGGCGGTCTTGCTGGCATCGCGTGCCTCCGATTACATCACGGGCCAGGTGATCTTTCTCGACGGCGGGTTCTCCGCTGGCTAACCGGTGGGCAACGGCAACTGCGCGTTGCCCGAATCGCCCCGGGCTGCTAGATTCGCCATCCCTCGCGCGCGGTCTCGACCCGCCGCGACAACGATTCGAAATGAGGGAGGAGCCATGAAGATCGGGACCGTTCTGCGCGCCTGCGTGGCCGTGACCGCCGCGCTCGGCATCAGCCTGTCGGCGCAGGCCCAGGACAAGAAGACCAGCATCAAGATCGGCTTCGTGACCTTTCTCTCCGGCCCGGCGGCCGGCCCGTTCGGCGTACCCGCGAAGGTGGCGGCCGAAGCCATCGTCGAATCGCTCAACGCGGGCAAGGCTCCGCCGCCCTACCAGAGCAAGGGCATCGGCGGCCTGCCGATCGAACTGGTCATCATCGACGAAGCCGGCGGCGCCACCAAGCAGGTGAGCGAGTACCGCACCCTGGTGCAGCGCCAGGACGTCGACGTCGTGATCGGCTACATCGGCAGCGGCGACTGCCTCGCCGTCGCGCCCGTGGCCGAGGAGTTGAAGAAGCTCACCGTGCTGCTCGATTGCGGCACCCCTCGGATCTTCGAGGATGCCTCCTACAAGTACGTGTTCCGGACCCGCCCGCACGCGACCATGGACGCCGTGGCCGCGACCATGTACCTGCTCGACAACCGGCCGGCGGTGAAACGCGTCTCCGGCATCAACCAGAACTACGCCTACGGCCAGGACTCCTGGAACGACTTCGAGGCGACCATCAAGACCATGAAGCCGGCGGTCGAGATCATCAGCTCGCAGATGCCGAAGTTCGGCGCCGGCCAGTACGGCGCCGAGATTTCCGCGTTGATCTCGTCGACCCCGGACGTGATCCATTCGAGCCTGTGGGGCGGCGACCTCGAGGCCTTCATGCTGCAGGCCCAGCCGCGCGACCTCTTCAAGTCGGCGCAACTGGTGCTGGTCGCCGGTGAGCCTTACCTGCACCGGCTGCCGGGCAAGATTCCCGACGGCACCATCGTCGGCGCCCGCGGCACCAACGGCGTGTTTGCGCAGGACTCGCCCTTCAAGCGCTGGCTGGTGGAAGTCTACAAGGCCAAGGCCGGCCTCGAGCCGAACTACCCGGCCTACAGCACCGCACAGTCGTTCCTCGGCCTCAAGGCCGCCTACGAGAAGGCGATGCGCGACAAGATCGGTTCGGCGATTCCCATGGGAGCCGCCAAGAACGTGAAGGAAGAGATGGAGAAGGCCTATTCGCCGCCGAACCAGGAGGAGATCATCGCCGCCTTCGAGAAGCTCACCTTCGACAGCCCGTCGGGCAAGGTGAAGATGGCGCTCGGCAAGGGCCATCAGGCGGTGATGGGCACGGCTTACGGCACCACGCGTTTCGAGAACGGCGTGGTGAAGGTCGGCAACATCAAGTACTACGAAGCGGAACGTGTCACGCCGCCGGAGGGCGTCACCTCGCTCGACTGGATCAAGTCGGGCTTCAAGCGCCCCAACTGATGTGATGTCGCCGCGATAGCGTTCCACCCATGAGCCAGCTGCTGGCCGTCGTCATCGACGGCATCGTCTACGCGTCCTGGCTGTTCATCATCGCGGTGGGTCTCACGCTGATCTACGGCGTGATGAAGATCCTGAACATCGCGCACGGCAGCCTGTACGCGCTCGGCGCCTTCACCGCCGTGTCGTTCTGTACCGCGTGGTTCGCTCACGGCTACGCGGCTGCAGGCAGTTTCGCGATGCTTGCCGCCGCCGCCATCGTCGTCGGGCTCGTGTTCGGCCCGCTGATCGAGCGCGGGCTGCTGCGCTTCATGTACGGCAAGGACGAAGTGGTGCTGGTCCTGGTGACCTACGCGCTGTTCCTGATTCTCGAGGATGTGATCAAACTGGTTTGGGGCGTGGATCCGCTGCTGGTCCAGGGTCCGAACGGCGAAACGCCCTATTCGATCCTCGGCAATTTCGAGGCGAGCGGCCTGAGCTACCCCTACTACAACCTGGTGCTGGTCGGCGTGGCGGTGGCCACCGGCGCGGCGCTCACCTGGGTACTCACGCGCACGCGCTCCGGCAAGCTGTTGATCGCGGTCATCCACGACCGCGAGATGAGCGCCGCCATGGGCATCGACGTGGGTCGCACGTACTTCGTCACTTTCACCGCAGGCGCCATGCTCGCGGCGGTCGGTGGCGCGTTGACCGCGCCGACGGTGTCCGTCGTCACGGGCATGGGCGCGGAAGTCATCGTGATGGCCTTCGCGGTGGTGGTGATCGGCGGTCTCGGCAGTCTGCCCGGCGCCGCACTGGGGGCCTTCATCGTCGGCATGGTGCGGGCCGCTTCGATCCACTACAAGCCGGAACTGGAACTCTTCAGCGTCTATCTCGTGATGGCGGTCGTGTTGATCGTGCGGCCCAAGGGCCTCTTCAGCGGCGCCGAGGTGCGCAAGATATGAAGCTCGATCGCACCACGATCGCGATCGGCGTGATCACGGTCGGACTGCTGGCCGCTTCACCCCTGCTGCCCAAGTGGGCGATGTCGTTGCTCAACGTGTCGCTGTGCTACGGCACCGTGGTACTGGGCATGATGCTGCTGATGCGCACCGGTCTCGTGTCGTTCGGACACGGGCTGTACTACTGCCTCGGTGCCTACGCCGCCGGCACGGTGGACCAGATGCTGAAGCTGCCGGACATGGCGCTGATGGTGGCCGCCGGTGCCGCAGCGACCGGCATCGTCGCCGCGATCCTCGGGTTGCTGCTGGCGCGCTACCGCGACATCTTCTTCGCGATGCTGTCGCTCGCGTTCTCGATGATCCTGTACGGGCTGCTGGTGAAATCGTCCGCGCTCGGCTCCACCGACGGCTTCAACATCTCGGCGAAGACCCTGTTCGGCGTCGCCCTGGTCGACGATGCGCGCCGCTACGCCGGTTTCGGCATCACCGTCGTACTCACCACTCTGTCGGCCTTCGCGCTGAATCTCTACCTGCGTTCGCATCGCGGCCGGCTCGCCGAAGCCATCCGCGACAACGAGCTGCGGGTCGAGTACATGGGAGCCTCGGTGCGCGCCACCATCCACCTGCACTACGTCATCTCGGCAGTACTGGCCGGGATCGGCGGGGCACTGATGGCGATCAACATCGGTCACATCGACCCCGAGATGACCTACTGGCCGCAGTCCGGCGAGTTCGTCTTCATCGCCATTCTTTCCGGCACCGGCAACGTGTTCGCCCCGCTCGGCGGCGCGCTGGTGTTCGAGACCATCCGCAGCTTCGCGTACGAGTATTCGCCTAACACCTGGCAGATGGTGCTCGGCATCACGATGCTGGTCGTGATGATCTTCCTGCCCGGCGGTCTCTGGTCGCTGCTGCAGCGTCGCAAGCCGGCATGATGGTCGCTGATGCACCGATCAGATGCGCTCAACACGGCGGACGCGGCGGAAAGGCAAGAGCGCAGCGGACGACGGGTTCGGTTTTCCCCCGCGTCCGCCGCGTTGAGCGCCTTGTCGGTGCTGTGACATGAGCACCATCCTCCACGCGAAGGGCCTCAACAAGAACTTCGGCGCAGTCACGGCGGCGAACGACATCAACGTCGCCGTCGAGCAGGATTCGGTGGTCGGATTGATCGGCTCCAACGGCGCCGGCAAGACCACGTTCATCAACATGGTCACCGGCTACCTGAAGCCCACGACCGGTTCGATCCATTTCGAGGGGCGCGACATCACGCCCCTCAAACCGCGTGAGATCACCCAGCTCGGCATCTGCCGCTCGTTCCAGATCCCGCAGCTCTACAACAGCATGACGGTGGCCGAGAACCTGATGGTCGGGATCGGCATCGTCGCGTCCTCCGGTGCACGCTGGGCCAAGTCGAATCGGCTCGACGTCACTCCGGAGCGGGCGGTGGACGCGATGCTCGAGCAATTCGGTCTCGGCGACTATCGCGACCGGCAATCCGGGCTGCTGCCCGAAGGCACGCGCAAGCTGCTCGACATCGCCATGGCGATGGTGGTGCGCCCGCGCATCCTGCTGCTCGACGAACCCACCAGCGGGGTGTCGGCCGACGAGAAGTTCGTGCTGATGGACCGAGTGATGGCCGCCGTGCGCGAAGGCAAGGTGACCGTGCTGTTCGTCGAGCACGACATGGAGGTGGTCGAGCGCTACACGCACCGCATCCTCGCGTTCTACGAAGGTCGTATCATCGCCGACGGCGATCCGGCCAAAGTGCTTGACGACGTCGAGGTGCGCAAGTACGTCATCGGCGAGGCGCACTAATGAAACTACCCCCACGCTCCCGCTGGTCGCTGCCCCCCGAGGGGGCGCGTCAGTGTCTTGGGGCGGCCCGGCGACACCCACCTCAGGATTTGTTGGGAGAGGGCCCGTGCGCCCCGGCTGCGCCGGCCGCTGGCCCATCGCGACAGCAAACACCGTACTGACATGCTTGAGATCGCGCAGCTCGACGTATCCATCGGCTCAGTGGCGATCCTCCGCGGTGTCGACATGGCGGTGGGTGAGCGCCAGTTCGTCGGCCTCGTCGGCCGCAACGGCGCCGGCAAGACCACACTGATGCGGGCCATCATGGGCATCCTGCCGGCCAAGGCCGGCAGCATCCGGTATCTGGGCAACCCGCTCGAGAAGACGCCGACGCACAAACGGGCGCGTGGCGGCATCGGCTACATGCCGGAGGATCGCCGTCTCGTACCGGCGCTGACGGTGGAAGAGAACGTCCTCATCCCGGCCTGGGCCGGCGGCGCCACCGACCAGGCAGCCCGCCTCGAGCGCGTGTACCGGATGATCCCGGAAGTCGAAACGTTCCGGGCCCGCAAGGGACTCCAGCTGTCGGGCGGTCAGCAGAAGCTGGTGGCACTGGCTCGCGCGCTCATGTCGGGCACCAAACTGCTCTTGCTGGACGAACCCTTCGAAGGCGTGGCGCCGGTCCTGGCAAGGCGCTTGGCCGAAGTGATCGCTGGCCTCAAGGACGAGGGCCTGTCCATCATCCTGACCGAATCGGATCTGTCGCACTCGCGCGACATGCTCGACCGCGTCTACCGGATCGACCGCGGGGCCGTCAGCACGGTTTAGAAGTACCGCGTTCGAAGCGTCAAGAACGACCCCACGCCGCCGTTAGTGGGTGGGTATGGAATCGTCGAATACCGCGGCGGCCACCCGCCAGCCCTGGCGGTTCGGGTCGATCATCCTGGCGCTGGCACTGCTCACCGGCGTGGCGGCTTGCGCGTACGGTTTCTTTGCGTGGAACACCGTTTCGCGTGAGGAATCGCAGCGCCTGGAAGATCTCGCGCGGGTTGCCGGCCGCTCTGCTTCGCTGTTCTACAGCCAGTTCGGCATCGCGCTGAGCGACCTGGGCGAAGCGCTCGCGGAAGAACCGGACCTGCCGCCGCGCCGCCGGCTGCAAAGCATGCTCGATCGGACGCGCTCGCAAGCACCGGCGTTGCGGCTGATCGGCGTCGTTGCACCGGACGGCGAGCTCGTGGCTGCATCGGCGGTGCTGGCGGGCAAGCTGCCGCCGGCCGAACTCGCATTTCCCACGACGGAACAGGCCAGCACGGTGCGCGGTCGCTATGGCCTCGAGATCGGACGACCCGTGCAGTCGGCGCTGTTCGGGGCATGGATGATCCCGCTGCGCCACATCATCCGGCAACCATCAGGAAAAGCGCGCGTCACGCTGTTCGCGCTGGCGGCCTTCGACGATCAGGCCACGGTGTTCGGCGATGTCGCGGTCCCGAACGACTGGGTCATCGGCATCCTGCGCAACGACCGCTATTTCCAGGGCCGCTGGCCTGCCACTGCCAATCCGGTCGACGTCTATGCGCGCCCGTTCGCCGGACCCATCGAGAACTGGCTGGCGGCGAATCCGGACCGCGCGAGCGGCAACTTCGTGGGTGTCAGCCCGGTCACCGGGGAGAAGCGGCTGCTCGCCGTCCATCGGCTCGAGGATCAGCCGATGACGCTGTTCCTGTCGGCACCGTACCGCATGCTCTGGACGCGCTGGCTCGGCGCGGTGCACGTGCCCTTCCTCCTGTTCCTGTTTCTCGCCACCGGCACGCTCTGGATGGGCCGGCGCATGACTGCGCAGCAGGCACTGTGGTCGCGCGAGGTGCAGCAACGGCAGAGCCGGCTCGAGCTGCTGCACCGGATCGCCACGGAGATCGCCGGCGGCATGCCGGTGGCCGAAGTGATCCGCCGCACGCTCACCGCGCTCGCGCAGCGCTATCCGGAACTGCGCGCGTGCTACTCCACCCTCGACAACGATGGACGGCTCGAGGTGCGCGACAGTGTCCAGCCGCCCGAGATCGACGACATCACCGGTCTCGTGCTGGACTACGGGACCGATCCCGAGTATCTCGCGTGCCTGCGCCGCGGCGAAGTCTGCACCCGCGCGCACTGGGGATCGGACGAGGTCAGGACCGGCATGGCAGTACGCCGTGCGCTGCCGCCCCGCGGCTCGCTCGAGGTCTCGGTGGCCGCACCTGGCGGACTCATCGGCCTCCTGTGTCTCGACGCCGCCCGGCCACACCAGTGGACCGAGGACGAGCGCGCCACCCTGCGCGAGGTGGCCGCGCAACTCGGTCTCGCCTTGAACGAGGCGCATTCGGAAGCGTTGCGTGTCGAAGCCGCCACGCGGCTGGCTCATCGGGAAGAGTTCTTCCGGCGTCTGGCGGAGATCTCCTCGGACTGGTTCTGGGAGCAGGACGATCAGTTCCGGTTCAAGAACCGACCCGAGTATCCGGAAGACCAAAGCGGCGTGCACCTGTCGGGCCGGCGCTACGAAGGCAAGACGCGCTGGGAACTGCCCGACACCCATGCCGACCCGGCGCTGATGGAGCAACACCGCCAGACGCTGCTGCGCCACGAGCCGTTCCGCGATTTCGAGCTCCAGCGCACCATGGGCGACGGCAGCATCCGCCATCTGTCGGTGAGCGGCCTGCCGGTGTTCGACCCGGCCGGCAAGTTCGTCGGCTATCACGGCATCGGCTGCGACATCACCGAAAGGAAGCGCGCCGAACTGGCGCTGCGGCAGAGCGAGGAGACGTTCGCCGCCGTCTTCCGCAGCGCCTGGGACGGCCTGTTCCTGATCGACACCGACACCGGCGAGATCCTCGACTGCAACCCGCGTGCGCTCGTTCTGTTCGAGGCGGCCGACAGGTCCGAACTGATCGGCAAGGCGGGCAACGATCTGTTCCGCCGCCCGCTCGCGCGGGCAGTGATCGCCGCGGCCCTCTCGCAACTCGAGCGCGGTGAACCCTGGCACCGGGAGGACGAGCTCGTCACGCTGAAGGGCAACGATTTCTGGGCCGACATCTCGGGGGCCAAGCTGTACCGGCCCGGCCGTGCCACCACGCTGCTGCGCGTCGCCGACATGAGCGAGCGTCGTCGCGCGCAACAGGCTCTGGAGGCGAGCGAAGCGATGCTGGGCGCGGTGTACAACAATTCGCGCGATGCACTGCTGGTCGGCAACATCGCCGACGGCACGGTGTTCGACTGCAACCGGCGCGCGCTCGAGATGTTCGAAGCCCGGTCCAAACGCGAGATCGTCGATCGACCGGGCCATACGCTGCTGCGCCATCCGCTGTCGCAGGCCAACGTCGCGGAGCGCCTGAAGCGCATGGAACACGGCGAGATCCTGCGCGAAGACATGGTGTTCCGCACCCGCTCGGGCAAACGGTTCTGGGGCGAGATGGTCGCCGTGAAACTGGAGCTGCCAGGCCGCAGCGCGTATCTGGTCCGGGTTGCGGACATCAGCGAGCGCAAACAGGCCGAAGCGCTGCTCAAGGCGAGCGAACAGCGCTTTCGCGATCTGTCCGAACTGTCTTCGGACTGGTTCTGGGAGCAGGGTCCCGATCTGCGCTTCACCCGCTTCGCACAGGGGCGCCGCGATGCCGGCGGCCACAGCGAGGACGAACTCATCGGCTATCTGCGCTGGGACCTGCCCTTCATCGCCGATCGCGCCGACCCGAAGTGGGACGAGCACCGCCGCATGCTGGAGGCGCGCGAATCGTTCACGGATTTCGTGTTCGCCGTCACCAGCAGCATCGGGCCGCGCTGGGTGTCGATCAGCGGCAAGCCGCTGTTCGACGAGCGCGGGAAGTTTCTCGGTTATCGCGGCACCGGCAAGGACATCACGGAGCGGCGCTCGACCGAGGAGCGCATCCGCTACCTGGCCCAGCACGACGAACTCACCGGCCTCGCCAACCGTGCCACGCTGCAGTCATTGCTGGCGCGCTCCATCGAGCATGCGCGACGCCACAACCGCCGTGTGGCCGTGCTGTTCATCGATCTGGATCGGTTCAAGATCATCAACGACACGCTCGGTCACGATGCCGGCGATGCCGTGCTGAAGACCGTGGCCACGCGGTTGCGCGAGAGCCTGCGCGGGTCCGACGTCATCGCGCGCCAGGGCGGCGACGAGTTCGTGGTGCTGGTGGAAGAATTCGCCTCGGAAACCGATCTGGCCGGCGTCGCCCGCAAGATCCTCGAGGCGTTCGCGCAGCCGCTGAATCTGGGCGGCCAGGAGTTCACGCTGACCGCCAGCATCGGGATCGGCACGTATCCCGACGACGGCCGCGACGTGCAGGCTCTGCTGAAAGCCGCCGACATCGCGATGTACCGCGCCAAGGATTCGGGCAAGAACAATTTCCAGTTCTACTCGCCGCAGATGAACTCGCATTCCTTCGAACGCCTGGCGCTGGAAGCGGCGTTGAAGCGCGCGCTCGAACGCGGGGAGCTGCTGCTGCACTACCAGCCGAAACTGGAACTGGCGAGCGGCCGCATCACCGGCCTCGAGGCGCTCATCCGGTGGGAACATCCGGACATGGGCCTGGTCTCGCCGCTGCGCTTCATTCCGATCGCGGAAGAGACCGGACTGATCGCGCCGATCGGCGCCTGGGTACTTGGCGAAGCCTGTCGCCAGGTGAAGGCCTGGGAGGTCGCGGGTCTGGGCACCTTCGGTATCGCGGTCAACGTGTCCGGCCGCCAGTTCGTGCAGGGTGCTCTGCTCGAAGAAGTGCTGGCCGCGCTCGAGGCGACCGGCCTCGAACCGCACCTCCTGGAACTCGAGCTGACCGAGAGCACCGTCATGCAGAACCCCGAGCGCGCCGCCGGGGTGCTGTCGGAACTGGCACAGCTCGGGGTGTCGCTCGCCATCGACGACTTCGGCACCGGCTACTCCTCCCTGGCGTACCTGAAGCGCTTCCCGGTGAGCACGCTGAAGATCGACCGGTCCTTCATCATGGATCTGCCCGACGATCCCGACGACGCCGCGATCACGCGCGCCGTCATCGCGCTGGCACGCAGCCTCAAGCTCACCGTGGTCGCGGAAGGCGTGGAAACACCGCGGCAACTCGATTTCCTGGCGGCCCACGGCTGCGATCTGGCACAGGGCTTCTTCGTCGCGAAGCCCATGGCGGCCGACGCCTTCGAGCGGTTCGTGCAGGAGCAGTCGAGCCTTCCGGTGAGCGTGTAAACTCCCGCGCTCCTTCGAGTTCTGCAGCACCGCAGTGCTGCCTGGCACCCAAATGACCGATTCGAACCGTTCCGCCGGCTTCGCGACGCGTGCGATCCACGCCGGCCAGGCGCCCGACCCCACCACGGGTGCGGTGATGACCCCGATCTACGCCACGTCGACGTACAAGCAGCACTCGCCCGGCGTGCACACCGGATTCGAGTACGCGCGCACGCACAACCCGACTCGTTTCGCGCTCGAGCGCTGCGTCGCCGACCTCGAAGGCGGTCATGCCGGTTTCGCGTTCGCGTCCGGCCTCGCCGCCAGCGGCACCGTGCTGGAACTGCTCGATGCCGGCAGCCACATGGTGGCGATCGACGATCTGTACGGCGGCAGCTGGCGTCTGTTCGAGCGCGTGCGGCGGCGTTCCATGGGGCTTGACGTGACTTTCGTGAACCCGGACGACGCCGAGTCGATTGCGCGCGCGATCCGGCCGGAAACGAAGATGATCTGGGTCGAGACGCCGTCCAATCCGCTGCTCAAGTTGACCGACCTTGCCGCGGTCGCGGCACTCGGCAAGGCACGCGGCATCCTCACGGTGTGCGACAACACCTTTGCCTCGCCCTGGGTCCAGCAGCCCCTGACCCTCGGCTTCGACCTGGTGGTGCACTCGGTCACCAAGTACATCAACGGGCACTCCGACATGATCGGCGGCCTGGTGCTGATCCGCGACAACCCGGACCTCAACGAGAAGCTCTCCTTCATGCAGAACGCGATCGGCTCCATCCAGGATCCGTTCTCGAGCTTCCTCGCGCTGCGCGGCGTCAAGACCCTGCCGCTGCGGATGGAGCGCCATTGCGCCAACGCGCTCGCGCTCGCCGGCTGGCTCGCGCGCCATCCGAAGGTCGAGACCGTGTTCTATCCGGGTTTGCCGACGCACCGGCAACACGCCCTGGCGCAACGGCAGATGCGTGGCTTCGGCGGCATGGTGTCGGCGCGGCTGAAAGGCGGCATGGATGCAACGCGCCGCTTCCTCGAGCACTGCGAACTTTTCACGCTGGCCGAGAGTCTGGGTGGGGTGGAAAGCCTGATCAGTCATCCCGCCACCATGAGCCACGGGTCGCTGCCACCCGAGCACCGGTTGGCACTCGGCATTGGCGACAATCTGGTGCGCCTGTCGGTCGGCATCGAAGACGAGGACGACTTGCGCCACGACCTCGAGCACGCACTGAGCGCCATCTGATCTGCCCCCGGTCATGACCTTCGAGTCGCTGACCCGGCCGCGCCTGCTGTTCGCGGCGTCCTTCCTGGCCGTCGTCGGGCTGCTCGCCTATGGGCTCTGGCTGCAGCACGCCTTGCACCTCGAACCGTGCCCCATGTGCATCCTGCAGCGGTACGCCTTCGCGGCCGTCGGCGTGGTTGCCTTGGTGGCCGCCATCCACAATGCCGGCGCGGTCGGAACACGCATCTATGGCGGCCTGCTGATCGTTGCGGCGCTGGCCGGCGGCGGCGTAGCCGCCCGTCAGACCTGGCTCCAGCACAACCCGCCGAAGCTCGCGGACTGCGGACCCGGTCTCGAATTCATGGTGGAGTCCTTCCCCCTGTCCGAAGCCCTGCCCATGATCTTCCGGGGATCGGGGGATTGTTCGAAAGTGGACTGGACTTTCCTCGGTCTTTCCATTGCGGAGTGGGCGCTCGCCTGCTTCATAGGCCTCGTGATCGTTGGAGTCGTCACCCTGATCCGCGCCCGCGCAGCGGGTCGCTGAGCACCCCGGCCCGCCCCTGGATACCTCAACTCCCCGGGGCGGGAGCCGATATGGGTTGGATGATGAACCCCACTGCGCCCAGCACGGCCCGGCCGGCCGGGCGACCCACCAGTTCGATCGCCTTCGCGTTCGGCCTACTCGCCACGGCGCTGCTGGTGCTGGCGCTGTTCTTCGGCGTCTACGCCTGGAGTTCCGTATACGCCGAGAAGATGGCCGAGTTGCGGAACCTCACGGACCTGGCCGCCCGCTCGTCGAACATGTTCTTCCGGCGCTACGGGCAGGTGCTGCCACTACTCGCCCAGGACCTCGTCGAGGCTGGCGGCAGCGCACGGCCCGCGACCGCCCAGGCCCTGCTCACGCGTTACCAGAAGGCACAGCCGGAACTCGCACGCATCAACATGTTCGATGTCGATGCCAACCTGGTGGCGTCCTCGGGATCGGTGGACCCGACGGCGGTCGCACGCTTCCGCGCCGACACCGCGTTCAGCGACGGCTTCTCGGATGCCCTCCGGCGCGATGGCCTGGTCATCGGCCGTGCGATGTACGGCGTGTTCGTGCAGGACTGGATCGTCCCGTTGCGCATGCGCGTGCTCGACCCGCGCACCGGGCGCACTGCGTTCGTCATTTCGGCCGTGGTCCGCCTCGACAACCAGCAAGCGCTCTGGCGTGGCCTGCGCCTGCCCCAGGAGGCCGCTATCGGCCTGGTGCGCAACGATGGGTTTCCGCTGTCGCGGCTGCCGCTGCCGGCGAGCCCGATCGAGTTCTACGCCGCTCCAGGCAGGTCGGCCGTCTGGCAGTACATGTCCGAGCATGGCTTCCCGGAAGCAGGCGAGGTCGATGGCGTCGGCGGGGTGGACCACATGCCCCGGGTCACCACGTTCCAGCGCCTGGCCGACTACCCGGTGGCGGCGTATCTGACGGTCCCGCGCGCGGCGTTCTGGACAGCCTGGCGCGAACGTGTGCAAGTGCCCTTCGCGCTCTTCGCCCTGGCGCTCGCCGGCCTGATTTTCGCCGCTGCCTGGACCAGCAACCAGCAAGCCGCGCGCGAGCGCGAGCGCGACGTTGCGGAGGCTGCGCTGCGCAGTGGCGCCGCTGAACTCAAGCGCCAGACGGCGCTGCTGGCCCAGACCCAGCATGCGGCACACATCGGCGGCTGGGAGCTCGACCTCGCCAGCAACCAGCTGTACTGGACCGAAGAGACCTACCGCATCCACGAGATCTCGCCCACGGACTTCAGCCCCACGGTCGAACGAGCCATCGAGTTCTATGCCCCCGAAAGCCGCGGCACGATCCGCGCCGCGGTGGAAACCGCGATGCGCGTCGGGGATGCCTGGGACCTCGAGCTGGAACTGGTCACGGCACGTGGCCGGCGGATCTGGGTACGCGCCACCGGCTCCGCCGAGCTCGGCGTGAACGGCATGCCGGTGCGCCTGTCGGGCGCGCTGCAGGACGTGTCCGACCGTCGCCGGGCCGACGAACGCATCCGACGCCTCGCGCACTACGACGATCTCACCGGACTCGCGAACCGTAACCTGTTCGGCTATCACCTGGCGCGTGCCCTGTCGCATGCCGACCGCTACAACAAGCGCTTCTGCCTGCTGTTCATCGATCTCGATCGATTCAAGATCATCAACGACACGCTCGGCCACGATGTCGGCGATGCGGTGCTGAAGATCCTCGGTCGCCGGCTCACCGAGGCCGTCCGCGCGGCGGATCTGGTCGCCCGCTTCGGCGGGGACGAGTTCGTCGTGATCGCCGAGGAAGTCGCCACCCCGGAAGACGCAGCCGAGATCGCGCGCAAGCTGCTGGCGCGGATCGAGGAACCGGTGTTCGCGCAGGGCCAGGAGTTCATCCTGACCGGCAGCGTCGGCATCGCGACGTTCCCGACCGACGGCCGCGACATGCAGACGCTGGTGAAGCACGCCGACATCGCGATGTATCGCGCCAAGGAACGCGGCAAGAACACGTTCGAGTTCTACACCTCGCGTCACGACAGCGTGAACGTCGATCGCCTGTCGCTCGAGTCGCGCCTGAAGCGCGCGATGAGCGACATGACGCAGTTCGTACTGCACTACCAGCCGAAAATCTCGGTCGCGCACGGGCAGGTCACCGGGGTCGAGGCGCTGGTGCGCTGGGTTTCACCCGACCGCGGCATGGTGCCGCCGGCGGAGTTCATCCCGCTCGCCGAGGAGACCGGTCTGATCGGTGCGATCGGGCAATGGGTGCTCGAGTCGGCCACCCGCCAGATGCTCGCGTGGCGAGCAGCCGGACTGCCGCCGCTGCGCGTCGCGGTGAACATCTCTGCCCGGCAGCTCTACGCCGACGACTTCGTCGCGCAGGTGCGTGAGCTCCTCGCCGACACCGGCGCGGATCCGGGTTCGATCGAACTCGAGATCACCGAGAGCGTCATGATGCAGAACGTGCAGCAGATGGCCGAGCGCCTTGCCGAACTGAAGCGGCTCGGACTGCACATCGCGATCGACGATTTCGGCACCGGGTATTCGTCGCTGTCCTACCTGAAGCGCCTGCCGATCGACAGCCTGAAGGTGGATCGCTCATTCGTGCAGGACGTGCTGGCGGACTCGGACGACGCCACCATCACGCGCGCCGTCATCGCGCTCGCGCACAGCCTGCGGCTCGAGGTGGTCGCCGAGGGCGTTGAAACCGTGGCGCAACTCGAGTTCCTGCGCGATCTCGGCTGCGACCAGATCCAGGGCTACCTCTTCAGCAAGCCGCTGCCGCCCGCCGAGCTGGAGGAGCTGCTGCGTCGCGGCACCCGCCTCCCCATGCCCTCGGTTCGCGACGCTGCCTAGGCTGAATAGACCCCTATCGCACTGACACCCGCACGGAACTCCCGAACCCCGTGACCACAAACCCGCCCAATACCGAACGCCCCGCCGCCTCGCGCTCGACGCGTCGCTTGAAGGCGAGCTTCGCGAGCATCGCCGTACTGGTGCTCGTCCTGTGGGTCGTGTTCGCCGTATACGCGTGGCGCACGGTCAAAGCGGAACAGGCCGGCCAGCTTGCCAACCTCGTCGACCTCGCAGCGCGCTCCTGCGACGTGTTCTTTCGCCGCTACGCCGAGCAGTTGCCCACCCTCGCTGTCGATGTTCGAACCGCAGGCGGGCTCAGGAACCTGCCGGCCGTGCACAAGGTACTGGCCCGGTTTCACAGCCAGGCCACCGAACTCGCCGCCGTCAACGTCCTGTCGCCCAGCGGTCACGTGCTGGTCTCTACCTTCACCGATGACCGCATCGTGGCCGCGAACCCGATGACCAATCCGACGTTCCGCGCGGACTTCGAACATGCCCTGACTCTCGACGGCGTGTCCGTCGGGCGCCCGTTCTACGGTGTCATCCTGGGCGAATGGGTGATGAGCCTGCGGTTGCGCGAACTGGACACCAACGGCAAGGTCCTCTACGTCCTCTCGGCAGCCCTCCGGCTCGCGGACCAGCAGGCGCTATGGCGAGGCGTCGCGCTGCCCGAAGGCTCGGTCATCGGCCTGCTGCGCGACGACAGTTTCCTGCAGAGCCGGCTGCCGCTCGTGTCGGAGCCGGCGAAGGTCTACGGTGAACGTCACGGAAGCTATCTGACCGAACTGCTGGAGCGTGACGGCTTCCCGCAAGCCGGAGTCACCGAAGGTGTGAGCAACATCGCCGGCAACCGTCGCCTGCTGGCGTTCCGGCGCCTGAGCTCCCAGCCCATGACGGCGTACCTGACGGTGCCGATGGACACGATCTGGGCTGCGTGGCGCCAGCGCGTGCAAGTCCCGTTCGTCCTGTTCGCCCTGTTGCTGAGCGGCGTCTCGTTCGCCGGCGTGTGGAGTGTGCGCAGCCAGCGCCAGGAGTCGACCCGGCGCGACCTCGCCGAATCGATTCTGCTTTCGCGCGAGGCGGAGCTGCACCGGCAGACGGTGCTCCTCGAAGCGACACAGCGCGCGGCCAGCGTCGGCGGCTGGGAGATCGACATTGCCTCGGGCCACCTCTACTGGTCCGCCGAGATGTACCGCATTCACGAGATCGCGCCGGCAGACTACGTGCCAACGCTCGATACTGCACTCGACTTCTTCGCACCCGAGGCACGCGCCACGATCCGCGACGCGTTTGAATCGACGTTGAACGACGGCAAGTCGTGGGACATCGAGCTCGAACTCATCACCGCGAAGGGGCGCCGCATCTGGACCCGCGCCACCGGTGCGGCCCAGATGGGCACGCGCGGCAGTCCGGTGAAGGCGTCCGGTTCGCTGCAGGACATCAGCAGCCGGCGCGCGGCCGAGGAACGCATCCGCCACATGGCGCACTACGATGAGTTGACCGGGCTTGCCAATCGCGCCCTGTTCACGGCGCAACTCACCCACGCGCTGTCGCGCGCGGAACGCTGGGGCAAGCGACTCGCCGTCCTGTTCATCGACCTCGACCGATTCAAGAACATCAACGACAGCCTCGGTCACGACGTGGGCGACGAAGTGCTGCGGGAGATCGGCCGGCGTCTGGTGGGCACCATGCGAGCCGCCGATCTCACCGCACGGCTGGGCGGCGACGAGTTCGTCATCCTCATTGAGGAGCTCGAACATCCGGACCGGATGCCTGAGCTCTGTCGCAAACTGCTGCGCACCATCGAGCAGCCGATCGTGGCTGCGAAGCGCGAATTCCTGCTCTCGGCCAGTATCGGCATCGCGAGCTACCCCGCAGACGGTCTCGATGCGCAGACGCTGCTGAAGCACGCCGACATCGCGATGTACCGCGCGAAGGAACAGGGCAAGAACACGTTCGAGTTCTTCTCCTCGCAACCCCATGTACCGGCGATCGACGTGCTGTCGCTCGAAGCGCGGCTGCGTCGCGCCGTGATGGAGCTGCGCCAGTTCGTGCTGCACTACCAGCCTCAGGTATCGGTGGTCGACGGCCACATCACCGGCGTGGAAGCGCTGGTGCGCTGGTCGACCCCGGAGGGCCTGGTACCGCCCGGCCAGTTCATCGCGCTGGCCGAGGAAACCGGACTCATAGGGACTCTCGGCTCCTGGGTGCTCGGCAGTGCGTGCGCGCAGGCGCACGCCTGGCGCAAGCGCGGGCTGCCGCGACTGCGGATGGCGGTCAACCTGTCGGCGCGACAGTTCTACGGCGCCCACCTGGTCGACGAGATCCGCGAAGTGATCCAGGTAACCGGCATCGACCCGCAATGCCTCGAACTCGAGATCACCGAAAGCGTGATGATGAAGAACATCGAGCACGTCGCGAAACAGTTGAAGAGCTTGAAGGACATCGGCGTCGGCATCGCCGTGGACGACTTCGGCACCGGCTACTCGTCGCTCGCCTACCTGAAGCGCCTGCCGATCGACAGCCTCAAGATCGATCGCTCGTTCGTACGCGACGTACCCCACGATCACGACGACGCGGCGATTGCACGCGCGGTCATCGCTCTCGCGCACAGCCTGCGGCTCAAGGTGGTCGCCGAGGGCGTGGAGACGCAGGCACAACTCGAGTTCCTGGCCGCGCTCGGTTGCGACGAGATTCAGGGGTATCTCTTCAGTCACCCGAGGGTGGCTGTCGACATCGAAGACCTGATGCGCCGGGACGTACGACTCGGCACGACGCCGGTGCTGGCCTCGGCCTGACCCCTCGGTCAGGCCCAGCCGCCCGGAAAGCGTCAATAGCCGCTAGTTCTTCTGCGCCGGTTGCACGGCCAACGGCTTCGCATCGGCCGGCTTGGGCTGCGCCGGGGGCGCGCCGGGAGGCTGTTGCGGATTCACCTTCGCGCCATCGGCAAGGCCGGCAGGCGGGCTCACCACCACCGTGACGCCTTCATCGAGCCCGGCTGCGATGCGCAACACCTTGCCGTCGGTGCCTGCCATGGTGATCGGCACGAGGTGGGCCTTGTTCTCGCCGTCGATCGTCGCCACCCACGTCTTCTTGTCGCGGTTGATCAACGCAGCGGCCGGCACTTCGATGAAGCTCGTCGCGGGGATCAGCAGCGACGCATTGACGAAGCTGCCCGGGAGGAAGATTCGATCCTTGTTGTCGAACTCCACCTCCGTGCGCAGTGTGCGCGTGCGCGCGTCGAGTTCTCCGGAAACGCGGATCACCTTGGCTGTGACCTTGCGATCCGGTGCCGCCGCGTCGACCACTTCGACGTCTAGCCCGGGCTTCACGTAGGGAGCATCAGCCTGCTCCACGTACACCGTCACCTTGAGGCGCGAGATATCGGCAACGGTCACCAGCGGCAGCGCCGCCGTCTGGTTGCTGGCCGCGTTGGTGACCAGCGCGCCGGGATCGGCGAACCGCCCGGTGACCACGCCGGCATACGGCGCGCGGATCGTGCGATAGGTAGCGAGCGTCTTGATCTCGTTGATCTGCGATTCGGCGACGCGGACTTCCGTGTTCGCGTTGTCGAGGGTCTGCTGGGAATAGAACCCCTGCTTCGCGAGATCTTCCGTGCGACGCGCGATCTGGCGCTTGTTGTCGAGCGACGAGGTGATGGTGGCGATCTGTGCGTCGAGCTCGGGGGACTGGATCTCGGCGATCACCTGTCCGGGCGACACCTTGTCGCCCACGTCGACGTTGATGCGCGTGAGGTACCCGCCGACCTTGCTGTACAGCGTCGTCGCTTTCACCGGCAGCGCTTCGCCGACGAGCGTCAGGCGCCGGAAGTTCGGCCCGCGCTGCGATTTGGCGACCGTCACGTTCGGTCCGGCAGCGAGCTGGGCCGCCTTGGTCCTGACCTCCTCGGCCTCCTTGCCTTCGCGACCCTTGAGGAAATACCACCAGGCGCCGGCGGCCAGCGCGATCAGGACGATCCCGATCACGTAGAAGACACCGAACGAACGATTGCCCCGCATCTTGATCTCCTAGCCTAGACTGCGCCGACGCCCTGAGACTCGCGCTCGAACCGGGCATCGAGTTCGTGCAGCGTCGGCATCTTCCTGCGCAACAAGGTGTACACCACGGGCACCACGAACAACGTGGAGACCGTAGCGAGTATGAGGCCGCCGATCACGGCGATGCCGAGGGGGGCATTCTGCTCTCCGGCCTCGCCCAGTCCGAGCGCCATGGGAATCATGCCGATGATCATGGCCAGAGCCGTCATCAGCACCGGACGCAGCCGGGTGCGACCCGCCTCGATAGCCGCGTCGATCACGTGTACGTCGGGATTCGCCACACGATAGTCGTTGGCGAAGCTCACGATCAGGATCGAGTTGGACACACCGATGCCCACTGCCATGATCGCCCCCATCAGGGACATGACGTTGACCGAGGTCCCGGTGAGCGTCAGCATCCAGAGGATCCCGATCAGCGCGCCGGGCACCGCCATCATGATGATGAACGGGTCGGTCCACGACTGGAACAGCACCACGAGCAACGCGTAGACGAGAACGACAGCGAGCACGAGGCCCAGCAACAGGCTCTTGAACGAGGACTGCATCACCTCGTACTGGCCGCGCGTGATGATCTTCGTCGTCTTCGGAAAGTCCTTCTCGGATGTGATCTCGGCGATGCGCTTCTCGATGTCGCGCACGGTGCTGCCGAGGTCGCGGTCGTCCAGGTTCGCGGCGATGTCGATCACGCGCTGCACCGTGTAGTGCGACACCGACTGGTAGCTCGACTCCTGCTTGACCGTCGCGACGTTGCCGAGCGAGATCACCGGTGCGCCGTGAGCGGCCGTGAGCACGCGCGCTCCGGTCGGTTGCACCACCGGGCTGATGACCGGCGACACCGGGATCGCCATCAGCTGCTCCACCGTCGAAAGCCGCTCCGGCGGCGTCTGCACCGATACGGTGTAGTTCACACCGTTCGGGTTCAGGAAGTACGACGGGCTGATGATGGCGCTCGACGCGAGCGACACCAGGGCGCTGGTTGCGATGTCGCGCTGCGTGAGCCCGAGGCGGGCGGCGCGCAGGCGGTCCACGTCGACCTTCAGCGCGGGGTAATTGAGCACCTGCATCTGCCGCACGTCGGCAGTGCCGGCCGTCTCCTCGATCGCGCGCTTCACGCGCACCGCGTAGGCCTGGGCGCGCTCGAAGTTCGAGTCCTGCACCTGGATGTCGATGGGTGCGGGGAGACCGAAATTGAGCACCTGGGTGACAATGTCGGCGTTCTGGAAGTAGAACTCCGAGCCCGGATACTTCGGCGGCAGCACCTTGCGGATCTCGCGCATGTAGTGCTCGACCGGCTTGTGCGGCTTCTTGAGCAGGATGAGTATCTCGGCGTCCATGCCGCTGATGTTGTCGGTGGGCACCAGCGCCAGGTTGAAGAACAGCGGTACGCCGACCATGTCGTTGATCCGGTCGAGCTCGGCCTCGGGGATGATCCGGCGCAGATCGTCGTTGATGGCGAGGACGTACTTCTCGGTCTCCTCGATGCGCGTGCCGATCGGCGCACGGAAGTGCAGCTTCATGATCCCCACGTCGGGGGTCGGGAAGAAATCGGTCCCCACCACCTTCACGAGCGCCGCGCTGACGCCGCCGAAGACCAGCACGACGACGATCATGAAGAAGCGATGGTGCATGACCATCGTGAGGATGCCGCCGTAGAAGTTCGTGAGACCTCCCAGCAGCCATTCGCGACCGTCGTTGAAGCGCGCCCCGAACGAGCGCCGGGCACCCGGCACGGGTTCGCCGTGATGCTCGCCCTCGAGCAGGAAGCGCGAGAGCATCGGCACGAGGGTGAACGACAGCACGTAGGAGGCGAGCAGCGCGAAGACCACCGCGAGCGCCAGCGGGGTGAACAGGAACTTCGACGCCCCGTACAGGAACGAGACCGGGAAGAACACGATGCAGATGGCCAGTGTGGCCATGGTGCGCGGCAGGGCGACCTCGCGCGAACCCTCGATGATCGCCACGGTGAGCGGTTGTCCGAGCGCGCGATGGCGATGGATGTTCTCCACCGCCACGGTGGCGTCGTCCACCAGGATGCCGGTGGCGAGTGCCAGGCCGCCCAGCGTCATCAGGTTGATGGTGTTGCCGGTCAGGTACAGGCAGATCACGCCGGCGAACATGGCGCAGGGAATGGAGGTGATGACGACGATGGTGTTGCGCCAGCTGCCGAGGAACAGCAGGATCATCAGCGACACCAGGGCTGAAGCGAGCACGGCCTCGCTCGCGACATTGAGGATCGCGGCGCGCACGAACTTCGACTGATCGAAATCCAGCGTGATGTCCATGCCCTCGGGTGCGCCGGCACGGATCTCGTCGAGCAGCTTGTAGACGCCGGCCACCACGTCGAGGCTAGAGGCGTCCGCATGCTTCAAGATCGTGAGATAGGTGGCGCGTCGGCCGTCCACGTGCACGATGTTGCTCTGGACCGTGAAGCCGTCCTCCACTCTCGCCACATCGCCGATGGTGACCGGCACTCCGCCCTGCACCCTGAGCGGCATCCGGTTGAAGTCGTCCACCGTCGCCGGGCTCGAGTTCATCATCACGTTGTAGTCGAACGTGCCGATGCGGGCGGTGCCGGACGGAATGAGCAGGTTGGACGTCTGGATCGCGTTCACCACGTCGTTGGGCGAAATGCCCTTCGCGGTCATCAGGGTCGGATTGAGATCCACCGAGATCTGGCGCAGGCGCCCCCCGAACGGTGCCGGCACCTGCAGGCCGGGGATGGTGAACAGCTTCACGCGCACGAAGTTGAACGCGTGGTCGAACATGCGACCTTCCGGCAGCGTCTTGCTGGAGAAGGTCATGTTGACGATCGGTACCGTCGCCGGGTTGTAGGTGATGATGACCGGCGGCGAGATGCCCGGCGGCAGAATGCGCAGCACCGTGCCGTTGATGGCGTTGATCTGCGCGATGGCCGCGCCGATGTCCATGCCCGGATGGAAGAAGACCTTCACCAGGCCGATGCCGGGAATGCAGTTCGACTCGATGCGCTCGATGCCCGCGACCGTGGTCGAGTACGCGCGCTCGGAGATGATGACCACGCGCCGTTCCATCTCCTCCGCAGACAGGCCGGAGTACTGCCACCCGACGAACACGACCGGTATGTCGATCTTCGGAAAGAAGTCGACGATCATCCGCGTGGTCGCGAGTACGCCCAGCAGCAGCACGAGCAGCGACAGCACGGCCACGGTATACGGCCGGCGCAAGGCCAGCCGTACCAATTCCATCATTGCTGGAGTCCCCTAACCTGGACCGCCCGAGCGGGCCGTCTGCGCGCCGGGCAGGCGGCGCTTCGATGGCATGGCAACCCCCGTGGCCGCCACTCGAGTGGTCTTCGTGCTGCGCAGGATGATAGCGCCGGAAGTGGATTCGGCGCAGTAATCACGCCGTAAAACGAACGGGCCGGCATGCTGCCGGTCCGCGACGTAGGGTCGGAGTCGCTCACTTCGCGAACAGTTTCTGCAGCTCCCCGCTCTGGTACATCTCGCGCATGATGTCCGTACCGCCGACGAATTCGCCCTTCACGTAGAGCTGGGGAATCGTGGGCCAGCTCGAGAACTGCTTGATGCCCTGGCGCACCTCATCGTCTTCCAGGACGTTGACGGTGGCGACTTCCTCGACGCCACAGGCCTCGAGAATCTGCACGGCCGCGGCGGAAAACCCGCACATCGGCGCGTCCGGCGTGCCCTTCATGTAGAGCACGACCGGGTTGTCGGTGACCTGCTTGCGTATGCGTTCCTGCGTATCCATGAATCCTGCTCCTCGAAGGGAAGGTGGGACTGGCCCCATGGGCCGCTCACCGAGTGGGCATCAATATTAGCCGGTCGCCCGGGAGGGCAACAACCACACCAGCCGTAGGGGTTGGGGAAAACAAACCGCTGAAAACACGAAGGACGCGAAGGAAGCAAAGGGCCCGCGTAGAGCGGGACTTCTTCGTGGCCCTTCCTTCGTGACCTTCGAGTCCTTCGTGGTGGCGGTGCGCTTCTCGGGGTTTGCCATCGGGCCTACGCTCCTGATCGCTCGAGCCGGCCCACGATGACGCGGGCACGGCCGGCCAGATCGTCCACGGTCTGCAGGTCGACAAAACCGGCACCTCGGAACAGCGCCAGGACCGCATCGCGCTGATCGTACCCATGCTCCACCAGCAGCATCCCGCCCGGACCGAGATGTTCAGGCGCATCGGCAACGATGCGGCGGATGGCGTCGAGCCCGTCGGGGCCGGCGACCAGGGCGGCCGTCGGTTCATGCCCCAGCGCCGCCAGATGCGGATCGGCCGCGGCCACATAGGGGGGATTCGCCGCGATGAGGTCGAAACGCCGCCCTTGGAGGCCTTCGAACCAGTCCGACCGGAGAAACCACACGTTGCCTGCATGGAGACGCTCCGCGTTGAGGCGGGCAATCTGCAATGCGCCGACACTAGTGTCGACGGCGGTGACCTCGGCGTGCGGTCGCTCGAGCGCGATCGAGATCGCGATGCAACCGCTGCCGGTGCCCAGATCGAGCACGTGCGCCGGTACCTGCGCGGGCAAGTGATCGAGCGCCTTCGCGACCAGCACTTCGGTGTCCGGTCGCGGAATCAGGACATCGGGCGTCACGATGAACACGTGCTCACGAAACGGCTGCGTGCCCAGGACATAGGCGAGCGGTTCGCCGGCAGCGAGGCGTGCGACGTCCTGCAGGTATGGAGCGATGTCGAATGCAGCCACCGGGTCGCGCTCGTGCGCGATGCGCAGGGCGGCGCTCATGTTCATCCGGTTCTGAGCCAGGCGATGGATCATTGCGAGCGCCTCGTCGAACCCGCTGCCGGTCGCGACAGCCACGCGCTTAGCGTCGCTGCGCAACCGCTCCCCGAACGTCGCCACCGCAGCGGAAACCGGCAACTCAGACCTCTTCAGCGAGTGCCGCCAGCTGCTCGGCCGTATGCTCTGCCATCAGCGCGCCGGTCAGTTCATCGAGATCGCCGTCCATCACTGCGTCGATCTTGTAGAGCGTCAGGTTGATGCGGTGATCGGTGACCCGACCCTGCGGAAAGTTGTAGGTGCGGATACGCTCCGATCGATCGCCCGACCCCACCAGCGACTTGCGCGTGGCGGCGGTCTTGGCGGCCTGCTCGCGCACTTGAGTGTCGCGGATGCGTGCTGCAAGCACCGACAGCGCCTGTGCCTTGTTCTTGTGCTGCGACCGGTCGTCCTGGCACTCGACGACGATGCCGGTGGGCAAATGGGTCACGCGCACCGCGGAGTCGGTCTTGTTGATGTGCTGGCCGCCGGCACCCGAAGCGCGGAACGTGTCGATGCGGATCTCCGCGGGATTGATCACGACGTCGCTTACCTCGTCCGCCTCGGGCAGCACGGCCACCGTACACGCGGACGTGTGGATGCGCCCTTGCGTCTCGGTCACCGGCACGCGCTGCACGCGGTGGGCACCGGACTCGAACTTGAGCTTCGAGTACGCACCCTGCCCGATCACCTTGGCGATGATCTCGCGATAACCGCCGATCTCGGACGCGCTGTGCGAAATCACTTCGACCCGCCAGCGGTTGCGCTCGGCATAGCGCGAGTACATGCGGAAGAGATCCCCCGCGAACAGCGCCGATTCGTCGCCGCCGGTGCCGGCACGGATCTCCAGGAACAGGTTGCGCTCGTCGTTCGGGTCCTTGGGCAGCAACTGCCGCTGCAGTTCTGCTTCGAGGCGGGTCAGTTTCTCGCGGGCGCTGCGGATCTCGCCTTCCGCAAAGTCGCGCATCTCGGGGTCCTGCGTCATCTCCTGTGCCGTGTCGAGATCGTGCCGGCCCAGCTCGTGTTCCTGATAGAGCTCCACGACCGGCTCGATTTCGGCGTGCTCCCGCGTGAGGCGCCGATAGGTGTCGAGATCGGCCGTCGCCCCCTCGGAGGCGAGCAGGCGATTGATCTCCTCGAGCCGCGCGGAGAGCTGCGCGAGCTTGGCCCGGATGCTCGGCTTCATTCCTCGCGGGGGAAGGAATACAGCCGCGACAGCAGCACCACGAGGCGGTCGCGCTCTTCGGCGTCGGCCTCGTGCAGGGCAGCGGTCGGCGCGTGCAGGAATTTGTTGGTGATGCCGTGGGAGAGCGCTTCGAGCACGGCGGCCGGGTCGTCGCCCCGCGCGAGCGCCTTGGCCGCCCGTTCCAGCTCGTGCCGCCTCAGGCGTTCGGCATGGTCGCGCAACGCGCGGATGGTCGGCACGCTCTTGCGGGTCTGCAACCACTGCATGAAGTCGTTCACGCCTTCGGTGATGATCGCCTCGGCCTGCGTCACGGCCGACAGGCGGTTGTCGACCCCTTCCTGCACGATGCGCCCGAGATCGTCGACGGTGTAGAGGAACACGTCGCCGAGATTGCCCACTTCCGGTTCGACGTCACGCGGCACGGCGAGGTCGACGATCAGGATGGGCCGGTGCCGCCGCGCCCGCAACGCCCGTTCGATGAGCCCCTTGCCGAGGATCGGCAACGGGCTCGCCGTACAGGTGACGATGATGTCGTGCTGCGCGACGTGTTCCGGCAAATCAGGCAAAGCCACGGCGCGCGCCGAGAAACGCTGGGCGAGTTCGGCTGCGCGTTCCGTCGTGCGATTCGCGAACGTCACCGCGCGCGGCTTGCGGGCACAGAAGTGCGTCGCACAGAGCTCGATCATTTCGCCGGCACCAACGAACAGCATCGACTGCTCGGCAAGATCCGGGTAGATGCGCTCGGCGACGCGGACCGCAGCGGCCGCGAGGGAAACGGAACTCGCGCCGATGTCCGTGCGGGTGCGCACTTCCTTCGCCACCGAGAACGTGTGCTGGAACAGCTTGTGGAGCACGGTCCCGAGGGTGCCCGCCTCTTCCGCCTCTCGCACTGCCTGTTTCATCTGGCCGAGGATCTGGGCCTCGCCGATGACCATCGAATCGAGGCCGCTCGCGACGCGGAACGCATGACTCACTGCCTGCTCGCTTGGAAACTCGTAGAGAAACGGGTCGAGGCGATCGGTCGAGAGACTGTGGTACTGCGCGAGCCAGCGCTTGACCTGCAACGGCTCGGGGGTGGAGCAGTAGACCTCGGTGCGGTTGCAGGTGGAGATGATCGCCGCTTCGCGCACCGGGGTGTGTTCGACCAGATTGCGCAGCGCCGGCCGCAGATGCTCGGCCGGAAACGCCACCTGCTCGCGGATGGCGAGCGGCGCGGTCTGGTGGTTCACTCCGAAGGCAATGAGCTGCATGGCTCGCTGGGGGGCACGCCACCCTGATGAGAGCGGCTGGGATAACGGCCTGAATTATAGGGCAAGGACGGTACGGACCCCGGAACGGCTGGGCACGAGTCGTCGCCTCGCGCCCGGACCGGGCACGGGAGGATCGCCGTACCCGGGTAGCTGCTTCCGACCTAGCGCCGGGCGAAGGCCCGGGTCAGGCTCCGCAGCAACTCGCGGCCCGGAAGGATGCCGCGCGAGCTTTCGGACTGTTCGTGGGTGGTGGTTAGACGCTCGGCGAGATCGCGCGCCCAAGGCGCGCTCATCCAGTCCGTGGCCGCGCCGGCGACCGCGGCGTTAGTCCCAGCGACAGTGGGCGCCGACTCGCTGGCCGCGAAGCTGCCCGACCAGTTCACCTTGGCGTCGGCGCCACCCATCGGCAGCGCCGGCGATTCGCTCGATTCCGGCAAGGACGTGGAAAGTGCCAGCAGCGACAGCGTCGGGATGGGCGGAAACTCGGGCATTCCACCGGTCGGATTGGTGCTGAGCGCGATCACGTGCTGCTGGAGACGCAGCATGTCGAGCACGTTGAGACCGGCTGCAGGAACGCTGTCGCCCACGATGGTCGGATCGGTCAGTGCCCAGGCCCCGAATCCGGAGTCGCGCCCGGCCAGAACGTTCTGCAGCAGGAACGGATCGCGCGCCCCGTACGCCTGGTTGCCGTCGGCATCACCGAGGTAACCGACCACGTGCATGGCGTCGTCATCGATGCCGGCACTGGTGGTACCGGCGCCCGATGTCGTCTCCACGTCCGCGATGTCCAGGCGGTGCTGCTCGCCGTAGGGTGCGGTGCCCGGCACCGTCGCGCGGATATTCGCAACGGCTCGCGCAGCGCTGCCGGTCACCGGTGCGGCGAACTCGATCGTCACCTGCAGGGCGCCTGCCACACCAGCCACGGTGACCGTAACAGCAGGTCCGCCGGGCATCGCTTCGATGGCGGAAATGTCGAGCAGGCTCGCGTCGTAGTTCAGGTTGAACGTGACCCGCCGCACGCCGTCCGCATTGGACAGCGTCAGCGGCAGCGCCACACCGGCGGCCGCGTTGTTCGGGACACGCACGTCCTGTCCCGGCCCGCGGATGAAATCGGGCAGCGACAGGACCGGTGTGGTGGACGGGGCCGCTCCGCGCACGAACGACGTCGTGAAGTCGCCGCCGGCGGTGCCGTTCGCGTCGCCGTCGAGGAGGCGTCCGAGGGAATCGATCAGCCCGTTGGCACGGCTCGCGATGGTGACGTTGTAGGTGCCGGCGGTGAGCGTGCCGCCGGTTTTCACGAACGCGAAGCCGCGATCATCCTCGTCCACGACGAGGGAACCGCGCACCGGGGTCGTGCTGCTGCCGATGACCACGCGGATGTCCGCGTCCCCGCTGCGCACAGGGTCGGAACCGAGCCCTTGATACAGATTGAGCACGCTCGGGTCGATGACCTGGTTGAAGCGGACAGTGAAGCCGCTGGCGGTCGGCGTGAACGTGGTGACGCGGAACTGCGCAGGAACGACTTCGATCGTCAGGCCTTGGGCGGCACTCCAGGTCCCATCTTCGTCGGTGGCCGTGGCGTTGATCTCGAACGCGCCGGTGCCCGACGTGTAGGTGTGTTGCAGCGTGAGCGGACCGCTGCCGGCGATCAGGATCTCAACGTTGCCGTCGCCCCAGTCGATCTCCCATTGCGTGACGGTGTCGGCGCCGGGGTCACCGGCTCCGAAGGTCAGCGAGTAGGCCTCGCCGAGCACCGCCGTGGCCGCGCCGATCAACCCGATCGCCGGGGGCACGTTGGTCACGTCGATCGTGAAGATCGCATCGGTCGATTCGCCGTGGACGTCCGTTGCCCTTACCGTGACGGGGTAGGAAGCATCCCCATCGGTCGCGGTCCACTGGAAGATTCCGCTCGTGGCATCGATCGTCGCCCCGGCAGGCCCAGCCACCAGTTCGAACGTGACATCGTCGCCGTCCGCATCGATCGCGTCGACGTCGATGGTGACCAGATCGCCCTCGTTTGCACCGACGTCGCTGAAGGGAACGATCTGCGGTGGAGTATTGGTGGAGGCCACCTGGATCGTCACCGTGGCGATGTCGGTGCCGCCGTGACCGTCGCTGACGCGGTAGACGAAGCTGTCGACGCCCACGAAGCCGGCGTTCGGCGTGTACGTGAAGCTGCCGTCCGGGAAGGCGGTCAGTGTGCCATTGTCAGGGCTGTCGGTGATCTGTGTGGCGACGATCGCGTCGCCATCGGCATCGGTGTCGTTGCCGAGGATACCCGGGGCAGCTATGACCAACTGTTGCCCGGCACCTGTCGTGTAGCTGTCGTCTACCGCGTCCGGATTGATGTTGGTCACGTTGATGGTGACGGTTGCGATATCGGTGCCGCCGTGACCATCGCTGACCGCGTAGCTGAAACTATCGGTCCCCACAAAGCCGGCATTCGGGCTGTAGATGAAGTTGCCGTCAGGGAAGGCGGTCAGCGTGCCGTTGTCGGGACTGTCGGTGATCTGCGTAGCAACGATCGTGTCGCCGTCGGCGTCGG
>LNFM01001130.1_pt1 | contig 62397 bp, 58 predicted proteins | sample 596031 | NCBI WGS metagenome assembly LNFM01 (sample SAMN04254537, study PRJNA301005) | activated carbon metagenome | isolation source: dual media filters at the Ann Arbor, Michigan drinking water treatment plant | place: USA: Ann Arbor
CAGCGTGTCCGCGAACATATCGCCGCCGACCGTCTCGAAAACGAAATCGACGCCCTCGTCATTCGTGGCGGCCATGATCTCCGTGAAAATCTTTTCCTTGGGATCCGCGACATTGGTGAGGATGACGCGATCGGCGCCATTCGCGAGCGCCAGGTCGGCCTTTTCTTGCGACGAGACGATAGCGATCGCCTTGACGCCCGCGGCTTTCAGCAACTGAATGGCCGCGAGGCCGACGCCACCGGCGGCGCCGGTCACGGCCGCGGTTTGGCCCGCGGCCACCTTGGCCCGCATATGAACGGCGACATAGGCGGTGTTGAAGACCGTCACCATCGCCGCAGCCGACTCGAAGTCGACGCCATCGAGCATCTTGAAACAGCGTTTTTCAGGCGCGGAAACGGTGTCGGAAAAGGCGCCGGTAAAAACCTGGCAGATAACGCGGTCGCCTGCCTTGAAGCGTGTCACGCCCTTGCCGACGCTGCGCACGATACCCGATGCATCGCGGCCGGGCACAAAGGGAAGCGCGGGACGCTTCTGGTATTTTCCTTGCAGCATCAGCACATCGGGGAAGTTGAGACCGATCGCCTTGACGTCGATCAACACTTCGCCTTCGGCCGGCTTGGGGTCCCGAAGGTCCTGGAATTTATGACTATCGATGGGCCCGAATTCTTCGACGACAAGTGCGCGCATCACACCCTTTCCTTTGTCCTGAGCCTTCAGCTATAGGCGCGAGGCCACGTTTGGCGAACTTTTCACACCGCGCCGCGCTTGCCACCATCATTTTCTTTCTATTTAATACACTGAGTATCTTAATATGGCAAGTCAACGCCGCAGCACCAGCCATGCAGCGGCTTTGGCACCAAAGATGCATCGGGATTTTCTGATCGCGCCGAAGCTATCGAGGGGATGAAGATGACGCAGCTCAAGTTTGTTCCTTATCCGAAAGAACGGGCGGACCAGTTCCGCGCGGAAGGGCTTTGGGGTAACGAACGGCTCACCGACTATGTCGAGAAATGGGCGCGCGAGACGCCGGATGCCGTGGCGATGTTCGTTCCCGGCGAGCGCTCGCTGACGTATCGCGATACCCTCGTCCAGGCGCGCCGCTTTGCGAATGCGTTGCGCGATGCCGGCCTGCGCAAAGGCGATGTCATCGCCATTCAACTGCCGAGCCATCCGGAATTTCTGATTGCCTATTTTGCCGTCGTCATGATGGGCGGCATTCTGTGCACGTTGCACGTGCCCTATCGCGCGGGCGAAATGCGTCCGCTGCTGCAGTTCGCCGAAGCCGATGCGGTGATCTGCATGCCGGCCAGCGACAAGTACGACGCGCCTGCGACAATGCATGCGCTCAAAGCCGACGTTCCAACGCTGCGGCATGTCATCGTTGCCTACGGAGACGCGCCCGCCGGATGTCTTTCCATGGCGAAGATGATCGCCAACGGTAGCGATGCACCGATTGACGGCGAATTCTCCGCGACGGATCCGTGCCTGCTCTGCTTCACGTCGGGCACATCGGCCGCGCCGAAGGGCGTGTTGCGCAGCTCGGAGACCATCGTCGCCAATGGCCGCATCTACAGCGAGACGATTAATCTGACCGCTGCCGATCGCGTCATGATCGCGCCCCCCTTCACGCATGTTTTCGGCCTGTGCTGCGTCGCCAACGCGATCGTCAACGGCGCGGCCATCGTGCTGTTGCCGCTCTATACGCCCGCCGAGTACGTCAAGACGATCGATGTCGGCAAACCGACCGTGATATTCACGGCGCCCGCCCATGTCGCGGCCGCCTTGAAAGGCGGGCTCCTCGATACAGTCGATCTGTCGAGCGTTCGCGAAGTCGTTATCGCGGGCTCGGTTTGCCCCCCTGATGTTGCCAAGGCGTTCGAGGACCTGTTGCCGAACGGACGCACCGGCGGCCTGTTTGGAATGACGGAATGCGTCCTGGTCGCGCAAACGCCGATCGACGCACCGGCGTCGGTCCGGCATTACACCATCGGCCGCGCGACGCGGGGCATTCAGGCACGCGTATGCGACGCCGAAGGCCGCGTTCTGCCAGCCGGCTCGGAAGGCGAACTGCAGCTCACCGGATACTCGGTCATGGCCGGCTATTCGAAGAACGACGAAGCCAACGCCTTGGCTTTCACAGCGGACGGCTGGTTCAAGACCGGCGACATTGCCACCATCGACGGGGATGGCAATATCGCCATTTGCGGCCGCGTCAAGGACCTGATCAACCGCGGCGGCATCAAGATCAATCCCACCGACATCGAAAACCTCGTCGACTCGCACAGCGATATCCTTCAGTCCGCCGTCGTGCCGATGCGCGACGACGTCCTGGGCGAGAAGGCTTGTCTATTTGTGGTGCTCCGCCCCGGTTCGTCGGTGACGCTCGATCAGATCAATGGCTACCTGTCGGAACGCGGCGTGGCGAAAATGCGCTGGCCCGAGCATCTCGAGATCATCGACGAAATGCCCATGACGCCGACGCGCAAGATCATCAAAGGCGTTCTGGCGACGCGCCTGGCTCAACCATAGCCGTCAAAGCGACACAGCGGCTTCCGCAAAACCGTTGCGTCAAACCGCCAGCAGCCGTTGCTGCGTTTCACGGTCTGGAAGAAGCGCTTCGGCCGTTCCGCTCCACGCCACCGTGCCTTTGTTCAGGATATAGGCGTAGTCGGCCAGCGCCATGATGTCGTCGATGTTCTTATCGACGATCAGAATTGACAGCTTCTGCCGCTTGAGTTCGGCGAGAACGCTCCAGATGCGGTCCCGGATGACAGGGGCGAGGCCTTCGGTCGCTTCATCCAGGATAATCAACCGCGGCGATGTCACAAGGGCGCGGCCAATCGCCAGCATCTGCTGCTCACCACCGGACAGCAGCCCGCTTGCGCTCCTGCGTCGCGCTGCCAGCGCCGGAAACAGCTCGAAGACGTCCGCGGTATTCCAGTTTCGCGCATTGTCACGTTTTCGGACGAAAGCATCGAGCTGCTCCTGCACCGTGAGATGCTGGAAGATCCTGCGGCCTTCAGGGACATAGCCGAAACCCAACCGGCAGATTTCGTAATCGCGAAGCTTGGCCAGGGACGTACCGTTAAAGGTTATGCTGCCGCGCGTGGGCGTCAGAGCACCGACGATGGACTTGATCGTGGTGGTCTTGCCCATGCCATTACGGCCCAGCAGCGCGACCGCCTGCCCTTCCGAAACCGTGAGCGAGACGCCGAACAGAACCTGGCTGCTTCCGTAGGACGCTTCGAGGCCGGCGACATTCAACATGGCGTCACCGGCTTCTTGCCGAAATAGGCGGCGTGAACCTCGGCATTGCTGCGGATGGAATCCGGATCGCCGGTGGCAACCGGCGTGCCAAGGACGAGAACCGTCAACCGGTCGGCAAGGGAGAACACCGCGTCAAGATCGTGCTCGATCAGGAGCATTGCCGTCGTGCCTTTGATCTTGCGCAGGCGTTCGACCATTTCCGAGGTCTCATCTGCGCCCATGCCGGCGAATGGCTCGTCAAGCAGCAACAAGCGTGGCTCGCCGACGAGGGCCATCGCCAGTTCGAGGTGGCGTTTTTCCCCGTGCGACAACGCGGCCGCGGGCCGGTCGGCCAGCGCCGCAATGCCGACCTTGTCGAGCGCGGCAAGCGAGCTGTCGCGGAGCTGGCGATCGGCCGCGATCGGCCGCCAGGTCCGATAGGTCGCGCGGCCGCTGAGCGCTTGGCAAGCCAAAGTCGCATTTTCAAGCACCGTCAGCTCGGCGAACACGGATGTGATCTGAAACGACCGCCGGATGCCGCGCTTCGCCCGCTGCGGCGCGTTCAGGCCTGTCACGTCGTGACCATCCAGATAGATGGCGCCGTCGTTCGGCGTAACTTCACCGGCCAGCATCGATATCAGTGTGGTCTTGCCTGCACCATTTGGTCCGATCAGGGCATGGACTTCACCAGGCAACACATCGAGCGACACGTCGCGGTTGGCCTGCACGCCACCGAAGGATTTCGACACGTTTTGCACCGACAGAACCGGCTTCTCAAGAGACATTGCTTTGCCTCCTGAAAAGAACCGAAACCGTTCGCAATCCATTCGGCAGGTAGATGGCAACAAGGACGAGAAGCACGCCAAGCAAAAGCGGCCAATGTTCTGTCTGCTCGCTGAGGACGTGTTCCAGCATCAGCAGGAATATTGCGCCGATCAAGGGGCCGCGCAGCGTGCCCATGCCGCCGAGAATGACCATGACCAGCAGTTCGCCCGAGCGCTGCCAACTGCCATATTCAGGGCTGACGAAGCCGGTGACATTGGCCAGCATCGCGCCGGCCAGCCCGCACACGGCGGCGGCGATCACAAAGGCCAGCAATTTGTAGCGAAAAGTCTGATAGCCGAGCGCCTGCATGCGCTTTTCGTTCTGGCGGCAGCCCTTGAGGACCAGGCCAAAGGGCGACTTGGCGAGACGCTGCATGGCGTACAGGGCCACGCACACCACGAGAAGAACGACGATGAACAGTGTGTCGGGATTGCTCAAGTCCACTGCACGGATGAACTCCGAACGCGGATAGACCTGCAAGCCCTCGTCGCCGCCATACCGGCTGAAGCCGGTGAACAGGAAAAACAACATTTGCGAAAAGGCGAGGGTCAGCAGGATGAAGTAGACGCCGCCCGTGCGAAGCACCAGCGGGCCGATCAGGGCCGCCAGAAGGCCGGACACGATCATTGCAACAGGCCACTGGATAAAACCCGAGACGAGCCCTTCCCGCGCCAGAATTCCGACCGCATAGCCCCCGCACAGGAGGAACATGGCATGACCGAAGCTCACCATTCCGGCATAGCCAACCAGAATGTCCAGGCTGACTGCGGCGAGGCCATAGACGAGGATGCGCGAAGCAACGTCGGTCCAGATGGCATTACCGGTCGCGTGCGCAATAGCGAAGAATGCGAACCCGCAGAATGCGACGGCCGCTGTGAAAGCCCAGTCGGGAAGAGCCTTCATGTTCACCGCTGACTCCGCGCGAATATACCGCGCGGCCGCAGCAACAGCATCGCCGCCATGATGACGAAAACAAAGGTCGAGGAAAGCGCGTTGGTCAGTCCTGAAGCCGCCGCAGGAGGCAGAATGAAAGACAACGCGGAACCGAGATAAGCACGCCCTAACGTGTCTGCCATGCCGATCAACAACGAGCCGACCAGCGCGCCCTGGATAGACCCCAGGCCCCCGACAACAACGACGACGAATGTCAGAATAAGAATTTGCTCGCCCATGCCGGGGCGCACCGACTGCAGCGGCCCCGCCATCGCGCCCGCAAGTGCGGCGAGCGCGGCGCCGATGCCGAAGACCACCGTGTAAAGCACGGTAATATTGACGCCGAGATGCCCGACCATGTTCCGATCGTCGGCGCCGGCACGGATCAGCATGCCCAAACGTGTCTTCTGGATCAGGACGAAGAGGCCTATCGCCGTGAGCAGCGATACGCCGATAACGGCCACGCGATAGGACGGATAGTCAAGCCAGCCGAGCGAGATTGCGCCGCTCAAGGCCTTCGGGATGGCGGAGTACTGCGGCGCGACACCCCAGAAAATACGCACAAGTTCATTGAAAATCAGAATCAGCCCGAATGTGGCGACGACTTGCAGCAGATGTTCGCGGCCGTAAAGCCGCCGGAACACCAGAACTTCCAGGATGATGCCGATGATGAAGGTGACGCCGAGCGCAAGCACCAGCGCGAGGGCAAAGGAACCGAAAAGCTGCTGAAACAGGACCGAAAAATAGGCGCCGAGCATGAACAGCGAGCCGTGCGCCAGATTGATCTGCTCCATGATGCCAAAGATGAGCGTCAGCCCGCTCGCCATCAAAAACAGCAAAAGCGAAATCTGTATTCCGTTCAGGCATTGCTCAAGAAAAAGGGACATGGATCTCTACCGCAGGCGGAAAGGTGCGTGGCTGTTCGCCACGCACCTTACACGCTTACTTCATTGGGCATTCGGCCGCGTACACGTCCTTGACCTGCTCGACCGCCTTGGAGACCGTCGACAGCACAAGCTCATCACCGGCCTTCTCGACCTTCGTGATGTAGAAGTCCTGAATGATGAAGTTGTTGGTGTTGTACTTGAACGCGCCGCGGACGCTATCGAACTTCGCTTGTTTCAAAGCGGCCTGCGTCTGCTTCTTGTCCTTGAGGTCGCCCTTCAGGACATCGACCGCGGCGGCGATGACCTGAATGCTGTCGTAGCCCTGTGCCGCGTAGGCGGACGGGATACGATTGAACTTGGCCTTGAAATCCGTGACGAATTTCGTGTTGGCCGCATTCTTGGTGTCAGCGGCCCAGTGAGCGGCGGCGTACATGCCGACCGAGGCGTCGCCGATCGCGCGGATGCTGACTTCGTCCAGCGTAAAGGCCGAATAGAGCGGGATCGACTTGTCGAGACCCGCCTGGCTGTACTGCTTCACCCACTGAATGCCCCAGGCGCCCGGATAAAACACGAAGACGGCTTTCGGTGCCGACGCCTTGACGCGGCTGATTTCGGCAGAGAAATCGGTCTGCGACAGCGGCGTGTAGATTTCGTCGAGGATCTTGCCCTTGAAAGTGCGCTTGAAGCCGGCGAGCAGATCCTTGCCCGCCTGGTAGTTCGGCGCCAGGATCGAGACGTCGGTGATACCGGCCTTGGTCAGGTATTCGCCCATGACTTCGGCGGTCTGATCGTTCTGCCATGAGGCGCTGTAAAAATACGGCGAGCAGTCCTTGCCCGCGATCGGTGCCGGACCGCCATTGGAGCCGATGAGGAAGTTGTCCGACGACGTAATCGGGCGATAAACGGCCATCACAATGTTGGAGAGGCCGGCGCCGGTGATGAAGTCGACCTGATCGCCGCGGATGAGTTTGTTGGCGGTTTCGACCGCGAGTTCTGGCTTGCCTTGGTCGTCGCGCACGAGAAGCGTCGCAGGGCGGCCACCCATTTTACTGCCGCGATGTTCGAGTGCGAGTTGCATTCCATCATGCATGTCCTTCGACGGGCTGGCGAAAGGCCCGGACAGCGATAGCAAGGCACCGATTTTGACGGCCTCTTGCGCGCCCGCAGGAATAACGGCAGCGAAAGTGCCCAAAGCGATAACCGCAAGACGTACAAGAGACATAGCCACCCTCCATAAATTTCTGTCCGATAAAAATACACGGTGTATGAAATTGGTCAAGCACGCGAATTCGGCACAGATTGCTGAAAGCGACGGCAGTTCCGCGGTTTTGCAAATCGTCAAAATATGCACCGGCCGTGATCGGGGGCACGGTCAAAGCCATGATTACAAAGCATCAATTCGGGATTGCCGGTAGTTTTTACCAGTCACTTTGACCTGGAATAGCCAGGGGAAAACGCCTGAAATCGCTCACGTGCGATGTAAACGCGCAGCACTACCGCTGCACCACAGCCCTGATCATGCAGGTACAGGTTGCGGTCGCGACGACATTCCCCGCTGAATCCACGACACGGCCCTCGACAAAGGCGATCGAACGTCCTTTCTGCACGACCTTGCCAATGGCACGCAGGGCCTTGCCTGTCAGCGGCACACCTTTGAGAAAGTTTGTTTTTAGTTCGATCGTGACATAGGTCTCTTCGACGCCAAGCAACGAATGACAGGCGCATCCCATCACTGTGTCGAGCAAACCGGTGAGATAACCTCCGTGCAGCGAACCGACGAAATTGCCGTGCGCCGCTGTTGGCGCCGCCACGAACTCGACTTCGCCGGCAGCAATCGTCGCCGGGCGCATATCCAAGGTTGCACAAAACGCAGGGATCGGCCGCGATCCGTCCAGGATCTCACGAAGCAGCTCCAGGCCCGAGAGCGCCAATTCAGGCGACGTTTGCGACATAGGCGTCTTGCCTGAGTCACTTGCTTTCACAACGGCGGTTCTAGTTGGACACATGCACCATGCTCGCAGTCTTTATGTTGGCGGGTTGTTCTCGCACAACTTTGTCAAAGTGGGGGCTGAAAACCAGCGGTCTCAGGCGGAAGCGGGCGAACCAGGCCGTTGGCATAGCAAGCACGGTCGCCACGCCGGTCAGTTCGGCGCCGCCTTGCAAAGCGTCGATGGATCGGCGCCGTCGCATTTCGGCGGCTTTGGCTGTACTCGCGCCTTGCGCTTGGCCGGTCGCGGCGGCACGTCCAGGCCATCGCGGATCGCGCCGGTATCGACGTGTTTTTTGAGCCGCGGCTCCATTGATGGCAGCGGCACGATCGCTTCCGACGGAATCGCCATATAGCCGCTGAAATTGCTCGGCGCGCCTGTGTTGTCCTTCGAGGATGGCGCACGGCCCCAGGCGTTCTGCGAATTGGCCCAGGGCGTTTTCGAATTGCCCCAGGCATTCGGCGACGAGCCCCAGGCATTGCGCGAGCGGGCCCAGGGGTTGTCCGCGGCAGCATCCTGCATGAACGACATGGTGAGCAGCGCCACCGCCGCGAGACACAGCAGCGCATAGCGCCGCGCACGCGCATCGTGGCGCCGGCCGCGCAGTGCCCTCATGGCTGTACCCATCAAATCCGGAAATCCCGATGGAGCGGCTCTTCGCAGCCGGAGAATCGCGCTCAATTATATTGAACGAAGCACTGACCGCCAACCGCTCGCAGTTCGCTGCATTGCTTGTCGGCTTCCGCGGCGCTGACCGGGCCGATCTGGGCGCGGTAATACACGCCCTTGCCGCCGAGGTCGGCGCGCCGGATCACCGGCTGACGGTCGCCGAGGATGGCGGCGTATTTCGCGCGCAATGAATTGAATGCGGCTTTCGCCTCGGCTTCGCTGCGCTGCGCGGTGAGTTGCAGATAGGCCGCCGGTCCCTGCCGGACGGACGCCGCGCGCGGCGCGGAAGCCGGAACGAAAGCCGGCTTGTAGTCGAAGCTGTCACTCACCGGCACGAACCGTCCGGTCGGCAATGTCGGGGACGCGGCGGCGGCGCGCTCAGGTGCCGGTGCGGGCACGGCCACAGCCGGTACGGCTGGCGCGGCTTGTGACGAAGCGGCTTGCGCTACTGGCGCTGGTGCTGCCTGCGCGACGAGCGGCGCGTCGGCGCGCGACGCCGATACCGACAACTGATCGATCATCCAGAAACCGTCGATCGGCAGATACTCGATGGCGAAATTGATCCGCAGCGGCCGCGATGGAAAGATGCCCTTCACCGTCAAGGCTCCGGCGGACGACAGCTTCGGCATTTCGGTGAACTCCGGCGCCAGCACCAGAGCCGGCGACAGATCGAGATTCTGCTTGCGCAGATCGACAAACGCTCTGCCGAGCTGCTCGGCGCTCAGCCGCGTTTGCAGCATCGGCGTCGTCATGCCGCGCAGCACCGAATAATTCTCGGTGAAATTGGCCTGATTGACCGCCGTCAGCGCCGCCCGCACCATCATCACCAGCACGTCGGACGCCGGCATGTTGACCGGACCGGACTGGATGCTGCGCGGCCGCCTTACGATGATGTTGCGTACGACAGGCTTCGGCGGCTGCGCCGCCGGCAGAGCGGCGACCTGCGGCTGCGCCGGCAGCGCGATCGACGGTTCGGTCGGCGGCGGCGACAGCTCGGCGTTGCGGCGCGCCCATTGCGCCTGCGCCGGAATTGCACCGGCCACGACAGCGACCACGACCGCGGCATAAATTGCGAATTTGATACTTTTCATGACGCGCCTCGCACGCCGTTCGCTTTGGGATCGCGGGAAGCCGGACGAATAAAGATCCGGCTCCCCGATCTTGCTGTGCCGCGCGCGCTCACTTCACGCTGCGGAAGGAGGCGAACGAGCCCGCGCCCATCGCCGACACCGAGGCGCTGGCGCCGGTGCCCATGTTGCCGGCGGCAACCGTGATCGCACCGGTATTGTTGACGGTGCTGAGCGCGTTGTTGGTCGTGCTCTGGGTGAGGCCGGCGACATTGATGGTCGGCGTGCCGACCGATACATCGCTGATGCTGCTCGCCGAGAACGACGAGGCCGCACCGGTCGCGCTGACGCTCGCCGAACTGCCGACGCCACTGAGCAGGCCGGCCGCGATCGTGCCGGTGTTGGTGATCGGCCCGGTGCTGGCGGTGGTCTGCCCTATGGTGCCGAACGCATTGGCGACGCCATCGCTGCCGTTGCTCGATGCCGACACCGAACTCATGCCGCCGGTCGCGCTGATCGACACGCCCGCGCCATTGCCGGAGATCGTGCCGGTGGTCACCGTGCCGCCGGTGTTGGTGACGCCGGTCGTATTGCTGTTGGTCGATGACTGGGTGATGTTGCCGATGGTCGAGGCACCGATGCCGGTTGATCCGAGCGCGGCCACTGCAATCGACGAGGACGAGCCGGTGGCGCCGACCGAGGCCGACGAACCGGCGCCAGACAACGCACCGACGGTGAAGCCGCTCGACGTGTTGGCGACCGCCCCGGTGTTCGAGATGTTCTGTCCGACCGCGCCGACGGTGGTGCCGGCGATGTCGCCCGGTGCCGCGCCGACGCCGCCGATCGTGGCGACCGAAACCGAACCCGACGCGCCGGTCGAGCCGACCGAGGCCGACGAACCGATGCCCGACACCGCGCCGACGGTCAGGCCGGTCGAGGTGTTGCCAACGGTGCCACTGCTGGTGACCGTCTGGCTGGTGGCGCCGATGGTCGATGCACCGAAAGACGTCGCATCGATCGCCGTCTTCGAGACCGACGCCGACGCGCCGGTGCCGCTGATCATCGCCGATGCGGCATTGCCGCCGAGCACCAGGCCGGTGCCGCCGACGATGCTGCCGGAGTTGGTAACGCCGGCGGCGTTGGCCGAAGTCTGCGTCACTGCGCCTGCCGTCTGGCCGGCGAAGGTGGACGAACCGGTGCCGCCGATACCGGCGAACGACAGGCCCGCCACCGAGCCGCTGGCGCCGATCGACGCCGAAGCGCCCGAGCCGGCGGTGCCGGCACCGATGGTCAGCGTGCCGGTGTTGCCGATGGCGCCGGCCGCCGCATTGGTTGCACTCTGGGTCACCGCGCCGATTGTGGGCGTGTTGAAGGCCTGATTGATCGCGGTGGCCGATGTCGACGACACCGCGCCGCTGGCCGAGACCGACGCCGAAGCGCCGAGACCGAAATTGCCGGCGCCTGTCGCCACCGCGCTGGTGGCGAGGTTCGATACGGCCGAATTGTTGGTCGATGACTGGTCGATCGCGACCTGGGCGACTGCCCCCGATGTTGCGACCATGAGCGCCGCCGAGGCCACGCCCGCCGTCAGGAACTGATTGATACGCATCATCTAACTCTCCTTGCTGCCGCCTGAATCTCGAACTGGTTGATGGCACGGATTATTTGACGGCCCGGAATGATGCGAAAGACCCCGCCCCCATCGCGGAAACCGCCGCGCTGGCCCCGGTGCCGAGATTGCCGGCGGTGAGCGTGATGCCGCCGGTATTCTGCACTGCGGCGTTGGTGCTCGAGGTCTGCGTAATGCCGCCCGCGGCAATAGTCGGAATGCCGCCGACCGTCGTGTCGCCAATGCTGCTGGCCGAGAACGAAGCGGCCGAACCAGTGGCGCTGATATTTGCCGAGCTGCCGGTGCCGGTGAGCGGCCCCGATGCAATCGTGCCGGTGTTGGTGACGGCCGCGCTGCTGCCGCCGTACTGGGTGACGGTGCCGATCGAATTGACCGCCGCGTTGCTGCTATTGCTGGCCAGCGACACCGAGGACGAACCGCCGGTCGCGCCGATCGACACACCGGCGCCGGCGCCGGAAATTGTGCCGGACGTCAGCGTGCCGCCGGTATTAGTGACGCCGAGCTGGTTGGTCGAACTCTGGTTGACGTTGTCGATGGTCGAGCCGGTCACTCCGGCACTGTTGAGCGAGGCGACCGAAACCGTTGAACCCGCACCTGTGGCGCTGACCGTTGCCGATGTACCGGCGCCCGACAGCGCACCGACCGTGAGGCCGGTCGAGGTATTGCCGATCGCGGCGGCGCTCAGCACGTTCTGCCCGATCGTGCCGATGGTCGCGCCGCCGAACGACGTCGCGTCGATGGCGGTATTTGAAACGGAAGCCATGGCGCCGGTCGAACTGATCGAGGCGGACGCGCCGCTGCCAAGAAGGGCGAGGCCGGAAGCGCCGATGCTGCCCGAGTTGGTAACGTCGGTGTAGTTCGTGATCTTGTTCAGGGCCGTGCCCTGCGTGATATTGCCGACGGTGTTGGCGCCGAAAGCCGTGTTGTTGGCGCCGCCAATGCCGACGATCGAAATCGAGCCGGCCGCGCCGCTGGCGCCGATCTGCGCCGACGAGCCTGCCCCGGCATTGCCGGCGCCGATGGTCAGCGTGCCGGTGTTGCTCACGATCTGGCCGGTGCTGAAGGTGCCGTTGGTCACGGCCTGCGTCGCCGCGCCGAATGTCGGAGCGTTGAAGGCCTGATCGACGCCGCTGACCGATGTCGAGGCGACCGCGCCACTAACGCTGACGCCGAGAGACGCACCGATGCCGAGATTGCCGGCATTGGTCGTCACCGTGCCGCTGTTGGTCAGCGAATTGTTGTTCGCCGCCGACTGGTCGACCGCGACCTGGGCGAAAGCTTGCGGCGCGCCGGCCATCAGAGCCGCGACGGCAACGCCCATAAGGTAGAGAGATTTCCTGTTCATCCTAAGTCTCCTGCGATTGCCGCATTAAGTTCTTTAATAAAGTCCGGTGACCGCCGCCGTAGCCAGGCTTTGCGGGTTGTCGCTGAGGTAATCGTCCTTGATCAGCAGATCGGCGATGCGTTCGAGGCAGGCCGCGCGCGCACGCGGATATTCCTTCATCACCACATCGGCGATGCCGAGCGCGATCGGGCCGTTGAGCGCCTCGAGTTGCAAGCGCTCCTGGTTTTGCAGATTGCCGGAGCCTGTCACCAGCGTGTTGCCGAAGGTCTTGCCGACGGTGGCGCCGAGTTGCGTGTAGCGCACCGGGCGCTGGATCATGCTCATCTGCCGATTGACGCGCGTCGCCACTTCGTCGAGTTGAATCGACAGCGACAATTGCGCCCAGCCCAGTTCCATGGTCGGTCCGATGCCGCCGACGCGAACGTCGGCCTGCGCGCTGGTGCCGAAATCGAGGCTGTTGAAGATGCCGTTGACGGCGTATTGCGCCGGCACCGCCTTGGTCGGCGCGCCGAAATAAGTCGAGACCACCTGGCCGCCGGCCTTGGTCAGCGCGTCGGTGACATAAGACGCGCTGCCGCCCTGCGGCACGAAATTGCCGGTCGCGCCTTGCGCCACAGCGTTGATCTTGCCGGTCGAGTCGGCGAACGGGCCGACCACGAAGGTCTTGCCGCGCAACACGCCGGTCTGGCGGATGCAGGCGAGCGTCGCCTCGATGCGCGGATAAGGCTGCACCGAACTCGGCATCGACGCCTTGGTGACGGGCACGCGAATTTTGCGGTCGGGGCCGCCGAGATCCGTCTCCGATGTATTCCAGGAGAACCCCTGGGCGCATCCACCCACCATCAGCGCGGCGGCCATGACGGCCGCTCTGGTGAGCGATTGTCGCGCCGTAACTGTTTTCCTCGAGCTACTCATGCCGCTACTCACTGGCTGCGCGCATACACCGCGCTCTGATCGTTCAGCTCTTGTCGAAAACTATCGCGTAGCAATGGTGCCGTTGTTCGTCACCGTCCCGGTATTGGTCGAGGTCTGCGTCGCGGTGATGTTGGTCGAATTGTTGTCGCCGATGACGGTCGTGCTGACGATACTTTGCGATCCGATCGCCGTGATCGACGTGTTAGAGCCGTTGCCGATGAGGAGGCCGAGGCGCGCGGCATTGACCAGCGCGGCGGAGTTGCCGTCCAGGCTGTGCATGGTGCTTGAATCCTGCGCGCTGCCGCCGGAGCCCGCTGCGCCCCACATGCGGCCGGACGCGCCGGTCGCATTGGTCGTGCCGGTCACCGGCGTACTTTGCGCTTGCGCCGCTGTCGCGGTGAACAGCGCCAAGGCCATTGCGACAGTCGCTGCGATCGAGACTTGAAAGCTCATGACTTGCCCCCTGCCCGCGTCGTCGGAATAGTTACCGAACTCTTAACGGCGATATTTGCATCGTTGCGGGGGGCACGCGCCATACCATGAACTGGGTAGTGCATTGGCCGATCGGCCGGGCGCAGCATAGGGTTAACAGGGCGTTACTGTGGCGCCGGCTGGTTGTGTCCCATTTCGGTACAAATAAATGACAGCGTTGGGTTCCGATAAGAGTATAGTTTGCGCAGTGCCGTCACCGGGTGACGCGGCGTACCAAGCGGCCAACATGAAGATCGCGGATGGAACGGTCTGCCGGATCCTGCTCGTCGAAGACGATGAGCCGGTGCGCGAGCGTTTGGCAGCGATCATCGGCCGTTGGCCGGGCGGCAGGCTAATCGCGTCGTGCGGCAAGCTCGCCGACGCCGTCGACGTCATCAAGAATCAGCACATCGATCTTTTGATTACCGATCTCAATCTGCCGGACGGTCACGGCGTGCAGGCCATCCGCATGCTGCGCGAAAAACAACCGGACGCCGAAGCCATGGTGATTTCGGTTCTGGCCGACGACCGCAATGTCATCGAAGCGATCGAAGCCGGCGCCAGCGGCTATCTCCTGAAAGACAGCGATCCGCTCGACATCGTCGATGCCATTACCGAACTGCTCGCCGGCCGTTCTCCGATTTCATCGACCATCGCCCGCACCATCGTGCGCCGCCTCAGCGGCGGGCGCGACAGCCGCGCTGAACAGCCCAAGCCGGAAGCAGCCGCAACGCGCACGAACGAGCAATCGCTGACGCCGCGCGAGATGGACATCCTGTGGGGCATCGCCAAGGGATTTACCTATGGCGAACTGGCCGAGCGGCTGGAAATTTCCAAGCAGACGGTGCCGGTGCACATCAAGAACATCTACCGCAAGCTGCAGACCAATAACCGCTCCGAGGCCGTCTATGAAGCGTCGAGACGAGGTCTGATCCGGCTTTGACCTGGCCCCACAAACTCGGCTGGGCCGCGCTGGCGCTTGCGACGCTGGCGGCCGCGGCCGCGCCGGATGTCCTGAGCGTCCCTGTTCCGGTTGGCGCCCTCAAGATCGACCGCGCCACTTACGAACCGGAGGGCCAGCCGGCGACCGATGTCACGCTGCCGCACGCCGTCTATCTGCGCCTCGGCCAAAAGGCGCCGGTCACACGCTACACGTTCACGTTCGACCGGCCCGATGCTTCGGCCGAAAGCCCATTTCTCTACATACCCTCGGTCAATCGCCGCTTCGCCATTTCCTTCAACGGCGAAAAGCTGCTCGGCTTCGAATCCAGCCCGTTCTGGACCGGGCCGCTCAGCAGCACGCCTGTCGTCGTTCAGCTGCCGCGTTTGGCCATGGCCGCGACCGGCAACCGGCTGACCGTAACGCTCGACAACGGGCCCTACGTCGTGCCGAGCTTTCTGTCGCCGGTCTATCTCGGAAATGAAACGGCGGTGATGAGCCCGTACAAATGGCGAAATTTCCTCGCCACGCAGATGAAGATCATGGCCGTCGCCGGTCATATGCTGCTCGGCTTCGGACTGATCTTCGCCTATTTCTTCCGGCCGAACGACGATCTGTTCCGATGGCTGGCGACCTTCAATGTCGTCAGCCTGGTCGTCGCCAACGGCATGCTGGCCGGCTACGACGCCTCGCTCAGCCAACTGTTGCCTTATTTTATCATTCTCTGTCCGACCATGGGACTAGCCTTCGTCGCCACGACATTGACGATCATCAACATAAAGGTGCCGCGCGGCATCGCCATTGCAGCGATCGTCATTCCCATCCTGCTCCTGCCCGTCGCAATTTTCGACTCACCCTTTGCGCGGGCCGTGACGGCCGGGGTTACCGTTATTTTCCTTGCAGTCTCTTATGTGACCGCGGCCGGCCTCCTGACCTGGGGCGCCTTCTGGCGCGGCGAACTGGACGCCAGGCTGATGTTGCCGCCGACCTTCCTGGTCGCCTGGTTTGGCCTGCACGACATCTTTACCGCCGCGACGCTACCGCGCTACTCGTTCGATCTCCTGACCACCTACCCGCGGCCGCTGTATCTCGCCTTCATCACGGCCGTGCTGATGCGGCGCATGGGCGCCAGCCTCGACCTGGTCGATCGCGCCAACGAGACGCTGAGCGCGAAGCTTGCCGGGCGCGAAGCCGAGTTGGCGGCGCTCCACCGCAAGGAGCGCGTCGAAGCGACGCGCCTCACGCGTGAGCAGGAGCGGCAGCGGCTGACGCACGATCTGCATGACGGCCTGAGCGGCCATCTGGTGTCGATTATCGCCCTGTCCGAGCGCACCGGCGACAAGCCGACCGAACAGGCGGCACGCGAGGCGCTCAACGATTTGCGTCTGGTGATCTACTCGCTCGATCTCGGCGACCGAGAATTGCCGCTGGCTCTGGCCAATTTCCGCGAACGCCTGATGCCGCAACTGCACCGCCTCGGCGTAACACTGGACTGGTCGATAGCCGAATTGCCCGAAGTCTCCGGCGTAACGCCGGGCAATGCACTCGCCATTTTGCGCATCCTGCAAGAGGCGATCACCAACGCGCTCAAGCACGGGCCAGCGCGCCGCATCGTTATCCGCGGCGCGGTCGCGCCAGACGGCATGCCGGCGATCACGATCGAGAATGACGGCCGGCCTTATTCTGAAAATGCCAGCGGCCACGGCTTGGCCAATATGCGAAGGCGCGCGCAGCAGCTGCGCGGCAGATTGAACATCGAGGCAATAGCCCAAGGCACGGCGTTCACGCTGCTGCTGCCGCGCGGCCTGCCGGACTTCGAGGAAGAAAGCGGAATCTAGCTGTTCAGCTCGGCCAGTTCGAGGCTGCCGGCAACCTTGCGCGGCGCCGGCACATAAGAGTCGCCGATCTGCATCATCGGCCGCGGATTGACGACGATCGACGACAGCCGGTCGTGCAGCGCCTTGGCCGAGGTCGGCTTGACCAGGAATTCGTGCACGCCGGCATGCAGTGCCTGCACAACGGACGAGCGCTGCGCGCGGCTGGTCAGCATGATGATCGGCAAATTGGGGCGCGGGAACACGCCGGGTGAGCGCACGATGCGCATCACTTCCATGCCGTTGAGCAACGGCATGTCCCAGTCGAGCAGCATGACATCGGGATCGCAGGAACGGATCTGTTCGAGCGCGGCCAATCCGTCGGCGGCTTCGATCACCGACTTGGCGCCGAGATTCATCAGCATCATCCGCGTGACCCGGCGCATATAGGAGTTGCCGTCCACAATCAGGATATTGAGGCCCTGAATAAGCGTTTTGATCGGAGTATTTTGCATAAAGCGGGACTGCCGTTTCCTTGTCGATCCCGCAAAGCTACCGGCAAATGTCTGTGAATTCGCTAAGAGCAACCGTTCAATTTTTCACAATCCAGATTGAATTGCGGCGATGTTTGCTGAGGTAGAAACCCGGATGCGCCGGTATTGTTCATGCAATGTTATCGCTAACCAAAGGTGAGTGCCGCCATGAAGCTGGCCGGACCCGATCATCCGATCGCAGTCGAGCCTTATGCTGGCCGCGTGCGCGTACGCGTCGGCACCAGGATCGTGGCCGACACGATGCACGCGCTGGCCCTGCGCGAAGCGCATTATCCCGTTGTTTACTATATCCCGCGCGATGACACGGACATGAGCCTGCTGACGGCGACCGATCATTCGACGCACTGCCCGCACAAAGGCGAGGCCAGCTACTTCACAATCTCAGCCGATGGCCGCGAAGCGGTGAATGCTGTATGGAGTTACGAGCAGCCCTATCCGGCGATGGCCGCGATCAAAGACCACTTGGCGTTCTATCCCCATCGCGTCGATGCGATTGAGATCGGCTAGCTCAATGCATCCGCGGCCCTTTGAGAAACTTGGCGCGGTCGGATGAATTAACCCGCACGTCGAAGGTGACGCCGTCGCGGTGCAAGGTCAGCGGCACTTCGACGCCGGCCTCGCCCAAAGCCCAGACACGGCGGTAAAGCCCGGCCAATGTCGAAACATTCTTGCCGCCGACGGCTACGATCATGTCGCCGGTCTTGATTTCGGCGCGCGCCGCCGGCCCCTTTGGCGCGATGCCGACGGTGACGATGCGGTCTTCGATCTCGGTGCAATAGACGCCGAGCCAAGGCCGCACCGGTTTGTTGACGCGGCCGAATTTCGTCAGGTCGTCGAGGATCGGCTTCAGCAGATCGATCGGGATCGTCATGTTGAGATTTTCCGGCTTGCCTTTGCCGCCTTCACGCACGCGCTCGATCTGCAACGAGCCGATGCCGAGCAACTCTCCCTGCGACGAGATCAGCGCGGTGCCACCCCAGTTCGGATGCGCGGGGAACGTGAAGATCGCTTCCTCGAGCAGGTATTCCCAGTAGCCGGAGAATTCCTGCTTGGCGGCGATGCGGCCGGCGAGCGAACGGGTGCGGCCGCCGGCGCCGCCGACGACGACGCGCTCGCCGACGACCGTGGTGTCCGACGAACCGAGCGGCAGCACAGGCAGGTCGAGGCGGCCGAGCACCTGCACAAGGCCGAAGCCGGTCTCGCTGTCGAAACCGAGCGCATGGCCCTGCACGACATTGCCGTCGGAAAGATGCAGCCAGATCGTTTCTGCTTCGGTGATGAGATAGCCGACGGTCAGCACCAGGCCGTCGCCGATCAAAACGCCGTTGCCGGCGCGCTCGACGCCGAGCGTGTCGGCGGTGAAGGCGTCGGGCGGGATGATCGAATGCAGGCCGACCACCGAGGACAGCGCGCGATCGAGATCGTAGCCGTAATCCTCTGCCCGCGGCTGCACCGCGGGCGGCACCTTCCATTCGATCAATTGAGCCATCGGCGCGCTGTCTCCTGCGGAATTGCCCCGAATATAGGGTGGATCATAGCGGGCGCCAGTTGGCCGACAAATGACAAATTGGCGCGTTTGCCTCAGCGCTCTCGAATGCTTAGCTAAGAGCCATGACCGCCCTCTCCGTCCTCGATCTCTCCCCCGTCTGCGCCGGCTCGACCGCCGCGCAGGCTTTGCACGACACCCTCGATCTGGCGCGCCTAGCCGATGGCCTCGGCTTCGTCCGCTATTGGGTGGCCGAACACCACAACATGCCGCTGATCGCCAGTTCGGCGCCGGAGATCATGATCGGCCAGATCGCGGCGGCGACCCGCAACATGCGGGTCGGCTCCGGCGGCATCATGCTGCCCAATCACGCGCCCTTGATGGTGGCGGAACGCTTCAAGGTCCTGGAGGCTTTGTTCCCCGGCCGCATCGATCTCGGCCTTGGCCGCGCGCCCGGCACCGACCAGGCGACGTCCTACGCGCTGCGCCGCCGCCAGGGCATCAGCGAGGAGGACGATTTCCTCGACCGCTTCTCGGAATTGATGGCGCTGGAGAAACGCAATTTCCCCGCCGGCCATCCGTATCATAATGTCCGCGCGATGCCGGACGGCGTGGCGCTGCCGCCGATCTATCTGCTCGGCTCGTCCGACTACAGCGCGCGGCTTGCCGGGCAGATCGGCGCCGCCTTCGCCTTCGCGCATCACTTTGCGACCTTTCCGGCCGATGAGGCGATGCGCATCTATCGCGACAGCTTCCGCCCCTCCGCCGCGCACGCCAAGCCTTACGCCATTATCGGCACACATGCGGTTGTCGCCGACACCGATACGGAAGCCGATCGGCTCGCTGCGACAGTCGATTTGAATGTCGTGCGCCGTGCCAAAGGCGAGATGCTGCCGCTGTCGTCGCCAGAGGATGCGCTGGCCTTCGACTACACGCCGGTCGACCGCGCCCGCATTGCGCAGAACCGCACCAAATTGTCGGTCGGCTCGCCCGCGACGGTGAAAGCGCGGTTCGATGCGCTGATCGAAGCGACCAAGGCCGACGAAGTGATGGTGACGACGATGATCTACGATCACGGCGCGCGGAAGCATTCGTATGAATTGCTGGCGAAGTTGTTTGCCTGAGAAATATCCGTGCTAAATTCGTCGCAACGACAAAATCCAATTTTCAGTCCACGAAAATAACCGGAGGTTCCCTTGGGCAAGCAGTTCACCCTCACCACGACCGACAACCACACGCTCGGCGCCTATCGCGCCGATCCGGCGGGCAAGCCGAAAGGCGGCATCGTCGTGGTGCAGGAAATTTTCGGCGTCAATCATCACATCCGCGCCGTCTGCGACCGTCTCGCCGCGCTCGGCTACGTCGCGGTGGCACCGGCGGTGTTCGACCGTTTCGTGCGCGACTTCGAGAGCGGCTATACGCCGGACGAGATCGCGCATGCGCGCAGCTATCTCGGCAATCTCGACTGGGACGCCATGATGCACGACGTCGCTGCCGCGCAAGCCGACATGAAAAGCGTGGGACCCTTGGGCGTGATCGGCTTTTGCATGGGCGGCACCGCGGCGTTTCTGGCCGCCACCCGCCTGCCCGGCATTTCGGCAGCCGTGTGCTTCTACGGCGGCATGATCGCCAAGTTCGGCGATGAAAAGCCGAAGTGCCCGGTGCAGATGCACTTCGGCGAAAAGGACGAAGGCATTCCGATGAGCGTCGTCGACGAGATCAAGGCCAAGCAGCCGCAGGCGGAGATTTACGTCTATCCCGGCGCGCCGCACGGTTTCTATTGCGACGAGCGCGCCAGCTATCGCAAGGAAGCAGGCGATCTGGCCTGGAGCCGGACGCAGGAGTTTTTGGCGAAGCATATGAAATAGAACACGCTACTTCGCTGTGGCAATGGCTTAACCCGACAGCGCGCGCTTGCGGGCGGGAATTGTCATGGCGGCAACGCCGGCAACGACGCAAGCCAGGCCGATCCAGGCGGTCGATGACAGCGCTTCGCCGAGGAAAATGACGCCGATGCCGACGCCGATCGGCACGCGTAGATAAGCCTGCGACGTGGTGCCGACCGAGCCCAAAGTGTGGATCAAGCGGAAATAAATGACGAAAGCCAGCGCAGTCGAGAAGATCGAAAGACCAAGCAGCGCCAGTATCGAAGCGGCCGAAGGCGCCAGCGTCCATGGCTGATCGATCATGAGGCTGACGGGAACGAGAATGGCCGCGCCGCAGATCAGCGAACCGGCCGCTGGCATGATCGGATCGAGCCCCTTGAAGGTCCGCCCATAAATCGCCGCGCCGGCATAGCATATGGTCGCCGTGACGATGGCGAGTTGCGCCAGCAGTGCCTCGCCGAGACCGTCAAGCGCCTGCGCGCCGACAATCAATCCAGTGCCGGCAAGACCGGCGACTACGCCGAATAATCTGCGCGCGGTCACCTCTTCGTGACGGGTGATGACTACGGTCAGCAGAAAGGTAAAGATCGGCGAGGTCGAATTCAGGATCGTCGCCAAACCGGCGTCAACCGCGCGCTCGGCCCAGGCGATCAGTGTGAACGGCACGACGCTGTTGAGACAAGCCTGAACCAAAAACGCCCGCCAGGTCGCGAAGTCTGCCGGCAAGCGCAAGCCGCGCATGCGGATGATGACGAGTAGAATGCCGCCCGCGATCAGAGTGCGCGCGGCGATCAATGTCACCGGCGGGATCGTCTCGACGCCGATCTTGATAAAAGTGTACGAAGCGCCCCATAACGTAGCGAGTGCGAGCAGGAGCATCAGCTCGAGTTTAAGATTCGTTTTTGTTGCGGTCATCGTCCGGGGGGACCTTAAAAGCCGATGGGTCGAGTCCATCGGCTTTGTAAGGCGAATAATCGAGAAATGCTTCGGTGGCGGCCGAAGTATGCATTGCAGGAAGACCGCGGCTGCTAAAACCACCGCTCCTTGACCACCACGGTGTCGCCGGGGCGGAGCGGGAAGTTGAGCGGCACTTCGCTGTTGAACTGCTGGCCGGGCGCGTTACGCGTGACCTGCACCTTGCCCTTCGACGCACGCGGCGCGAAGCCGCCAGCAATGGCGATCGCCGTTTCCGCCGTCATGTTGGCGACATACGGATACTGGCCGGGCGTCGTCACCTCGCCGAGAATGAAGAACGGCCGGTAGGCCTCGACCTCGACGCTGACCGACGGTTCGCGCACGAAGCCTTGCTTGAGCTTGGCGGCAATGACGCGGGACAAAGCCTGCGTGGTGGCGCCGCGCGCCGGTACCGAGCCGATCAAAGGCAGATTGATGTTGCCGCCGGCATCGACCGTGTAGCTGTTGGTAATGCCGTCCTGGCCGAACACGACGACGCGCAATTTGTCGCCAGAGTCGAGCGTGTAATCGGGCGCATAATTCGCCGGCGCGGCGGCATAGGCCTGACGCGCGGCCTGCGGCGGCGTATATTGAGCAACGTAAGGCTGCTGCTGGACGATCTGCGGCTGGGCATAGACCGGGCCGCTGCGCCGCGAATTGTTGAACAGGCCGCGGCCACTGCTCGGCGCGCCGCGAGTTTGCGCGGCCGGCGGCTGATAGGGGGCTTGAGCAACTTGCGGCGGCGCGTAAGCCTGCTGCGCGTAAGCCGGCGACGTCAAATACAGGCCGCGAGAACCGGCCGGCGGCGCCGGCGCCATTCCCGGCGGCGCGTAAGTCTGCGCGTATTGCGGCTGGGTGAATTGCTGTTGCTGGACGATGACCGGCACCGGCTGCCCGGTCTGCGGATCGATAATGTATTGCGTCTGCGCTTGCTGGCGCAGGCAGCCGCTGACCGCGAGGGCGGCCACAACGGCGAATAGAATTCGGGCTCCCCGCATTAAGCGAATTCCGGGCAATGAACTGAAAATCACGCCCGATTAACGCTTTATATGGTTAAGAAAGTCTGACTATCGATCGTCATTCCGGGTGCGAGCAATTCTGCGAGCGAACCCGGAATCCATAAGCTCGGCGCTGGGGATTAGATCCGGGTCCGTCCGACGCGCCTTCGGCGCGCCGGTCTTCCCGGAATGACGGATCACGCCGTCGCGCTGGCCTTCACACCCGTGCCGATCGGGCACGAGACCCCCGTACCGCCGAGCCCACAATAACCGTGCGGGTTCTTGGCCAGATACTGCTGGTGATAGTCCTCGGCGAAGTAGAAATCCGGCGCATTGACGATCTCGGTGGTGATGGCGCCGTAGCGCTTCGCCTTGAGTTCCGGCTCGTACATCGCCCTCGAAGCCTCGGCCGCCTGCTTCTGCGCCGCCGAATATGTGTAGATGCCGGACCGGTATTGAGTCCCTATGTCATTGCCCTGGCGCATGCCCTGCGTCGGGTCATGGCTTTCCCAGAATGTCTTCAACAGCTGCTCATAGGAAATTTTCTTCGGGTCATAGACCACCAGCACCACTTCGTTGTGGCCGGTGCGTCCCGAACAGACTTCCTCATAGGTCGGGTTGGGCGTCATGCCGCCGGCATAGCCCACCGCGGTGACGTAAACGCCGTCGAGCGACCAAAAGGCCTTTTCCGCACCCCAGAAACAACCCAGACCGAACGCGGCCTTCTCATAACCCTCCGGATAAGGGCCTTTGAGCGCGTGACTGTTGACGAAATGGTCTTTCGCCGTGCGCAGTTCAGTGGCGCGGCCGGGCAGCGCCTGTTCTCTGGTAGGCAGGGCAACTTTCTTGAAGCCGAACATGATTTTGGTTCTCCCCAAATCGATAGCCGTAATATAGGCGCGCGGCCTTGCCGCCGAAACGGCGCGGCCGATCACGAGTGAGACAGAGCGAAGTGAGGCCTACCGCGCGTAGCCAATCAGCGGCTTGCGCTTGCGGCCCAGCAAAATGCACAAAATGCCGAAACCCCCGAGCATCGCCCAGCTCGGCGCGCTCAGGATGGCGACCGCGCCGGGGTCCCACAGCAGGCCGCCGGCATAGGGCTGCAGCAAGGGCTGCATCTTGGCCAAGCTCGCGCCATTGATGAGCTGCCACAGGTCGCGGACGCTGGTCATGAACACAGTGTTGGCGGCAATCGACTTCGTGCCATCATAAATGACCAGAATAAAGGCCGCGGCCAGGCAGAAAAGGCCGATAATACGAAGCAAAAAGCGGATCATGGGGGTCTTCTTATGAGTCCATCACGGCAAAATTCGGCCGCAGCGAAGGCCACCGGATAGCCCGCGTCGCGCCCCGGTTCAACTCCGCAGGCCGTGCCGCGTCATCCTGACGCCTGATCCGGCTTGAGATTGAGGCCGCCCTTCTCTAGAGCATACGCACGATTCTGTCCTGAACCGGGTTCCCACCTTTCCTAATCGTGCGCTATGGTCCCGGCCCGCCCGGTCCGGGCAGCATCCCTGTTGAAGTGTTCGCCGCCTTAAGACGCGGCGGCGTTATGGAGTTGAAATGTCCGAAAAGCGCCCCGGCCGCACCCGCCCGACCTTTACCGAGCAAGAAGCCCTCAATTTCCATAGCGTCGGCCGGCCCGGCAAGCTCGAGGTCATCGCCACCAAGCCGATGGCGACGCAGCGCGATTTGTCGCTGGCCTATTCGCCGGGCGTCGCCGTGCCGGTGCTGGCCATCGCGGCCGATCCGAGCAAGGCCTACGACCTGACCGTGAAGGGCAACTTCGTTGCCGTCATCACCAACGGCACGGCGATCCTCGGCCTCGGCAATCTCGGCGCGCTGGCAGCAAAACCTGTGATGGAGGGCAAGTCCGTCCTGTTCAAGCGCTTTGCCGACATCGACTCGATCGATCTCGAAGTCTCGACCGAAGATCCGGACGAATTCATCAACTGCGTCAAGTTTCTCGGCGCCGGCTGGGGCGGCATCAACCTCGAGGACATCAAGGCGCCGGAGTGCTTCATCATCGAGCAGAAGCTGCGCGAGCTGATGGACATTCCCGTTTTCCATGACGACCAGCACGGCACCGCGATCATCGCCACCGCCGGCCTCCTGAACGCGCTCGACCTCACCGGCCGCGATATGAAGACGACCAAGATCGTCTGCAACGGCGCCGGCGCCGCGGGCATCGCTTGCCTCGAACTCTTGAAGGCGATCGGCTTCACGCCGGAAAATCTCATCCTCTGCGACACCAAGGGTGTCATCTATCAAGGCCGCACCGAAGGCATGAACCAGTGGAAGTCGGGCTATGCGGTGAAAACCGATGCCCGCACTCTGGCCGACGCCATGAAGGGCGCTGACGTTTTCTATGGCCTCTCGGCCAAGGGCGCGGTCACCAAGGACATGGTCAAGTCGATGGCGGCCAAACCGATCATCTTCGCCATGGCCAATCCCGATCCGGAAATCACCGCCGAGGAAGTCGCCGAAGTGCGCGACGACGCCATCATGGCGACCGGCCGCTCGGATTATCCCAATCAGGTCAATAACGTCCTCGGCTTTCCTTTCATCTTCCGCGGCGCGCTCGACGTGCGCGCCTCGACCATCAACATGGAAATGAAGATCGCCGCGGCGCGCGCTCTCGCCGCTTTGGCGCGGGAGGACGTGCCCGACGAAGTCGCCGCGACCTATGGCGGCCGGCCGAAATACGGCCCGGAATACATCATTCCGACGCCGTTCGATCCGCGGCTGATCTCGCATGTGCCGCCGGCGGTGGCGCAAGCGGCGATGGATACCGGGGTCGCGCGCAAGCCGATCGCCGACATGGTCGCCTACAAGCATCAGCTTGAAGCGCGGCGCGACCCGATCGCCGGCACTCTGGTGCAGGTCTACGCCAAGCTGCGGCGTTCGCCGAAACGGGTTGTCTTCGCCGAGGGCGAAGAGGAACAGGTAATCCGCGCCGCCGCGAGCTTCGTCGCACAGGGCCTCGGCACCGCACTGCTGGTCGGGCGCGAGGATCGCGTGCGCGAGTCCGCGAAGGAAGCCGGCATCGCGCTTGGCGGCGGCATCGAGATCATCAATGCGGCCTTGTCCAAGCGCAACAATGTCTATCTCAATTATCTCTATGAGCGCTTGCAGCGGCACGGCTATCTGCTGCGCGATTGCCAGCGGCTGGTGAACACCGACCGCAACTACTTTGCCTCGCTGATGGTGGCGCTCGGCGACGCCGACGCCATGGTGACCGGCGTTACCCGCAACTTCTCGGTTGCGCTCGAGGACGCGCGCAAGGTGATCGATCCCAAGCCCGGCCACCGCGTCATCGGCATATCGCTGGTGGTGGCGCGCGGCCGCACCGTGGTCGTCGCCGACACCGCGATCACCGAAATGCCGACGGCCGAGGATCTCGCCGACATCGCCGTCGAGGCGGCTGGCGTGGCACGCCGGCTCGGCTACGATCCGCGCGTGGCGATGCTGGCCTTCTCCACCTTCGGCCATCCGGCCGGCGAGCGCTCGGCCAAGGTCATCGACGCGGTGAAAATTCTCGATCACAAGCGGGTCGATTTTGAATATGACGGCGACATGGCCGCCGACGTCGCGCTCAACCCGGAACTGGCGGCGGCCTATCCGTTCTGCCGGCTGTCGGGACCGGCCAATGTGCTGGTCATGCCGGCGTTCCACTCAGCGTCGATCTCGACCAAGATGTTGCAGGAGCTTGGCGGCGCCACGGTTATTGGGCCGCTGCTGGTCGGTCTCGACCGCCCGGTGCAGATCGTGCAACTCGGCGCCAAGGACACGCAGATCGTCAACATGGCGGCGCTGGCCGCTTATAATGTGAGCGGTTGACGCCGCGGCGGCGACCTAGCAAAAGCAATCAACAAAACTTCTGGAGAAGCGCCTTGAGCAAGACCCTGTCCGGCGTCATCGCCGCCGTTGCCACCCCGATCGACGAAAACGGCGCGCCCGACCTCAAGCGCGCCACCGATCTGGCGAAAAGCCTGCTCGACAATGGCTGCGACGGCCTCAACGTGCTCGGCTCGACCGGCGAGGCGACGTCGTTCTCGGTCGACGAGCGCAAGGCGGTGATGGACGCCTATAAAAAGAATGGCGTACCGATGGACCGTCTGATGGTCGGCACCGGCGCCTCCTCGGTCACCGACGCCATCACACTGACTCGCCACGCCGCGGATTTGGGCTTTGCCGGCGCGCTGGTGCTGCCGCCATTCTATTACAAGGGCGTCACTGACGATGGCCTGGCCGACTACATCGGCGCTCTGGTCAAGGCAGCCGATGCGAGCAAGCTGCCGATCTACCTGTATCACTACCCGCAGCTCACCGGCATTCTCTGGAACGTGCCGCTGATCGAACGCTTGAGGAAATCCCATCCAAATCGCATCGTGGGTCTGAAAGACTCCTCCGGCGACATGGCTTTTGCACGCTCCGCCGCGGCCATCGGCAAAGACTTCGCCGTGTTCCCGTCGACCGAGGCCTGTCTGCTCGACGCCCGCAAGGGCGAATTCGCCGGCTGCATCTCGGCGACCGCCAATCTGAACGCCGATCTGTGCCAGCGCGCCTGGGCGAGCGGCGACACCGCCGCTTATGAGGCCGCCGTGGCGATCCGCAAGCTATTCGAGGGCCGCCCGCTGGTGCCCGGCGTGAAGACCCTGCTAGCCCATATCCGCAACGATCCGGCTTTGGCGCGGGTGCGGCCGCCGCTTTACGCCGTCTCCAGCGCCGACCGCGAGGCGATAACCGCCGGCAACGACGCCATCCGGGCTAAAAGAGCGGCGTAAACCCTTCCAAAAGACCGCATTTTCCGTCGTTGACGCCCGGGCGGAGGCTGACTATAAGCCACGCCACTGGAGGCTTCTTTTTGCCTCCACCTCATTTTCATAGACCGGTCGCTTTTGCGGACTGATCCGCCAGCCCAGACCAGTCGCCCGGATACGAACGAGAGTTAAATGGCCAATACCAGCTCCGCCCGCAAAGCCACGCGCAAGATCGCGCGCAAGACCGAGATCAACAAGTCGCGCCGCACCGTGCTGCGCAACTCGGTCCGCAAGGTCGAGGAAGCGATCGCCTCCGGCGACCGCGCCGCGGCGATGACCGCGATCAAGGAAGCGGAACCAGCGATCATGCGTGCAGCGCAGCGCGGCGTCGTTCACAAGAACACCGCCAGCCGCAAGGTATCGCGTCTGGTGCACCGCATCGCCAAGATCGCAGCGAAATAATTCTTCGCCGCGCGCAACGGGCGTTCCGTTCATTCTCTTCGTTCGCCCGCTAGCCGACATAACCGACGATTGGCCGCGCGAATTGCGTGGCGCATTCCCAAAAAACGTATGACAATGCCAGCAACGGGACGCGGTTTGCGCGCCCTGGGTGCTTCGCATTCGTGAATTCATAAATCCGTCATTGCCTTGTTGCAGCAGTCTGCGCGTGCGGAATTTGCTGGACATATCGCAACGCAAGCCGAGCACCACATAACGACGCCGCGGGTTTATCGCGGGAGCTACCTTCCCAATTCGAGCAAAAATTTTTGCGCGCCCTGAACAACTTAGGGTGAAAGGGCCGGCAAGGACCCGGAAATACCTATGGCACAGGCACATCTTGCATTTCTGAATCAAAAAAAATCCAGCGCGTTACCGGCTGCAAGACTCTGTCACGACTCACTGATTCCCGCCGACTCATCAACACCTTGGAAACCATATGGTGGACGCAGCAACGCGGATGCGCCGTCCGCGTGAGCGGCCCCGCACGCTTGCACGCGAAAAGGAAATTGCCCCGTCCTTCGCCATGTGTATTTTCGTCAGTGCGCACGGCAATCGCCGGACGCGATCAGGAACAAGGATAGGTTCTGCGCTCATCAGCAGATGAGACCGGCTATTTATTGTCCGCAGGGAACAATAGGCCGCATCTTTCTGCAAACGTTGGAACCGCGCACGACAGACGGACAGATCGGCGAAAGCCGGAACGAGATAGGGGGGCATGATGATCACAGTGGGATATTTTTCGACACGGTTCGTTGACGCGCGCAAGATTGCGTCGCTCAATACCGCTTCATGCAGCGCTACCGTCCGTCATATGCAGCCCTCCGTCGATCCATCGTCCGTCGATCCACTGTCCATTGTCGCGTTGAGCCCGTGCGCGCCCCCCCTTCCTCACTTAGCGGCGCAACAAACCTCGTCTCGCTGACGACCCGCCGGCTTTCACCGCCCCTTGCGGGCCCTTAAAGCCACCCGACGACCCCACCGCGTGTTTTTGTTGTGTCCGACCGTGTGTCGCGCTGGCGCTTTTTGCGCCGCGGAGAAACCCATGTCCGTCCAAACCATTCAGCCAACAGAGAATAAAAAAATGTCCAACGACGATGACGAAAGCTGGTTGCGTGTCAAAGCGCGTTTGCGCGCCGAGGTTGGCGACGACGTCTTTTCGAGCTGGTTTGCGCGCATGGACCTAGAACAGAACAGCGACGGCGTGGTGCGGCTGTCAGTGCCGACGCGATTTCTGAAAAGCTGGATCCAGTCGCATTATGCCGAGCGTGTGCTCGCCTGCTGGCAGGCTGAGCAGGACCAGGTCAATCGCGTCGAGCTGATCGTGCGCTCCGCGGTGCTCAAGACCACTGTGCAACCGAAGCCGAAGGCCGAATTGATGACCACCGCCAACGATGGTGCACGCGGCTTCGGCAACGGTATCAACGGTAACGGCGTCGGCCGTCCGATGTCGGCCGGCGATCCGGGCGTCCACGAAGCGCTCGGCGGCTCGCCGCTGGACGCACGGCTGACCTTCGACAGTTTCGTCGTCGGCCGTTCCAATACTTTGGCGCAGGCCGCCGCCCGCCAGGTCGCCGCCGCGCGGCGCAGCGATCCGGTGATGTTCAACCCGCTGTACATCCATGCCGGCGTCGGCCTGGGCAAGACGCACCTGTTGCAGGCGATTACCTGGGCCGGCAATGCCGGCGGCGAGCGCAAGGTGCTCTATCTCACCGCCGAGAAGTTCATGTACGGCTTCGTCTCGGCGCTGCGTACTCAAACGGCATTGGCGTTCAAGGAAGCGCTGCGCGGCATCGGCGTCCTGGTGATCGACGATTTGCAGTTCCTGCAAGGCAAGTCGACGCAGGCCGAATTCTGCCACACGCTCAATGCGCTGATCGATGCCGGACGTCAGGTGGTTATCGCCTCCGACCGGCCGCCGTCGGAACTGGAAAGCCTCGACGACCGCGTCCGTTCGCGGCTGGCCGGCGGTCTCGTGGTCGAAATGGGCACGCTCGGCGAGGAACTGCGTTTCGAAATCCTCAAGGCCCGCGTCGTCAGCGCCCGCTCGCATCATCCATCCTTCGACGTGCCGCTGCCGGTCCTGTCCTATATCGCCAAGACCGTCACCCATAACGGCCGCGACCTCGAAGGCGCGCTCAACCGCCTGCTGGCCCACAACAAGCTCACCGGCCAATCGGTGACTTTGGAAATGGCCGAGCGCGAAGTGCGCGACCTGATCCGGCCGCAGGAGCCGAAGCGGGTCAAGATCGAGGACATCCAGCGCGTCGTCGCCCGGCAATACAATGTCAGCCGCTCCGACCTGCTGTCGTCGCGCCGCACCGCCAACGTCGTCCGCCCGCGCCAGGTCGCCATGTATCTCGCCAAGACCCTCACGCTGCGGTCACTGCCGGAGATCGGCCGGCGCTTCGGTGGCCGCGACCACACCACGGTTCTGCACGCGGTGAGGAAGATTGAGGGCCTGGTCGGCAACGACATGGCGCTGGCCGAGGAGATCGAGATTCTCAAGAGGCAGTTGCAGGAGTAGGCTGCTTTTCCCGGGCGCGATGCAGCGTGCAACGCTGCGCCGCAGACCCGGGATCGTCCCAAACGCGGGCGGCTGGAACGGCCCCGGCTCGGCGCCGCTTCGCGGCGCGTCCGGGGCAAGGGTTTGCCTGTGCACACCTGGGGAAATTTGGCCGCACCCCGCCACCGCCCTTGCTTAAATGCCCCGCTCTTGCCACCTTTGCCCCCCGGCCCCGCATGAGCGGCAAGCCGGCGCGCCTGGTGTAAGGGCTCATTTTGAAGGCGCCGAAGCGGGTCTCCCATGAAAGTTACTGTCGAGCGTGCTGAACTGCTGAAATCGCTGGGCCACGTCCACCGCGTGGTCGAAAGGCGCAATACCATCCCGATTCTCGCCAACGTGCTGATCCGCGCCGACAAGGGCAAGCTCAGCATGAAGGCGACCGACCTCGATCTCGAGGTCACCGACTCGATTTCGGCCGAAGTCGCCCCCGGCGGCTCGACCACCGTGCCGGCGCATATGTTCTACGACATCGTGCGCAAGCTGCCGGAAGGCTCGCAGATCGTCATCGAAGGCTCCGGCGACCGCGCCGTGCTGTCGATCCGCGCCGGGCGCTCGCGCTTCACGCTGCAGACGCTGCCGGAAAGCGACTTTCCCGATCTGGCCGCCGGCGAAATGAGCCACAAATTCTCGGTTCCGGCCGCCGACCTCAAGCGACTGATCGACAAGACCCAGTTCGCCATCTCCACCGAAGAAACGCGTTACTACCTCAACGGCATCTATCTGCACGCCGCCGGCGGCGCCAAGGCCGCGACCTTGCGCGCGGTGGCGACCGACGGCCATCGCCTGGCGCAAGTCGAACTGCCGCTGCCCGAAGGCGCCACCGGCATGCCGGGCATCATCGTGCCGCGCAAGACCGTCGCCGAAGTGCAGCGCCTGATCGAAACCGGCGAAGGCGAAGTCCTGATAGAATTGTCGGCGGGGAAAATCCGTTTCTCGATCGGCAATGTGGTGCTGACCTCGAAGCTGATCGACGGCACGTTCCCCGATTACGGCCGCGTCATCCCGGCCAATAACGACAAGAGCCTGATCGTCGACAAGAAGGATTTCGAGGCGGCGGTCGACCGCGTCTCGACCGTGTCGAGCGAGCGCGGCCGCGCCGTGAAACTCTCGATCACCGGCGGAAGATTGGTGCTGTCGGTGACGAACCCGGATTCAGGCTCGGCCACCGAAGAACTCGAGGTCGAATACGATTCAGATCCGCTCGATATCGGCTTCAACTCGCGTTACCTGCTCGACATCGCCGCGCAGATCGAAGGCGAGGTCGCCGTGCTCAAGCTGGCCGATCCGGGTTCGCCAACCTTGGTTCAGGACAAGGACGCCAAGGGCGCGCTGTATGTTCTGATGCCGATGCGGGTTTAAGCCCCTTCCGCTTGCCCTCGAACGATCGGGACGAATGCCATGCAGATCGGCATGATCGGCCTTGGACGGATGGGTGCAAATCTATCCCGCCGCCTTATCAAGCACGGTCACAGTGTGGTCGTGCACGACCAATCCGCCGATGCGGTCAAAACTTTGGCCGATGACGGCGCGACGCCAGCGGCAAGCCTTGCCGATGTGGTGCGGCAGCTCGCGCCGCCGCGCGCGGTCTGGGTCATGCTGCCGGCCGGCGAGGCGACCGAAACCACCATCGCCAAATTGACCGACCTGCTGGACGCTGGCGACACCATCATCGACGGCGGCAACACGTTCTGGAAAGACGATCTGCGCCGCGCCAAGGACCTGCGGGAGCGCGGCCTAAACCATGTCGACGTCGGCACCAGTGGCGGCGTGCTCGGCGCCACCTCCGGCTATTGCCTGATGATGGGCGGCGACAAGGACGTGGTCGCGCGGCTGGCGCCGATTTTCGCCGCTTTGTCGCCGGGCGGCGGGAGGCCGGCGCAGGGGTCGACAGCATCGCAAGGCTGGCTGCATGTCGGGCCGAACGGCGCCGGCCATTTCGTCAAGATGGTGCACAACGGCATCGAATACGGACTGATGCAGGCCTATGCCGAAGGCTTCCAGATTCTCGCCGAAGCCAACGACGCCAACGTGCCGGAAGCCGAGCGGCTGCCGCTGAAGATCGACGAGATCGCCGAAGTGTGGCGACACGGCAGCATCGTCGAGTCGAAGCTGCTCGATGTCACCGCCACAGCGCTCAAAGGCGACGCCGGCCTCAAGGATTTTTCCGGCCGCGTCGACGACACCGGCGAAGGCCGCTGGACCATCCAGACTGCGATCGAGCGCGCCATTCCGGTGATGACTTTGACCGCCGCGCTGTACGCGCGCTTCCGCTCGCGCCGTGAAGTGAATTTCGCCGACAAGGTGATCTCGGCCATGCGCAAGGGCTTCGGCGGCCACAGTGAGGCCAAAAACAAATCCTGATGCCGAACCACTGGGGCACCGCCATTGTCGTGATGGGCGTCACCGGCGCCGGCAAGAGCACCATCGGCGCGTTGCTGGCCGAAACGCTCGGCCGCCCGCTGATCGAAGGCGACAGCCTGCATCCACCGGCCAACATCGCCAAGATGTCGCAAGGCATTCCGCTCAACGACGACGACCGCCTGCCCTGGCTGAAAGCCATTGCCGCGCGCATCGACGAGGCGCGCAAGGCCAGCCGGCCGGTGATCGTTACCTGCTCGGCGCTCAAGCGCGGCTATCGCGAGATTCTTGAGGACGGCCAGGACGATGTCGGCTTCGTCTATCTGCAAGGCACCAAGGACCTGATCGCGCAGCGGCTGGCCGCACGCACCAACCACTTCATGCCGCCCGGCCTGCTCGACAGCCAGTTCGCCGCCTTGCAGGAACCGGCGGACGACGAGCCGTCGATTGTCATTGCCATCGACGCCGCGCCGGACGATATCGTGCGCATGATCGTCGGGAAATTCGCGATGGAATCCCGGTCGCAATAGAGGCTCAATCGCGATTGACGTTGAGACATGACCGCCGCCTTCATTCGCCGCCTGACGCTCACCAATTTCCGCAGCTATCACGCCGCGCAGATTGTGCTGGATGACGCCGGCCCGGTCGTGCTCACCGGCATCAATGGCGCCGGCAAGACCAATCTGATCGAAGCGATCTCGATGCTGGCGCCCGGGCGCGGCCTGCATCGCGCCACCATGGACGAACTCGCCTTCTCGGAAGGCGACGGCTCCTGGGCGGTGTCGGCCGAGATCGAGGGTATGGAAGGCCTCTCGACGCTCGGCACCGGCATCGATCCGCCGACCGGCGATGACAGCGCGACGACGCGCAAATGCCGCATCGACCGCGAGAATGTCGGCTCGGCGACAGCCTTCGCCGATCATTTGCGCGTTGTGTGGCTGACGCCGTCGATGGACCCTTTGTTTAACGGCCCGGCTTCCGAACGCCGGCGTTTTCTCGACCGCCTGGTGCTGGCGGTCGATGCGCAGCATTCCGGCCGGGTCAACGCGCTGGAACGCTCGCTGCGTTCGCGCAACCGGCTGCTCGAAGATAGAAACAGCGATGCGCACTGGTTAGATGCCATCGAGCACGAGACCGCGGAAGTCGCCGTCGCCGTTGCCGCCGCGCGCAGCGAAACCGTCAACCGGCTCGCCGCCGCGCTAGCCGCGACGCGAGATCAAGCACCGGCCTTCGCCATGCCCGACATCGCGCTCGACGGCTGGATGGAGAAGATGCTGCCGGCGCATTCAGCGCGCGAGATCGAGGACCGCTACCGCGAACTGCTGCGCGACAACCGCGCCCGCGACGCCGCTGCCGGCCGCACGCTCGACGGCCCGCACCGAACGGATTTCCTGGTGATTCATGCGGGCAAGAACATTCCCGCCGCCGAGGCCTCGACCGGCGAACAGAAGGCGCTGCTGATCCGGCTGGTGCTGGCGCATGCGCGGCTGATCAAGGAGATGACCGGCTTCGCGCCGGTGATGCTGCTCGACGAAGTGGTGGCGCATCTCGACCCGATGCGCCGCGCCGCGCTGTATGACGCGCTGGCGGCGCTGGGCGCTCAGGTGTTCATGACCGGGGCCGATCCGGCCGCTTTCAGCGATCTTGCCGGCCGCGCCGCGATGTTCGAAGTGCGTAATGGCACTGTCGCGCCGCTGCGTTAAAAAGTTCCGGTTCCGTCGAAATTACCCTTTATTAATCGCGATATTTTGAAATTGCCGAAATTAGGAACGATAGCCGGCGCAATGCCTTTACTTCCCACGTGGTGCGCCACGGAAAAATGGATGATGCGGGCCATGTCAAAAAGTACAGAATCAGCTGGAGATCGGATGAAACGCGAGCTGCACGCCACGGTGGAGCGCATTCGCACCGAACTCGACAAGATCGATATTCTCTCGGCGGCCATGGCCGCCTTCAGCAAGCCGGTTCCCGAGTACGAGCCCGGCTTCCATCACATGCGCCATGTGACGGCCAGCGCACTGGAACTCAACAGCGGACGGCGCTAAATCTCGCCGAGCAGTTCGCGGCGTTGACGTTCCGACGCATCGGAAAAACGCCGCAACGTATGGGCCTCGCTGAGAAGGCCGAGCACCTGGCGCCGCTCGGCGGAATCGACCACCGCCAAAGCTTCCGCCTCGAATTTGCCGAAGGCAGCAATGGCTTCCTGCGCCGTCATTTGCGGCAGCACGACGTGGTCGGCGTGATGCAGGATGTCGCGCAACGGCTTGGTGGCGGCGAGTTCCGTGGCATGCGCCTCAGCCACCAGCACCATACCGGCATAGCGGCCCTCTTCATCGACAGCGATCACCTGATTGGTCGAACCGAGCGGAAACGCCTGGCGGAACGCCGACACGTCGGCTTCGACCGGCGTGGTGCGCACGTCGGGACGCATCATCTGCGCCACCGTCAGGTCGCGGATCCAGCCAACGTCGGCGGCGCCGCGGATGGTCTCGCCGCGCAAATGGAAACGCCAGGTGGTGAAGGAATAGCCGAAGAATTCGCGCGTCACCTGCATCGAGATGATGACCGCGATCAGCACGGCCGTGGTCAGCCACAAATCGCCGGTGGTTTCCAGCGCGATGAAGGTCATGGTCAGCGGCCCGCCGATGACCGACACCGACAGCGCGCTCATGCCGATGATGGCGAAGGCGTCGGGATTGAGCGCCAGCGACGGCCACAGCGCGTTCATGCCGACGGCGAACAACTGCCCGCCGAGCGCGCCGAGCAAGAGGGACGCGAAGAACAGCCCGCCACGGAAGCCCGAGCCGAGCGAAATCACCGAGGCCAGGGCTTTCAGCACGAAAATCGTGGCGATGGTCGCCAGCGGCAGCTTGAAAATGCCGGTCAGATGAAGCGCGCCGTGGCCGGACGACATCACCTGCGGCGACACCAGGGCCAGAAGGCCGACCAGCGCGCCGCCCAGCATGGGCCGCCAGTTTGGCCGCACCCGGGCTTTGGCAAACAGCAATTCGCAGGCGGCGACGCCGCGCATCAAGAGGATGCCGAAGCCCGCGGCGATAAGGCCGAGGGCGGCGGCGAACAGCACATCGTGCAGCGCCAAAGTGCCGAGCGCGCCAGTTTCGATTCCCAGTTTGTCGGGCGTGAACACTTGCGCGGTGAGGTAACCGACCAAAGCCGCCATGCCGACCGGCGCCAGGCTTGCCACCGCATAGCTGCCGATGATCAGCTCGAAAGCATAGAACGCGCCGCCGAGCGGGGCACCGAAGGCGCCGGCGATGGCGCCGGCGGCGCCGCAGCCGACCAAAGTGCGCATATCGCCGCGTCGCAGCCGGAATGCTATGCCGATCTTGGAGGCAAAACCGCTGGCGAGCTGGGTATAGCCGGCTTCCAGCCCGACCGAGGCGCCGACGCCGCTCGACCACACGGTCTGCGCCGCGACGATGAAGCTGCCGCGCAGCGACATGCGGCCGCCATGCAGCGCATTGGCCTCGACCGGATCGACCTCGCTGCCGCGCCAGCGCGCGAGGTAAGCGGTGGTCAGGCCGAGCACCAGCCCGCCGATGCAGGGCACCAGAAAGGCATAGAGCGGGTCGAGCGTCAGTTGCCCCGAGAGGTGCGAGCCGGGCTCGATGCCGAACAAAGCCAGATGCATGTGCTCGACCGCGGCCGACATCGCCGCCACCACCAGCCCGGCGACCGCCCCGGCCATTGCCGCCAGCACGATGACGCTCGACTCGCGGCGGCGCGCCAGCGCGCGCAAGCGCTCCGGGACTTCGAATTTGCGGTTGAACCAGGGCATGGGGATCAGAGGCTCAGCGGCGGGGGGCTGCATTGCTTAGAGGCCAGCCGGAGCTAACGCACAAGCAGGGAATATGGCGCATCGGCCGGGTCTGAAATCGGGGCCTGAAATTGCCTCTGATGCGGCGCGCAAAACGGCCGTTTTTCTCGTCTCAAACCCTTTAAAAATGTCTTTTGAATCAACATATTAATGGCAATGACTTAGCGCTGTACGCAAGTCATTTTTCGTGTCACACACGACGCTCAATCTGATTCATTTTACGAGGTCAATTTGCGGCCTCTTTAAGGTGCAGTCCATGGCTGAACCGGCCAAAGATATCCGTTCCGACGACACCGACTATGGCGCCGAGTCGATCAAGGTCCTCAAGGGCCTCGATGCCGTGCGCAAGCGTCCGGGCATGTATATCGGCGACACCGATGACGGCTCCGGCCTGCATCACATGGTCTATGAGGCGGTCGACAACGCGATCGACGAGGCGCTGGCCGGCCACGCCACGCAGGTCGATGTGCTGCTCAATCCGGACGGCTCCTGCACGGTGCGCGACAATGGCCGCGGCATTCCGACCGGCATGCATTCGGAAGGCGTCTCGACGCCGGAAGTGGTGATGACGCAGCTGCACGCCGGCGGCAAGTTCGACCAGAACTCCTACAAGGTGTCCGGCGGCCTGCATGGCGTCGGCGTCTCGGTGGTCAACGCGCTGTCGACCTGGCTCAAGCTGACGATCTGGCGCGACGGCAAGGAACACTTCATCGAATTCCGCGACGGCGTTGCTGTCGCGCCTTTGGCCGTTGTCGGCGATTCGAACGGCAAGCGCGGCACCGAAGTGTCGTTCCTGCCGTCGAAAGAGACCTTCACCATGGTCGAGTTCGACTTCGCCACGCTCGAACACCGCTTGCGCGAACTGGCGTTCTTGAACTCCGGCGTGCTGATCGTTCTGTCCGACATGCGCCACGCGGTCGAGAAGCGCGAGGAGATGATGTACGAAGGCGGCGTCGAAGCCTTCGTCAAATATCTCGACCGCAACAAGACGCCGCTGATCCCGAAGCCGCTGATGATCAAGTCGGAACGCGACGGCATCACCGTCGAGTGCGCGCTGTGGTGGAACGATGCCTATCACGAGAGCGTGCTCTGCTTCACCAACAACATTCCGCAGCGCGACGGCGGCACCCATCTCGCCGGCTTCCGCGGCGCGCTGACGCGGCAGGTGACGCAATATGCCGATACGCTCGGCACCACGCGCAAGGAAAAAGTCGCGCTGACCGGCGACGACTGCCGCGAAGGCCTCACCGCCGTTCTGTCGGTAAAGGTGCCGGATCCGAAATTCTCGTCGCAGACCAAGGACAAACTGGTGTCCTCGGAAGTGCGCCCGGTGGTCGAAAACGTTGTCAATCAGGCCTTGCAGGACTGGTTCGAAATTCATCCCGCCGAGGCCAAGGTCATCGTCGGCAAGGTGGTGGAAGCCGCCGCCGCCCGCGAAGCGGCGCGCAAGGCGCGCGACCTGACGCGGCGCAAGGGCGCACTCGATATTTCATCGCTGCCCGGCAAGCTCGCCGATTGTCAGGAACGCGACCCGGCCAAGTCCGAACTGTTCATCGTCGAGGGCGACTCGGCCGGCGGCTCCGCCAAGCAGGGTCGCAACCGCGAATTCCAGGCGGTGCTGCCGTTGCGCGGCAAGATCCTCAATGTCGAGCGCGCGCGCTTCGACAAGATGCTGGGCTCGCAGGAAATCGGCACCTTGATCACGGCGCTCGGCACCGGCATCGGCCGCGACGAGTTCAATGCCGACAAGCTGCGCTACCACAAGATCATCATCATGACGGACGCCGACGTCGACGGCTCGCACATCCGCACGCTGCTGCTAACGTTCTTCTTCCGGCAGATGGAAGAGCTGATCCGGCGTGGCCACATCTACATCGCGCAGCCGCCGCTGTATAAGGTCAACCGCGGCAAGTCCGAGCAGTATCTCAAGGACGAACGCGCCTTCGAGGACTATCTGATTTCGACCGGCGTCGAGGAAGCGGTGCTGAAACTGGCCAGCGGCGAGGAACGCGCCGGCGAAGACTTGCAGAAGCTGGTCGAGGAAGCGCGCAACATCCGCAACACTTTGAACGGATTGCACAGCCGCTATAACCGGCAGGTGGTCGAGCAGGCCGCCATTCTCGGCATTCTCAATTCGGACATCTTCGGCGACCCGGCAAAAGCCAGCGCCGCGGCGCCGTTCATCGCCAAGCGCCTGAATGTGCTGGCGGAAGAAACCGAGCGCGGCTGGGAAGGCTCGTTCAACGAGGAGACCGGCTTCATCTTCACCCGCACCGTGCGCGGCGTGCAGAGCGTCGCCATCATCGACCACGCGCTGCTCGGCTCGGCCGATGCGCGCAAGCTGGATGAATACGCCGTGTCGCTGCAAAAAGTCTACGAGAAGCCCGGCGCGCTGCGCCGCAAGGACGACTCATGGCCGATCCACGGCCCGGTCGGCCTGTTCGAGGCGATCACCGGCGCCGGCCGCAAGGGCGTGTCGATGCAGCGCTACAAAGGCCTCGGCGAAATGAACCCGGAGCAGCTCTGGGAAACCACGCTCGACGTCAATGCGCGCTCGCTGCTGCAGGTGCGCATCAAGGAAGTCGACGAGGCCAATGTGCTGTTCGACCAGCTGATGGGCGATCTGGTCGAGCCGCGCCGCCAGTTCATCCAGGACAACGCGCTGTCGGCCAGTGTGGATGTGTAGGCGGCCGGCGCAGCCTTGATTTGTAATTGAATTAATTGCAACCTGTGGACGTCCTGGGGGATGTCCATATGGGTTACGTCAGCGTCGGCTGCCGCGCGGCTTTCCTTGCCGCTTTCGTTGCTCTCGCCGGCCCGGCCGCGGGGCAAAGCGGCCCGCCGCAGGCGCCGCCGACGCAAGGCTGCGACGCTCTCGTCACCGGCGCGGAGGCGCCGACGGTCGCCGGCGCCGTCAATATGGACACCGGCGACAAGCGTATCCGGCTCGGCGACGTCGTCACCGTGACGGGCAAGAACCTCGACAAATTGTTCGACCGCGCCTGCGCCGGGCGAAGCGTCGTTTTATTCCTCAATGGCTGGCCGCTGGCCGACGTCAGGCCCAATCCGCCGGTCAACCCGGCCGCCGGCAGCCTCAACTTCAAGCTGGTCAACCGGCATTTCGGCGAAGGCGCCGACAATCCTTGGCTGCCGATCCTCGGCAGCCCGCGCTTTAGGCCGCTGAAGGTCAAGGTCAGCGTCGGCTTCGCCAATGGCTTTGCGATGCAGCCGGCGCAGAACGCGCTGCCCGAACTCGAATTGAAGGTGTTGTCGGAAATCCGCTTGCTGATCTGGGGCGCGATCTTCATCGGCATGCTGGTGACGTTCTGGTATCTGGTGCGTCACACCACCGTGCTGCGCGACCCGGGTCCCGCCGGCACCGAAGGCCTGTACAGCCTGTCGCGCTCGCAAGGCGCGCTGTGGTTCTTCGTCATCCTCGCCGCCTATCTGTTCATCGGCATCGTCACCGGCGATTTCAACGACACGATCAACAGCACCGCGCTTATCCTGCTCGGCATCGGCGCCGGCACCGTGCTCGGCTCGGCCGCCATCGACGCGCAGAAAAAAGCCGACGCCACCGCGCCGACGCCGCCGGAAAAATCAGAAGGTTATTTCCACGACATCCTCAGCGACGCCAACGGCATCAGCTTCCACCGTTTTCAATTGGCGGCATGGACTTTGGTGCTGAGCATCGTCTTCATCACGGACGTCTACCGCACGCTGGCGATGCCGAGCTTCAACACGACATTGATGGGGCTGCTGGGCCTGAGCGCCGGCACCTATCTCGGCCTGAAAATTCCGGAGGCGACGACGAAGACGAAGGCGTCTTGAGAACGCTCAGCCCATGCGGGCCGACCCGCCCATGTCGACGCGACGGCGCCACGCTGTCTGGCGCAGGCCGGTCAAGCGGCTGGCCGCGGTCTTGGCTTCGGCGCGGCTGGCAGCGGCGTAAGTGCGATATTCGAGATCATGGACGTGCGACACCAGCGGCTGCTTGCCGAACAAGCGGGCGAGCGTGCCGACGCCGCCATTGACCTTGAGATCGGCGATGGCGTTGGCGACATTGCGGGCATGGCCGAAGGCCACGACGCGGCCGGTCGAGGCGCTGCGCACTTCGTAGACGCCGGGGCCGATCGGGGCTTCGACATGACCGCCGTCATGCGCGTCCGGATAGCGCTTCCAGCTGCTCCAACTCTGTACCATTTGAACTAAAACCCTTACCGCCCAAAATCAACAATTGTGAACGCGACACCTAAGCATTGGTTCCCCACCGTCAACTGCGCCTGTTGATAAAGCAGCGGCAATTGCGGCGAAGTGACGCCGGTCACAGATCACAAGTTTTTGAAGCGCCCAGGAAGCTTGGCGTTTTGCTTGAAATCGCTACACAATTTCAATTGTGGCGGAGTTGAACTTAGCGGCCTGGCAGCACGAGAACTTTCGGCTTTACCGGCAGCGTGGTCTTGGAAATCAAGGTCGAGGGTATGTCGGCGGTCTCGACATCCCATTCCTGCCGCGCGCGTTGCAGGAAGCGGTCGAGCGTGAAGCTGCTGAAAAAGTGCATCGGAATCATCAGCGGCGCTTTCAGGGCGCGCAACACGTCGATCATGCCTTCGAGGTCGAGCGTCGCGCCGCCGTCGACCGGCACCATCACGACATCCACCTTGCCGATCTCGGCGAGTTGCTGCGGCGTCAGCGTATGATGCAGGTGGCCGAGATGCGCGATGCACATGTTCGCCATCTCGTAGATGAAAATCGAATTGCCGTGCCGTTCGGTGTCGCCGCCCCATGTGCGGATGTTGGTCGGCACGTTGCGCACGCGCACGTCCTTGAATTGCAGATCGATGCGCGCCGGCTTCTCGTTATCGGCCCAGCCGCGCAGCACATGCTTGATGCCCGGATCGGGACGATCGGTGTAGTGGCTGGAGTGCGCATGATTCATCGTCACGATGTCGGGCAGCACGGCGGGCCGCACCCAGTCATTGTAGTCGGTGGCGATGCGCACAAGCTGCGGACTTTCGAGCAGAAAGGTCGAGTGCCCGGCGTAAGTGATGCGCACCTGATCCGCGTTCAGCGCGGCGGGCACGACAGGCGGCCGCTGCATCGAGATCAGCCCAGGACAACTGTCGGCGACGTCCGGATACGGCGCCTTCGGCGCCGCGCCTTGCGCGATCGCCGGCGTTAAAAAATGTCCCGCCGCCGCCAACAGCAGGCAGCCCGCAAAAAGCTTCAGGAGAACTCCGCGCATGCCACCACCCGCGTCTGTCCGGCGGGCAAATCTGGCATGGATTAAGCGGGGCGGCTATGGGCCCACTGTCATTCCGGGGCGCGGCCAATGACCGCGAGCCGGAATGACCGGGCTGAAATTATTCGAAGTATCGCCGGTCCCGCATCGAGACGATGATGCCGCGCGGCGTCTTCACCACCCAGCGGCCTTCCAGCCGCTTGATCGATTCGACTGTGCCCAAGCCCGGCAACGAAGCCCCGGGAACGATCTGATAGATGTCGCCGCGGCTCTCGACATAGAGGTAGCCGCCGCGCGCATCGCGGATCGACCAGCCCGGCACGATCGGCAGGCGGGCCGCGGACTGGCTTTCGACTGAAGCATAGCGCTGCGCCGGACGCGGCGTCGGAACCGGAATCGGCGCTTGCGGCGCGACGGCAGCAATGGTCTGCGGCGGCGAAATCGAGCCGGTGACCTCCTCGGCTTCCTTCTTCAGGCGTTCGTCAAGCCTGGCGATCTTGGTGTCGATCTTGCTGTCGAGCTTGGTTTCTACTTTGGCGACCTGGGCACGCGTCGCCCTGTTGGCTTCCTCGAGATTGGCCCTCAGCGTCGTCACTTCCCTGGCGAGTTTGGCGACCGACTGCTGCATCGCCTTGCTTTCTTCGACCGCGGCGACGTTGACTGGCGGCATCGACGGACCGCCGGTGGCCAGAGCGCCGATAACCCCGCCAAGCGCAGCGGCAACCGCCACCGACGCGGCGAGCAGCGCATAGCGCTTGTGGCGCGGACGAAGCCACGTGCGCTTGGGCTCGAGCGGCAACGGCGTGAATTCAATGCTGTCGAAGCTCTTCGCTTCGGGCTTCGCTTCGGGCTTCGCTTCCGGTTTTACTTCGGCTTTGACGTCAAGTTTGGCTTGCGGCGTCGCGGCGGCCAGTTCGGGGATCGGTTTGCTCGCCGGTTCGAGATCGCTGTCGACGGTCTTGACCAGATCGGCCGGCGAGATCGACGGCGATTCGACCGCCGGCAGTTCGGCCTTTGGCGCCGGGACGGAGGGCGTTTCGGTGTCTTTGGGTTGATCCATGACCGTGCTCCGAAAGGATTGGTAACCAATCGGTAACCACGTTCGGTTACCAATTGGTTACCAAATGCCTTCGGGGACCCGGCCGGACTACAGCGCTAGGCCGTTCTCGGCCGCCAGCGCTTTCAGCGACACCGCCGGCCGCGCGCCGATATGCTGAATCACTTCCGACGCGGCGAGCGCGCCGAGGCGTGCCGAAGTGCGGTGATCCTTGCCGTGCGAATGGCCGACCAGGAAGCCGGCGGCGAACAGATCACCGGCACCGGTCACATCCACGACCTTGTCGATCGGCATGGCCTGCACCGCCTCGATGCCGTCGCGGGTAATCACCGCGCAGCCCTTTTCGCTGCGGGTGACGACGGCGAGCTTGGCGTCGCCGCGCAAGGCCTTGGCCGCGGTGTCGAAGTCCGCCGTCTCGTACAGGCTCTTTAATTCATGCTCGTTGGCGAACAGGATATCGACCGTACCCTTGCGGATCAGGTCGAGGAATTCGCCGCGATAGCGATCGACGCAGAATGAATCCGACAGAGTGAGCGCGACCTTGCGGCCATTACGGTGCGCGATGTCGGCAGCCTTGACGAAAGCCTCCTTGGCCTTCGGCGGGTCCCACAAATACCCTTCGAGATAGATCACGGCGGCGGCGGCGACAGCCGCCTCGTCGATATCGGACGGCTGCAAATCCTGCGCCGCACCGAGATAGGTATTCATCGTGCGTTCGCCGTCCGGCGTCACCATGATGTAGCAGCGCGCGGTCGAGGGACCGTCGCTCGCCGGCTTGCTGTCGAAAGTGACGCGGGCGGCGCGGATGTCATGCGCGAAAGCCTTGCCGAGCACGTCGTCCTTGACCTTGCCGATGAAGGCGGCGCGGCCGCCGAACGAAGCGACGCCGACAATGGTGTTGGCGGCCGAGCCGCCGGAGCTCTCCGTCGCCGGCCCCATGGCGTCGTAAATCTTGGCGGCGCGCGCTTCGTCGATCAACGCCATGCCGCCTTTGTGCATGCCCTGTGCGGCGAGAAAGTCGTCCTCGGCGCGAGCAATGACATCGACAATGGCGTTGCCGATGCCGAGAACGTCGTAACGGGGAGCGGCCATGTTTTACCTCTGAAATCCGATTTGCGGCGCACTATAACGTCTCAAAGCCGTGAGGCAATGCACGGGCAAAGTCATTCCGTTTGTCAAGATTTGGCATCGCGCGCCGATTTGCCTAAACGGTGTGGGGGGAGGCCCACTTCATGACTTTGGCCCGCAACGTCGCCACCGTCGGCAGCGCCACTTTGTTGTCGCGCGTGCTCGGCTTCGCGCGCGACGTCGCGATCGCGGCGGTGTTTGGCGCCGGCGTGCGCGCCGACGCCTTTTTCGTTGCTTTCCAACTCGCCAATCTTTTTCGCCGCATGCTCGCCGAAGGCGCGCTGAACGCGGCCATCGTGCCGCTATACCTGCGCGCCCGCGACGAGCATGGCGAAGCCGGCGCCGGCGCATTCGCCGGCCGGCTGATCGGCAGCGTCACGGTCGCGCTCGTCATCGCCGTCGCGATTCTGGCCTTCGCCATGCCGGCGGCGATCGCGGTCCTCGCGCCCGGCTTCCTGGCCGGCGGGCCGCGCATGACCATTGCCGTCGAACTGGCGCGGCTGATGCTGCCCTACCTCGCTTTCGCCGGGCCGGTCGCCGTGCTGATGGGCGTGCTCAATGCCAACGGCCGCTTCGGCACCGCGGCCTTCGCCACCGCCGCTTTCAATGCGACGATGCTGGCCTCGCTCGGCGTCGTGTTCGTGCTGCACGCGGGCGACAGCCCTCTGTCCGGGCAGATCGTCGCCGCCAGCGTCGCGCTGGCCGGCGTCTCGCAACTATTGCTGGTCGGGCTTGCGATATGGCGGGGGCCCTCACGCGTGACGCCGCTATCGGTCTCCTTCGGCGCCGACAGCCGCCGCTTCTTCGCGCTCGCCATTCCAGGACTGGTGGCCAGCGGCATTCCGCAGATCACCGTCATTGCCGGCGTGATGATCGCGTCGTCCTCGACCAGCGCGGTGTCGTGGATCTATTACGCCAACCGACTGGTCGAACTGCCGCTCGGCATTGTCGGCATCGCCGTCGGCACCGTGCTGGTGCCGGCCTTCGCGCACGCCATTCGCAGCGGCGACAAAAAAGAACTCGGCCATGTCGAATCGCGCGGCATCGAACTGGCCCTCGGCCTGGCGCTGCCGGCGACCATCGCGCTGATCGTGCTGGCCGAGCCGATCGTGCGCGTCCTGTTCGAGCGCGGCGCTTTCCACGGCAGCGACACCGCCGCCACTGCCGCTGCGCTTTCGGCCTTTGCGCTCGGCCTGCCGGCGCATGTGCTGGTGAAAAACTTCTCGCCGATCTTCTTTGCCCGCGAGGATACCGCGACGCCGATGCACGCGGCACTGTTCGGCTTGATCGTCGCCATCGCCGGCAGCCTCGTCTTGATGCCGCTGTTTGGCCATGTCGGCGTCGCGCTCGCCATTGCCGCGTCGGGTTGGGCCAGCGCCGGCCTGCTCGGCGTGCTGATCGCGCGCCGGATCGGATTTTCGCTCGACGCCGAAGCGCGCTTCCGCCTGCCGCGCATCGTCGCCGCCGCCGTCGTCATGGGCGTGACCATCGAGGCCGCGCACCGCGCCGCCGGCCTGTGGCTCAACGCCGACGCGCCGGCGTTGCCGCGGGCGCTGCTGCTCGGCGCGCTGATCGTGCTCGGGCTCGCGGTTTACGTGCTCGGCCTGAAGCTTCTCAAGGTCACCTCGCCGCGCGACCTGGCGCGGGTGTTCGGCAAAAGCCTGTAGCCTCTTGTCGGGACAAGCCCGCCGTGGCATGGCTCCGTCCACGTTTTGATGGCGCATGATCTTGTCCGAAAACCGGCTCCCATTTTTCGGGATCATGCGCGAATGAGGAACTGCCATGGCGTTCAAAGAGCGCGTTTTTTCCGGCGTGCAGCCGACCGGCAATCTGCACCTCGGCAATTATCTCGGCGCGATCACCAAATTCGTGGCGTTGCAGGACACCTATGACTGCATCTATTGCGTCGTCGATCTGCACGCCATCACCGTCTGGCAGGATCCGCCGGAACTGATGCGCAACACGCGCGAAGTCACCGCCGCATTCCTCGCCTGCGGCATCGATCCGAAGAAGCAGATCATCTTCAACCAGAGCCAGGTCGCCGAACACGCCGAACTCGCCTGGGTATTCAATTGCGTCGCCCGCCTCGGCTGGCTCAACCGCATGACCCAGTTCAAGGAGAAGGCCGGCAAGGACCGCGAGAACGTCTCGGTCGGGCTCTACGCCTATCCGAACCTGATGGCGGCCGACATTCTGGTTTATCGCGCTACGCATGTGCCGGTCGGCGACGACCAGAAGCAGCATCTCGAACTGTCGCGGGACATCGCGCAGAAGTTCAACATCGACTTCGCCGCCTCGATCGCCTCGCGCGGCTATGGCGACGCGTTCTTCCCGCTGCCGGAGCCGATCATCCAGGGCCCGGCGACGCGGGTGATGAGCCTGCGCGACGGCTCGAAGAAAATGTCGAAGTCGGAACCGTCGGATTATTCACGCATCAATCTGACCGACGACGCCGACACCATCGCGCAGAAAGTGCGCAAGGCGAAGACCGATCCCGAGGCCTTGCCGAGCGAGGAGGAAGGGCTCAAGCCGCGCCCCGAGGCCGACAACTTGGTCGGCATCTATGCCGCGCTCAATAACACCACCAAGGCCGACGTGCTGCGCGAATTCGGCGGCGCGCAATTCTCGACCTTCAAGATGGCGCTGGTCGATCTGTCGGTCGCCAAGCTGGGGCCGATCGGTTCGGAAATGAAGAAGCTGGTGCAGGATCCGGTTTATATCGATTCAATTCTGGCCGACGGCTCGGCGCGGGCCTCGCTGATCGCGGGCGAAACCATGAAGGCGGTCAAGGACATCGTCGGTTTCGTGCGGCGCTAAAGCGTTTTCGAGCGAAGTGGATACCAGTTCGCGTGAAGAAAACGCGTCAAAACAAGAAGCTGGCCGCGAGACTTGTCGCCGCCCGACCGGACATGCCACCATTCGACGCTTGTGCGTCCGGTCAGGTCCCACGGACGCCACGGGAGCGACGATGCCGAACAAGCGCCGCAGCAACGAGGCCGGTCACAAGCGCAAATACCTCGTCGTCATCGACGACACCGAGGAGTGCGACCGCGCCGTCTATTGGGCGGCGACGCGCGCCGCGCGCACCAAGTCGCAGATCGTCATGCTGCGCGTTCTGGAAACAGCCGAGCGCAATCAGCAATGGCTCGGCGTCGCCGACATCATGAAAGCCGAAGCGCTGGAAGAGGCGAATGTCGTACTCGACAGATTTGCCGCGCGCGTCAAGAAGATCGCCCATGCCGCGCCCGACCGCGTCATCCGCGAAGGCAACACCTCGGATGAAATCGTCAAGCTGATCGACGAAGACGCCGACATCAGTATCCTTGTGCTGGCCGCCGGCACCGGCAAGGAAGGCCCCGGCCCGCTGATCACCAACCTGGCCAAAATCGCCGCCACCTTCCCGATTCCGATCGCCATCGTGCCCGGGCAGCTCAGCGACGACGATATCGAGGCGATGGCGTAGGTCTTTCTTCACCTTTCCCGCATTGCGGGGAGACCGAAGCAGCGGTTGACCTCTCTCCCCACAAGGCCCATCTATCCTCTATAATCCACCGATCCACGGGCCTTCACCCCGCTGCGATAGGAGCCAAAACCGATGTTCATCCAGACCGAACCGACGCCCAATCCGGCGACCCTCAAATTTCTGCCCGGCAAGCCGGTGCTCGACGCCGGCACGCTCGACATGCCGAGCCGCGAGGCGGCGGCACAGTCGCCGCTCGCCGAAAAGCTGTTCGACATCCCGAATGTCGGCGGCGTGATGTTCGGCGCCGATTTCATTTCCGTCACCAAGAGCGATGGCGACTGGCAGCAGATGAAGCCGGCGATCCTCGGCGCCATCATGGAGCATTACATGTCGGGCGCGCCTCTGGTCGCCGCCCGCTCAGAAGCCAGCGCGCCGGCCGGCGACGACGAATTCTTCGACGCCAAAGACGCCGAGACGGTCGATATCATCAAGGACTTGATCGAGACGCGCGTGCGCCCGGCGGTGGCCGGCGACGGCGGCGACATCACCTTCCGCGGCTACAAGGAAGGCATCGTCTTTCTGCAAATGAAGGGCGCCTGCTCGGGCTGCCCGTCCTCGACCGCGACCTTGCAGCACGGCATCCAGAACCTGCTCAAGCATTTCGTGCCGGAAATCGTCGAGATCAGGCCGGTTTAAAACTTCTGTCGTCCCGCGCAGGCGGGGACCCAGCAGTCCCGGTATTCAGTTATAACTGATGTCTGCGATTACTGGATCGCCCGCCTTCGCGGGCGATGACGGCCTCGGACAACGCATGCGAATCTTTGCCATCGACACCGCGCTGGAGGCCTGTTCGGCGACGGTGTTCGACACCGAACAGGAAGCGATCGTCGCGCATGAATCAATGGCGATGGCGCGCGGCCACGCCGAAGCACTGATGCCGCTGATCGCGCGTGTCATCGGCAAGAGCCAGCTCACCTTCGCGCAGATCGACCGCATCGCCGTCACCACCGGCCCCGGCAGCTTCACCGGCCTGCGCATCGGCATATCCGCGGCGCGCGGCCTGGGGCTGGCCGCCGGCAAACCGGTGGTCGGCCTGTCGACGCTCGCCGCATACGCCGCGCCATTCATCGCCGCCGATGACACATTGCCGGTCGCGGTGGCGATCGATGCGCGGCACGGCCATGTCTATCTGCAAGTGACGGCCGCCGGCGGCCGCACCGTGGTGACGCCGCGTGTCGTGCCGATCGAGGAAGCGGTGCGCCTCGCACGCGGCGGCAAAGTGCGCCTCACCGGCAATGCCGCGAACATTCTCGCAGCCGCTTGGCCGACCAACGACCCGCCGTCTCTGGTCGAGCAATGCGCTGCGCCGGACATCGAATGGGTGGCGCGGCTCGGCGCTTCGGTGACGGAAAGCACCTCGCCGCCGAAGCCGTTGTACCTTCGGCCGCCCGATGCCCAGCCGCAAAACGCGGCGCAACTGGCGCGGCGATGATCGGCTTTCTCACAAAGCTATTCACGCGGCCCGATGCCGCGCTGTCGGATGCGCAGCCGCGCGACGCCGGCGCCATCGCCGCGCTGCATGGCGCTTCGTTCCGGCGCGGCTGGAGCGATCAGGAAGTCGAAGGCCTGCTCACCGACCGCAACGTGATCGCGCAGCGCGCGCTCGTTGGACGCACGTTTGCCGGCTTCATCATGTCGCGCCTCGCCGCCGACGAAGCGGAAATTCTCTCGGTCGCGGTCGCGCGCAACCAGCAGGGCCGTGGCCTTGCGCGGCAACTGCTCGAACTGCATTTGCGCCGCCTGGCCGGCCTTGGCGTGCGCACCGTGTTTCTCGAGGTCGACGAGCACAACGCGCCGGCGATCCGGCTTTACAGCCGCAGCGGTTTCCGCGAAGTGTCGCGCCGAGAGAACTATTATCCGCAACCCGGCGGCCAAACCGCCGCCGCATTGGTGCTCCGCCGGGATATTGGCTAGACTGGCGTCCATCACATCCAGACGAGACGAAGATCGTGGCAGCGCCTGAGAAATCCATTACCGAACGGCGAAATATCGAGGCGCTTTGCGCCGCCAAGGGCATGCGCATGACCGAGCAGCGCCGCACCATCGCGCGCGTTCTGGCCGACAGCGACGATCATCCGGACGTCGAGGAATTGTACCGGCGCTGCGCCAGGGTCGATGACCGTATTTCGATTTCCACCGTGTACCGCACGGTGCGCCTGTTCGAGGATTCCGGCATCATCGAACGGCACGATTTCCGCGAAGGCCGCGCCCGCTACGAGACCTCGACCGAAGGCCACCACGACCATCTCATCAATTTGCGCACCGGCGAGGTGATCGAATTCCAGTCCGAGGAGATCGAGCGTCTGCAGGCCGAAGTAGCGCGCAGGCTCGGCTACCGGCTGATCGATCACCGGCTTGAGCTGTACGCCGTGCCGCTCGACGACGACAAAACCAGTTCGTAATGCGCCCTTACTTCGTCGCCGCGTTTTTCTTCACCATGACGCCGTTGCTGATCGGCACGCAATGGCTGCTCGAGAAGCTCGGCCTGCCCGGCTGGGGCGTCATCGCCGTGCGCTATTATCGGTGCCTGTGCTGGATGCTCGGCATCCGCATTCACGTCGTCGGCGAGCCGGTGCGCGACCGCGCCGTGCTGTTCGTGTCCAATCACGGCTCGTGGGCCGACATTCTGGCGATCGGCGCGGTGGCGCCCATCGCCTTCGTCTCCAAGATCGAAGTCGCCAAATGGCCGCTGGTCGGCACTGCGGCGCGCTTGCAGAAGACCGTGTTCGTCGATCGCTCGCGCCGCTCGCAGACCGGCGACTCGATTGCCGAAATGGTGCAGCGCCTGTCCTCCGGCGTATCGATGGTGCTGTTCGCCGAAGGCACGTCGAGCGACGGCAACCGCGTGCTGCCGTTCCGCTCCGCCTTGATCGGCGCCGTGCGCGAAACCGCCGCGCGAACCGAGGGCGGCATGCTGATCCAGCCGATGTCGATCTGCTACACCGCGATCAACGGCATCCCGATGGGCCGCCAGCACCGCCCGCTGGTCGCCTGGTATGGCGACACCGACTTCATGCCGCACATCAAGGCCTTCCTGCCGCGGGCCGCCATCGACATCACCATCAGCTATGGCGAACCGATTGCCGCCGATGCGGCGACCGACCGCAAGGTGCTGGCCAAGGAGGTCGAAGCCGCCGTGCGCCGGCTCCTGAACACCTCGGTGCTCGGGAGGCCCTATCCGGGGCCAGCGGTCGAGGCGTAATATACCTTTAAAATCAAACATTTATGGCAAAGAGTCGGCTCGCCCCTGACGATCGGCCATCGACCTGCTACACATCCGGCAGCATGAACAGACCGCGCAAAGTCCACGTCAAATCCTTCGGCTGCCAGATGAACGTCTACGATTCCAATCGTATGGCGGACACATTGGCGCCCGAAGGTTACGTCGAAACTGCGACACCGGCCGAGGCCGACCTCATCATTCTCAACACCTGCCACATCCGTGAGAAGGCGGTCGACAAGGTCTATTCCGAAATCGGCCGCATGCGCGAACTCAAGGACGCCGCGCAAGTCGAGGGCCGGCAGATGCTGATCGCGGTCGCCGGCTGCGTCGCACAGGCCGAGGGCCGCGAGATCATCCGCCGCACCGACAGTGTCGATCTCGTTGTCGGTTCGCAGAATTATCACCGCCTGCCGTCGCTGCTGGCGCGGGCGCGCGATGGCGAGAAAATCGTCGATACAGAATTTCCGCTCGAAGACAAATTCGACGCACTGGCGCAGCCATCGCCGCAAGCCATTGCCAAACGCGGCATCTCCTCTTTCGTCACCGTGCAGGAAGGCTGCGACAAGTTCTGCACTTTTTGCGTCGTGCCCTATACGCGCGGCGGCGAGACCTCGCGGCCGCTCGACAAGGTCATCGCCGATGTCGAAAAGCTCGCCGCCAACGGCGTGCGCGAAGTCACCTTGATCGGGCAGAACGTCAACGCCTATCACGGCCTTGATGCAAACGGCGCCCCCGTTACGCTCGGCCAGTTGCTGCGCCGCCTCGCGCGCGTGCCCGGCATCGCGCGCCTGCGCTACATGACCAGCCATCCGCGCGACATGCTCAGCACCATGTGCGACGACCTGATCGCCGCGCATGGCGACCTGCCGGCGCTGATGCCTTACGTGCATCTGCCGGTGCAGTCCGGCTCCGACCGCATATTGGCGGCGATGAACCGCAAGCACACGCGCGCGGAATACCTCGACGCCATCGCGCGCTTGCGCACGGCGCGCGCCGACATCGCCTTCACGTCGGATTTCATCGTCGGATTTCCCGGCGAGACCGAACAGGATTTCCGCGACACATTGGCCTTGGCGGAAGAGGTCAATTTCGCCACCGCCTACACCTTCATGTATTCGTCGCGGCCGGGAACCCCGGCGGCGGCGCTGGAGGATCAGGTTCCCGACGCGGAAAAGGCCGAGCGCCTGCAACGGCTGCAGGCCGTCATCACCCGGCAATGGCGGACGTTTAACGCCTCATTTGTCGGCAAAACCATGGATATTCTGGTCGAAAAGCCCGGTAAGCTCACTGGGCAACTGACCGGCCGCTCCCCATATCTGCAATCGGTGCACGTGATGGCGCAGCCTTCGCTGATCGGCTCGATCGTGAAAGTCGTCATCACCGACGTCGGCACCAACACTTTGTTCGGCGAATTGACGGAAACCGCCCGCGCCTCCGCGCACGCCACATTGGGAGCTTGAAAGCACCTTGCGAACATCGGATCCCGTGATCCCCGCCGCCGCCGTTTCCGAGGAGACGGCGAAAACGCAGATCGTGCTCGCTTTCGAGGATAACAAGCTGGCCTCGGTGCTGTTCGGCCAGTACGGGCAGAACCTGGCGCTGGTCGAGCGCAAGCTCGGCGTGAAGGCCGACTCGCGCGGCAACCACGTCACCCTCGAAGGCTCGCGCGGCGCCTGCGAACAGGCGCGCCGCGTGCTCGAAGGCCTGTACGAACAGATCAAGCGCGGCCAGGAAGTCACCACCGGCGACGTCGAAGGCGCCATCCGCCAGGCCATCGCGCAGGGCTCGCTGTTCGATTTCGATCCGGCCGGCCGCTTTGCCTTTGAAGAAATCAATTTGCGCAAGCGGCCGGTGCGCGCCCGCACCGCGGCGCAGGACGGTTATATCCGCGCGCTGAAGAAATATTCGCTGGTGTTCGGCACCGGTCCCGCCGGCACCGGCAAGACCTGGCTCGCCGTGGCACAAGCCATCCAGATGTTCGAGCGCAAGGAAGTTGACCGCATCATCTTGTCGCGCCCGGCGGTCGAGGCCGGCGAACGCCTCGGCTTTTTGCCCGGCGACATGCGCGAAAAGGTCGATCCTTACTTGAGGCCAATCTACGACGCGCTGCACGACCTGATGGATGTGCGCATCGTCGAGCGCGCGCTGGAATCCGGCGATATCGAAATCGCGCCGCTCGCCTTCATGCGCGGCCGCACGCTGGCCAATGCCTGCGTCATTCTCGACGAGGCGCAGAACACCACGTCGATGCAGATGAAAATGTTTTTGACGCGCCTCGGCGAGAACAGCCGCATGATCGTCACCGGCGATCCGTCGCAGGTCGATCTACCGCCAGGGCAAGTGTCCGGCCTCTCGGAAGCCGTGCGGCTGCTCGACGGCGTCGAGGGCGTCGGCCACGTCGCCTTCGGCGCGCAGGACGTCATCCGCCACGAACTCGTGCAGCGCATTGTCGAGGCCTATGACCGCGCCGCGCCCATCCGCGGGGACCGGCGATGAGCGCCGCGACCAAATCGAAATCTTTGGCCAAAGCACCGCCGGCGGTTGAAATCGACGTGCAATCGCCGCTCTGGGAGGCGCAGCCCGGCGCCGAAGCCGCCGTGCGCGCGGCCATCGCGGCTGCCGCCGCACACTCAACATCCGGCGGCGAAGTGAGTATCCTGCTGACCGATGATTCGGCGGTGCGCGTCTTGAACAAGCAATGGCGCGGCATCGACAAGGCGACCAACGTGCTGTCGTTTCCCGCGCCTGAAACAATGTCCAAAGGCGACGCCGGAATTCTCGGCGACATCGTCATCGCCTATGAAACACTCGTGCGGGAATGCGCCGATGAAAACCGCGACTTCCTTCATCACCTCAGCCACCTCACGGTGCATGGCTATCTCCACCTCGTCGGCTACGACCACCAGACCGATGCGCAGGCCAACGACATGGAAGCGCTCGAAAGCAAGATCATGACGCGCATGCAGTTGCCCGATCCCTGGCAAAATAACCGGCAAGATAGCAGCCGCGAACAGAGCGGCGCCTGATCGCCATGCCTGACAGCGACACATCCAGTTCTTTGGATAACTCCCCGTTCGAGCCGCGCCATTTGCCGGTGGTGGCCGCCAAGCCGCATGAGAACGGCGGCAACTGGTTCACCCGCACCTTCCGCAATCTGTTCGGCTTGAAGCCCGGCTCGATCCGCGCCGACCTCAAGGACGTGCTCGACGACCTGTCGCCGAACGAATCCGGCTTCTCGCCGGAAGAAAGCCGGATGCTCAAGAACATCCTGGGCTTGCGCGAACGCCGCGTCGGCGACGTCATGGTGCCACGCGCCGATATCATCGCCGTGCAGCAGGACATCCAGATCGGCGAACTGGTCAAGGTTTTCGAGGGCGCCGGCCATTCGCGCCTGGTCGTCTATGGCGACACCCTCGACGATCCGGTCGGCATGGTGCACATCCGCGATCTCATTGCCTTCATGACCATGCGCGCCGCGGTCGATCCGGAGAAAAACGCCAAACGCAAGAAGCCGCTGCCGGCCGGCCTCGATTTCAAGACGCTCGATCTCGCAATGCCGTTGTCATCCGCCAAGATCGTGCGCGAAATCCTGTTCGTGCCGCCGTCGGCCCGCGTCATCGATCTTTTGGAGCGCATGCAGGCCAAGCAGATTCATCTGGCTTTGGTGGTCGATGAATATGGCGGCACCGACGGCATCGTTTCCATCGAGGACATCGTCGAGCAGATCGTCGGCGAAATCGCCGATGAGCACGACGAGGACGAGAGCGCCGACGTCGTGCGCCAGCCGAACGGCTCCTACATCGCCGATGCGCGCGCCAAGATCGAGGACGTCGTCAGCATTGTCGGTCACGACTTCGACATCGGCGACGCGGCGGAAGAAGTCGATACGCTCGGCGGCTATCTGGTGACGCGCGCCGGCCGCCTGCCGCTGCGCGGCGAACTTATCCCGGGCCCCGGCCTGTTCGAGTTCGAAGTGCTCGACGCCGATCCGCGCCGCGTCAAGCGCGTGCGCATCAGCCGGCTGACCGAGCGGCGCGAGAAGCCGCGCGAAACGCCGCGCGAGCAGGCCCGCGAAGCGACGCGCAAGCGCGCCGAGCCGGACGCGGTGCTGGCCGGCCACGCGCCACCGACGCTCGATCTCGATGAACCGGCACGTCCGAAGGACGACAGCACGTCTCCCGCAGGCAAGCCGCGTCCGTGATCGCCCGCCTCGCCACGCAAGGCTCGCATGCAATTGTCCTCGCTTACGGCTGGCGCCGCGCCTTGATTGCAATCGTCGCTGGCGCGGCATCGGCGCTGGCGCTGGCGCCGTTCAACGCCTGGCCTATTCTGTTCGTCACGCTGCCGGTGCTGGTCTGGCTGGTTGACGGCTCCGCCGCCGGCCGCTGGAGCGGCGCCTGGACCGCCGCGATCGCCGGCTGGTGTTTCGGCTTCGGCTTCTTCGTCGCCGGACTTTACTGGATCGGTTTCGCCTTTCTCGTCGATGCCAAGACCTTCGGTTGGCTGTTGCCGTTCGCGGTCGCCGGCCTGCCGGCCTATCTGGCGATCTTCACCGGATTGGGTTTGGCGGCGGCGCGGCTGATCTGGGTGCGCGGCCCGGAGCGCATTCTGGCGCTCGCCGCCATGATGACGATGGCCGAATGGCTGCGCGGCCATGTGCTCACCGGCTTCCCCTGGAACACGTTCGGCTATGCGCTGACCGAACCCTTGGTGCTGGCGCAAAGCGTTTCGCTGATCGGTATCTGGGGGCTCACCTTTGTCGCCATCGCGGTATGCGCGACCCCGGCCGTGCTGGCCGATGACCGCATCGATACGCCGCGCCCCTATCGCGCGCTCATGATCGCCGCGCTCGTCCTTGCCGGACTAACCGCCTACGGCGCGGCGCGGCTGATCGCGCACCCGACGACATATGTCGACGGCGTCAAGCTGCGCATCATGCAGCCGAACCTCCAGCAGGATGTGAAGTTCAACTACGCCGCCAAGGATCAGGTGATGGCGCGGTATCTGGCTCTGTCCGACCGCGCCACCGGGCCGCAATCGAACGGCGTGCGCGATATCACGCACCTGATCTGGCCCGAGTCGGCGTTTCCGTTTTTTCTGGCGCGCGAGCCCGATGCGCTGGCGCAGATCGCTGCGATGTTAAAACCGGGGACCGAACTTATCACCGGCGCGGTGCGTCCGGCGACGGTTGCATCCGGGCCGCGCGCCTACAATTCCGTTTATGTCATCGATCCCGACGGATCGATCCACGGCATATACGATAAAGTGCATCTGGTGCCGTTCGGCGAGTATTTGCCGTTCCAGACTTTGCTCGAGCGACTCGGGTTGCGGCAGTTAACCAAGCAGGTCGGCGGCTTCCTGTCCGGCGGACGGCGCCGCGCCATGGAGGTGCCGGGCGCACCGAAAATGCTGCCGCTGATCTGCTACGAGGCGATCTTTCCAGCCGCCGCGGTGCCGCCCGGCGAGCGGCCGGGATGGCTCGTAAATCTCACCAATGACGGCTGGTTTGGCATCAGCACCGGGCCTTATCAGCATTTCCAGCAGGCGCGCATTCTCGCCATCGCCCAAGGCTTGCCGCTGGTCCGCGCGGCCAATACCGGCATTTCCGGCATCGTCGATCCGGTCGGCCGGATCGTTCAATCGTTACCGCTGGGGGTCGAAAACGTACTGGATGGCGGGCTGCCGAAAGCGGTTTCCCCCACTCTTTTTGCTACAATTGGCGAATACCCGTTGATTCTAATGGTGGTTGCAAGTTTGCTAGCGGTCTCGCGCCGGCGGTTACACTCGTAGGTCTTGCGTTCAGTCCGGATAGTGGACGAAATTGTTTTGCGAAATAACACCGTGTCGTTGCGCCGCACTTACAAACAGCGTTACGACGTGAAAACTATTGATAATTATCAGTAATTTTCACTCTTCTTTGAGTGTACTGCGAACAGGCGCGAAATCACGGATTGCGTTAAGGGGATGAGTTGTGACATTACGCTCCGCAACGGCGGCATAGGAGATATTGATGGCTAAGAAGGCACCCAATCCGATTGATAAGCATGTTGGCTCGCGTGTTCGCATGCGCCGGATGATGCTGAGCATGAGTCAGGAAAAGCTCGGCGACGCCCTCGGCCTGACTTTCCAGCAAGTTCAGAAATACGAAAAGGGCACCAACCGCATCGGCGCCAGCCGGTTGCAGGCGATCGCCAATATCCTGCAAGTCCCGGTTTCGTTTTTCTTCGAAGGCGCGCCGCATACGCCGGGCCAGTCGGGCGGCATGGGCGAAGCGCCGTCGCCGGCCTACGTCTCCGACTTCCTCGCCACGTCGGATGGCCTGTCGCTGACCAAGTCGTTCATGAAGATCAAGAGCAGCAAGCTGCGCCGGCGCATTGTCGATCTGGTCGAGCAGATTGCCGGCGAAGAATAGGCCGCGCATCGCCTTGGAACATCGCGGGGGCTTTGTCCCCCGCCGTGCTTCGCTTTAAGCGCGCATTGACGATTTTCCCGGCAAACGGCTTTGTAGGGCGAACCGTCCCTTGATCAACCGTCTTTTGGCAAACCGTCCCATGCGGGCCTGTGGCTATTGCCCAACTTCGCCCGCACCTTGACGTTGCACGCGACCACTGTAAGAACCTCCCCCGAACGTGACACGACGCGGTCTGACACCGCGGACACGGGAGGGGTTCATCTTGGCGCACAAGAATTTTCTGTTCACCAGCGAGTCGGTATCCGAGGGCCATCCGGACAAGGTCTGCGATCAGATCTCCGACGCGGTGCTCGACGCATTTCTGGAAAACGACATCAAGCTCGGCATCGCCGACGACAGCGCGATCAATACGCGCCTCGGCTGCGAAACGCTGACCACCACCAACAAGATCGTCATCGCCGGTGAAGGCCGCGGCCAGTCGCCGTTCTTCCACAAGCATGGCGGCAAGTACGTGGTCGATCGAGAACTGATCACCAAGATTGCGCGCGGCGTGGTCAAGGACATCGGCTACGACCAGGACGGCTTCTCCAGCTACGGCGCCGACGTCGAGGTGCTGCTGCACGGCCAGTCCGCCGACATCGCCATGGGCGTCGATGCCAAGAAGAAGAAGTCGGGCGAGGAAGAAGGCGCCGGCGACCAGGGCATGATGTTCGGCTTCGCCTGCACCGAGAGCGAAGTCTACGAGAAGAACTCGTACATGCCGGCGCCGATCTATTTCGCGCACAAGATCCTCAAGTCGCTGGCCGACAAGCGCCACTCCGGCGCCATCCCCGACCTTCAGCCCGACGCCAAGAGCCAGGTGACCGTGCGCTATGTCGACGGCAAGCCGGTCGGCTGCACCAAGGTCGTCGTCTCGACCCAGCACAATGAAAAGAGCCGCAACGGCAAGAAATACACGCCTGGCATGGTCAAGGATCTGATCGAAGACGCCGTCACCAAGGCGCTGCCGAAAGGCTGGATGCCGGAAAAGTCGGCCGACTTCCTGGTCAACCCGACCGGCAACTTCGTCATCGGCGGTCCGGACGGCGATTGCGGCCTGACCGGCCGCAAGATCATCGTCGATACCTACGGCGGTTACGCCCCGCATGGCGGCGGCGCGTTTTCCGGCAAGGACCCGACCAAGGTCGACCGTTCGGCGGCTTATGCGACGCGCTACCTCGCCAAGAACGTTGTAGCCTCCGGCGCGGCCGAGCGCTGCACCATCCAGGTCGCTTACGCCATCGGCGTCGCCGACCCGATGTCAATCCTCGTCGATCTGCACGGCACCGGCCAGGTCGATGAGAAAAAGCTGGAGAAACTGCTGCCGCAGCTTTTCCGCCTGACCCCCACCAACATCCGCCGCACCTTGAAGCTGAACAAGCCGATCTACCGCCGCACCGCGGCTTACGGCCACTTCGGCCGCGCGCCGGACAAGGATGGCGGCTTCTCCTGGGAGAAGACGGATCTGGCGGCGCAGATCAAGGCGGCTTTTAAGTAGTTATCCGGTCACCCCCGCGCATAGGGCCGGCGAACGCCGGCCCGTCAAAAGCAAAAGCGGGGATCCAGCTCTTAAGAGTAAAAATGGCCGGGCCTCGCCCCGGCCATTTTCTTTTCTGTTGCGGCAATGCGCGGAAACGGGGCATCCCTACCGCAATGAACGAACATCACGACAGCAACGACTCCTCGCAACGCGCCTTCTTCGGCCGCAAGAAGGGCCATCCGCTGCGCGCGCGGCAGATCGAGCTGTTCGAGGATTTGCTGCCGAAGATCATGTCCGATCTCAGCAAGCCGGCGCCGGCAGACCTCAAGAGCCTGTTTCCGCACAATCCGAAAACGCTGCGGCTGGAAATCGGCTTCGGCGGCGCCGAGCATCTGATCGCGCAGGCGCTGGCGCATCCGAACGCGGGCTTCATCGGCGCCGACGGATTTCTCAACGCCATCGGCAAGGCATTGGTCGCCATCGACGACAATGACCTTGAGAACGTCCGTCTGCACCATGGAGACGCCAGCGAGCTGATCGACTGGCTTCCCGAAGCCGCTTTTACGCGTATCGATTTGCTCTATCCCGATCCGTGGCCGAAACGCCGGCAGTGGAAGCGCCGTTTCATTCAGGACGATACACTTGTGCGCCTCGCCCGTATCCTGAAACCCGGCGGCGAACTGCGCTTCGCCACCGACATCGCCAGCTATGGCTCTTACGCGCTGGCGCGCATCATGCGCTCGCCTGATTTCGTCTGGGCCGCGGAAATCGCCGACGACTGGCGTAAACCGTGGGACGGCTGGTCCCGCACGCGCTATGAGGCGAAGGCCATCCGCGAAGGGCGCGCACCGAATTATTTTATTTTTCGGAAGGTGACGTAGGCGTCGCAGCACTCACCCGTTCGTCCCCGGGGAAGCGGTGACCCAGGCTATAAGCCAAAGAACTGGATTCCCGCTTTCGCGGGAATGAACGGAGTTTATGGCGACGCCTTGGCGAGAGAAACTACTCCCCCGTCCCCTGCCTTACCTGCCAGAATCTCACCACGCGCTGCGCCGTTGCCGCGGTCAGCCGCTCGAAATTCTCGAACGCCGCGTCGATCACCTGGCCGTTCGGCTTCGGCCCCGGCCGGCAGCAAATCACGGCCTTCACCGTCGGCCAGCCGAAATTCGCCGACCGCGCCAGAATCAAAACCGGATCGGCGCGCTCGCCATTCATCAAACGATCGACGACTTCGACCGGCACCGCGCACAACGTCGCCAGCCCGGCGATGGTCTCTTCGTATTTGCCGCTCTCGGCGTAAGTGACGATATCGGCTTCGGTCAGCTTGCGTTCTTTATGCAGCGCGCGAACCGCGGCGAGCGCGGTGGTGTAGTTGCGCGGCGCAGCCTTGGCGCCGACTTCGTCGGTGACTTTCGCCAGCACCTTGCGGATTTCGGCCTGCGTCTCCGGCTTCGCCGCCGCCAGCAACCGCTTCTGCACCACGTCGCTTGCCTGCATCAACAACTGACGAAACAGCCGCGGCGGAATGTCCGTGCGCATGCCGACCTTCTCGGCCAGCACGCCATCCTGTTCGGCGCGCTGCACCAGATTGGTGAAGGCGCCTTCCGACAAATGCGCCTCGTGATTGGTCGCCAGCGTATGCACGACTTCGCGGTCGCCGCGCGCAACCAGAATATCGGACAACGCTTCCTTGATGCCGGGCCGCGCCGACAGCGCCAGAAGATGCGCCTGGCTCTTGGTCTCGGCCAGTTTCATCAGATCGGGATCGGCAATGGGACCTTGCTTGAGCGCTGGCCCGGCGACGTCGATATCGTCATGGCTGGCGAGTTTGTACACGACGCCCGGCGGCGCGTTCGGCACCGGCGCGAGGCGGCGCGCCAGTTCGGCCAAGGCCTTGGCTTCGATCTCGACGATCAGGCAGCCTATGACGTCGTCGAACAGCGCGACATGATGGTCGTTGAATTGCGTCGCGCCGTCGAGAAACAGGCCGGTGATCCGGCGCAATGTTTCGGCGCGCTTTTCCGCCGTGCCGTGCTGGACGACTTCTTCCAGCTCGGGAAGCAGTGACGCGGGAGCACCCATACTCGAACCCACAAAAATCAACTGTGAAACGTGCCAACCGGGCACATCGACGCGAATTTATGGGCAATATCCTGAAGGAAGGGTTAGCCTCCGGAACACTTTCAACCCTTGCATGAAGCTGGAAAACCTCTATATTTCCGCTGTCACTAAGACACCCTCATAACCAAATCGGGTTTTGAGAGTGGGTCCCCCCGGGGGCCCGCTCTTTTTTGTTTACAGGCATACCTCTTCAAACATGGCGACCAGCGAAGCACTTCAGGCGGAAGCGGCCCCACAGGCCGCCCCGGACGCGACCGAGCCCCGACTCATCGTCGAGCCCGGCGTCAGCGCGCGCGTCTCGCACATCGCCGAGCCGGTCATCGAACAGCTTGGCTATCGCCTTGTAAGGGTTAAGGTTTCCGCTTCGGAAGGGGCCACGATCCAGATCATGGCGGAACGTCCTGACGGCAGCATGACGGTCGAGGACTGCGAGACCATTTCGCGGGCTTTGTCGCCGGTTTTTGACGTCGATGAGCCGATCGACGGCGCCTACCGCCTGGAAATTTCGTCGCCCGGCATCGACCGGCCGCTGGTGCGCAAGTCCGATTTCGAGCGCTTTGCCGGCCACCTCGTCAAAATCGAAATGGAAGTTCCCTTCGAAGGCCGCAAGCGCTTCCGCGGCATTCTCGCCGGAGTCGATGGCGACAGGACGAAACTCAAGCTCGACCCCGCCACCGAAGGCGCGGAAGCCGCCGAGGTCACGCTGCCGATCCCCGACATGGGCGAAGCCAAGCTGGTGCTCACCGACGAACTGGTGACGCAGGCTTTGCGCGCCGAAAAAGCCGCCAAGCGCGATCTGCGCGAGGCAAAGAAAGAACAACGCCGTCGCAAGCAGGCCAAGAAGGCCGGCCCGATGGCCCCCGAACGAATCAAAGAAGGAGACTGAGCTATGGCTGTCAGCGCCAACAGGCTCGAACTGTTGCAAATCGCCGATGCGGTTGCCCGCGAAAAGTCGATCGACCGTGGCATCGTTATCGCCGCGATGGAAGACGCCATCGCCAAGGCGGCCCGCTCGCGCTACGGCGCCGAGACCGATGTGCATGCCGAGATCGAGCCGAAGACCGGCGAACTCAAACTGATGCGCCACATGCTGGTGGTCGAGCAGGTCGAGAATTCGTCGAACCAGATCACGCTGGAAGACGCGCGCAAGCGCCACCCGGCAGCGCAGGTCGGCGACACCATTGCCGATCCGCTGCCGCCGCTCGAATACGGCCGCATCGCCGCCCAGTCGGCCAAGCAGGTCATCGTGCAGAAAGTGCGCGAAGCCGAGCGCGACCGGCAATATGCCGAATACAAGGACCGCATCGGCGAAATCGTCAACGGCGTCGTCAAGCGCGTCGAATACGGCAACGTGGTGGTCGATCTCGGCCGCGGCGAAGCCATCGTGCGGCGTGACGAAATGCTGCCGCGCGAAGTGTTCCGCAACGGCGACCGCATCCGCGCCTATATCTACGACGTGCGCCGCGAGCCGCGCGGCCCGCAGATTTTCCTGTCGCGCACGCATCCGCAGTTCACCGCCAAGCTGTTCGCGCAGGAAGTGC
>LNFM01001878.1_pt1 | contig 62368 bp, 66 predicted proteins | sample 596031 | NCBI WGS metagenome assembly LNFM01 (sample SAMN04254537, study PRJNA301005) | activated carbon metagenome | isolation source: dual media filters at the Ann Arbor, Michigan drinking water treatment plant | place: USA: Ann Arbor
TGATCGACCGGATTCAGCGGCTCGCGGGCGATGTTCTCGACCATGCTGCGCATCGCGCCATTATCGTTGGCGGCGTCGACCACGAGCACGTCGATTTCCTCCAACCCGGCCGCGATCGCCTGCTTGACCCGGCGATGCCCTGAATCGATGATGTAGCCATTGCCGCCATCGGTCTCCGGCGCGATCACCGGCGGCTGGACGAGGCCGACCGCCTTGATCGTCGCCAACAACAGCGCATCGGCCTGGGGTGAGGATTTGGTCTGGCGCGAGCGATCGGAGTTCTCCTTCAGCGCGCGCGGATCGACTTTCATGAGATGCATGGGACTGCTCCTTTGCGAGGATGCCGGACGCAAGGCCTCGACCTGTCCGGTTCAGTCTTCTTCCCGAAGACCCCTCCCGGCCCGCGGTGCGGACAGGCCGGTGCAACTGCGGCCGAGCATGTCGACCCGGCCGGACAAGCGGGGCGCCAGCCCTGCGATGGACGACGGGCCGGGATCGCGACGGCGGCGGTTGAGCGTCAGCGTCACCGGAATGGCCGATCGGCGAGCAAGGTTCATTTTTCTCCCGCCCTCTTTCCGACCTTCCTCTCAGATCAAGCGGCGACCGCGTTCATCGTATCCGACCGGTCGATATCGCTCGCCAGCGCTGTCTCGATCTCGACCAACTGCCGGCGCTTTTCCGCCAGCTCCTCGCCGAAGGCGAACGTGCCGCCCTCGCGCGACCGATAAGACGCCAGCCGGCGCTGGGCCTCAGCGAGACGCTGACGATACCGCTCCCGCTCGCCCTCAAAATCCCCGAGCGCGTGTTCGAGCCGCGACACCGCGCCAAGCGGCGTCACCGTGACCGGCAGATCAATCTCATGGTCGGCGCCGGTGCGAAGCAACATTGTCTCATAGCGATAGCCGTCGCGCCCGCCGCGCTGGCCGCTGAACTCCAGGTCGAACCCGCCGATCGTGGCGATGGTCAAATCGCCCTCCTGCCGCATCTGCACCAGGGTCACGATTTCCTTGAGCAAGGCGCGACCGGCCTCCTTGCGTTCGTCATAGGATTTGCCGGTCATGGTCATCGCGAAGTCGTCGCCGGCGGTCGGGACGCGGCGCCCGATGTCGCGTCCGATCTCGTCAATGCGACGGGTCGAGACCGCAACATCGCGCTCGGCGTCGCGGAGCTGCCTCCGCACAGCGAACTGATCGTCCTGATGGGCGGCGCGCAGGCGCTCGAAGCGTGCGATCTCCGCCTCGAGCCCAGCCTTCTGCATCAGCCGCTGATCGCCCGAGGCGATCGCCTTCGCCATCGCGAACTGGTTGGCCTGCCCGTCGCCGAGATCCTCGAGCCGGCGGATGGACGTGTCGCCTGAGAGCGCCGCGGCGATGAAGCGTGCCTTGCGCTCATTGTTCTGCCACATCGTGGCGTCGAGCGAGCCTTGCGTGGCGTAGGCGAAGATATCCACCTCCTCGTGCTGGTTGCCCTGCCGCACAATCCGGCCTTCCCGCTGCTCGATCTGCGAGGGCAGCCAAGGCACGTCGAGATGATGCAGCGCTTTGAGCCGGAGCTGGGCGTTGACACCTGTGCCCATCGTTTCCGACGAGCCGATCAGAAAGCGCACCTTGCCGGCGCGGACATCGCCGAACAGCCGCTGTTTCGCCTCCGACTTCTTGAAGTCCTGCATGAAGGCGATCTCGGAGGCCGGCACGCCGCGTCGTACCAACTCGTCGCGGATCCAGCGATAGGCCGAGAACCCCCGGCTCTTCTCGACGCTGATCGTGCCGAGGTCGGAGAAAATCATCTGCGCGGCGCCCGGCACCTCGAAGGGCTTGCCATCTGGCCGGACGTATGCGTTTCCGGCCGTCTTCCGCCAGATGCGCAGCGCGTTCCCGATCAGCAGATTGAGCTTGTTTTCCGGCTCGTTGTCGTTGTCGGGATCGACGAGGCGCAGATCGATCGCGGCATGGCGGCCGTCGGTGATGACCGAGAGCAGGATGTCGTCGCCGGGCTCCGGCGGCCGGTCGCGCATCTCGATCGCCTTAATGCGCTCGTCGAGCAGGCGTTGATACGATTTGAAGGCCGATGTCGGTTTGGCGGTTAAAATCTGACGGCGGCCGGTCGAGATCGCCGGCACCTTCACATAGCGCCGCAAATCGTCGGGGAGCACGACATCCGCGAAGGAGCGGAACATGGCGATCAGTTCGGGCACATTGACGATGCCCGATGGCTGCAGCTCGAGTTCGGTCGTGGTGTCGCCAAAAGTCGAGGCCCAGGCGTCGAACTCGTGCAGCCCCCGCTCTCGAAGCGCGGCATGGTCCATCAGCCGCTGCACCGAAAACATCTCGCCTAGCGTGTTGGTGATCGGCGTGCCCGAGGCCAGCACCAGCGCCCTGCCTGGGTTCTTCGTCTCGACGAAGCGGGACTTCACATAGAGATCCCAGGCGCGCTGCGAGCCGTTGGGATCGACACCTTTCAGTGTCGACATGTTGGTGGCGAAGGACAACTTCCGGAACTCCTGCGCCTCGTCGACGATGATCTGGTCGATGCCAAGCTCCGAGATCGTCAATAGATCGTCCTTGCGGGTCGCTAGCGACTCAAGCCGCTCCTTCAAGCCCTCTTTCAGGCGTTCGAGCCGCTTGCGCGAGACGCGGTCGTCGGTCTCAACCTTCATCAGGAGACTCTCATAGAGTTCGAGTTCGTCCTGGATCATCTGCTGCTCGAAGGCGGACGGCACGTCGATGAAGCGGAAGGCCGAATGGGTGATGATGATAGCGTCCCAGGTCGCGGTCGCAGCGCGCGACAGAAAGCGGTGGCGCTTCTCCTTCATGAAATTGCTCTCGTCGGCGACGAGGATGCGGGCGTTCGGGTAGAGCGCCAGGAACTCACGCGCGACCTGCGCCAGGCAATGGCCCGGCACAACCAGCATGGCCTTGGCGATCAGCCCCAGCCGACGCTGCTCCATCACGGCGGCAGCAAAGGTCATGGTCTTTCCGGCGCCGACGGCGTGGGCGAGATAGGTCGAACCTGCTGCGATGATCCGCCAGATGCCTCGCTTCTGGTGCGGATAAAGGGTGAAGATGCCGCTCGCGCCGGGCAGGTTCAGATGCGAACCGTCGAAGGCGCGCGGCGCGATGTTGTTGAAGCGGTCATTGTAAACCCGCGCCAGCCGGTCGGTGCGTTCCGGATCGGACCAGACCCATGTCTGGAATGCGGTCTTGATCTTGTGCAGCTTCTCCTTGGCGGCTTCGGTATCGACGACGTTGAGCACACGGCGCTCGCTGCCGCCCTCCTTCACCGTGTCGAAGATCTGCGGGATGCGGCTGTTCAGCGCGTCGGTCAGCAGCTCGCCGGCATGGCGACGGCCGGTGCCCCAGTCGGACGTTCCCGCCGCCAGCCAGGCGAGCTGGCGCGCATCCACCGTCCACGACGCGAGCTTCGGCATGTGGCGGATCGTGATCTCGGCGCCCATCGTCTCCTTGACGAAGGCGACGACGTCGGCTGCCGGTATCCAGGGAGCGCCGAGACGCGCGGTGATGTCGGACGGCCCGAGATCGGCCGGCTGAACGGCGACCAGGGCGCGGACATTGCGCTCGAAAGCGGGGTCGAGCGCTGCCGCGGCTTCGGCAACCTTCAGTTTGTCGCGCACCGGCCCCGACAGATAGGCGTCCGCCATCAGCCAGGCGCCGTCGGCAGGGTTTTGGAAGATCGTATCGCCCAGCTCGACGATGACGTCGGCGACATCCCGATGGAGTAGCTCGGCGATGTGGTCGAGTTCCACGCGGCCGCGCTCGTTCAGGACGACGGCAAGCGCGTCAGCAGCCGAGGTGATAACGGGCGCGGCAGGGGGCGCGATGACGCGCTCGCTGAACAGCGGTCCCGGTTTGGCCGTGTCGGTGTCGAGGTCGTAGTCCTCGACCGAGGCGACCAGCCAGCAATCGGGATCGACAAGGAATGGCTGCAGGTTTGGACGGCGATGAGATTCGCGGACCTCGCCGGTCGTCTCGTCCTCCGAGATCGAGACCGTCGTGTGATTGATCGGGCCAAAGTCCCGCAAAAAGCTCGACCAGGCGATGCGCATGCGAACCTGCGCGTCCTTCCATGGTTGGTCCTGTTCCTGGCAGGTGAGGACCTCGCGCACGGCGTCGCGGATCGGGATCAGCTTCTGGATGATCCGGACGTGCTTTTCCGGGATGCCCCCGGCGCTTCGACCTTTCCGAACCTTCACCGCAACTGGCTGGCCATCGACGAGCTGCATCAGGCCGCGGCGTGTGTCGACGAAGTAACTGCCCTCGCGGACTCGCGCCTCTCGCGGCAGCGCTGAATTTGCGTCCGGCGCGTCGCCGTGGTCGAGATCGACCACTTCCGGCTCACCGTCATAGAGACCTTCCGGAAGACGATGTATGGCGGCGGTCAGCGCGGCATCGAGAGCTACGTCGGCCTGGGGCAGACAGGCATAGGCGTCGCCGAACGGGCCCGATGCGAGGGCATGCGTGCCGAGCACGAAGCCGGGATTGCGCACGAACCAGCGATTGACGCGAATCGCGCCCTCGTCGGCTGTGGCCGTCCGCACATCTTCGAGATCGAGCCATGCGGGGTCGCCCTTCGGCTCGCACGGCTTCCGCTTCCGGAAGAACAGGATGTCGACTTGCGTCTCCGTCCCGGCGTCGGCGCGGAAGCTGCCTTGCGGCAGCCGGATCGCAGCGACCAGATCGGCAACCTTCGCGATATGCTCGCGCGCTGACGCGTCTACCTTGTCCATCGTGCCATGCGAGGTGACGAAGGCCGCCAGCCCGCCCGGCTTCAGCAGATCGATTGCGCGCGCGATGAAATAGTCGTGCAGCCGTAAGCCCTGCGAACGATAGGCGCGGTCAGAGCGGACCATGCGATCGGAAAACGGCGGGTTGCCGATGGCGAGGTCGAAGTTCGAAGGTAGCTCGGTTCGGGCAAAGTCGCCGGTGAGGATGCGAGCGCGCGGCTGCAGCAGCCGGGCGATGCGCGCCGTCGTCGGATCGAGCTCGACGCCGGTGACGTGCGCGCAATCGCGAAAGGCTTCCGGCATGAGTGCCGCGAACAGCCCGGTTCCGATGCCCGGCTCCAGGACGCGGCCGCCGCGCCAGCCGAGCCGCTGCAAACCGGCCCAGATCGCACGAACGATGAACTCCGGCGTGAAATGGGCGTACTGCGTGCAGCGCGCCAACGAAGCGTAATCGGCATCGCTGACTGCATCCTGCAGCACGCCGCCGATCGTCTCCCAGCCTTTTCGGAACACCGTCTCGCCCGGCCGCAGGAAGACGCTATTGGCGAGGTCGGATGCACCAAACCCGGTAAAGCGGATCAGCCTACGCTGCTCGTCCAGCGTCGCCGGTCGCTGCTCAGCTTCGATTTGCGATGCGAGCCGGATCGCAGCAATGCTGTCGCGGGCACGATCCTTCCAGACTGCGGCGAGGCCGCGATCACTATCGAGGACGAAATTGACGCCCCGACCAAGCGCGGAGGGCCGCGTCGCGGGCGGAGTGATCCGCTGCACTGGCGAAGGCGGCGTGGGCTCTGGGTCATCGTCATTGGCTACGACGTCGCCGGCGAAGGCCGTCACGCCGAGGCTCAGGCCCGATGAGAGCGCGGTGTCGTTGAAGAGGTCGATGGTGAAGGGATCGAGATTCAGGCGGTGATCTTGCGCCATGGCGAATTCTCCTGTGGTCGAGGCGCGCGCCATCGCTCCCGCCGGATCAGGTCCGACGGAAGTTGCGATGGTCGCGAGACGTTGGATGGGACGGCTGGTCAGCCCGGCGGATCAGCGCCGGACGAGGGCGAGCGACAGGGCGTTGTCGGTCATCGCGATCGTGAGGTGCGTCGCGGTCGGTGCTGCGTCGATCAGCTTCACGAGCACTGCGGCATCGAAAAACTCGACGCCGTCATCGCCGCCAAAGTGTTGGCGCTTGTAATGCCAGTAGTCAGGGTTGGTCTTGGGATCGCACTCCTGCGCGTAGACGACGAGCGGACGCTGATCCTCGGCGAGCTTGCCGTTGGACATGATGTAGACGCCCTCATCGCCGACCAGCCAGAGTCCGGGCCGCTCGTTCTGGCCGGGGGTGAGGCCATGCGGATTGCGAAAGCCGCCATTGAGGACGGCGTCGATCCGTCCGCGCGTGATGACGGCACGGACATCCGTGACGGAAAAGCTGAACATCACCGGCGCCCATCACGCCGCGACCGCGTCGGGCAGGTAGCGCAGATGCACGGGCAGCTTTTCGCTGACCTCCGCATCCGTCAGGCCATCGAGGAGCCTCAAACTGGTTCCCTGCCGGCTGCCATAGACGGTGACGGTGCGCTTCCCCCGGTCGAGCACGGGCCAGCGCTCGCCGGCATAGCCGCGATAGTCGTCATGGGTGCTCGACCAGATGTGCTCCAGGCGCTCCTGCCGCGTCATCGCCCGAACCGGGCGGGTCTCGCGCTCGATGATCGCCTCGCGCATACGCCTGCCGGAATCGATGTCGGCGAGATCGCAGTAGCTGTGGAAGTACCGGGCCCGGCCGTCGATCCACAAGGTGAAGAAGACGCTGGTGATCGAACCGGTCAAGAACTCGCGCAGCGCGAACATGTCGACGCGCAGGATCAAAGGCGGCAGGACCTCGAACATGTAATCGTGCTCGGCCTGCCCGATCTCGAACCACTCTCCCGCATAGAGCGAGCGGCCATCATCAGGTCTACGGTCGGGCCGCTGGGCATGACGGTCGAACAGCCGAAACATTTGCCGCCGGTCGGCGACGCCCTGGAACACTTTGCATATGGGGAAGACGGTCATGGGCTGCTCCTGTGGTCTCGTCAGACCGGAGCGCGGCTCATCCTCGCGACATCGCCATCATCTTCGGCTCTTCCTGACCCCTCCCCCGCGGCCGCCGTCCCGTTCTGTCGGGTCAAGGGCCGGCGCAGCCGGGCGAAGCGTCACCCTTGATGCGGCCGGCGGGCATGCGGCAGGCCTCCTCTCCTTTCTCGTCTTTCCAATTCCTCCCTCGCATTCTCCTTCAGAGCGTCGTTCCAGTCATCGCCGGGTGGCCTCAGCCGAAACCAGTCGCAGCCGGCGGTCTCGGCGATCTCACGCAACCGCCCGGCATATACCTCACCTTGGCTGTTGGCGTCCGTCGCCGCGACGAGCTGGGCGCCAGGACGCGCGGCGAGCGATCGCACCGCCGCATCTGTCGCAGGCGACCAGCCGCCGCCGGTGCTGAGATAGAGGCTGCCATCCCGCAGCCCCTCAAGCGCCGCGAGGCTCATCGCGTCGATTGCCGCCTCGGTGACGCAAAATCTTAGCGCTTCGGACGCGCCGATCCGGAACAGCACCTTCGCACCGCCGGTCGAGAAACCGCGCCATGCAGGGCCGCGCTCCTCCCAGCCGGAGACAATGCCGCCGCTGTCGGCATGGGCGGCCCATAGGCTGCCATGTGGGCCTTCCCGCAGCCGGTCCTGACGGATCGCGGCGCGCAGCACGCTTTCGGGGAGATGGCGTTCGTGACGCAGGTAGCGCCAGGTGGCAGAGCCGGGCCGAAGGGCTGGCCTAGCCCGCCAGCGTTCGGCAAGAGGAACAATGGGCTTTTGCGGGCTTGGTCTTTGCCACTCAGGTTCGGCCGGTCGAAAGCCGACCAGCTCGGCCGCGCGCGCAAGTGCCTCCGTGAAGGCAACGCCGTCCAGATGCTGGATGAGCGAGAGCACGTCGCCCTTGGCGTCCGACAGCGGGTCGAACCAGCCCCTGCCCTCGTGGATCACGATGACGATGTCGCTGCCGCGCCGATGCTTGACGGCACGGCCCGTGCTCTCCCTCAGATCGATGGCGAAGCCGGCTTTCTCCAGCACCGCCGCGCACAGCACGCGCCCCTTCAGTTCCTCGAGTTCTCGTTGCTCCATCATCTTTTCCGGCGCCTTCCGTCCGGCCTCTCTCTTTCATCCACCATTCCGCCCATCTCGCGGCACCACCCCCCCCGCCGCGAAGAGCGGCGCGTGCAAGGGCGCGGATCGACGGTCGACGGGAAGTTGAGATCAATCGTTCGCGGCGCAGCCTCCCTTGCGGGCGACTGCTCGCCAGCGGCACTAAGTGCCGGCTCAGTGAGCCGGCCGGCGATCATGGGGGTCGAATTCGTGAATGACGTGCAGGTCGTCTGCGTCGTCGATCTCGTCGCTCGGCAGAACTCCATAGGCGCCATCGATCTGGAAAACCGTGACCGCGACCATCAGCGTTCGGGCGAGTGCGAAGGCGTGGCTCTGGGCAAGCGAAAGATCGTTCGACATTGTGAAGCTCCATCCGGGAGCGGGGCAATTCCCGCTCGATGGCTCCTCGAAGGGCCGGGGCCGGTCGCGATCACCGCGAAGGCGTCAGCCGAAGCGGCGGCACGCTCGCGTAGCCGACCCCTTGCGGGTTGATCGTGGAAGATCCGGAACCGGACCAGGACGCCATCACCAAAGAGCGGGATTGCGTTGCTCTCGGTGGTCCTGGCTCCATGGCAACGATGCATTTCGACGAGTCACCACCCGGCCGCCGCATGACGATTGGACCTTCGCGAGATTCATCTTCGCGTGCGGCGGGATCCGCGCCACCTCTGCCGCAACCTTGTCCGGTGCAGTAATTCGCCCGTCAGACCATCGGCCCGCGTGCGGGCTGTCCGTCGCTGCACAGCGTAGCAGGCGCCAAATTCGTCGACCTGTGCGAGTTCATGGGCATCGGCTTGCCATCGTCCGCCGGATTGCGCGCCGCCGCTCCACCCCGCGTCAGGGATGGACGCCCGCATGGGTGAATACCCGCAGGGGCTTCAGCGTAGCCGACAGCCCGGCCCGCAGGGAGACGCAATCTCAGCCCTTCAACTCAGCAGATTGCTGTCCGACCTACTTTGAAAAAGATTGTCATTGTCAACGTTCGTTTGACATTAGGTCAAATCCAAAAAATCGCGCTCGCACTCACTTTGAATTCATGCCATATTGTCAAACATGAATGGACAAGGCGCGTCGAAGCTGAAGCAACTTCTTCAGGCCATCCCGCCTGGTTTTATGGTGGATATGGCATGGATGACGCGCCACGCCATCTCGCGACAATCGGTTTCGGCCTATGTGAAGCAGGGCTGGCTGGAGCGGGTGAGACAAGGCCTCTACCGCCGCCCCTTTTTCACCGGTGCAAGTCAAGAAGCCGCTACGGGATGGAAAATCCCATTGCTCTCCGCGCAATGGATCATGGGGCATCGCTTCCATGTCGGAGGGACAAGCGCCCTCAGCCTTCACGGTCACTCGCACTATCTGCAGTTGGGCGGCGACGCGGCGTTCTACCTCTACGGCTCGGACATACCGCCATGGCTGGTCAAGCTGCAAACCGAAGCACGGTTCGTCCGGCGAAACGATGCGCTATTCGGTGAGCAGCCGACCGGTGTTGAAGATGGCGAATTCAGCCTGTCCGACGGCCCGGATGCGGAGTTCACCCTCAGCCCCTGGCGTTGGTCGATACGGATGTCGGCGGCGGAACGAGCAATCCTCGAGGCGCTTGATGAACTGCCAAACAACGAGAGCTTTCATACCCTCGACATGAGGTTTGAGAGCTTGGTCAATTTGCGCCCGAAATTACTGACGACGCTGCTCGTCCAATGCCAGAGCGTAAAGGTCAAACGCCTGTTCTTCGTCTATGCCGACAAACACGCTCACGCCTGGCGCAAGCACATAGACATGTCGCGCATCAACTTGGGGCGAGGCGATCGAGCTCTCGCCGCACACGGGCGGCTGCACCCGACCTATCGGATCACCGTGCCGGCCGACCTGTTGCCGCAGGAGTCTGCCCATGGCGCGTGAGCAATATATGCGGCAGGTCGAACTCCTGGTCCGGACACTGCCCTTCATAGCGCGCCAGGACGTGTTCGCACTCAAGGGCGGCACCGCCATCAATCTCTTCTATCGTGACATGCCTCGCCTCTCGGTCGACATCGACCTCACCTATCTTCCGGTCGAGGACCGTGATGCGACACTTGCCGGCATCGACGCAGCGCTTGATCGCATCCGCGAGGACCTTCTGCGAAACCTTCGGGGCGTGACGGTCCAGCGCATCGCCGGCGGCGGCAACAATGACACACGCGTGCTGGTCCGCCAGGGAACCACCGAGGTCAAGATCGAGACTTCGCCAGTCGCGCGCGGAACGGTGCATCCTCCAGAACTGCGGCCGGTCACCGACGTGGTCGCCGACACGTTCGGCTTTGCCGAGATGCAGGTCGTCGCCTTCGAGGATCTGTTCGGCGGCAAGCTCCACGCGGCGGTCGATCGCCAGCACCCGCGTGATCTGTTCGATGTGAAGCTTCTTTATGAAAACGAGGGGCTAACCGACGCGCTGTTTCGTACCTTCCTGATCTATGTTGCAAGTTCTGGTCGGCCGCCGCACGAGCTTATCAAGCCGTCCCTTTCCGAGATCGACGACGCCTTTGCCAAAGAGTTCGAGGGTATGACGGTCAGGCCTGTGAGCCTGAGCGAGTTGAAGGACGCGCGCGCGCGGCTGACCAAAGACCTGCTCGCACGGCTCGATGACAGGGCGATGCGGTTCCTGCTTTCGCTGCATGATGCTGAACCGGACTTCGAGGTGATCGGATTGCCGCAAGCGGCAGATCTGCCGGCGGTTCGCTGGAAGCTGCTCAACCTCACGAAGTTGAAGGAGCAGAACCCCGAGAAGCACACCGAGCAACGCATCATCGATCGGCCATGAGTGACATCCCGTTTTCCGCAACGTCAGGCTCCCCAGCCGATATGAAGGCGATGAACGGTGAAGCCGATCTCTTGGCGATAGCTGAGATTCTGAGGGCAAGTGATCGCTATTGCATACAGCTCGACTCGAGCCCCGGTGGCCTTCTCGGTGCCGAATGAAAGAGCCACGCGAACAGCTCTCTTCGTGGACGTGTGCTATAGCGAACCAGTGGCAAGCTCGTGAACGGTGGCGCAGGGGCATACCCGTCGCGCGATCTCGCATAGATGCGGATGATGGGTGAGGTAGATCACCTGCCCGACCTGGGCCATCTCGCCAAAAAGTCGGAACGCCTCCTCGGCCCGGAAATCATCAAAAGTCTCCATGATGTCGTCGGCGATGAACGGAACGGGCTGCCGAGAGGCAACGAACTCGTAATAGCCGGCGACACGCAGCGCGAGATAGAGCTGGAAGCGCGTCCCCTTCGACAGCTCCGCAGCCTCTTTTGAGCCTCCACCGGTCGCCAGCGCGATCAAGATCTCGCCGTCCTTCTCCGGCTGCGCGGCGAGCCCGGCATAGGCGCCACGACTGATCGTCGCGAAGGCCTTGGAAGCGCGCACCATCATCGAGCTGCGATGCTGGTCGCGATAAGCGCGCAGCGCCTGCTCGGCCGCGGCAGCACCAAGCTTCAACCTTAGATAACGCAGCGCGCGATCCTCGATATCGAGCAGCAGCGTGCGCTTCTCCTCCTCGATCCTCGCCACCGCACCATCGCCGCCGACGGCCTCGACCCGGTCAAGCGCCTTGCTGTGGACAGAGAACATATCGCGGCTGCGCTGATCCTGATCATCGAAGCGGGCCTTTAGCTCGACAAGCTCAGCCTCCAGGGCGGTGTGATCGGCACGATCGAGGGCGGCTTCCGCCTCGTCTATCGTGGGCAGCCGAAGCGCGCCGAGGATGTCACGCTCAGCGGAGTCGGCCTGCGCCGCCAATCCCGCCCTTTTCTCGATGGCTGACAGCATGCCGGAGACCTCCGCCAAGGTCGCGACGCTGAAGAACGTGGTCATCTCCACCTTGCGACGATCGTGAACAGCCAGGGTCTCGGAGAGCATGCGTTGCCGAGTCCGAGCAGCCTCGAGGTTTTGGGCGACGACGGTCCGCCGCGTGCGTTCGGCGTGGGCTTCCTGAATCTGAGCGCTGACCGCCTGTGCCAAATTCAGGCTATCGCCCGACGGCGCAACGATCCCCATCTCGCTGGCGAGCGCTTCAGCCTCATCGCGGAATGTGGTCTGATCCTTCTCCATCTTGCCGATCCGGTCGACGAGACTAGCTTTCTTCTCCAGCACCGGCCCGAGTTCGGTGATGGCCGCGAGGATTTCGCGAACTGTGGCAAGCGTCGGCACCGTGCCTCCCTCCCCCAGCCAACAGGCCGCGCAGGTCTTGGCCCATGAGGCGTTCCAGTCGCGATCGGCTTCCGTCGCCTTTTCGAGCTCGCGTTCGCGGCTCGCCAGGTCACGCTGCCTTTCATCAACGCTGGCCCGCAACGCCTTCAGCTCGACCTCTCGATCGATTGCCCCCTGCCCTGCTACCAGCAGCGCCTCGAAGCCGGCATCCGTGCCCTGCGGCAGACCGGCCGCGGTAAGTGCCGTCGCCAGCCGATCCCGCACAGCCACGGCGTCGGCTACCGCCTCCCGGAGATCGCTTTCCGATGCACGGACGAGCGCCCGCGCCTCCAAAGACTTGTCTCGACGGCCGAGCCAAGCTTCGAACTGAGACAGCGAAATGCTGTCCGACAACGCAGGGCAGGTCGAGGCTACGGCTGCCGCGATCTCGCGCTGGAGGCCATGCAGAGCCGTTGTTGCGACATCCCGAAGTTCGATGGCCCGATGGCACTCTGCCTTCACGATGGCCAGCGCCTGGCTCGCCTGGTGGAGTTTTGCGACATCCGCCATATGACCGAGCCGTCCGTTCGTGACGATGTCGTCACGCCGAAGTGCCGCCTCGAAGCCATCGGCTGAAGCAGTGTCGAGCGCGTCGCGATGCGCGGCCCAGGCCTGCTCCCGGATTGCACGGATTCTCGCGGCTTCCTGATCAGAGACGAGACCTGAGATTCCACTGAGCGCGTCCAGCTCAGCCGTCAGGCGGACCTGCTCCGTCGTCAGGCGCTCGACCTCGCCGGCATGCTGATCGATCCGCTTCTGCGTCTCGGCGGTCGCCAGCGTCCAGCGCTCGATCTCCTTCGCGTCGGGAGCTGGAAGGTCGACGAGCTCCTCGATGTCACCGTTCCAGGGCCGCAGCTCGCGCATGCGATCCGCCAACGCTGTGCCGGCGGCATCACGAGCCCGTTCGGCCAGCCGGCGACGCGCCGCATGGTCGTCCGCGCGGGCAGCCGCTACCGCCGCCGCGAGTGCTGACATGCGGGTCTCTCGCCCCTGCGCGGCTTCCGAATCGCCGCCGACCTCGCGCAGTTTCGCCTGCGCCTCGTCCAATCGCCGATGAGCTCCGGACAGTTCATCGGCGGTTGATTTCAGCGCCGCCTCGATGCCTGAGCGCGTCTCGATCAGAGTGCGAAGCGCACCGACGAAGGAGGCTCCCAGCACGAGGCTATGGGGATCGGTCTCTCCGGTCCGCTCGATGCGGCCCAAGATCGTGGATATCGCGAGTTCGGCCTCGCGCAGTTGCATGTGGCGCTCAGGGATGTCCTTCTCGGCCGTAACATGGCGAGCACGAAGATCGGCAAGCCGCTCGACCTTGTCGGTCAGCAGCAAGGCCGTCTCGTCCACCACAATCGCATCGAGTTGCCCCGACAGCTCCGCGATCTCCTCGGTGAGGCCTTGCGCGCGAATGCCGAGCTCGATGCCGTCCTTCTGTAGCTGCGGTAGCTCTTCGGCCCAGCCGCGCGGAGCGGTGGGTAGGTCGGCCAGGGGCTCAATGCGCTGACGGAGCGCGCGCAAGTCCGCAAGGCGCGGCAAGGCGTTCAGATGGCGCTGGATCTCGTCCATGCGCGCCTGGATCTTGCCGCGGCTGACGATCGCCTCGTCGTACTGGATAGCAGCCCGATCACGAGCTTCGATGAGCTGGGCATAGTCGGACGCGAGCGTATCGACCCGCTCCCGTTCCGCCTTGAGCTCCACGAGGCGCGCCTTGAGTTCCGATAGCGTGCCGCTGCGCGCGCGGTACTTATAGAAGCCCTCGGCGTCGGTCTTGAGATCGACGAGGCCTTTGCTAAGATCGGCCAGGCCTGCGCTCGCGGAAAACAGTAGCTGGCCGAGATCGCCCTTGCTCGACAGGATGCTTTCACCGCCTGCCTCCAGCGTCGCATCGTCGAGCGAGAACATCGTGCGATAGGAGTCACGATCGATGCCGCCGAGTTCTCCCAAGAGGGTACCTTCGGACATCGGCTGATCGCGTGCATCGAGCAGACTGTTCTGCGGCCGCTTGATCCGAACGATCTCCTGGGGACCGCCTGTGAGCTCCAACGTCCCGCCGATGCGCATCGTCGGATAGGGGTGGATGAAGTTGAAGCGACTGCGCGTCTCGATCCCGAAGAGGAGATCGAGAAAACCGGCGAGGGCCGTCGATTTACCGGCCTCGTTCGGGCCGTAGACGATGTGCAGGTCGGGCAGGCCCTCCACCCGCTCGCCAAACTCGATGCGATGATCGGTGAACTTGCCGTAGCGCGTGAGATCAAGGCACTTCAGGCGCATCAGGAAACGCCGCCTTCCGCACCGGCGTGAAGCCTGGCGAGCACGTCTTCGGACCCGTCCTTCGCCAGCGCCGCGATCATGGCCTTGAACGCTTCCTCGTCTGAACCGAGCAGGCCGCGGCATTCCTGCGGAAGCTGTGTCCTGAGCTCCTCGGCAAGGGCCGCAACCTCGGCCTGATATGCGTCGGAGCCGATGACCTCCTCGTCGATCAGGCGGCGCAGTTCGGTGAGGGGATCAGCCGAAGCGCCGGTCACCGTACCCGGGGCCCGGCAGTCGACCTCGAGCTTCTCAACCCAGCAGCTCCCGATGACCGATGCCCGATCGTCGGCTTCCGTCTTGAGGAGATCGAGATCACGTCGGATACGCCAAGCCAGTGGCGTCGCTCCCGTCACCCGCAAACGCGCGACAAGATGTTCTGAGGCGACGTCGCCGCGCGCCTGCTCCAGCGCTCGCGCCTGCGCCGCAACGAGGTCGCGCCAATCGTCGATGCCTGTCGCATCGACGGCAACCCTCTCGAACTGCGCGATGCTGGTGACGCGCTCCTCGATCCGGATAGAGCGATCGTCGCCGATCGTGACCAGGCTCACGGATTTGGCGCCGGCCTCGTTGATGTCGCGGCCCTGCGGCATGCCGGGCATCACGATCGCGCAGCCGCCCTCGACGACCGAGCGCTTGTGGATATGGCCGAGCGCCCAGTAGCGAAAGCCGTTGCCCTGCAGATCAGCGAGGCTGCATGGCGCATAGAGATCATGTCCGGGCGCGCCAGCGAGGCTGGTGTGCATCAGGCCGATATTCACAGCGCCCTCGACCGGCGGCCTGTACTTGCCGATCAGGCTTTCGGGGGCATGGGGCTGTGCGAAACTGAGGCCGTGGATCGCGACGGGAAACTGGCCGCTGGCCCGCTCTATGGCTATCGCCTCGGCGCGACCGCCGAACAGCTTCACCGTATCCGGCAGGGTCAGTTCCTTGCTGATCCGTGACAGCGCATCATGATTGCCGCGGATGACGAAGACGCGGATGCCGGCCTGGTGCAGCCGGCGGAGCTGCTCGGCCAGGAACCGCGCCGTCTTCATCGAGGTCTGGTCGCCGTCATAGAGATCGCCAGCCAACAGCAGCGCATCGACCTGCTCGTCGAGGCACAAATCGATGAGCCGCACGAAAGCGCGGCGGGTCGCGTTTCCGATCAGATCGGCGAGGGCGGGGTCACGCAGCGCTAGAGAGCGCAGTGGCGAATCCAGGTGGATGTCCGCCGCGTGGACGAAGCGATATGTCACATTCTACCCCTGTTCGTGCCTCGATACGCGCACCGAGACGCGGAACCCTACCTCACTTGCTATCTTGGGCATCCGACAAGTTCTAGATAGCGAGCCTCGCGCGACGATTGCCATTCGCTTCCAGGGCGCAATCCGGCCCGTTTTGAAAATTTTTGAATTTATCTTGACAAGGATACTTGACAGCGTTATCTACATTTATCCGAGTCGCTAGTATCAAATGTCCTAAGGACATTTGATACTAGCGACTAGTAAAAACTGTCATTTCTAGCAATTTCAATGGCTTACCTTCGGAGGATGATTCATTGACATCCAGTGTGCCCGCCGCTAATGTCCTGAGGACATTAGCGGCGGGCACACGTGATCGGAATTGACGCAGCTCTGAGAAAAGCGCTTGTCGCGAACCAGCGACCGGTAGTCACGGAGTATGCCTTATTCTTGATTCTTCGCCAATTGATCAGTGACAAGGTCGTGGACGGGGTACCGATCCGGCAGGTCAAAAGCTCCAGCGTCGCCAATCGAGACACCCTGAGAAGCCGCATCCGCTCGTTGCTCAAAGGCAGGTACGCGCGGCCAGACGAAGACTTCTACCCGGGCGTCAATGACGGCGAGCCTCGCGATCCCAGTTCCGGCGGTCAGCATTACAAAGTGCTGCGCATAGCCGATGTGCCGGATGCCAGCGCCGAAGAGATCAGCGCCTTGGTCGACCCGTTCTGCTACCTGTCCCATTTGTCTGCCATGCAGCGCTATGGACTGACCAACCGGAGCCCGGCCGGCTTGGTCATATCGACCCCCGAGGTGAAGCTCTGGCGTGAGCAGCGCGATGCCAAAATCGCCAAAGACTATGCGCATGTGCAGATCGACGAGCGCTTCGAGCTGGGCGCGCCGACCCGCATGCCGCTGGAAAAGATCGATTTGCCCGAAACGTTGCGTGGGCGGGCGCTCGACAGGCACACGACCAAACATCGAACCGAACTGAGGCCGATCCGGGGATCCTTCGCCCGGATACCGGCGATCGGCGAAGTGTTTGTCCAGATGATCGACCGGCCGGAACTCTGCGGCGGCATCAACCACGTTCTCGAGGTGTGGGCAGGGGAGGCCAAGACCTACCTGGACGAGATCATCAAAGCGGTCGACGGCCACGACCAGAGCATCATCAAGGTGCGGGCTGGGTATCTTCTTGAGACCCTGGCGGAAGCCCGCGACCCCCGGATCGACGCCTGGCAGAAATTTGCCCAAAGAGGCGGCTCCCGCAAGCTCGACTCTGGCGCGCCCTACTTGGCAATCTTCTCGGAGAAGTGGATGCTCTCCTTGAATGTCGAATCCGAATTCCTCCCCACCGCCGGCTGATCTTGACGCCTGGGTCGATGCCGTCACGACCGACCCAGTGCGTCATCGTCAGCGCCAGGTCACCCATATCCTCCTGCATGCGGTTGCCCGCACACCGGAGCTGCGTGACGCCCTCTATTTGAAGGGCGGCATCCTGATGTCGGCGTTCTACGGCAGCAGCCGTCAGACCGGCGACGTGGATTTCACGGCGGCGGTCCCGCCAGAGCCGTTCGCCAGCGAGATTCGGGACAATCTCGACAAGGCAATGTCGTCAGCCGCGGTCGATCTGGGCTATCTGGACCTGCTTATGCGGGTCCAGAAGATCTCCCGCGAACCCGGCAAGACCTTTGAAACCGCCCAGGGGTCAGCACTGCAGATGACCATCGGCATCGCCGAGAAGGGCACCGGCGCCGCCAAATGGTTCGACAAAGGCCAGGCGAGCGAAGTGCTGGGCGTCGACATCTCCTTCAAGGAGCCGGTGATCAACGTCCAGGTTCTCGAGGTGGGGCACACCGAAGGAACCGTTCACGCCTACAGCCTCGAGGAGCTAATCGCCGAGAAACTGCGGGCCTTGGTCCAGCAGGTGATCCGGAAGCGCCAGCGGCGCCAGGACGTCTACGATATCGCCTGGTTGATTCAACACGTCCCGCTTGATGACGACGCCCGGGCACGGGTTCTGGACGCATTCCTGAAAAAATCCGGGGCTCGCGACGTCGCCGTGGACCGCAACACATTCGAAGATCCGGAGATCAAACGGCTGGCCCAGGCCAACTGGCACACCATGGAGGTCGAAATCGGCACACTGCCAGATTTCGACGAGATGTACGCCCTGGTCCAGGAATTCTACCGGAGCCTGCCATGGGCATAAGGGCTTCGGCGAACCTATGAGCTTCATTGCGGCCGATGAGGACAGCCTTATCCGGTTGGCAGCATTCGACCACGTGCGGAAGCTCGCGGAAATCCACGTTCACCTGACATCGGAAGAGCTAAAGCCGGGGTTTTCGTACCATGGGGAGCGGATTCCGCTGATCAACCCACAACGCGGGATCTTCAAGCCCCAGCGTATGCGGCACCTTCTTTCAATCCGGACGGTCTTTCCGAAACCAGGCGGGAAGGTTTGGTACGATGACCAGCGTGATGTGCATCGGCAGATCTTCGAGGCCGAGGAGACCGTCGATTACGCGTTCATGGGCACCGATCCAGACGCGGCCGACAACCGATGGCTGCGGGAAGCCTACGAAGCCCAAGTGCCGATCATCTATTTCCTAGGCGTGGCGCCTGGCCGGGCCCAGGCGATGCTGCCGGCGTTCATAGCCGGATGGGATGCCAAGGCCCTCAAAGCCCGGGTGGCGTTCAGTGTTCAAGGTCGCGATGCCCTGGCGCCGCCGGCAAGCGCGATCGAGCGGCGATACGCTCTTAGGACGGTCCAGCAGAGGCTTCACCAGGCGTCGTTCCGGGAAGCCGTTATCACGGCCTATGACGGCCGCTGTGCCCTTTCAGGTCTCCCGGAGCCGCTATTGCTCGATGCCGCCCACATTGTCGCCGACGGCGACGAGCGGTTTGGCCAGGCCATGGTGACCAACGGCATTCCGCTCTCCAAGATCCATCACGCGGCGTTCGATGCGCACCTGATAGGGATCGACCCAGATTTCCGGCTGCACGTCTCCGAAAAGCTCATGGTCCAGAAGGACGGCCCCATGCTAGAGGCATTGAAGGCGCTGAACGGCGGGACGCTACATGGGCCCAAGCGCCTGCAGGACCGGCCGGATCGTGACCGCTTGGCGATGCGGTTCGAAAGGTTCAGAGCTGCGGCGTGATGCGAAATCAGGTACGCGATATGGCCCGCGGTGGCATTGTCGTCTCAGAAATTGATGTGGGTATTGGCTTTCAGCCGCCGATGATCCTCCCAAATCGCGGCGAAAAGGGCAAAGATGCTATTCGGCCACCCCGGAAAATATGTTCCATATATGTTCTGGTGCCCAGTTTTCCGTTCCGTTAAACTGTCTCACGTATTGTTAACCAAGATTTGCCGCTGAAAGGCCCCATGCTTCGCCGCGATTATCGTCTTCACGAGCTGAATGACGCCGAGTTTGAGGGCTTGGTGCTCCAAATCTGCGCGCGCTGGCTCGGCCAGGGCGTGACCGGCTTTGCCACGGGCAAGGACGGCGGGCGGGATGGAAAATTCCATGGAACCGCCAATTCTTTTCCGAGTGCTAGCTCCCCGCTGGTGGGGCATTGCACCCTCCAGGCCAAGCACACGGGGGCGCCTAACAAATCGTGCTCAGACAGAGAATTCGATCGGCTGCTCAAGGGGGAGTATGACAAGATCAAGCGTCTGGTAGCCGCCGGTTTGCTCGAGCACTACATCGTGTTTACGAACCGGAAATACTCTGGCTTGGCCGATGAGAAGCTAATTGCAGCGCTGATGAAGTTGGGCTTGAAAAGTGCCTATATCATCGGTGAGGAGAGGCTCCATCAGGCATTGGATGAATTTGCCGACATTCGAGATTCGCTGCCGAACAAGCTCGATCCGTCTCCATTTCGATTTGATTCTGACGACATCGTCGAAGTCATCGGTGCCCTGCACTCGTATACAGAAAATGACACCGACAGCGCCTTCCGGAGCGCATTTGATTTTGAAAAACTCAAAATTCAGGACAAAAATACGCTGAATGGAGTCTCGGAAACCTATTATCAGCAAGCCATTGTCGGCGGATCCATGCCTCATTTTGAGCGCGTCGAACAGTTTCTGACGAACCCTCGCAATGCTGACATAGCAGCGCTGTACCACGACTCGGCCGACGAATTAAAGCAAAAGATTGTCGCGAAAAGAGCCAAGTTCGACAATTTCGATGACATATTCGGCTTTCTCTACGATCAGATCCAAGAGAAAAAGGATTCTCTCCGAGGTAAAAGGCGGCTGATAACGATCCTTGTACATTACATGTACTGCAATTGTGACATCGGCTCGAAGGATGCGGCCCCGAAAGCGCCTGATCATGCTCACGCCTAGGAAACATCTCAACCTAGATACGTCGGTGTTGCGTGTCTTCAGCCTGATGCTGCGTGAGCTGCAGAAGCGGGGGGTTTGGGAATTCGAGAAGCTCCGCGCCTATGTCATCCGCCGCGTTGGCCCGGATGGCGATCTCGCATTTATGCCGGCCCTCGACCTCATGTTTCTACTCGGGAGGGCAGAGTACCACCTCAAGAATGACACCCTTGAGTATAAGGCCGACTGATATGCAAATCAGCCGCTTATACTCCAACTTGCCGAACGTATTTCTGCCAATAGCGTTCAACTATGGCGCGAATTCCGACCGTTTAAATGTCGTTTTGGCTGAGGTGCGCAAGCCTAAGAGCAAGGAGTTGGATTCTCACAACCTGGGGAAAACGACACTTCTCCACCTGATCGACTTCTTGCTGCTTAAAGGCATGTCCAAAGAACATTTTTTGGCGAAGCACTCAGAACGGTTTGATAAATTCGTCTTCTTCATTGAGATTGCACTCAGCAGCGGTGAGTTTGCCACGATACGAAGAAGTGTCAAAGAGCCGAATATCATCGCTATGGTGAAGCTGCCAGAGTCGAGCAGCGATCTGACCGAGAGCCCGGACGACGCATGGGACCACACTGAGCTTTCGCTTGAAGAGGCCGTGACGCTGCTCGATGCCTGGCTCGATCTGCGAATTCTAAAGCCTTATGACTATCGCAAGGCGATAACATATTTTCTACGGTCGCAGGACGACTGGTCGGATGAGCTTCAGCTAAAGAAATTTCAGGCGGGGCGCGATCTTTATTGGAAGCCGTTTGTAGCTCATCTGTTCGGGTTCAATGAGCGTGCCATTCAGGCCAAGTACGAGCTGGACGATAAAATCCAAGGCCTTCGACAGAAGCAGAACGAACAGCAGGCAGAGGTCCAGTTTAAAGAGGACGACCTGCCCCAGCTTCTGGCGCAGATTTCTGTTCTAACACAACAAGTGGATGAACTCGAAGGAGAGCTAGACGCGTTCAAATTTGATGCTGAAGAGCGTAAGATTGTTCGCAATCTAGTTGAGACTGTTGAGCAAGATATAGCGACATTTAACCAGCAAATTTACGATATTCGCTACGATATTCGTCAGATTGATAATTCTCTTAATCATAAAGATAAATTCGATCTCGATGACGTCTCTGAAATATTCGCGGAATCCAAACTTCATTTTCCTGACCAGCTAAAGCGCCGGTACGAGGACCTTGTTGAATTTAAATCTAAAGTCACCAAGGAGCGAAACTCGGCGTTGCGCTCACGCAGGAAAGCACTCGCCGAGCAACTGGCCAAAGTCGAAACATCCAAATCGGAACTAGACAGCAGGAGGGAGGTTCAACTTCGTATCCTGCGCAATACTGATACCTTCGACAAATTTAAAGGCCTTCAGAAGGAGCTAACAAAACAGCGAGCGCAGCTCGTCTACATGGACGAGCAGAGAAAGAAGCTAGAATCTGTGGCGGAGATTGCCCGACAGGCCCGTGAGGCTGAGAGGGATCGCGGCCGCATTGTCGATGAAATCAAGACCATGCTCGTGAAAAATACCCCGATTTATGACAAATTCAAGAAGGTATTCAACGACTACTGCCAGCGCGTGCTAAATCACGAAGGTCTTTTCTATTTCCAGATGAACAGCAATAACAACTTGGAATATGTTATCACCCTTGGGTTAGCGGGGCAGGCAGGGAAAGCGTCAAGCCAGGGGGATGGTACCAGCTATAAGAAGATGGTTTGCGCTTTGTTTGATCTGGCATTGCTTAAGGTCTATGAGGGCACGCCATTCTTCCATTTCGTCTTTCACGACGGGATGCTCGAGGCCCTCGACGATCGCAAAAAGCTGGCGTTCCTTGAGCTAGTCCGTGAGCAGGTCGCAGGCAAGAAGCTGCAGTATATTATGACGGTCATAGCGTCGGATCTCCCACGCAATTCGGCCAAAAAGGTTGTGTCCTTCCCGAGCGACGAGATCGTGCTGCGCTTGCATGACGATGGCCCGGAGGGACGGCTATTCAGGATGGGCGAGTTTTAGCGCCCCTAATGGCTGATCCGGTCGATATCGCAGAGTTAGAGAAGGTTTATGCCGCAGAGATCGTGCGGCTAAACCGGATGGTGGCCACTGCCCTGACCGTCGCGAGTATCGAGCACCTCTACACGCAGCTGATGGAGTCGAAATTCGAGGCAAGCACGGAGTATTTTCTCATGATGGAGGGAGTCCAGACCGGGCTCGTGATGTCATACGGGCGGCTGTTTGTCTCTTCGGATGGCACAACTCGACTTCAGGAGAAAGCGATTCCCGCCGAGCTCAGGGCTGTTCACGAGGAGCTTATGGGCTTCCGCAACGAGCGATACGCTCACCACGGGCGTCACGAGTCCAAGTCATCCAGCGTCACGCTCTCCCCCTCCGAGGATGGCGTCCTGGTCAATATGTCGATGGAGATTGGATTCTGGGTAGGTGCGTCGAAGGCCTGGGCCCCTATGTTCATTTGGCTCCGGCAACATGTCAGTGAACGGATCGATAACGACCTGCAGCATCTGTCTCGGAAATCCGGTCTGCGGTGGCATATGGCGCAAGGCCCAGCCCCGGGTTGGATCATTGAATCTGCCGCGTCATGAAGCATTCTGTCGCACGACGGGCTGTGGCGCGCCCCTAGATGATATTGAGGGCTCGGCCGCCAATGAGCAGGGCAACGACGACGAGGAACGCGCCGATCGCCAGCGTGCCCTCGGCCGACAACTCGAGGAGCCAGGGAATGCGAAGGGAGAGGCGGTTTGGATCTCGTTTCATGATGCTCATGGTCGCCTAACTGTGGATCAAAGCGGGCCCGGACGCGGGTCCGAGCTAACGTCTTGCATCATCGTGTTTTGACCGATGTCCCGACAGGCTCCGAACTCGGGGCCTGAGGCGCCCCCTCAGCCGCGCACGACTCAAGACAACGGATGATCCAGGCGTTTAACGATTGGCCGTTGGCTTTCGCACGATCGGCGAGCCGCTCGCGAAGGCTCTCCGGCATTCGCAGGGTGTATTTCACCTCGGCCGCGCCCGCTTCTGGCATCTCACCAAAAAGCTTCTCGATTAGATCGGTACGCCATCCAGCGTATTTCTCGAGCCAGGCTTGAGCTAGGTCGGGGGTCAGGGGCTCGATTCGCGCATAATCTTCCTCATCACCCGCGGAGCGATATTTGGCGACGAAGAACACGCCCAGCCGGTTCTGGTAGAGGTGCTCACCATACTCGTACGGGCCGTTGTCCTGGTCGAAGCCGGACAAATGCGTGGCCGTCTCTGTGTTGTAGGTTTTGCCGTCGATGATCCGTTTGATCGTAAATGCCATGTCGCTCCTCACTTGCCGTCAAGTGACAGGAACTTGCATCACTTGCCGTCACCTGTCAACACGTGACGGCAAGTGACCATTTGACGATGTCTTTATATGTGATAATATCCTTTATCAAATATAGGAGATAGCTCATGGAACCGCTTTATGATCGGTCTGGCCAGGTCTACGCCTGGCTGCAGGTGGATGCAGGAAGGATCGTCAGTCTTCGCGGTCAGCACGTGGCCTTCTTTGCGAACGCGAACGTCTATGACTGGCGGGGCAGGCACTTAGGCTGGTGGGAAGACGGGCATATGCGCGATCACCGTGGTGCTGTCGTTGTCTTCTCACATGAAGCGACCGGCTTGATCGTGGCCCGTCCTGGACTCGGTGGCCGCCCCGGGCAGCCCGGCATTTCCGGCGTGCCGGGTAAACCGGGTCTGTCAGGCGTTCCAGGGCGCCCAGGCCGTGCCGGTGTTTGGGCGGCAGAGATGCCCTTTTGACCGGAGGCATGATGGATTTCGGTAATCTCGTCGGACCAGCTGTCGTCGCCGCTGTCGTATCCGGCATCATCTCTGTGGTGAGTATGGTGGTGAACCGATCAACCACGGTGGCGCTTCATAAAGACAAGCTCGAAGCCGATCAGAAACTGGCGGAGCGCAAGATCGAAGCCGACATCACGTTGGCCAAGCGCAAGTTTGAGTACGACCGACACCAGGCCGTATTTAAACGGCGTTTTGAACTGGCCGAGCTGCTGTTGGCTGACGCGTATCGCTATCGCTCGCTGATGCAATTCATCCGGAACGGGGCCTCATTCGGCAGCGAGGGGGAAACGCGCACCCCGGCGCCCTATGAGTCCGACAACGAAAAACGCCAGCGCAATAATTATTACGTCCCGCTCGAGCGCATTCATGCCCAGGACGAGTTTCTGAGCGGCATGTTCGCACGACGCACCGTGGCGAAAGCCCTGTTTGGGCCGGAGGCAGAGAAAGCGTTCGACCACTTCCAGATGGCGCTTCATCGTGTTCGAAGCGCTTCCGGCATGTTGGTGGAATGGACGAAGGATCACGACGGCGTCGATAAGGATCTGATGAAAAAGCTCCGGAACGATATTTGGGAGCCCATGGCAGAGCATAACCAGGCCAATGATATTGGTCAGATGGTCGATGATGGAGTCGCGGTCCTAGAGGGCCTCTGCAAGCCGGTTCTGGCTTGGGTGGACACGCCATGAACACCAGCCTGGCGAAAGTTTCGGTTCAGCGAGCCCCGGCGCTGATTGCCGCTGCCGGCGAGCGCGCTTCCTATCGCTTCCTCGAGTTCTTTGCCGCCCAGATCCGCAATCTCCACACTCGGCGGTCCTACATCCGCGCCACGGCCGACTTCATGGCCTGGCTTGAGGGCCGAGGGATGGCGGATATCCGCCAGATCAATTCCGTGGTGATCGCGCTCTATGTGGAGCAGCTGCAGGAGCGGCATCCGGCGCCAACGGTGAAACAGCGCCTGGCGGCGATCCGAAAGCTCCTGGACTGGCTCGCCACAGGCGGCGTCCTGGAATTCAACCCGGCGACGGCCGTGCGCGGGCCTCGGCATTCGGTGAAAAAGGGAAAGACCCCTGTGCTGGCGCCAGAAGAGGCACGCCAGCTGCTCGACAGCATCGACGTTTCCACGCCGATCGGCTTGCGGGACCGGGCCCTTATTGGGCTGATGGTCTACTCGTTCGCCAGGATCGGTGCCGCGATCACAATGACGGTGGAGGACATCTACACCCAGAACCGCAGGCTCTGGGTTCGGCTGCAGGAGAAGGGTGGCAAGCAGCATGACATGCCCTGCCACCATAACCTCGAGGAGTACCTAGTCGCGTACCTGGACGGTTGCGACCTTCGGCGGGACCCCAAGGGTCCTCTGTTCCGGACGATCGGCCGAGGAACCCATGCCCTCACCCACACCCCCCTACCCCAGCCCAACGCCTATGCCATGGTAGCCAGGCGGGCCGCAGCTGCCGGCATCGCCACCAGCATCGGGAACCACACGTTCCGGGCCACCGGGATCACGGCTTATCTAAAGAATGGCGGTGTGCTCGAGCGGGCGGCGACAATGGCCAACCATGCTTCCACCAGGACCACCCAGCTCTATGATCGGCGATCCGACGACATCACACTCGACGAGGTAGAGCGCGTTCTGATCTAAGCCCCAGGGGGACCACTGCATCACCCGGGGCTGTGCTCGGGGACGTGCCTGCGCTTCGACTCCAGCTCAGCCATAGGGCCAAGGGGGTGGACATGTGGACGCTGAGGGGGATTAGAAAAAAACATGCCCCGGAGGTATGCAGAGCAGGGACCAACGGGGCTTACATGTTCTATATAGGGCAATCCACGAACCTGTACAAGAGAATTCCTGACACGTGCCCCTCATAGACGCCCTATCTGCAGCACGGTTCAACACGTACCTTACCTGGGTGGGTAACGACCAGGAGATGGCCCTCAGGCTCTATACATACAACACCCAGCTATGCGCCGCACTATCCGGCCCCCTCCACATGCTGGAGATCACCCTGCGCAACACGGCCGACCGCCGGATGGCCGCCACACATGGTCCCGGTTGGCTCACCGGGGGTGCCGCAGGGCTAACCCCCTACCAGGTCGATGCTATCGACAAGGCCGGCCAAACTATTACCCGGCAGGGTAAGCAGGTCGCCCATGACCCCCTAGTAGCCGAACTGAATTTCGGGTTCTGGGCCTCCCTGTTCAGCCATGCCTCGCATCACCAATGGCAGAACCTGCGCTCTGTGTTTGTAACCCAGGGCCTGCAGCGCCGGACCATAGCCCAGCATCTGACGGACCTGCGCAACCTTCGGAACCGCATGGCCCATCACGAGCCGATCGTCGCGCTCCCCCTGGCCGCCCGGTATCAGACCATTCTTCAGCTCACAGGGTGGATGGAGCCCGAGGCTGAAACATGGATCAACCGGCATTCGACCTGGCTTGCAGCCTACGCGGGGCATGATGCGCTGGTGGCCGCGCCTGTTAATGGCAGGCTGTCATTGAATCCCGCCATCACCATTCTGTTGCCTCAGGTCGTGTAGCACTACTGAACCCAGCGCTTTTGCAATTATTCGCGCCGATTTTGATGGCGTTTGGCTAAAACGCTCTTTAGCTTCGAGCGAGATACGGGGGGATGCAATGCCTAAACTTTCCTATAATGCTATGTTGGATGCGCATCCCGTGCGGGTTTGTATCTTTTTCTTCTTCGCCGACTTAGCGAGGTTGAAGGCGCAGCTCGCTAAGCAGAAACAACCTATGCCTCTTATGAAAGACGGCAAGGAGCTTCCGTCACCAAACAGCGTTATTTCGTCGAGTATGAAGGTTCTGCTTAAAGGAGACTACTGCGTAAAATCACTAAAGCAGGGCGTAATTCAGCAGATCATTATTTCGACGAAAGATGACGCAAAGGTGTTAGTCGATAAGTTTAAGCTCCAGTTCGAAGCCGGAAAGGCGGTCCCCTGTAACAGTCAAGCCACTTATGTTTTCGATATGGAAGGGCATGTTGCTTTAGCGAAATGGCTGAAACTCATGTGAGTGTCTGACAAGCACACATATTCGTATCAAGATCGCTCGCCGGAAAAATTCTCGATTTTTCATGCATAAATCAAGATTTTTGCATAAGCGCCACACCCCTTCCCTGCCAAGGGCTTACGATATGCAAAAGATACTTGCATAAGTCGGGCGTCGGCGTAGGCTGTTTGCATGCCGCTATATGGATACGCCCGCGTCTCGACAGACGGTCAAACACTCGATGCCCAGCGGGCCGCTTTATCGGCCGCCGGCGCCGAGAAGGTGTTCCAGGAAACCGCCAGCGGCGCGAAGACCGACCGCAGGGAGCTGGCCACGGCGCTCAAGGTGCTGAACGCGGGTGACACCCTCCTGGTGACCCGCCTCGACCGTCTTGCGCCATCGACGCGCGATCTCCTCAACATCCTGGACGTGGTCAGCAAGGCTGGCGCCGGATTCCGGTCGCTGGCCGACGCCTGGGCCGACACTACCACCCCGCACGCCGCCTGATGCTCACGGTGCTTGGCGGGCTGGCCGAGTTCGAGCGCGAGCTGATCAAGGCCCGTACAGGGGAAGGCCGCGCCCGCGCGAAGGCGCGAGGCCAGCACATGGGCAGACCGAGCACCCTCACCCGGCACCAGCGGGATGAGGCGCTGCAGGCGCTAGACGCCGGAACGGCGACCCAGGCCGACCTGGCCAGACGGTTCAACGTCAGCCAGGCGACGATCTCGCGTGTCGCCAAATCCGCCGCGAGCCCTGCCTGATGGGAACGCAGCGCCTGACTGCCGATTCCAAGGTCTGTCCATGTGGCGGAGGCCGCGTGATCATCCATATCGACCTGGAGGACAGCGACTGGAATGACGCGAAGTGGAATTGGTCGCCCGAGATAACCTGCGCGCCCTGCGCGGCGGAGTATTCCGTGGTCTCTTTCCTTCGCGGCGCCGCTCTGATGCGGAAGTCGGATCTGGACAGGTCTGAGGTGTTTCGCAGGGAAGCCTATGCCGTCGAGGCAGCATTCGTCGCCTCCAACGCGGTGGCGGACGTCCTCGAGAAACTTGTCGAGGCGTTCGCAGCCCGGCCGACGATGTTGGCGCGGCACCATCTGGCGAAGGAGCTGGGTGTCGAATCCTCTGCGATCGGCACATTCCGAAAATACCAGGGGAGGAAGACACCCCGCCAGCTGGTCGAGGGGTATTACAGAACAGCCTCTCCGGGCCTGCTAGCCCATCACCTAGACAAGGCCTTCAAAGCTGCCGGTGGCGATATGCCGTTGGTCGATGCCTGTCGCACCGAAACCGAGGTGCTACGCGATAAGGCGGCCGATGCTCGGGAGCCGGTCATGATGTTTGCGGCTTCGTTAGGCGCTGCTCTATCGAGCCAACGTCGGATCTAATAGGCGATGGCGCTCGATCACTACGTCCCGCAAGTTCATCTCCGCAATTTCTACGCACCGGCGCTTGGCGAACGACTGTACGCAGTTCGCAAAAGCGATCTGAGAGCCTTCACCCCTAATTCCAAGGGCGTTTGCGCTATCAATGATGGCAGTACCAACGCTTTTCTCCGAGAAGACCGCGCGATCGAGGAGTTTCTGCGAACAATCGAGCCCAACTACGACGGCGCCGTCCGGAACCTGGCAAGCGGCAAGATCGATGGCGAGACCATCTATACGCTCGCGGGCTTCGTCGCCTCTATCGTGGCATGCTCGCCTACCAACATGCGGCTTGGGCAACGCCCGCTGGAAAAGACGGTTCAAGCAACTGCCGCCACCCTTGACGAGAAGGGGCTAATGCCTCCGCCGCCTCCGGAATTGGCGGGCAAGACGCTAACCAAGATGATCAAGAGCGGCGAGGTCGTCATAAAGGTCGATCCAAAATACCCACAGGCGATGGGCATTGCCGGAATCATGCAGCATACGGTGATGTTCGGAAACTTCGGCTGGGAGGTGCTGCATAATGGGTTCGAAGACAGCCCGTTTTTCACCAGCGATTTTCCTGCCGCAATCGAGCTATCGGCTGATCCGCGCGTTCTGAATCGCCTCGTGCCCCTCACACCCAATCTCGCCATCCGGATTATCCCGGACCTCAAGGTCAAGGAGAAGAACCCGGATTTCTCGTTCGCGCACTTCGACTACCGGTCGCGCAAGGTCGGCCGAGGCGAGGTTTCCGCCATAAACCGTCTGATCGTTCAGTGTGCCGAGGAGACGGTCATCTATTGCGACGAGAGGCCATGGGTTCGGCCGTTTATCGCCAAGAACCGGCATTTTCGTATCCAGCCGCATTCTTATGAGGTGACCACTGCCAAAGGAGCCGCGCTTCGCTTCACACAGCGGGTCGGTGAGCAAAAACAGCCAGGCTGAATCCACCTGGACGATGCGATCAGGGGTTATCGAGATCTATGGCGCTGTCGCAATTTCAGATCATCCAATCCCTTGGCCAGGCGCTGACCTGGTTCCAGCAAGAGCTGGCCTGGGGGGTTCCGGCGGCCGAGCTGAACCACCTCACCGGCCGGATCGGCGAGCTGTACACAGCGATGTTCACTTACGGGCAGATGGCGACCGAGGTGAACCAGCGCGGCTATGATGTGGTCAGCGCATCAGGCGAGCGCATCTCCGTGAAGACCGTGACCACCAGCAACCAGGTCAGCTTCAACCCGGCGACGTTCGATCACGTAGACCGTGTCGTCGTGCTGCGGATCAACACCGAGGATCTGGCTATTGAAATCCTGCTGGACAAGCCCGTCGCCGAGGCGCGCGAGGCCTTGCGGGAGGGGCCAGGGAAGCTGGTGTTCGGGACACGCCCGGCGTCTCCTCGCCAGATACGGCCGCTCGGCGACATGGTGGTGATCGACGAGGTAACCTACGGCGCCCACACCATCCGGCAATACGAATCCGGCACGATAGAGGTTCTGACAGGTGGAGTGCCGATTCCGGTCGCCAAGCCCGTCCTTAGAGAGATCGCGAACGAGATCAAGATTGATCTGCTCAACGGCGCGGGTTCGCGCAAAAACACCCGGCAGCTGGGGGATCATATCATCAAGAAGGTCCGTAGCCTGGTGGGCGACGCTGCGGCGGATGCCGACATTCCCGCCAGCGGCTCAGTCATCCAGCGACAATAAATAGGAAGCGGACGATTTTTTATCGCTGATAGACACGGGGTAGTGAATTATCGTCGCTGAATTCTCGCGACGACTATTTCTTCTCGCTGTAAAGCGAGCCAGGAGCGGCGTATCTTGCTTATAAGGATCAAAGCAAGGAGCCGGATCGATGACCAACACCAAGCGCCAGCGCGGCCGACCGGCCGGTACGGGCAAGAAAGACGAAGCTCTGTTGAACTACGTCGCGGATTTGCTTGTCCGGGCCGAGGCGGCCGAGTCCAAGCTGACCGCCACCATGGCGATGAATCAGGCCCTTCGCGCGGGGAAGGCTGTGGAATCCTCTCACCAGAGCGCGGTCCGTCGCTTTCAAAGAAAATGGCGTGAACAGTCGGCAGAGCTGATGGCAGCAGCACGGCGCCGGGAAACCGAAAGAAATGCGCCGCGCCGGTCCGTTGGCGGAGGCTCATACACCCGCGCGACCGACCGTCTGGCCGATATTTACGGTGATTACGGGTCGGCAAGCCGCCGCCTTGCCGATATGGCCCATGGCCATATGACCGCCAGCCGACGCCTTGCAGAGATGACCAGCACCTATTCCGATCCGTTGAAAGCCATCGAGAAGGCCTTGAATCCGGCTAGCGAGGTCTTCCGCAAGATGGATGAGATGAACCAGCGCATGCGCGATCTGGTTGATCCGCCTGGCCTTCGCGCTATCCGTGAGTTCAACAGCACCTTTGATCGCATCACCAAGGCGATGCGCTTGCCCTTCTAGAGGGTTAGCGCGGGCGGCGCAGCTGGTCCGGGTTAGCTACTCACTACAACTAGGCTTTCTCCGCCATCAGGCCGCCCGCTTCCGAGCGCCCGAGACGTTGATTCGCATCTGCATGACCGGCCCGCTGACCTTATAAAGCGCCGCTGCCGCCGGGACCGTCAGGCCTAGCCTGACCACCCTCACCGCGGCTTCATCTGAGACAAGCAAGGCCGGTCCAAGCCAGTTCGCTTCTTCCTCGAGGACGGGGTTGTAGTGCCGCGACCCGTGCTCATCGATGGGGGGCTTTGGCGGATGCAGCAGCAATCCATGGGCCAGTTCGTGCGCGATGTTCGAGGCCTGACGGTCCGGATCGTGCGCGTCGTTATGGACGATCAGTCGGGCGTTACCCTGGAAAATGGTGATCGCGGAAAACTCCCGCTGCCCCAGGCGGGATCGAAAGTAAGCAACTGCCTTGGGCTCCACGGCTTCGTAGAACGTCAAAGGCAGAACCGGGAAGTCGAGATGTTTGGCCAGCTTCCATGGGCAAAGAGCGTCGTGAGCAGGAATGTTCAGTTCCCGCCTCATCTCCCTGGCGTACCAATTCGCTTCTGTTTTGAACCCGTGACGCAGACCCATGGAATCTCTTTAGTCCATCGAACCTATGACTTCCTGAATTGCTCGTATGCGGCCTTTATTATCGCTTCGAGCGCCTGGACGCCGTCCTTCGATAAATTGGGGTCTGCCCTAAGGTGAACCGTTATTTGGGCAAGTGGGGACGCCTCGACGTCTCTGCTACTGCCCGTGCGCGTGAAGTTGTCAGCATCCAGCCCCGACCACTGACAGAGCGCGGCAAGTGTATCGACGTCTGGGCGGCGGCCCTGCGAAATCCGTGTCAGGCTGGAGGCGGGAACGCCTGCCTGCTCGGCCACCTTCTTCCAGGTGAGCTTTCTGGACTGACGCTCAGCGTCGAGCGCGGCGAAGAATCCTTCGCCATCAAATTTTTCTGGGGTCATGCCTGATTGCTATCTTGCAATTTCATTCCGTCCTCGCAATATGCGACTCACAATTGCAATCTAGCAATTGAACGCCGACATCGCAATGCGGCGGCCATCTAGTTGGAGAACACGATCATGTCAAAGGGAAAAGGGCCGAGCGGCCCCGTCCGTAGTGCCGTCACCGGCCAGTACGTTCCGCCGAGCCAGGCCCGGTCTAGCCCCGGCACCACGGTTCGCGAAGCGCCTGGCCCGAGCGGATCGACTGGCGGTGCTTATCGCAGCGCGAACTCGGGGCGGTTCGTGACCGCCGCGCACGGGCACCGCAGCCCGCACACCACGACGCGGGAAAAGTGAGGGCAGCATGCGGTTTCTGCACAACGACCTCGGGCACCTGGACGGCAACGAAGTCGTCGAGGTGACACTCTCGAACGCTGCCAATGTCCGCCTCATGGATGGGAGCAACTTCAGCGCCTATCGGCGCGGCGGGCGCCATGACTACTATGGCGGTTACGTCACCCGCTCCCCGTTCACGGTGCGGGTTCCGCGCGGTGGGCACTGGCACGTCGCCATCGACAACGGCGGACACACGGGCAGCGTTCGGGTTGCCGTTCGTGTCCTGGGCTGACAACTGAAGGGGCCGGTGCAACTGGCCCCTTCTCAGACAATCGCATGGCCCAGCATGCCCGAACTCTTGGACCGCCAGCGTCCCCTGCCCTCTTTGGCATCAGCCTCGCCGGCAATCTTACAACAGCCAATGCCCTTTCGGAACTATCGGGGTAGTAGCCGGTCGATCGTGCGGTTAAGGTTCTGGATCGTGAAATCCGTGATCGGCCGCGACGTCGGTGCCAGGCTTGGCATTGGCCGGGAAGGCGTCGCCTCGCCGGCCGCGCCAGGGCGCGGGGGGGCACTCGGCCTTGAAATCGGAGTAGGCACGCCGCCGCCAACGATCTGAACCTTGTAGGTCTGGGCCTGCTCCCGCTCTGCCATGGCGATCGTCAAGGTATGGGTATCGCTCCGCTTCCGTTCGGCACTCAGATCGGCGGACGCCGGCGCCACGGCAAACGAGATCCCGCCGCTTACCGTCGTCGAGGCGGTAAACACGATGGTCCGCCCGAGCTGGCGAAATTGCGTCTTGTTGTCGGGCCCGAAAGCGCTGAGACTTTCCTCGACCCACGCCGCGAGCCCCAGATTGTTGCCCTTCTCGGGATTGATGCCGCCAGTCGCGCAAAGGGGACGGCCCATAGTGTCCAGGCTATCGATAAACGTGATATCCTTGGTTTCGCTAAAGCCCTCGCCCCTGGCAAATCCCAGCGACAGGCTCGGCGCCGGCGAAAGCGGCGTGTAGCCGAATTTCCCGCCAACCGCGGCGGCATCGTCACCTTTAATCTGCAGGACGCTTTTCGCCACCCAGCCTTTGACACGGCTTCGGTAGGCCGATGACTCGACCGCGTTCACGCCCGCGGCGATCTCGCATTTCACCTGGGCGATGAAATCCTTGACGGCGGTGCTCCGGATGATCGGCGGAGCGGGAACCGAACAGGCCGAGGACGCCAAGGCCGAGGCCACGACAATGCCCATCCGGGCAGAAAGCCCGCATCCGATATCAAACGCCATGTCACCCCCCCACGCTTCCTACAAATCTGCACGCGCAGGTTGCTGACGCAAGGGAATATCAGGCATTCCGCAGATTAGGGCGCGGCGGGCGACAGGCTCAGGATTTCCAGAGCCTGGCCGCGAAGGCGATTTCCTCCGGCCCGACCAAGTCCATGTAAATGGCTGTCGTGCGGGTGGATCTTTGGCCGCCACCCAGCAACATTTGACCTCCCAGCACGGGCCATACCGCTACGGCTAGTCAATCAGCACCAGTTCCCCGCCTGGAGTGAAGGCGTATTCATAGTAGAACCACTTGTCGGTGTCGCTCGACGACTCAATCTTGAAGGCAGTAATCAGCCGTTCGCCATCGGTCTTGAGATAAATCGCGCCGTAGACCTCAACGTTGGTCTTGGCGAGCGTCGCAAGATCGGCCTTGATTGCGTCGGCGAGTGCCTGGGACGGTGTGATCGCGAGTTTCGCGACGGCACGTCCGATTCTGTCGATCAGCGCGCGATCCGCCTTTTCGCGGGTTGAACGCTGCAACTCCGTTGAGAGCAGCACGGGCGAAGCGCCGCGACCGGCGCGACCCAGCCGTCCGAGCAGATCGGGGCGTGGGTGTACATGTCCCTCCGCGTCGCCCGACGAGATGATGAAGCAGGCCGGGTTGACCGCCTCGAGGAAGGCGTCTGTCACCTTTTCCGAACCGTGGTGACAGACCTTCATCACGTCCGAGCGGAAGCGCTGGGCCACCTTGCCCACCATCGTGCGGTAGTCGGCGCTGCCCGCCGGCGGGAAGGCGGAAAGTCCTGCGTAGCGGGTGAGCAGATAGCGCTCTGCGGGTTCGTTAAGGTCGCCGCCAAAGAAGACGCTGAAGTTGCCGAACGTCAGCCGCAGCAACACCGAATGCCCATTCTTCGTCTCGCCCAGCGATCCCCCGATCCGGCGCAGCCGCGCTTTGCCGGCCTCGTCACGCTCGACGGCGGGTCCAAGCACCTCGATCGCATAGCCGCGACCATCCGAAGGCCCATAACCTGGCACATAGCTGCGACCGTCCTCGATCTGACCGTGCTCTGTCGAGAGCATCGCGATCTGCCCGACCTTGGGATTGTCGATCGCCGCCTGCATTACCTCGGGAAACCAATATTTGGCGTTGAGCGCCCGATCGGACAGCTGCGCACGAACGTCAGCATCGGTTTCGGCCAGTTCGGTCTGATAAGTGACCTTGGTGATGGGATCCTTCGCGGAGGGGCCCAGCTTGGCCCAGGTCCCGGACACCGGCCGTTCAACAAGCCCATTCTGCCAGATCGTTTTGAACCCGATCTTCGGATTGGCGAAGATAGGACCGAAGCCGCGGTAGTGATCGCTGTCGGGGTGGGTGATCACGGCCGAGTCGAAATTGAAGCCGCGATAGGCTTTGAAGCGGCCGTTGAGGAAACGCTCCATGTTGTCTCCCTCACCCGCATCGATGACGATCACCCCCTCCTTCGCCCCGGTTTCCGGAGTAATCAAAACTGCGCCATCGCCTTGGCCGACATCGAGGAATACTATCTCGAGTGGACGCATCGCGACCGTATCGGCCTTCGGGATGAAGAGCGTCAGAGGATTCGTTTTTGGGGACCATTTGATACGGAGCCAACCGTCCGGCTCCTCGCCCTCGACGGTGAGCCAGTCGCCCCAGAGGACTTGGCGGACTTTGGTCTCGCGGTCGGCCTTGTAGAGATACAGTTTGCGCCCAGCAGCGCCGAGACCAGCATAGACATTCGCCATTCCAGTCGCTCTCTCGGTCGCAGCTGCCAAGCGTAATGCGGAGAAGCGGCTTTAGAATGAGCATCGAGCCGATCTATGCAAGCCTAAATAGTTCCCCACGCCCGATAGCGCTTTCGGCCGGTGAGTTCGCGCGGCAGGCTGCCGCCGAGCTCCTTCAGCATCGCCTCGACCGCCTGCGGCGTGACCTGCAGGCGCGCGGCGGCCAGTTGTACCGTCACGAGCGGAGACGCCACGAACAGATCGACCAGCTCCGCCAGTTTCGAATTCCCCCTTCTATTTTCACACCTCCGCAGCATCACAATCCGCACCAGCGACAGCCGATCGAGATCGGCCTGCCCAAACGCGGCTGCCTCGGCAAAGGCACCGAGCAGCCCTTCGACCCGGACGCTGAGCGACAAGTGCGGGCTCCACCGAAACCGTCCCCGCCTCAGCCCCAGCCCAATCGCCGGCAGATGCGCCAAGGCCAACCCCCGCTGCCGCAGGATGGTTGAAGCCAGCGCAAAGCCGAGCTCGCCGGCGCGTTCCGACGGCTCGAGCCAAAGCCAGGCATCAAGCGCGAGCGCAACCGCGAGCGTGGCCGGCAGCCCCCTGCCCTCCTCCAGGATTTGTTGCCAGCGCGCGAACCGCCCGGCGGCGTCATAGCCGGGATCGCGCAGCGTCAGGTTTTTGCGGCCCTCGTCGGACGAAAAATCGTTCCAGGCATCGAGCTTTTTTTGCGTCCGCACCAGCAGCGCGTCGATCTCGGCGAAGGCCGGGTCGGCGTGATCGTCCTCGTCCTCGAGGTCGAAGTTATCCTCGTCGGTCTGGTCCGCATCCTCCTCCCCTCCGATCCGGTCCCAAGGCGCCACGACCCTTCTTGCGGCAACTGAGTCAGGCCCGCGCCTGTCGGTCTCATCCTGTTCCTGCGGCTCCGTGATGCCGAGGCGCAGCCGCAGGGCATTTGGGTTCAAGATCCCGACCGGCTCGCGCCGCGCCAGGCGCCGGCGCTCGTCGAGCATGGCGGCGGCCCGGGCGATTTCGCGGGTCGGGCTGCGCACATCCATGCCGGCGTCGTGCAGGACGAGATCCTCGAGCGGGCACAGGCCTCCGGTGAGCCCGATCAGGGCCTGGGCCTCAAAAGCGTGGCCGCGCTGGCGAACCCCCTCGGCCAAAACGGGCTCGGCGCGGGAAAGGCGCTCGTCGAAGCGAGCGAGCGCGATCGCCGCGGCCTCGGCAGCTGCGGCGCAGTCCGAAACCAGGGTTTTGCACTCGGCGCTCGAAATGTCGTATCCAATTGAATTCACGCCAACAAATCTATCATAACCAATCCAAATAGCTATTTGCTTGTTTCACATCGACACCCGCTGGAACACGCATATCACTATCGATAAGTACCTCTTATCGATAGTGATGGACAGGCGATCGGAAATCGGCGAATTTGGCGCTCCGGAACGCCGCCGGCGACGTCAGCCGGGCCTCCGGTCGACGAGATCGGCCCTCGTAACGGCACCAGGAGCAGCCATGACATCGACCTCCCTGCTCTCGGCCGAGACCGAAACGCGACGGGCCCTGCAGCTCGATGCGCTCGCCGGGATTTTGCCGATGGAGCGCCGCGATAGGCTCGCGACCATCCTGACCGACGACGACGTCGCGACGCTGCGACACCTGGCCAAGGAAGGCATGGGTGAGAACTCGCTGCGCGCGCTCGCCTCGGATCTGGCCTATCTCGAAGCCTGGGCGCTTGTTGCGACCGGCTCTGCCCTACCCTGGCCGGCGCCCGAGGCGCTGGTGTTGAAATTCGTCGCCCATCACCTCTGGGATCCAGCGCGGCGCGCGGACGACGCCGCGCATGGCATGCCGGCCGACGTCGATGAGGTTTTACGTGCCGGCGACCATTTGCGCAGCGTGGGTCCCCATGCGAGTTCAACGGTCAAACGCCGCCTGGCCCATTGGGCCACGCTGCATCGTTGGAAAGGTCTTGAGAGCCCGCTCGGCACGCCGGCGATCCGGACCGGTCTGCGCCTGGCGGTTCGGGCCAGCGCAAAACCGCGCCGGCGCAAAAGCAAGCGTGCGGTGACGCGCGATATTTTGGACCGCCTGATCGCGACCTGCCAGACCGACCGCCTCGCCGACACCCGCGATCTCGCCATCCTGCTCGTCGCCTTCGGCTCCGGTGGGCGCCGACGCAGCGAGGTCGCGCGCCTGCGGCTCGAGCAGCTCTCCGACGAATCCGATGTGCCGCTCGATCCCGAAGATAAAGATTCGCCGCGCCTGCCGTGCATGGCGATCGCGCTCGGCCGAACCAAGACGACACAATCCGACGAAGATGCGCGCGTGCTGCTGATCGGCGCACCGGTCGCGGCCCTGCGCGAGTGGATCGAGCGGGCCAACATCAGGAAGGGGGCGGTGTTTCGGGCAATCGACCGCTGGGAGGCGATCGACGATTGGCCACTCACGCCACAGGCCGTGAATCTCATCCTGAAGCGCCGATGCGCTATGGCGGGCCTAGATCCGGGAGAGTTCTCGGCTCACGGCCTGAGATCAGGCTATCTGACCGAGGCAGCCCGTAACGGCGTCGCACTGCCCGCGGCGATGCGCCAGTCGCAGCACCGGTCGGTTCAGCAGGCTTCGCGGTACTATAACGACGCCGATCAGGCGCTCGGAAAGGCTGCAAGACTGGCGATCTGAGGCGCCACCCCTTCGCAAACGGCGGCGACCGGCTGACAGATGAGCGTTGGGGCTGGAGCCCCTCTCCTGCGCCGATCGTTGCGGAGAGGATCAGGCCGATGCTTTGGCTCGCGCCGTTTTCGCGCGAGGTGCCGGCTTCGGCGCGGAGCCGACCGCAGCCTTGCGGCCCAGCCCCATCGACTTGGCGAGCGCGGAGCGCGCTTCGGCATAGGCCGGAGCGACCATCGGGTAGTCCGTAGGCAGGCCCCACTTTACGCGGTACTGTTCAGGCGACAGGCCATAGGACGTGTTGAGGTGCCGCTTCAGGGATTTGAACTTCTTGCCGTCTTCCAGGCAGATGATCGCATCTGGCGTGACCGACTTTCGAATCGGGACAGCTGGATTCAGGGCGGCAGCCGGAGCAGGCGCCGGCTGCGAGCCAAGCCCGGCAAGCGCCGAATAGGTGCTCGCGATCAAGCCGACGAGTTCGGCCGGCTGAACGTTATTGTTCGAGACATAGGCAGAAACAATCGAGGTTGTCAGCTCAAGAAGCTCGGCATTGTCTGTGATTTCGGACATTTTTCTCTCCAAGGCCGCCGGAGTGTTCTGGTATATTTCCTCAAGCTCCGGGATATCTATAACGACGATCAAGGTCTACCTAAATTGGGCGTGTAAGACACGATAAGCGGTGCAGAACCGGAGCGATGATCGCGCCTGGTCCTGCATCTCAACTGTATCGAATTTAGATCAGGCGACGGTGTCGGCCAGATCCTTGGCAACCTTGAACTTGACCACGGTCTTTGCGGGCACGTCGATCATCGCGCCTGTCGAAGGATTGCGGGCCTGGCGCGCATCGCGCTTGGCGACTGACAGCTTGCCGATACCGCCAAGTGTGACGTCGCCGCCCTCCTTCAGGGTCTTCGATGCGACCTCGGCAAGGGACGCCAGGACAGCGCCAACATCTGTTTTGGATTTGCCAGTGCCTTCGGCGACCGCTGCAATGAGTTCGTTCTTGGTCATTGGAAATCTCGCTGATTCAGGGGGAAAGCGCGCTCCGAATATCTGAAACTGGCCAGAGGGCAAGCATTCACGCGATTATGCCGGATCGCAATCGACGGTCCCTACCCCTCGCAGTCCTATTCCGCATAGGCCGCAGTCAGCGAAGTCGGTAGCCTCGCGCCACCTTACGAGTCAGCCAAACGTCGAGCGATTCAACGGCGGCAGCATGATCGGCGTGAAGATCGAGGCGGCGCCGCCCATTGGCTCCGATGCGCCCCCATTCGCGGATCAAAGCCGTGTCGCCAAACAACGTCGGTTCGATCGCCAGCACATAGAAGCGCGCCATGTTGCAGCCCTCGTCCCGGCGCTCCAGCACCAGCATCTGCAGTTTAACCGTGGTGGTCTCGCGCGCGACATCCATGCACGACATCTCGCGCGCCGTGACAGGATCGGTCCAACGCAAAGCCTGAATCGATCAGCCCGCATTGATTCAGACCGGTGATACATCGCCAATATCGGCGCCGAGCTTGCGACGCTTTCTCCAGGGCAAGCGGTTTCGGCGACATCCCCGAAGGTTTCCGTGCGAGACGCCCAGGCTACCTCTCGCACCCAGGTCAGCGTCATTCTCACCAAAGCAGCGGGACGGCAGGCTGTGAAACAGTCTATCCTCGTCGCGCTGGCCGCCTCACCCGCGGCGCGCGATCACTGCAATATCTCGAAGGCTCCCGAATGAATGAAAAATCGAAGCAGCGTATCGATGCCGATAACGCGTTTCTGAGGACGCAGACGCAATCGATGGTGCGCGATCGCATCCTGTCCGAAAGCGATACGATCGCCCAGACCAGAGACGCCAATACGGCCCGGCTGAGAGAATTGCGCCTGCAGAAGGAGACGCAAGCGCGCGATGCTGCAGCAGCAATTCCGCCCAAGCCTGTTCCTCAAAAACGCCCAAAGCACGATTGAAACGATACTATCGACCTCCTCGCCGAACGAACCGAGGTCCGTTCCCGAAACACGCCCTTCAGCGTGACCCCCTCTCCAAGCGAGGCCAGCCCGCCAGCACGCAAGGCCGAACAGCCTGACCCATGCCGTCACGCTCGCTTTTTGTCGCGCTTGCGGCTGCCGATCAGCGCCATCAGCATCGGGCCGAGCGAGAATTCGCCGGCCTCGGCCCTTCGCGTGAGTCCCCGCAGATAGCCACCAGCGCTGCTAATCGCCTCACCGCGCTGCAGGATAGCCGCCACGACGATCGAAGCCTGAACCTCACCCATGATGCCCGTCGCCTCGTTCCAGGCGCTCGGGCTGATGCCCAACATCGGTCTGACCACCGCCGCCGACGCCAGGAAGTCGCGCCAGTTCGAGATCCCGCCCCTGGAATAGTCGATCAGGTCGGGACAGGCGTCCAAAACCATCCCCAGTGGGAACGTCCCCTCCGGCATCCGCTTCGGTTCCGGTAGGATCTCCAAACCGCCGCCCCTGCTTTCTGGAAAGCGTGGTTCAAGATCAGGAAGGGAGTCTGGTTTTGAATTCTGTATGTGACGCTCAATCTGAGACTCATTGCCGCTCATATTTTGAGTTTTAATATGAGTTTCCAGCAGGTTGAGGATCTCGTCGGCAAGCAGGGAGAGTTCCTCGGCGATCGGCTCCAGCGCCAGGCGCGTTGGACCGCGCGGAATCCGCGCCATGATCCCTCGGTAGAGTTTGTGGATCTCAGCCCAGCCTGCCGGCCCGTGCCCGGCTTGCTGTGTGGGGACGCTCTCCTCGAGACCCGTCGCGATCATCTTGGCGATGTCGCGCCGGCAGATCGTGATGCGCTCTTTGACCAGGCGCAACGCCCGTGCTTCCGCCTCGACCTCGTCCGCCAGCGCTTCGAATTCTTCCGCCCGCACCACGAGCGGGGCCAGGTCGAAGCCGAAGGCGAACTCGATCTCCCCTCCCCTGCCCTTGCGGGCGTAGCGCTTCCCATTGGGACTGTCGCGTCTGACGATCAACCCAGCGTCGACCAGAGCCGCCAAATGGCGCCTGAGCGTCGCCATCGGCATGCCGTGCGCCCGTAGCCCGAGTTGGTGGTTCGAGGGGAAGACGATCAACCCCTCGCCCGTGAGGACGGTTTCCGGGTGGAAGGACAGCAGCGCATCCAGGACAGCCAAGGCGCGCTCAGGTACGCCGAGCGCGTTCTTGGCCGTGCAGATCGCTCGGAAGATATTCCATTTGTGGACCGCTTTTTCAGGCGGCCGCGTTTTCGCGCTCGCCTGGCTTGCTACATGGGCAAGCGTCAGCGACCGCCGCCCAAAAGGCGTCGTCGAGAGTCGTGGTTCCATGATCCTTGCCTCGTTTAGGGCAAAGGAAATTGGCTCGCCGAAACGGCGCTGAATCTCACTAGAGACTCTTGACGGTGATTCGTGGAAGTGCGATTCTGTGTTTGCTTAGGACACAGAGAAGGGCTTCCGGAACGTCGTTTCGGGGGCCTTTTTCTTTTGCGGGCTAATCTCCGTTTGTGGTTGCACTCGCCCGACGCCTGAAATCATCGTACAGACGATCCAGATTATCGGACAAATAACGGCCGAACGCTTTGGCATCCGGTCCTTTGGCCTTGATGGCCAAAGTGAATTTTCGCCCCTCCGCCAGCATCTCCGCCGCGACGGCACCGTCGTGCGGTGCCCAACTTTGCCTGTCAGGCTCGCTGCGGCTGCGGCTCTGTTTCGTCTTCAGGCGGCGTTCGACCGCAGCGAAACGCTCTTCGGTGGGCAGTTCAGCAAAGCCTTCGCCTTCGATCACGGCGATAGCCGCATCGTAATGCGATGGGCGTTCGAGCAGGAGCTTCAACTCATACCAGCGATCGCGGCCGATGCCCTTCGCTGGTCCGATTGCCCGCAGCACCTTTTCTGGAAGGCCCGCGACGGCGAGCATCTTCGAAAGGGTAGACCGGTCCAGGGCAAGAGCGGTCATGACGATGGCGTTGTCATCGTCATAACGCAGCTTCGCCAATTCGGAGGCATACAACGCCTTCTCGATGAAGGAGAGATTCGCGCGGGCCGAATTCTCCTGACCCTGGGCAACGACATGTTCCCGGTCCTTCATCTCCTTGATGACGGCCCGGACCTTGCGGCCCAGCAGCTTGGCTACTTTCAGGCGACGGTGGCCGAAGACCACCATATAGCGCTCGCTCGAGGCCGGGTGAGGGCGCACCAGAATCGGGCTGTCCTGTCCGCGCGCGCGGATAGCTTCCAGGATCTCGTTAAAATCCTGCTCGTTCTCCTCGAGACGATCTTTGATGAAGGAGGGATCGACGCTATCGGGATCGAGTTCGACTATGGGCTCGCCTTCCATGAGCCTGTCGGCGCGTGCCGTGATCTCGTTAAGAGAATTCAGGAAGGATTTCGACGCACCCTTGACCGCATAGTCGAGTGCGGGCTGCTCCTCGGAAGGCGTATCCTTGGCCAGCAAGTTTGCGAAAGGATTTTTACGAGCCACTCCGCAGCCTCCTCATCGGGCGCATGCCGTTGAAATAGAAGCCGTTTTCAACCGTTTTTACGGCGGTCAACATTACAGCCGCCCCCATGCCTGATGAATGAGCCCTTGCACTTCGAAATTGACCGCATCCATGCACTCGATCGCGCGGTCATATGTCTCACGCGTGAAGTTCGCGCGCTCCACCTCATAGAGCGTCTGCTTCGTCAAACCGGCATCCGAGATCGCGGTCGATTTCACCATCTGGGCCTTCAGCATTTCCGCCGCGAGCATGCTCTGCATGAGGCCGAGCATCTCAACCTGCGGCACGTCCGTCGGCTCGAAGCGGGTGATGAGATAGCGCAGCCAGTCCATGCGAACCTCGGCGCCGGCGTCCTTGATGGTCTTGGCGATATTCCCGAGCATCAGCAGGAATTGGCTCATGGACATCAGATCCAGCATCTGCGGATGAACTGTGATGAGCACAGATGTCGCGGCGATTAGCGCCGTCAGCGTCAGGTAGCCGAGCTGGGGCGGGCAATCGACGACGACGACATCATAGGAGGAATCGACCTCCTTGAGCGCATTGCCGAAGCGCGTGAAGAAGCGCTTGCCCTCCGCAGAATTCTGCATCGCCAAGGGCGTGTCGTATTCGTATTCCTGAAGCTCAAGATTTGCAGGAATAACATCCAGTGACGGAAAATTCGTCGGCAGGATAACGTCCCGAATAGACTTGCGCTGATCGTCGTAGCGGATCGCGTCATAAAGCGACGGGTTCTTGTCGAGTTCCGGCTGAAATCCATACAACGCCGACAATGAAGCCTGCGGATCGAGGTCGACGGCTAGGACCCTATGCCCAGTCAGGGCGAGGTGCTGCGCCAGATGCGCCGCCGTAGTGGTCTTGCCTGAGCCGCCCTTGAAGTTAACGACAGCGATGACCTGCAATTTCTCACCCGGCTTACGGTGAGGGACGTATTTTTTGACCTCAGACCGGCCGTTCTTGTCGAGATATTGCCGCAGCTCAAGCATTTGCTCAGCGGTATAGAAGCGGCGCCCGCCGGCCCCGGTCGAAGGCTCCGGCCCCTTACCTTCGAGATGCAGGCGCTTGAGATTGTTGGGACTGACGCCAAGATAGTGGGCGACCTCCGCCATGGGGAACCGCCTCAGCGTTTTCTGGGCGTTGGGCGGAAATTTCTCCAGGCGAAGTTGATTAAGCTTGCGCGAGATCTCTGCGCCCTGTTGGAGAATTTTATCGTCGAACTCGAACGGAGCGAGAGCGTTCATATTTCGGATGCCAGACCAAATAGCGCCAATTCGGCATCTTTTGCCGATTTGGCGCCAGTATGTCCGATTCTCTCGCTCGCACAACAAAAATGAGGTTAACAGAATCTTAATGCGCAAGCCTGCGCAGCGGCGCGAACGCAAACTGGCTTTTGAGTTCCTCTAGCAAAATCAGCATACTAGGAGCATGCTGATCCGCCTTTGTGCTCCATTAACCCGCTGTGAAAAGCCGTTGATCACCATGCCGCAGACGTGAGCTTTTCCGAAAAATATTTCCGACTCAGTCGCTGATAGCCACCAGATCCGCAATCCAGCGGCATAGCGCGTCTCATGTCAGGATATCGTCCTTCCGCGAAGAGCAATCGCGACGGCCTGCGGCAGCGTATCAGCGCCGAGGCACGCCCGCGCATTATCGAGATGAAACTTCACCGCCCGCGGCGTGATGCCCAAGATCATCGCGGTGGCTTCCATTGATTTGCCGCGAGACGCCCACGCGAGACATTCCCGCTCGCGCTGGGTCAGTGGAACAGCCTCATTGCGTGACGAGCCCAGCGCCAGTTTCGCATCCGCGTGCGCATGAAACGTCAGCCCGATCAGTTGAACGATATCGTTTGCTTCCGTGACCATCTTCCCATGCGCTGTGCTGACCTCGTCAACTGCGAAGGTGAAGGCGGCGAACCGATTGAAGCCACCGGCGATCGCGACGGAGACGCCATGGCGAATGCCAAACTCGTCGGCGTCGTCAAAGAGACGCTTCTGGGCGCGCAGCGGAAACTGACGGGTGGCTTCGCGCGTCCACTGCATCGTGGAGCGTTTGCTTTTGGCAAAGGCCACGACGGGATCGACGTCCTGGTAGCCTTCGGCAAAATAATGCTCGCTCCATCGCTTGGGATAAGACGAGATCAAAACCGGATCGGCGTCACCAAAGCCGAGATAGGCGAAGTACCGGAAGCCCATGCTCTCGGCGACGCGTTGGCCCACGCGCCGAAACTCAATTTCGCCAACCGATGAATGCAGGCCATCGACCAGTTCTTGATACGCCATCTCTACCGATTTCATCCCATCCCCCGCTGATTGCGGCGCCTTGCTTCACGCGCCCGATGACCCTTTTCCACTCGATAGAACCGGCCTTTGCTTCAAAGATGCGGCGAGAACACGGCCACAACTTTAGAGGGAATCCAGAAACACCCTGTCACATCCGACAGGTTCGCCGATTGGCTGCCTCTGTTTGATTGGCCTCCAGATCAACGCGATTCGAAAGGCTGGCCATGCAAGTCGTCGAACTGAGCCGCGCCGGATATGGCGCCAATCTCTCGTTGCTGATGGGCATGCATCGCCTGCGCCGAAAGGTGTTCAAGGACCGGCTCGACTGGTCGGTCTCGACCACAGGCAATCTCGAGATGGATCGCTACGATACGCTGGATGCGACCTATCTGGTCGTCGCCGATCGGGGCTCTGTGTTGGGTTGCGTGCGGATGTTGCCGACGACGGGCCCCAACATGCTGGCAAACACGTTCCCGGAACTGCTGGATGGCGGAGTTGCGCCTTGCTCAGACCTCATCGCGGAAAGCTCGCGCTTTTGTGTCGATACCGAATTAACCGACACCACGACGGATGGCGGGCTACGGCAAGCGACATTCATGCTCTTTGCGGCGATGCTGGAATGGGGCGACGCGCGAGGCTTGTCGTCGATCGCGACGGTCACCGATCTCCGCATGGAGCGCATCTTGCGAAGGGCAGGGTGGACCCTTCAGCGTCTGGGCGCGCCACAGCGGATCGGAGCGACAAATGCTCTTGCCGGATTGCTGCCGATCGAGGAGCGCGCGCTCGATGCGATCCGACGCAATGGCGGACTGACCGGGCCGGTCCTTCCGGTCAAGATGCCGCTCCCGCTTGCGGCGTGACCGATCTCGGGAGGGTCCGCATGCTCCGGATGATGGTTCTCGCCGGCGGAGTCGCCTGCATGTCGATCAGTGTCGCGCGCGCCGATAATTGGGGCTGCACCGTCCTGCTATGCCTCGCCAATCCGGGCGGGCCGACGCAGTACGCCGCATGCGTTTCACCGGTGACGCGGCTTTGGCAGCATCTCAAGCGGGGAGGGGCCTTCCCGACCTGTGCGGGCGCCGGATCGAGCACATCATCCGTCGGGTACGATCCATACGAACCATGCCAGGACGGCTACGTCCTGCGTGAGCTTGGGCGCGATGGTTCAGCTCAGCCGGCTTGCGTCTCGAGCAAGACAGTTCGCGAATGCGATCGCACGGACGACGCTTGTCAACCGTACGACATCCAGGCGGTCCGCCATCGCGCCCAACCCAATTTCATCGACGTCACCGGACCAGATGGCATCAGCACACGGGTGAGGTTCTGATGGAGGCCCTCGACATCACGACGTTGATTGCGCGTTGCGCACCGTCAGATCTGACAAGACCCGTTGCCGCGATCATGCGCCAGGCGAGCGCGTCCGAGCTCTTGCTTGTGACCATCGCTGGCAAACGGCCGATCAGGGTCCTGGCCGATTCCAAACCTGAAGCGATCGCGCTGGCGAGTGAAGCTGTGGTGGCAGGCCAAACTGTCCGGATCGGCATGGCACAGCTTGATTCTGAGGATCTCAAATCGGCCGGCCTCACGATCGCAACCGCCTTCGACCCGTGCGCGCACATCGCCGGCGTCGGACGCGTGTTTCAAGAGCGCAGGGCACGATTGATGGCCGAGGGCGTCAGAGAGCCCATTGCAGAGGACCAAGCCGTATCGTCATTCAAATCCGCAAGGGCTGACCGCCCGTCTCAGGCGGAGGTCACGCCTGACATCGTTGCTAATCCGGCTAATCAACTTGCTCCTCCGCAAGAGGAGATCGCATCAGCAAAGGATCCGCCGTCCTGGAGCGTCTATGGCGCCCGGCGTGGCTCCTCGCTCCTGATCTACAGCCGCTGATCCATTCCAACCTATCCCACCGAGCGCACGCCGTTGCGCGCCGTTGAAACACGCCTGTCCCGGAGATCCTTCATGCCTGTGCCGCTTCGCACATTCGCCGCGCCTGCCAGCTTGGCCGCAGTCCTCGTTCTCATCGCCGCCGAACCGGCTTTGGCACAGACCGCCAACATTGAAGGCGTGCTGCAAAACATCGTCACGATGCTGACCGGCAATGTCGCACGCCTGCTGGCGACGCTCGCTGTGATCATCGTGGGCATCGCCTGGATGTTCGGCTATCTCGATTTGCGCAAGGCAGCCTATGTCGTGCTCGGCGTCGCCATCGTCTTCGGCGCATCGGAAATCGTCTCGACCCTGACCGGCGGCAGCTGAGGCGCCGCGATGACAAGTGAACCCGAACGCCTGACCGAGGACACACTGTTCCTTGCCTGCACGCGGCCTGCGATGATCGCCGGCGTGACCATGGAGGCCATGGCGATCAATGTGATGTCGTCCTGCATCCTGTTCCTGATGGCGGGTTCGATCGTCTACGGGCTGGTTGCACTGCCGATCCACCTGATCTGCCGCGCGATCTGCCGGCACGATCCAAACCAGTTCCGGCTGCTCGTTGCCTGGCTGGAGACGCGGGGCCGCGCTCGCAACGGCTCGTTCTGGGGTGGGTCGTCGCCGACGCCTTTGCGCCTGGTGCGCCGCTTCAAGGCACGCGAGGTGGCTCATGGCTGATGCGGCTCGCCTCATGGCTCGCGAGATCGAGCCCGACGTTCATCTGCCCTATGTCCGGCATGTGACGGAGACGGTCATCAGCCTGGCGACACGCGCGCTGATGACGACGATCCGCCTCGACGGGATCGCTTTTGAGACCGCCGATATCGGCGACCTCAACGATCTCCACGCCAAACTCAATCTCACCCTGCGCAATCTCGCCGACGATCGCCTGGCGCTCTGGACGCATCTGATACGGCGGCAGGACACCAGCTACCCAGCGGGCGCGTTCGGCTCGGGCTTCGCGCGCGATCTCGACGTCGGCTATCGCGAGGCGCTTCAGGGCACAAGTCTGTTCCGCAACGAGCTTTACCTCACCATCGTCGCCCATCCCGGGCGGGATCGCGCGGAGGCTGCCGCAGGCTTCGTTTCACGGCTCGGCCAGGTGCGACGCGGGGGAGGGGAGGTCGATGCCGCCGCCTTGAAGCGACTGAACGATGCCGCGCGCGACATCTCGGCTGCGCTGGGTCGCTACGGTCCGGCACAACTTGCCCTCGTCGAGCATGACGGCATCCTGTTCTCGGAGCCGATGCGCCTCCTCCATATGCTGGCGTCGAGCGAGGATCTGCCGACGGCGTTGCCGCAAGGCCGGATCGGATCGGCGATCTACACCAACCGCGTCATCTTCGGTCGCGAGGCGATCGAAGTCCGGGCGGCCGGCGGCTCGCTCTTTTCGGGAATGTTCGGTCTGAAGGAGTACCCGGCCTCGACCAGGCCCGGCATGTTGAACGGCCTGCTCTCGGCCCCGTTCGCGTTCGTGCTGTCCCAAAGCTTCGCCTTCCTGTCGAAGGCCGACGCCAAGACGGTCCTGACGCGCAAACAAAACCAGCTCGTCTCGACCCAGGACGTCGCCGCATCCCAAATCGACGATCTGGATGATGCTCTCGACGATCTCGAATCCAATCGCTTCGTCATGGGCGATCATCACCTCTCGCTGCTGGTGCGTGCCGATAATCCAAAGGCGCTGTTGGAAACGATGGCTCAGGCGCGCCGCGTGCTTGCCGAGGCCGGCGCGGTCGTGGCGCGCGAGGATCTCGGGCTTGAGGCCGCCTATTGGGCGCAGATGCCGGGCTTGTTCAAACACCGCGCCCGCTCAGGCGCGATCACCTCGCGCAATCTCGCGGCCCTGTCGCCGTTTCATAGCTATCCGGCGGGCAAGCCTACAGGCAATCATTGGGGACCGTCCGTCGCGATGCTGAAGACGGCGTCGGGCTCGCCCTATCACTTTTCCTTCCACACCGGCGATCTCGGCAACACCTTCATTTGCGGACCATCGGGGTCGGGCAAAACCGTGCTGCAGAACTTCCTACTCGCCCAGGCCGAGAAATTTGGCTGCCAGCGCGTTGTGTTCGACAAGGATCGCGGCGCCGAGATTTTCGTGCGGGCGTCTGGCGGCACCTACCTCACGCTGAAGAACGGCCTGCCCACAGGCTGCGCGCCGCTGAAGGTGCTCGACCTGACCCCGGCCAATCTCGCCTTCTTGGGCGAGCTCGTGCGCAAGCTCGTCACCATCGAAGGCAGGGCGCTGTCCGTCGTTGATGAGGAGCGGATCGATTCCGCGCTCGAAGCGATGCGGGCACTGCCGCGCCAGGAGCGCTCGCTTTCGGCGCTGCGCGCCTTTCTGGGCCAGCAGGATCGCGAGGGCATTGGCGCCAGGCTCGAGCGCTGGTGCAATGGCGGTCCGTTCGGCTGGGTCCTCGATGCCGACGAAGACGCGATCGCGCTCGATGCCAGTTTCATCGGCTTCGACATGACCGATGTGCTCGATCACCCGGTCGTGCGCACGCCGCTGATGATGGTGCTGTTCCATCGCGTCGAGCAACTCATCGACGGCCGTCGCATCATCATCGACATCGATGAATTCTGGAAGGCGCTGGGCGATGACGCCTTCCGGGCGCTTGCCAACGACAAGCTGAAAACCATCCGCAAGCAGAACGGCGTCATGGTCTTTGGCACGCAGTCGCCGCGCGACGCGCTGGCGTCTCCAATCGCCCACACCATCGTCGAGCAGTGCCCGACGCAAATCTTCATGCCGAACCCGCGCGGCACGCGCTCGGACTATGTCGATGGCTTCCATCTGACCGAGACCGAGTTCCGGCTGATCAAGGAAGAACTCTCGGCCGAGAGCCGGCGCTTCCTGATCAAGCAGAACGGCCAATCCGTCGTCGCCGAGCTCGACCTCGGCGGGCTCGATGACGCGCTCGCCGTGCTGTCGGGCCGAACCGAGACGGTCGAGCTCCTCGACCGCATCCGCGCGGAGGTTGGCGACGATCCCGCAGCATTCCTACCCCGCTTCCACGTCGAGAGAAGGATGTCCCCGTGAGAGCTTGCCGATTTCTGTGCGCCGCCGCCCTGACCTGGCTGACTGCAGACGCATACGCCCAGCAAGGCGTGCCAGTGTTCGATGCCGGCGCGATCGCAAAGCATGTCGAGCAGATCAGCAAGCTGACCGAGCAGATCAAGACGATGCAGGCGCAGCTCACCCAGGCCAAGCAGCTCTACGAGTCCTTCAACAAACTGACCGACGTCAACGACATCGCCTCGCTCTTGAGCAGCTCGGAGTTCCGCAAATATTTGCCGAAGGAGTTCGGCGAGATCGAAAAGCTGGTTTCGGGGACCGGCACTGGGTCGCTGACCGGCGTCATCGATCGCTATCTCGATCAGAACCGCGCCTACCAGGGCGGGGACGCCAATTCGTTCTACCGCGGCGAACTCGATCGCATCGCGCGCCAGACTGGCGCGAAGCATTCGATCGGCCAGAGCGTGTACGACACGGCCTCAAAGCGGATCGATGAGCTGGAGGAGCTTCGTCAGAAGATAACCACAGCCAAAGACGCCAAGGACGTGCTCGATCTGTCGGCCCGAATCCAGGCCGAGCAGGCCATCCTCCAGAACGAGGTCCTGCGCATGCAGGGCCTCGCCATGGTGCAGCAGGCGCGCGGCGACATGGATGGCCAGCGGCAGAAAGAGCGCGAACGGCAACTTGTCGATGAGATGAAGGCGGCGCTACAATGAAGGCCCTCCCGGCGATTTCGTTGGCCGTTTTACTTCTGCTCGGTGGATGCGGCGAGCAGCCCGACGAGACTTCGACCAGTAGCGACAGCAATCCTGAGCATTTAGTCAGTCGCGCCACGGCTCCGACAGTAGTCTGGTTTCTTGAAAACCCGGACGCGCTGGAAAGAACGTGGAAGCTCTGTCGGTCCACTCCAGGCGATCACGGCTCCAAACCTGCGTGTATTAACGCGGGCCACGCACACGAACGCGTGCTGATGCTCGGCCGCGAGCGTGCGCTCAGTTCCTTGAAGCAGTGATCAGACATGGCCATCACGATTTTCGACGACTTCCTGAAAGAGTTCGAACAACCGATTACGACCTTCGTGTCGACGTCAGTCTCGAATCTCGCGTCTTTCGTCGATGGCCCGTTGCGGGTCGCCGTGCTGCTTTATGTCGTGCTGTACGGCTTTGCCGTCATGCGCGGCGCCATCGCCGAGCCCATCCAGGAGTTCGCATGGCGAGCCATGAGGCTCGTCCTAATCGTGCTCCTCGCCTCGAATGCAAGCTCGTTTCAGCAGTACGTGACCAACCTCTTCTTCACGTCGTTGCCGAAAGAGATCGGGAACGCTTTGGCCGGAACCGCGCTCGACACGTCCTCCGGCCAGCCTTTTGATCGCCTTCTCACTAAAGGGATCGAAGTGTCGCAGAAGATTTATGAGCAGGCGGGCCTGACCACAATCGCGCCAGCCCTCATTGCGGCCATCCTTGCGGTTTTTACCGCCGTCTCGGGCTTCCTGCAGTTCGCCATCCTGCTCTATGCCAAGATCGGTTTGGCGGTCGTCATCGCGCTCGGGCCGATCTTCATCGCGCTCGCATTGTTCGATGCCACGCGGCCATTCACAGAAGCTTGGACCCGTCAGGTCGCAAACTTCCTCATTTTACACGTACTCGTAGTCGCGCTGATCGGGCTCATGCTGACGTCGGTGCAGGGCTTCGTCGAGAAGTACGGGGCCAGCACGACGACCGGCGGCGGCCTGATGGTGGGCGCTGTCGCAATCAGCGCCGTGCTCGGTCTCGCGGCCTACATCGCGCTGCAGCTTCCAGCGATCGCTGGTGGGCTTGCCGGCGGCGGTGCGTCGCTCGCGGCCCGCGTGGTGACCAGCGCCATCACCGCGAACGCTGCATCGGCGGCCGTCGGCGCCTATGCCGGCGCCCATGCCGCCGCCAATCGGACAGCCGCTCGCATCCGCGCTCGTCGCCAGGGCGGCGAGATCAGGCGCGTTTAAGTCCACCCACGCCAGGAACAACCGCGTCCGCGCAAGGATGCCGAGAAGGATTTGCTTTGATGAATTGTCGCGTGATCTTCAGCGTCCTGCTGGCAACGACGGTGACAGGCTGTGCCGGCTGGAACAAGGGCGCACCGTCCTGCGACGGTTCAGCCAAGCGCCCGCTCAACCGGTCTCTTTGGGACTGGGAGGCCACGCCCCCGGTTTCGCCGCAGCCTGACGCGCCTGCGGTCAAGCGGCTCGGCCAGGCTAATCGCCATCCTTCCGTCCGCAAGGTGGCACAAACTGCCTCTGCCTGGTCCTCCTTCGACATTTCGCGGTCGTTCCTGTCCTGCGGGGAAAGGCCACGTCATGGTTAGGTCCGATGACCTGAAGGCCTATTTCGACAATGCCCGTCGCTGGGAACAGGACCTGCTGCTGACGGCGCAGCGATCGAAGCGGCTGGCCTGGTTCGTGGCGACGGGAGCTTGTGTGCTCGCTACCGCCGCTGTCGGTGCCGTCGTGGCCCTGGCGCCGCTGAAGACCGTCGAGCCCTTCGTCATCCGCGTCGATAATACAACGGGCATCGTTGAGACGGTCTCGGCGCTGGGCACCTCGCCGCGAACCTATGACGAGGCCGTTACCAAGTATTTCCTGGGCCGCTATGTCCGCTCCCGTGAAGGGTTTAGCCAGGCCGAGGCCGCCAGCAATTTCCAGACGGTGGCGCTCTTGTCCTCGCAGGCCGAGCAGGCGCGCTTTGCCGCCGTCTATCGCGGCTCGAATCCCGAAAGCCCACAGGTGCTGCATGGCCGCTTCGGCGTCGCCGAGGTTCGCATCAAGGCGATCTCGCTGCTCGCCGACAATCTCGCTTCGGTCCGTTTCCTGAAGGAGAGCCGCAAGGGCGAGGAGATCAAGATCACGCATTGGATCGCGACGCTGACCTTTGCCTATGTCAATGCGCCGGTCTCCTCGAGCGACCGCCTGATCAACCCGCTCGGCTTTCTTGTGTCGGAATACCGCGCCGATCCGGAGGTCGCGCCATGATCCGCCGAGTCATCGCAATTGGATGCGGGCTGCTCTTGGCGCTCGGCCTCGGACTGCCCTCGCTTGCCCTGCAACTCCCGACGGCCGGCGCGCGCGACGAGCGCGTGCGCTTCGTGGCCTACGACCCGGCCAACGTCGTCAAGGTCAATGGCGTCATCCGGGCCTCGACCCAGGTGATCTTCGCTGAAGACGAGGAGATCGCGCATGTCGCGATTGGCGACTCGATCGCCTGGGAGGTCGCGCCGGCCGGCTCGATCCTCTTTCTCAAACCCCGCGAAAAGCATCCGCCGACCAATCTGCAGGTCGTGACGACCAGGCGAGACGGCCGTAAGCGCTCCTATCAATTCGAGCTTTCGATCACCGAAGCTTCGTTGAAGGAGAGCTATTTCGTGGTGAAATTTTCCTACCCGACCGACGAGGCCGATCGTCGTCGCGCCGAGAACGAGGCACGCGGCCAGCAGCGCGAAGGCGCGGTCATCGACCAGACGTTCGATCTCCACCAGCAATATGGCGCGCGCAACTGGCGCTTCTCGGCGCAAGGGTCGGCCGACCTCGAACCGGATGGCGTCTTCGACGACGGTAAGGTCACGAGCTTCCGCTTCGCCGGCAATCGCGAGGTACCGGCGATCTACATGGTCGGTTCGGATGGCGCGGAAAGCCTCGTCCCGAAGGACGTCCGTGGCGAGGTCGTCGTGGTGCATGCCACCGCGCGCGAGTTCCGGCTGCGCCGCGGCAGCGATGTGCTCTGCATCTTCAACGAGGCGTTTGACGCTGTCGGTGTGAACCCCGGCACCGGAACGACAAGCCCCAGCATCGCCCGCACCCAAAAGCAGCCAGCCCCAGTTCGGCGTCGCTGAGGAGCACGACATGACTGATCAGACTACGTCATCCGGCATCGAGGGCGAACGCGGCATCACCCCGGTCTCCGGGCCGGTCGAGGGCTCGGGCCGGGCGCTCGCCAAGCGCGGCATCGGTGCTGCCGCGCTGATCGCTTTCTCGGTTCTCGTGATCTGGAGCACCTGGAAATCCGACAAGCCCGTCGAGCAGGGCGGCTCCAAACCCGTCATTCGCCAGACCACGGCCTTTGAGCCCGCGCGTGAGCCGCCGGCTCCTGCGCCCGTGCAGCAGGCCGCCCTGCCGGTCTTGCCGCCACAACTTGCGCCGGCCGCTGCCCCGGCAGCAACCGACAAGCTGATGGAGAGCGCCCGCCGCGCGCCGGTGCTCGCCTTCAACCGGCCGGGACGCGGACCATCGGGCGACGGGGCAGGGCAGGGGGCTGCCCTGCCCGGATCGCCTCTGCTTGCCGGCACAGCCGAACCGCGCAACGAACTCGCCGACAAGCTGAAAGCCACCACCATCGAGGGCGTGCGCGCTGCGCGCCTGCCGAATCGCAATCTTCTTGTGACGCAGGGCACGGCAATCCCCTGCGTGCTCGAGACGGCGATGTCGTCGGATGTGCCGGGGTTCGTCTCCTGCGTCGTGCTGCGCGATGTGCTGTCGGATTCCGGCCATGTCGTGCTGATGGAGAAGGGCACCCAGATCGTCGGCGAGTATCGCGGCCAGGTCCGCAAAGGCTCCAAGCGCATGTTCGTGCTCTGGACACGGGCCAAGACGCCGACCGGCGTCATTGTCGCGCTCGCTTCGCCCGCGACCGATGCGCTCGGCCGCGCCGGTTTCGACGGCGAGATCGACACGCATTTCTGGGAGAGGTTTGGCGCCGCGCTCCTGCTCTCGATCGTCAGCGATGCCGCCGCTCTCGGCCGCCAGCAATTCGAAGACGCCGACATCGAGATCCGAAACACATCCGGCGCAGCCAACACGGCCGCCAGCATCGCCGTTGAGCGCTCGATCGACATCCCGCCGACCCTGAACAAGAACCAGGGCGAGCGCGTCAACATTTTCGTCGCCCGCGATCTGGATTTCTCCTCGGTCTACGATCTCAAGCGGATCGAGAGCCGTTCGCGTATCCTCGATCGCACCGTGCAGGGCACCGAGATCGGGGTCGCTCCCCCATCCCGGGTCACGAAGCCATGATCGCGCGCGCATTGCCCATCGACGCGGAGCCGATCGTCGGGTTGGCGCAGGGTATTGCGACCCCTCCGAGCGGTGGAGACCGGCGCGCCAGCCGGATCGTGCTCGAGCGCTATCTTGCACCGCTCGCGCCCTTCCTGGCGCAGCCTGATTTGACCGAAATCGTCGTCAATCGGCCAGGTGAAGTGTTCACGGAAGGGCCGGGCGGCTGGCATCACCATGAGCTTCCCGATCTCGGCCATGCCCATCTCATGCATCTGGCCACTGCTGCCGCTGGCTATACCCGACAGGACATCGGCCCCGACCATCCGATCGTGTCGACGACACTGCCGGGTGAAGAGCGCTGCCAGATCGTCGTGCCACCCGCGGTGCCGCCTGGAACCGTCAGCCTGACCATCCGAAAGCCCTCGACCGTTACGATGACGCTGGAGGATTTTGAGAAGCGCGAGCTGTTCTCCGACATCCGCGTCACGAGCAACGACCTTTCACAGGATGAGCAGGAACTGGTGCGCCTGCGCGATGCCGGACAATGGCGCGAGTTCCTGGCGCTCGCCGTTCAAAGCCGCCGCAACATTATCATTTCGGGAGCGACCGGCTCAGGAAAGACCACGCTGTCGAAAGGGCTTATCGCCCAGATCCCGGCGAGCGAGCGCCTCATCACCATCGAGGACACCGCCGAGCTTGTGGTGCCGCAGCCCAACCATGTCCGGCTGCTCTATGCTAAGGATGGTCAGGGACTCGCCAAGATCGGACCGCGCGAGTTGCTGGAATCCTGCCTGCGCATGCGGCCCGACCGCATCCTGCTGCAGGAGCTGCGCGACGGCACGGCCTTCTTCTATCTGCGCAATGTGAATTCAGGCCATCCGGGCTCGATCACCACCGTCCATGCCGATTCCGCGCGTCTCGCCTTCGAGCAGCTGACCCTGCTGGTGAAGGAGAGTGCCGAGGGCAGGGATCTTGCGCGAGACGACATCCGCAACCTCCTGCGCCAGACCGTCGACATCGTCATTCAGATGAAACGCGAGCACGGCCGCTTCCGCATCACGGAGATCGATTATGACCCCATTCGAAAGCGCCTCGCCAGCGCGTAGGGTGGCGCTGCGGCTCGGCCTAACGATCCTTGGCATCGCCGTCTTCCTGTTAGTCGGTTCGAATGTCCTGCTGCTGGGTCTACGCACCCACGATGGCGGCTTCCACTGGAACGAGCTTGCGCTCGCCTGGCCACATTACGGCATGAATGAACGTCTCGACCGCTGGATCACTTTTGGCACGCTGGCCGGCACGATCGCGGCATTCGGGCTGATGGGGGTCGTTCTGCGGACGAAACCACGACCGCTGCATGGCGAGGCGCGCTTCGCTACCGAGCGCGATATCCGCAAGGCGGGTCTACGAGCCACACAAGGGATTTTGCTCGGCCGGAAGGACGGCAAGTTCCTCTGCTTCGGCGGGCCTGAGCACGTCATGGTCTATGCCCCAACGCGATCCGGCAAGGGCGTTGGCTATGTCATCCCGAACCTGCTGAACTGGCCGGACTCCGTCGTCGCGCTCGACGTCAAGAAAGAGAACTTTGACCGCACCGCCGGCTTTCGGGAGGCGAGCGGGCTGGCGGTCTTCCTGTTCGATCCGCTCGACGAACAGGGTCGCACAGCGCGCTACAATCCGCTCGCCTATGTCCGCCGCGATCCGGTCGATCTCTATGATGATCTCCAGCGCATCGCCGTCATGCTGTTCCCGGCCGAGAACCGGGCCGATCCCTTCTGGTTCGAAACGGCGCGCTCGGCTTTTGTCGCGATCGGTGGCTACGTGGCCGAGACACCCGGCCTGCCGCTGACCATCGGCGAAATCCTGCGGCAGCTTTCGGCGTCCAGTGACCTGAAGGCTCATTTCCTGGCCACGATGAAGGAGCGCGCCAGGCGCTGAACGACTTTCTATCGGCTTCCGAGAACACCATGAACTCGGTCAGGAAAACGACGACGGCGCGGCTCGGCCTCTGGCTCAATCCGCGCATTGATGCCGCCACATCGGCTAATGATTTTGACCTGCGCGAGCTGCGCTCCCGACCTATGTCGATCTATCTCGGCGTCACGCCCGACAATCTCGACCGGATGGCGCCGCTGCTCAACCTGTTCTTCCAGCAGGTCATCGACCTGAACAGCCGCGAGCTGCCCGAGCAAAACCCAAAGCTCAATCGCCGTGTCCTGCTGCTACTCGACGAGTTTCCGGCGCTCGGCCATGTCGGCGTGCTCGCCAAATCCGTCGCCTTCGTCGCGGGCTACGGCATTCGCCTTCTAACGATCATCCAGAGTCCGGCGCAACTCCGGGCGATCTACGGCCCCGATCTCGCCAAGACCATCATGACCAACCATGCCATCGAGGTCGTGTTCGCCCCGAAAGAGCAGGACGTCGCCAACGAGCTCTCCGAGCGCATCGGCTACGACACGGTCCAGGCAAAAAGCCGCTCGCGACCGTGGGGCCTATCGTCGGGAAAGCGCAGCGAGTCCGTCTCGGATCAGCGTCGCGCGCTGATGCTGCCACAGGAACTCAAGCTGATCCCGTCATCCAAGGCATTCATCTTGGCGGCCAGCGTGCCGCCGATCATCGGCGACAAGATCATCTACTACGAGGACGCCGCCTTCACCGCGCGACTGAAAGCGCCACCGGTGATCGCGCCCAACCGCGGACCCTCGAACATGCTGCTTGCAAGCGAGATCATCGAGCTGAAATCCGCCGTCGCCGAGTTGCAGGCGACGTTCCGGACCCGGCCGATGACGGATGAAGAAATCGCCGACCCGTCGCTGATCCCTGACGATGCGACGTTCGACTTCGGCAACGTGCCCGTCGATCTCGAAGGGCTTTCGGAGGATGAATTGAAGGACTGGTGCTCGCAGGTGATCGATGCCGCCATCATCCCCGCGAAGGGGGCGGGTCAGCCGGTGAAGGAGATGCGTCGTGGCCGATGACAAGAGCGATCCAGGCGAGTTTTCGATCGGGCGAGGTCGGGACAAAGGTGCAAACGCTGACAGTTTCGAAAAGAATGGAGCATCTCGTCCGCCGCCAGGCCAAGGAGAGACTACTCAAGCCGAGTTTGACCTGGGTGGCACCAACCAGCGCCACTCCGACAGCGGTATGCCGGAACGGCTACGGCGCAAATACTATGTCGCCGAAGCGGGTGCCGGCGACGAGGCGAGGGTCTACGCCGATCCGAGAGGCGAATACCTTGCGTTTAAAGTCTCAGCCGAACGATTGGCGACGCGGCTCGAGGACGCTGGCGTCATCCGCGACATGGTGTCGATCGCACAGCATAGAGGCTGGGCGGAAGTGCAGGTTCGCGGGTCGGTCGAGTTCCGACGGACGGCCTGGCTCGAAGCTTCAGTGCGCGGATTGGCGGTTCGTGGTTATGAGCCCGATCCCATTGACCGGGCCGCGCTGTCGTTCCGGACGAAGTCAGATGTCGATCCAGCGCGGAGCCGATCACAATCCCAACAACGCGGACCTGAAGCGTCCGAAACAGACTTTGTGGCGGGCGTTTCAGCCAAGAGACCCATCGACGTGACGGTTATGCCGCCTGAGCGCGGCGTAGAGCCGACCCATCCGAGGCACGCGGCCGAGGGATACTTCGGGAGCAGCGGAGATCAGCATGCATGGTTGAAGGCCGGACGTAATCGAGCCGACCCTCCAATTGACAGATCCGCAATCACAATCGACGTGCTGCCATTTCGAGCGGCGACATCCGATCGACCCTCGCGCACCGCTGGCGAGCGGCGTGCCGATGTATTCCGGTCGGCCCAAGCTGCGCGATCGCAAATGACGGCGATCGAACAGGCTCTTGCCAAAGCGGTTCTCGATCCGGCTTTACGAGACTCGGTTTTGGCGCATGCAAAGGCTCGGATCGCTGAACAACTTGAGCAGGGCGGGGAGTTCAAGCATGCCGAAGTGAGAACGCGCACGAAACCGGAGAGGCCGTCGAAGGTGTCGAGCGTCAGTTCACCGCGCAAAAATCGGCCGGACACTCCGGAGGCCCATTGGGATCGATGATACCGTCTCGCTGTCGCTTGCAAGTCAGCATGCGCGGTGGTTGCTGTTTATACGGCTGTCGATTATCGGCGCCTTAGAGCTCCTTATTGATGTAGCAGTGCCCGCTGAGTCCCGCGACAACAGCGCACATCGCAACGCGGCACGATTTCTCTATTTTCAGGAATGTCTGAAAACTGAGAAACGCCATGAACTTGCCACCGCTCTGCGAAGCCTTCGTCCTGCATTTCGGCGAGATGGGAAGCCGCTGGGGCGTCAACCGCACCGTCGGGCAGATCTACGCCGTGCTGTTCATCGCAGAGACGGCGCTCTGCGCCGATGATCTGGTCGATCGGCTCGGCATCTCCCGCTCCAACGTCTCGATGGGGCTGAAGGAACTGCAGAGCTGGAACCTGGTGCGGCAGCGGCCCGTGGCCGGCGACCGGCGTGACTTCTTCACGACGCCCGACGACATCTACTCGATCGTCCGGACGCTGGTGAACGAGCGCAAGAAGCGCGAGATCGACCCGACGCTCTCGATGCTGCGCGAACTGCTGATGCAAACGCCCGCCAACGCCCAGGAGCAGCACGCCCAGGCGCGCCTCAAGGACATGCACGAGCTGATCGAGCTTCTGACGGCCTGGTATGCCGACATCGAGAAGCTCGAGACCGACCGGCTGATCCAGCTGCTCAGTCTCGGCTCGAAGGTCGCCAAGATCCTCGAGGTCAAGGACCGGATCTTCGCCCTGCCCGGCGGCAAGGGCCGCCAGCCCCTCTCCAGCACACCCAACCGAGGCTAACTTTGATGGACCCGATCGTCCTGGCCCGCATCCAGTTCGGCGCCAACATCTCCTTCCACATCCTGTTTCCGACCATCACCATCGCGCTCGGCTGGGTGTTGCTGTTCTTCAAGCTCGCCTTCAACCGCAGCGGCGACGAGAAGTGGATGAACGCCTATCGCTTCTTCGTGAAGGTCTTCGCCCTGACCTTCGCGCTCGGCGTCGTCTCGGGCATCACAATGAGCTTCCAGTTCGGCACCAACTGGCCGGGCTTCATGAACACGGTCGGCGCCGTCGCCGGTCCGCTTCTGGCCTACGAGGTGCTGACCGCCTTCTTCCTGGAGGCGACCTTCCTCGGCATCATGCTGTTTGGCTTCCGCAAGGTGCCCAACTGGGTCCACACGCTGGCGACCTTCCTCGTTGCCTTCGGCACGACGATGTCGGCCTTCTGGATCATCGTGCTGAACTCCTGGATGCACACGCCCACCGGGTACGAACTGCGCGACGGCGTCGTCCATGCCACCGACTGGGCGGCGATCATCTTCAATCCGTCCATGCCCTACCGGCTCGGCCACATGCTGCTGGCCTCGGGGCTGACCTGCGCCTTCCTGCTGGCCGGTCTCTCGGCCTGGCGCTGGCTGCGCCAGGACCGCGGGCCCGACGTGATGGCGGCCCTGCGCACCGGCGTGATCCTCGGCGCGCTGCTGATCCCGGCACAGATCCTGGTCGGCGACCTGCACGGCCTCAACACGCTGGAACACCAGCCGGCCAAAGTGGCCGCGATGGAGGGCAACTGGGAAACGCGCGGGCATGTGCCGCTGCTGCTCTTCGCGCTGCCCAATGAGAAGGAGCGCCGCAACGACTTCGAGATCGGCGTCCCCGCCGGCGCCAGCCTGATCCTGAAGCACGAGGCCGCCGGCGTGATCCCTGGCCTGAACCAGTTCGTCGCGCCCGACGGAACGAAGCTGCATCCGCCGGTGGCGCCGGTGTTCTTCGGCTTCCGCGTCATGGTCGGCACCGGCATGCTGATGCTGGCGGTCTCCTGGTACGGCGCATGGCGGCTGTGGCGCCGGCGCGAGCCCGGCACCGTCCTCGCCCGGGTGCTGGTCGGCATGACCTTCTCGGGCTGGATCGCGACTCTGGCCGGCTGGTACGTCACCGAGATCGGCCGCCAGCCCTGGCTCGTGACCGGCGTTCTGACCACGGCACAGGCGGCCTCGCAGGTGCCCGCCGGCATGATCGCCAGCACTCTGGTGGCCTATCTCGCGATCTATGTCGCGCTGATCGCGGCCTATGTCTCGGTGCTGTTCCACCTCGCCGGCAAGGGCCTGAAGGCGGTGGCGTCGCCCAGCGGGGCCGGTGTCAGCAAGGCCGGCGGCGCGCCCCGGGGCGGCGGTTACGCCCAGCCTGCGTGATGAGCTGGCTCGACGGGCACACCCTGCCCCTGATCTTCGCGGCGCTGATGGGGATTTCGATCCTCGCCTATGTCATCCTCGATGGCTATGACCTCGGCGTGGGGATGCTGATGGCGGGGGTCGACCGGCCCGAGCGCGACCGCATGATCGCGACCATCGGCCCGTTCTGGGACGCCAACGAGACCTGGCTCGTGCTCGGCATCGGCCTGCTTCTGGTCGCCTTCCCGGCCGCGCATGGGCTGGTGCTGCAGGCGCTGTACCTGCCGGTGGCTCTGATGCTGCTCGGGCTGACGCTGCGCGGCGTCGCCTTTGAATTCCGCGTCAAGGCGCGCGAGACGCATCAGCGCTGGTGGGACGCAGCCTTCATCTGCGGCTCGCTGCTCACCGCGCTGACACAGGGCTACATGCTGGGCCTCTACATCATGGGCTTCGCGCCAGGCCTTCTGACGCAGCTGTTTGCCGTGGGCGCGGGGCTTGGGCTGGTCGCTGCCTATTGCTTCGTCGGCGCGACCTGGCTGATCGGCAAGACCTCGGGCGAGCTCCAGGCCCGCGCCGTGGTCTGGACCCGGATCACGCTGGTCGCAACCGCGCTGGCCATGGCGGCGGTCTCGATCGCGACGCCGCTGGTCAGCCCGCGCATCTTCGAGCGCTGGTTCTCCTTCCCCAACATCATCGGCCTGGCGCCGATCCCGCTGATGACAAGCGCGCTGTTCCTGGCGCTCTGGGTCTTCCTGAGGCGCATGCCGCGCAGCGACCATTCGCTCGACTTCGTGCCCTTCGCGGGAGCGACCGCCCTGTTCGCACTCGGTTTCCTGGGGCTGGCCTATTCATTCTATCCCTATGTCGTGCCCGAGCGGCTGACGATTTGGGCGGCTGCGAGCGCACCCGAAAGCCTGCTAATCATCCTGATCGGCGCGGCCTGCGTGCTGCCCTTCATCGCCGCCTATACAGCGTTCAGCTACTATGTGTTCCGCGGCAAGGCGACCGAGCTGCGCTATGACTGACGCCGTCATTAGCTCGCGACAGGTCCTTGTCGTGCCTCTTGGGGTTCGATGGGTCCGGCAGCGAGGCCATGGCGGTGCTGACGCTGGTCCTCGCGATGCTCAATGCGGTTGAGATTTAAGGCCTCGCAGTTGCGCCTGTCGAGGCCGGGTTCGGAGCCGAGGCCTGCGGCGGCGCGGGCGGCGGGGCGGTCCCCTCGCGCTGGCGCGGCCGTTCGACCGGCTTGCGCTCGACCACGCGCGGTTTTGGCGGCGGCCTGGCGCGGGGGGCGATGACCTAGAGTTGGACAAGCGCGATTAGCGTGCCGATCGCCGGGTGCCCGCCGCCGATGCCTGCGAGCGCCGGTTCGATATCGCGACCAATGGTCGGAAAGAACCAACAGGCACGGTAAACCGCCTCGGTTCAGATTATTGTCAAAATGAGCCGCGAGGGGTGTCAGTCAAACGGCCGATCAATGCTTGCCATATACGCGGGTCTGACCGTCAGCGCCGATGAGAAGAGTCTCGAATTTCTCTGGCGCGACGCCTGGAACCTCCATTCCCGGCGATCCGACCGGCATGTCGGGGACGGCTAGGCCGAGCGCCACCGGCTTGTCCTTCAACAGCTTGCGAATGTCTGAGGCCGGTACATGACCCTCGACGAAGTAGCCTTCGACAACGGCGGTATGGCAGGACTGGACTTTATCCGGGACACCCGTA
>LNFM01001652.1_pt1 | contig 62318 bp, 53 predicted proteins | sample 596031 | NCBI WGS metagenome assembly LNFM01 (sample SAMN04254537, study PRJNA301005) | activated carbon metagenome | isolation source: dual media filters at the Ann Arbor, Michigan drinking water treatment plant | place: USA: Ann Arbor
CCACCGCGGGGTGGAGCAGCCCGGTAGCTCGTCAGGCTCATAACCTGAAGGTCACAGGTTCAAATCCTGTCCCCGCATCCCAATCCGACGAACGACATCAGCAGATCAAAAGCCGCCTCGGAGCACAACTCCGCAGGCGGCTTTTTCGCGTCCACCTGGTGGCCGCCACTCTTCTGTCCCCCGAGACGCTGATTGCGGGAACGGGACAAGTGGAGCTGGGACGCGTCCCAATCCGCAAAACTCGTTCACAGCGGGCCGCGTCTCGTCGGCTTGCTGACGGCCTGGCTATAGGCGCGACGCTGGTTCGGGGGTGCGGTGGGCTGAGGGAAGCGGCTCACACGGCACTGCATCTGCGGCCCACCCCGCGGCGCACGTGGGCGGCCCTGATAAACAGGATCGAAAGCTAGCGGGATCGCCTCAAGAATCGGCAGCTTGTCGCTCAACGGAGCGTTCTTGTTCGGGGCACCCTCGGTTTGCCTGGATTTTGGGCTGGCACGGGTTTTGCAAACCACCTCCGTACCAAAGCACTGTCGAGGTTTCGAAGGAGCAGCTTGCATGACCTTCCATTCGTCACGACGCCGCTTGTTGCAGGTAGCGGGACTATCCTCCGCCGCGCTCGCGACACCGGGCATTCTGCGCGCCCAGACCAACGAGATTTTCGTCGGCGGCCCGTCATCGCCCGGTCTTCAGGACGTGCTGTTCCCGCTGATCGAGCGCAAACACGGCATGAAGATCCTGTTCGAGGGCAGCAACTCTCTCATCAACCTGGAGAAAATCCGCTCCAACCGCGCGCGGCCGACGATGACGGTCACGCTGATCGACGACCCAGTGATGATCCTCGCCGAGCGCGACCGGCTCATCACCCCGCTGCGCGGCATGAACATCCCGAACATGGCGGATGTGCGGGCGGATTCGAAGCCGCGTGATTCGATGTGGGTGAACTGGTGCCAGCCCATGTCGAGCATCGCCTACAACACGCAGGAAATGCGCACCGCGCCGACATCCTATGCGGAGTGCTGGGACCCTAAATATCGCGATCGGCTCATCCTGATCTCCATGCGCATCACGCAGGCCGTGGTGCCGCTGCTGGCCGCGACGCATCTGGCAACCGGAAAGCCGCTTTCGGAATGCCTGCGCGAGGCGGATGCCGGGTTCGAGAAGCTGCGCGAGCTGAGGCCGAACATCCTGCAGGTGTCGAGCAACACGCCTCAGGCCCAGCAATTGCTGGAGACCGGCGAGATCGACATGTTCCTCAGCCCCGACACGCGGTCTGTCCTGTTCCGCAAACAAAGCGGCGCGCCCGTGGACCAGGCGCAGCCGAGGGAAGGCTGCGTCGCCATGCCAGCCGGTGTCGCCATGGTGACGAATGGGCCGAACCAGGAACTCGGCATGAAGTTCATCAACGAATTGCTGGACCCCGAGACCCAGACCATCATTGCCCAGACCTTCTATTCAAATCCGACCAACACCAAGGCGCGAAAGCCGCCTGGGCTGAACTTCCCCGAGCTGGTCGTGCTGGACTGGGAGTATTTCGCCGACAACCGCAACAAGTGGATCGAGCGCTTCGAGCGCGAGGTCGCCACGCGGTGAGCGCCGCCGCGCAGCTGGAGCCAGACCCTGCGCAGCACGACCGGGAGCACCTCGCGGTACGCCGCGTCTCGAAGCGCTTCGGCAGTGCGACGGTGCTGGAGGGGCTTTCGGTCAGCGTCGCGCGCGGCGAATTCCTGTCGCTGCTCGGCCCCTCCGGCTGCGGCAAGACCACGCTGCTGCGGCTGGTCGCCGGACTGCTGGTGCCGGATGGCGGGCAGATCCTGGTCGGCGGCAAGGACATCACCCGGTTGCCGGCGCATAAGCGCAATGTCGGCGTGGTGTTCCAGAACTATGCGCTGTTCCCGCATCTGACGGTTGCGGAAAACGTCGCCTTCGGGCTGCGTGCGCAGGGCACGCCGAAGGCCGCGACCCAATCGCGGGTGATGGAAGCGTTGGATCTGGTGCGGATGCGCGGCCACGCCGACAAGGCCGTAACCGCACTGTCCGGCGGCCAGCAGCAGCGCATCGCGGTGGCCCGCGCCCTGGTGGTGCGGCCGTCCCTGCTGCTGCTGGATGAGCCTTTCAGCGCGCTCGACCGCAAGCTGCGGGAGGCGATGCAGGTGGAGTTGAAACACCTTCTGCGCGAGGTCGGCATTACCGCGATCTTCGTGACGCATGACCAGGAGGAAGCGCTGGTGGTCAGCGACCGGATCGCGGTCATGGATGCCGGGCGGATCGAGCAGCTGGCCGACCCGGTCACGCTCTACAGCCAGCCCGCCTCGCTCTATGTGCTGGAATTCGTCGGCCGTTCCACCCGCCTCTCCGGCCAGGTCATGTTGTCCGAGGGCGGAGAGGTGGTGGTGCAGACGGCGCTCGGGCCGGTGCGCGGCAGGGGCAGCTTCATGGCGGGGTCGAAGGCGCTGCTGGCTGTACGGCCGGAGGCGATTCGGCTGGGCGCAGAGGCCGCCTCCGGCGTCAATGGGTTCACCGCGCGCATTGCCGATGTCAGCTTCCTGGGCTCCCGCACCCAGATCCACCTGGATGCGGCGGAGGAGGCCGGCGACCGCATCGTGGTGGAGCTGGCGGGCCTGCCAGATGCCGGGCTGGTTCCGGGCGCCATGGCCCAATTCGGCTTCGCGCCCCATGATGCGCTGGTCTTCCCGCAGCCATGAGCGCCAATACCCAGAGCGCCGCGGTGCTGCCGCCGGATCTGTGGGAACGCTGGCGCCGGTTCGACGGTGTGGCGCTGCTGGCGCTGCCGGCGGTGCTGACCATGGTTGCGGTCTTCGCATTCCCCGTTGTGCTGCTGCTGTATTCCTCGGTGCGGACGGAGGCGGGATTCAGCCTGGCCGGCTATGTCCGCCTGCTCGGAGATCCTTACTACATCGGCGTTCTCGGCAATTCGCTGCAGCTGGCCGGCATCACCACCATCGGTTCGCTGCTGGTCGGCTACCCTGCCGCGATCGCGCTGGCGCGGGCGCGCGGCTATGTGCAGGTGTTCCTGTTCTCGCTGATCTTCCTGCCGCTGACCGTCAGCGTCATCGTGAAGTCTTTCGGCTGGGGCGTGGTGCTGCGGCGGGATGGCATCGTCAACTGGCTGCTGGTGAATGGTGGCTTCGTCGAGCGCCCGGTGCGGCTGCTGTTCACCGAGGGCAGCCTGTTCATCGGCATGATCAACGTCTTCCTGCCATTCATGATCCTGCCGATCTACTCGGTGGTCCGGATGATCGATCCGCGGCTGTCGGAGGCGGCGGCGTCGCTCGGCGCCTCGCCCTGGTTCCGCTTCCGCCATGTCATGCTGCCACTGAGCCTGCCGGGCCTCATTGGCGGCATTTCGCTGGTCTTTGCGCTGGCGGTCTCGGCCTATGTCACGCCCTCGGTGCTGATCGGCGACCGCTACATGACGATGTCGATGGTGATGGCGAAGGCCTATCTCAACCTGCGCGACTGGCAGCTCGGCGGCAGTATGGCGGCGGTGATGCTGGCGATCTCCGCCAGTGTGATCATCGGCGCGTCGAGCCTGCAACGCCGACTGAAGCGCTGAGCCGAGGAGACGCGCATGGAACGCCTGGGCATCGGCTTCTGCTGGACCATGCTGGTGCTGGTCATCGCCTTCCTGCTGCTGCCCATCGTCATCATCATCCCGATCTCCTTCACCGAGGCACCCGTCTTCCGCTTCCCGCCGGAGGGCTTTTCCTTCCAGTGGTATGCAAGGGTGCGGAATGTGGATGCGGTGTTGGGGGCGCTGGCGCTGTCGGCGCAGATCGCTGCGATCTCCACAGCCATCTCCCTGATCCTGGGCACGCTGTGCGCCATCGCGCTGACCCGCGGCGTGGTGCCATTCTCCAACAGCATCGTCACCTTCCTGGTCTCGCCGCTGATGATCCCTGGCCTGGTGCTGGGCATCGCCATGCTGCAGGCGGCGCGGGAGATCGGGCTGCGGGATGCCTGGTGGTCGTTGCTGCTGGCGCATGTCGTCATCACCATGCCCTTCGTGATGCGCACGGTGCTGTCCAGCCTCTCGCTGTTCGACTTCACCATGGTGGATGCGGCGCGAACGCTCGGCTGTTCCTACGGCATGGCGCTGTGGCGTGTGCTGGTGCCGAACATCCTGCCGGGCTTCGTCAGCGGCGCGCTGTTCGCCTATATCGCCAGCTTCGACAACTACCCCGTTTCCATGTTCCTGGTGGATGTCCGCACCAAGACGCTGCCGATCCAGCTGCTGAACTACCTGGAGACCTCGCCCGACCCGACGCTCGCGGCGGTTTCCACCCTGCTGATCGGGTTGACGATCCTGGTGATGCTGCTGATGGATCGCCTGGTCGGGCTGCGGCGGATGGCCTCGATCTGAGGCCAGCAGCCGGGTCTCGTGACATGCGCCCGCCACAAGCGGGCGAGGCCGCGACTGCGGCCCGCCGCTGGTGCGGCGAGCCAAGGCACCGGAGGGGCCGCCCGGCGCATGAGGGCATGAGTCCCTGCGCTACAGCAGCACGCGATCCACCGGGTTGAACGGAACCGGAAACACGCCGCGCGGCGCGATCTCGGCATAGGGCTCGCGCAGCAGGTGGCGGCCGCCACCGGCCTCCGCGGTCACGCGGCCCGCCTCGCAACCCATGCGGCCACCCACCATCGTCATCACCGGCCAGCCCACGACCTCCATGCCCTCATAGGGCGTGTAGTCGCTGCCGTGCTGCATCAATTCGTTGGTCAGCGTCACCCGCTTCGTCGGGTCCCAGATGGCGATGTCGGCATCGGCGCCCACTGCGATGGCGCCCTTGCGCGGCGCCAGCCCGAAGATCCGCGCGGGATTGCCGGCCGAAAGTGCGACGAAGGTCTGCAGATCGATCCGCCCCTTGGACACACCTTCCGAGAACAGCAGCGGCAGTCGCGCCGCCAGGCCCGGCACGCCATTCGGCACCTTGGTGAAGGGCGCATCCGTGCCGAAGGCCTGCTTGCCATCAGGCCCGGCGTAACGCGACGGCGAATGGTCCGACGACACGTTGCCGATGACACCGTCGCGGATCGCCTGCCACAACGCGTCCTGATCCGCGGTGCTGCGCGCGGCGGGGCTGAAGATGTACTTGGCCCCCTCGAAGCCCGGTCGGTCCATGTCGTCCGCCGTCAGCACCAGGTACTGCGGGCAGGTCTCCGCCCACACCTTCAACCCGCGCGCCTGGGCGCGCGCGATTTCCTCGGCCGAACCGGCACCGCTGACATGGAAGACCTGGATCGGCACGTCCAGCGCCTCGGCCATCGCACAGATGCGCGCGGTGCATTCGCGCTCCACCACCATCGGCTTCGACCAGGCATGGTACTTCGGTGTGGTCAGGCCGGCGGCGACCAGCGCGTCCTTGTAGAAGGTGATCAGGTCGTGATGTTCCGCATGCACGCAGACCAGCGCGCCGAGCTGGCGGGAGCGGGCCAGCACGCGGATCGCCTCCGCATCGGTGAGGCGGGAGGCGTCATAGGTCAGGAAGATCTTGACCGAGCGGTTGCCGGCGGCGACCAGCGGCGGCAGTTCCTGCTCCAGGATCTCCGGCGTCGGGTCGGTGACGATGAGGTGGAAGCCGTAGTCTATGCGCGAGCGCGCCGCGCGTTCCACGTAGTCTGCATATTCCGTAGCCAGCGAACCGCCCTTGCGCTGCTTCACGAAGCAGATGACGGCGGTGGTGCCGCCGGCGAGGGCGGAGGCCGTGGCGCTTTCGAAGCTGTCCGCATTGGCCAGGGGCGGCACCGTGCCCTGCTCGATATGCGCATGCGTGTCGATGCCGCCGGGCATGACCAGCAGGCCGGTCGCATCGATCTCCCGCGTCGCGCCGGAGATCGCGCCGCCAAGGGCCGTGATCCGGCCTTCCGAGATGCCGATATCGGCCTGGCCGACATGGCCCCCGGTCACGACCGTCCCGTTGCGGATGATGCAGTCGAACTGGCTCATTGGCGGCTCCTCTGGCGCTCACGTCGCTGTCGCGTCTGCACACCGCGTGCCAGGCAAGCGTGGGTTGGCACGGCTGTTGCAGCCGCGGTTTCCACACCCTGCAAAAGGCCCTGCGATGTCGCGGCACACCCTGTTCGTCACCCTGGCCGAGCAACGCTATCGCGTGGAGCGGCCGTGGGGGCAGTTGCCGGTCGGCGCCGGGCGCGTCAGCGACGTCACCGCGGATGGCGAAGGTCGTATCTTCGTGCTGATGCGCTCCGACCCCTATGTCGATGAAGCCAATGCCGCGGTCATCGTGCTGGCGCCGTATGGTCATGCCATCACGTCCTGGGGTGGGGCGGAGGTCGCGGATGGCCACATGCTGACCTGCGCACCGGATGGCCGCGTCTTCGTCGTCGATCGGGACGCGCATCAGATCCTGGTCTTTGATGCGGAAGGCCGGCGGCTTGGTGCCTTGGGAACGCGCGACCAGCCGGGCGCGCCCTTCAATGCTCCCTCCGACATCGCCTTCGCGCCGAATGGCGAGATCTATGTGGCCGATGGCTATGGCGCCAGCCGCGTGCACCGCTTCTCGGCGGAGGGCCGGCTGCTGGGTGGCTGGGGCGCAGCCGGCGCCGGGCCGGGCGCCTTCAGCACGCCGCATGCGCTGTGGGTGCGCCCGGATGGGAACGTCGCCGTGGTGGACCGGGAGAACAACCGCGTGCAGCTGTTCGACCCGGTGGGCGGCTTCCTCGACCAGTGGACCGATTTCCACAAGCCGATGGCGATCTTCGGCAGGGGCGATGGCACCCTGCTCGTGACGGACTCAATCCCGCGCCTGTCGCTGTTGGCGACGGATGGGACGCTGCTGGGGCGGTGTCGGCCGGTGCTGAACGGCGCGCATGGCCTCTGGTGCGATCCGGCCGGGCATATCCTGCTGGCGGAGGGCAATCCGAGCCGCCTGACGCGGCTGGTGCCGATCTAGCAGGCTGCGGCAAGGAAGCGCGAAGCCCTCGCTATTCGGCTGTGTTCAGGCAAGCCCGGCAGCCTCCTCCGCAACGCGAGCGCCATTTCGCCGGATGCCTTGCCCAGAGCGTGGGCGCTCAACCCGTTGTTGCCAGCGCCAACTGCAACGTTCTACGCTTCACGACGGCGGCCGGACGCAACGCGTTCCTTCCATCCGAGACATGGAGCATCGAACAACCATGGCCGTAGCGCGGGATCCGATCACCTTCGAGCTGTTCAAGAACGCCATCTTCTCCATCGCCGATGAGATGGCGCTGACGGTGTTCCGCACGACCTATTCGGGCGTGCTCAAGGACAACATGGACTACTCGACGGCCTTCGCGGATGCGCAGGGGCGACTGGTGGCGCAGGGGCTGACGCTGCCGGGCCATCTCGGCTCCATCCCGACGGCGCTGGAGGCGGTGATGCGCCGCTATGGCGACAACATCCACGAAGGCGACGTGTTCATCATGAACGATCCCTTCGAAGGCGGCATGCACCTGCCGGACATCTTCATCTTCAAGCCGCTGTACCATGCGGGGGAGCGTCTGGCCTTCGCTGCCACCATCTGCCACCACACCGATGTCGGCGGCCGCGTCGCCGGATCCAACGCCTCGGACTCCACCGAGATCTACGCCGAGGGCCTGCGCATTCCGCCGCTGAAGCTGTATGAGGCGGGACAGCGCAACGAGGCCATCATGGCGATCATCGAGCGCAATGTCCGCCTGCCCGTCCGCCTGTTCGGCGACCTGCGCGCCCAGCTCGCCGCCTGCCACATCGCGGAGCGCCAGTTCGCCGAACTCGTCGCCCGCTACGGGGCGGAGACGGTGAAGGACTACATGCAGGACGTGATCGACTACGCCGAACGCCTGACCCGCGCCGCGCTAACGGATCTGCCCGATGGCGAGTGGTCCTTCGAGGACTGGATCGACGATGACGGCGTGGATTGCGGTAAGCCGATCCGCCTTTTCGTCACCATCCGCAAGACCGGCGGGCACATGGTGGTGGACTGGACGGGTACCAACAAGCAGGTGAAGGGCGCCATCAACAACACGCTGTCGTTCACCAAGGCCGCATCCTACACCGGCGTGCGATCGGTGCTGCCGCCGGGCATCCCGAACAACGAGGGCGTGTTCCGCGCCATCGAGGTGGTCTGCCCGCCCGGGACGGTCGGCAACGGCGTGCTGCCCGCCGCCTGCGCCGCGCGCGGTCTCACCGGCTTCCGCATGACGGATTGCATCTTCGGCGCGCTCGCGATGATGCTGCCGGACAAGGTCTTCGCAGCGGGCGATGGCGGCAACACGGGAATCTCGATCGGCGGCTACCACGCGGACCGCGCGCCCTTCATCTATGTCGACTTCACCTGCGGCGCCTGGGGCGCGCGGCCCTGGGCGGATGGCCTGGACGGCAACAGCCACATGATGGCGAACATGGCCTCCCATTCCATCGAGGTCACCGAGGCGGAGCAGCCGATCCAGCTGCTCGCCTATGAATTCGTGGCGGACCGCGCCGGCGCGGGGCTGTTCCGCGGCGGCGTGCCGTTCCGCCGCGACTACCGCTTCACGGAGGAGGAGGGCGTGCTGCAGGTCCGCTCCGACCGGCGCGTGCATCGCCCCTTCGGGCTTTATGGCGGCAGCCCCGGCGCGCCTTCCGAGAATCGCATGGAGCCGGATGGGGAGAACCGCCTCGTGCCCTCCAAGCTCACCACGAACATCGAGCGCGGTTTGGTGTTCCGCCATGTGCTCGCCGGCGGCGGCGGCTGGGGCGATCCGCTGGAGCGTGACCCGGCCAAGGTGCTGAAGGATGTGCGCAACGAATTCCTGTCGCCCGAACGGGCGCGCGCCGATTACGGCGTCATCCTGGACACCGCCGCCTGGACGGTGGATGCGGCGGCGACGGAACATCTGCGTGCGGAGCTGCGCCAGCGCCGCGGCTGGGTTGAGACGCCCAAGGTGCAGCGCACCGATCCCTTGCCCGCCCAGGCCGCGGAGTGAGCGCGATGACCATCACCTGGCGCGTCGGCGTGGATATCGGCGGCACCTTCACGGACATCGTGCTGCTAGGCTCCGATGGTACCATCCACACCAAGAAGATTTCCTCCAGCGTGGATGACTATGCGCGCGCCATCGTCGTCGGCTTGGCCGAGCTGTTCGCGGAGACCGGCGTGACCGGCGACGCGATCGAGGAGATTCGTCACGGCACCACCGTCGCCTCGAATGCGATACTCGAACAGAAGGGCGCGCGCACCGGCCTGATCACCACCAAGGGTTTTCGGGACGTGCTGGAAATCCGCACGCTGCGCATGCCCCGCCTGTATGACATCGCCTGGGAAAAGCCGGCGCCTCTGGTCGAGCGCTACCTGCGCCGCGTGGTGGATGAGCGTGTGGACGCCCAAGGCCGCATCGAGCGGGCACTCGATCACAATGAAGCCGCGCGCGTCGTCCAGGCGCTGCTGGAGGAGGGGGTGGAGGCGATCGCCGTCTGCCTGCTCAACTCCTACGCCAATCCGGCGCATGAACAGGCCATCGCGGCGATCATCCGCGACCTGGCGCCCGACCTGCCGCTCTCGGTTTCCGCGGAGGTCCTGCCGGAGATCAAGGAGTATGAGCGGACCTCGACCACCGTCATCAACGCCTACATCATGCCGATCGTCGCGCGCTACCTGCGCTCGTTGCGGGGCGGGCTGGATCGCGCGGGCGTACCGGCGCGGCTGCTGCTGATGCAGTCCAATGGCGGGCTGATGACCGCCGAGGCCGCCGTCGCAAAGCCGATGCATATCGTTGAATCGGGGCCTGCGGCCGGCGTGGTCGGCGCGCAGGCGCTGGCCCGGGCGAAGGGGCTGCCCGACATCATCACCTTCGACATGGGCGGCACCACGGCCAAGGCCGCGACGGTGGAGCGCGGCGAGGTGACGCGCGCCACCGAATACTCCGTCGGCGGCGGCATCATGATGGGTTCGCGCCTGCTGACCGGCGCGGGCTACCTGCTGAAGGTGCCGGCAATCGACCTGGCCGAGGTCGGCGCCGGCGGCGGCTCCCTGGTGCGGATCGATGCCGGCGGTTCGCTGCAGGTGGGGCCGGAAAGCGCCGGCGCCTCGCCCGGCCCGGTCTGCTACGACATGGGCGGGACGGAGCCGACGGTCACGGATGCCAATGTCATCCTCGGCTACCTGAATCCCGGGCATCTGGTCGGCGGGGCCGTGCGATTGAACGCGGAAAGCGCACGCGCCGCCTTCGAGGCGAAGGTCGCGCGGCCGCTGGGCCTGGAGCTCGCGCGCGCTGCGCATGGCGCGCATCTCATCGCCGTCTCCAACATGATCCGCGCGATCCGCGCCGTCTCCTCCGAGCGCGGGCGAGATCCGCGCGACTTCGCGCTGTTCTCCTTCGGAGGCAACGGGCCGCTCTTTGCCTGCCGCATGGCGGAGGCGCTCGGCATGCGGCGGGTGGTGGTGCCGCCCGCGCCCGGCCTGTTCTCGGCCTTCGGGCTGCTCTATGCGGATGTGGAGCACCATTATTCGCGGAGCCTTCGCCGGCAGACCCGCCGGCTGGATCTGGCCGAGCTCAACGCCGCCCTCGACGCGCTGTCCCGTCAGGCGCTCGACCAGCTAGCGGCGGAGGGTTTTACGGGGGCGGAGGCAAGGCTGCGTCGCGCGGCCGCCCTGCATTATCACGGCCAGAGCTTCGACCTGACCGTGCCGCTGCCCGACGGCCCGATCACGACGGACGCCCTGCGCGCGCTGGAGGAGGCCTTCGGGCAGGAGCACGAGCGAACCTATGGCCACCGTGCTGGCGTGGAGGAACCGGTCGAGCTCGTCGCCATCCAGGTGGTGGGCCAGGGAATCCGCACCGGCGAGGCCCAGCCGCTCGGTGGCGTGCCGAGCCGCGCGGAAAGTGCGGCACCGGCGCCGCGCCGCATCTTCCTGGGGCCGGAGGAGGGGTGGGTGGAGGCGCCGGTGATCCGCCGCGCAGACCTGGCCGTGCCGCAGACCGGGCCGCTGATCGTCGAGGAGTACGACGCCACCTGCCTGGTCCTGCCGGGCTGGCGCGCCAGCCTGGATGACGCGCGCAACATCCTGCTCGACAGGCCGTAGCGGGAAGAACGCTTCTTCAAACTGCGGTGGCGGCGCTGCGCGGCAGCCAGAGTGCCAGGTCCGGCCAGAAGACCAGTACGCCGATCATCAGCAGGAGCGTCACCACGAAGGGCGCGACGCCGATCATGACGTCGTCGATGCGGCCGCGTTCGCGCAGCCCCTGCACGACATACAGGTTGATGCCGACCGGTGGCGTGATCATCGCCGTCTCCATCAGCAGGATGATGAGGATGCCGACCCAGACCGGGTCGAAGCCCGCCGTGATCAGCACGGGCGCGATGATCGGCACCGTCGCCACCATCATGGAAAGCGTCTCCATGAACATGCCGAGGATGATGTAGAACACGATCACCACCAGCAGCAGCTCGTAGGGTGCCAGGCCGAGCGAGGTGATGGCGCGGTTCACCTGGCTGGTCAACCCGATCGAGGTCATCACGAAGTTCAGGAAGTAGGCGGCGATCAGGATGGCCATGATCATCGCCGTCGTCCGCATGGTGCCTTCCAGCGCGGCGCGCAGCACCGGCAGCGTCAGCCGGCGGTGCCAGGCCGCGACCGCCATCGCGGCGATCACGCCAAGCGCGGCCGATTCCGTCGCCGTGGCGAGGCCCGCATAGATCGAGCCGATGACCGCGGCGAAGATGAACAGCGGCGGCAGGAGATCCGGCAGGGAGCGCAGGCGTCCTTCCCAACTGGTCGGCACCCGCGCGCCGTCGAGGTCCGGGCGAAGCAGGCACACCACCATCACCGTCAGGCTGAACAGCACGGTCAGCACGATTCCGGGCAGCAGCCCCGCCAGATAGAGTTGCGGAATGGAGGTTTCCGTCAGCACGCCATAGACGATCATGTTGATCGAGGGCGGGATGAGGATGCCGAGCGTACCCCCCGCCGCGATGGTGCCGAGGAACAGCCGTTCATTGTAGCCGCGCCGTTCGACCTCGCCGAGCGCCACGGTGCCGATCGTCGCCGCGGTGGCGACGGAGGAGCCCGAGGTTGCCGCGAACAACCCGCAGGCGACGATATTCGAATGCATCAGCCCGCCCGGCAGCCAGGGCATCCACTGGACCAGCGCGCCATACATCCGCTCCGCGATGCCGGACCGCAGCAGGATCTCGCCCAGCAGGACGAAGAAGGGGATCGCGACCAGGAGGAAGGAGTTGGAGGTGGACCAGGCCAGCTCCCCCATCGCGAGCGAGAGCGGGAAGCGTCCATAGACCTGCTCCAGCACCAGGCCGAGCACGCCGAGCGACGCGGCGACCGGAACGGCCAGCGCGAGCAGCCCGAGCAGGACGAGGAGGGTCGTGGCGATCATCGGCCTTCCGCCGCCTTGCGTGAAGCGGTCGCGCGCATTTCCTCCTCCACCTCCTCCTGTGCGGAGCGGGTGCCGATGAGGCGCCCGGCGCCGGCCCGGTCGCCGGCGAACAGGCGCCCGATCGCGGCCAGCAACAGCACCACCCCGATCACAACGAAGCTGCCAAGGCCCAACAGCCAGATCGCCTGCGGCAGGATCAGCGGCGTCTCCAGTTCCGATTGGCTGCGCGAGCCGGAGGCCCAGGATTGCTGCAGCACGCCGATGCCATGCCAACCCACCAGCGCGAAGAAGCCGATGAACAGCGCAAGGCCGACGAAGTCGAGCAGGACGCGAAGCCGCGACGGCAGCAGCATGTAGACGCTGTCGATCCGGATATGGGCACGGTCGAGCAGCGCCGCGGCCAGCGCCCAGCTCGTGCCGATGGCAAGCGCATAGCCGGCGATCTCGTCGGCGCCACCGACCGAGACGGCGAACAGCTTGCGTATCGTCACATCCACGCCGATCAGGCAGGCGGAGAGGAGGATGAGCGCCCCGCCGAACCAGAGCCCGGCGCGGGCTACGCCCTGTGCGGCTGCGAGGAGGTGTCGCATGCGCCTTCCGGATGAACGGGTTTGCGGAGGCAGTCGGGTCCAGCCGCCACGCCGGGCTTCAGCGGCCGGGCACCGGGGCGGTCAGGCCGAGCGTCCGGCCGACCGTGTCGTTCCATTCCCGCGTGCACTCGGCGCCGCAACGCCGTGCCCAATTGGCCAGCACCGCGCCCTCCACCAGTTGCCGCCGCCGCGTTTCCTCCTCCGGTCGCACCGGGACGATGGTCATGTTGGCGGGCCGCCCCATCGTGCAGGGCTGCTGGCCGGTGTTGCAGTTGTCGGCCTGCTCGGTGCCCTGCCGCAGCGTGTTCCACATCCCGTTCTCGTAAGTCGCGACCTGTTCCAGGAAGAAGGCCTGCGTGCGCTGGTCGAGGCGGTTCCAGGTGTTGAGGTTCACCGCCAGCACGTTGATGCTCCAGCCGAGCGACATCGGGTAGATGGAGCGCGAAACCTCCGTCCATCCCGCCGTGTTGCCGGACAGGCTACCCGTGACGGCGCAATCCACGACGCCGTTGTTGAGCGCGGGCACCACCTCGGCAAAAGCCATGCTGATGGCGGATGCATTCACGCCCTGGAGGAAATCGCGCATCGTGTTGTTGAACACGCGGATGCGCTTGCCGCGCAGATCCTCAAGACCGCCAAGCACGCTGCGGCACCAGAACACCTGCGGCGGGTTGCCACCGAAGGCGAGCAGCTTGGCGTTCCAGTTCCGCTGCATCTGGCGGTCGATGATCGGCCGCCAGGCGTTGCAGGCTTCACGTGCGCGATCGATGTCGAGGGTCACACCGGCAAGATCGCAGCCTTCGAAGCGTGCGTCGTCGCCAGCCATCTTCGAGATGTCCATGCCGGCGAAGTCCATGACGCCGAGCCGCAGCAGGCGGAGCATGGTCCGATCGTCGACGCCCATCTGGTCGAGCGGCGTGATGTCCACCGTGATGGCGCCATTCGAGGCGCGCGGAATCGTCTCCCGCCAAAAGGGGATTTCGTTCACGGTGGAGGCGACGGTCGGGCTGTTCAGGCCGATCGCCTTGAATTGCAGCCGTGGCAAATCCTGCGCCACGGCACTGCCGATGATCGCCGGAAGGAGCACCGCGAGCGCGGCGCCGAGCAGCTTGCGCATCTTCACCTTGATTCTCCTTCCCGTGATTGAATCGACCTGCCCTGGTGGCGCCACTCCGCACGAAGGCATCGGGGCCGCGAAGGATGTTGGCACTGGCGAAGGGCGCCATGCAAGCAGCGAGAACGTTTCTTGCGTGACGCGCCGCAGATCCGGCAATCTCACGCAGCACCCCTGGTCAAGCGCCGTACATCGCAGCATCATCCTCATCCCGCCATCCCCTGGCCTGGAAGCACGCGTTGAACAGCAACAACGAGCCGCCCCGCCCCGTGCGGGTCGCCGTGGACATCGGCGGCACCTTCACCGATCTGCAGGTGTTCGACGCCCGCACCGGCGCCGTGCACGCATGGAAGACGCCGACCACGCCGGACGATCCCTCACTCGGCCTCACCACGGGTCTGCGCGAGGCGGCGGAGCGCTTCGGCTTTGTCCTCGCCGATATCGGCCTGCTGCTGCACGGCACGACCATCGCGACCAATGCTGTGCTGGAGCGCCGGCTGGCGCGCGGCGTGCTGCTGACCACCGCAGGTTTCGAGGACGTGCTGGAGATCAACCGCCATGTGCGGCGCGACATCTACGGCCTGGCGCCCGATCCCTTCCCCACGCTGATCCCGCGCGACCGGCGCCTCGGCGTGGTGGAACGGATGCGCGCCGACGGCACCGCCGGACAGCCGCTGGATGAAGCCGCGCTGCCCGCGCTGCTGGCGCGTCTCGACGCGCTGGAGGCAGAGTGCGTCGCGGTCGCGCTGCTCAACAGCCACGCCAATCCCGCGCATGAACGGCGCCTTGGCGCGCTGCTGGCGGCAGCGCGGCCGAAGCTGCCGGTTTCACTCTCCTGCGACGTCAGCCCGGAGATTCGCGAGTATGAGCGAACCTCGACCACGGTGCTGAACGCGCTGCTGCTTCCGGTCGTGCAGACCTATCTCGACCGATTGGAGCGGCGGCTTGGTGAAGGCGGGTTCCGCCCGCTCATCTTCCTCGTCCAGTCGAATGGCGGCGTCTGCAGCCTGCGGACCGCGGCGGAACAGCCGGCCCGGCTGCTGCTGTCCGGCCCCTCCGGCGGCGCGCTCGCGGCGGGGCGGCTGGCGCAGATGCTGGCGCGGCCGAACCTGGTCGCGGTGGATATGGGCGGCACCTCCTTCGATGTATCCGTGGTGCAGGAAGGCCGCGTCGCCGTGGTGACGCAGGGTGAGATCGACCGGCTGCCGGTGCGTCTTCCGATGGTGGATATGCGCACCATCGGCGCCGGTGGCGGCTCCATCGCCGCGGTCGATGCCGGCGGGCGCCTCACCGTCGGGCCACGCAGCGCGGGTGCCAAGCCGGGCCCCGTCGCCTATGGCCGCGGCGGGACGGAGCCGACGGTGACAGATGCCAATCTCGCGCTCGGCCGCCTCGATCCCGATTTCTTCCTCGGCGGCATGATGAAGCTGGACATGCCCGCCACGCGCGCCGCGATCGAGGCGAAGGTCGGCGCGCCACTTGGCCTCGTGGTCGAGCGCGCGGCGGAGGGCATGCTGACCGTCACCAATGCCAGCCTCGGCGCGGCCATCCGTCTGTCCCTGTTCGAGAAGGGGCTGGACCCGCGCGACTTCGCGCTGCTTTCCTTCGGCGGCGCGGGCGGGCTTCACGCCACCGACGTGGCGGCCGAGATCGGCATCTCCGACGTCATCTTCCCGCGCGATCCTGGCACGCTGTCCGCCTATGGCATCCTGTTCTCCGACCTGGCGCAGGACCTCGCACGCTCCCGCCTCTGCCGTGCGGAAGCCGCCTCGCTACCCGCGATCGCGGAGTCGGTGGCCGCGCTCAGTGCCGAGGCCGATGCGCGGCTGGCGCGCGACGGCATCCCGCCGGCGGAGCGTCGCGTCGAGCTGGCCGCGGACATGCGCTACCAGGGCCAGGCCTTCGAGCTGCTGGTGCCCTGGGGCGAGATTGCCGCGCCCGATGCAGCGGCGCTGGAACGGCTGGTGGAGGCCTTCCACGCCATGCACCACCAGCGCTTCAGCTACGCCAATCCCGGCGATCCGGTGGAGATCGTGACGCTGCGCGCGCTCGCCACCGGCAACCTGCCCAAGCCGCGCGTGGCGGAGCCACAACCCGCCGCGCGCCCCGCCTGCAAGGGGACACGCCGCATCTTCGAGGGCGGTGCATGGCGCGATCTGCCGGTCTGGGACCGCGACGCGATCGGCCCCGAGGATCGCATCGAGGGGCCCGCCGTGGTGGAGGAGGCCTTCGCAACCCACTGGATCGGCCGCGGTTGGACGGCGACCCTTGGCCCCGGCGGCGCGTTGATCGCTTCGAACAGTGGCGCGACGGCGGAGGGATGAACGGCATGAGCGGGCTCGGACCGGTCGAGATCGAGGTGATCCGCAACGCGCTGACGGCGGCCGCGGCGGAGATGGACGTGACGATCTGGCGCACCAGCCGCAGCACCATCGTGCGCGAGCTGCTGGACTATTCCACCGCCGTCTTCGACGCCGAGGGCAACAACGTCGCGCAATCCGCGCGCATCCCGCAGCACCTGAATTCGATGGGCGCGGCGCTGCGTACGCTGCTTGCCAGTTTCGTGGAGGCGGAAAGCTGGGGGCCGGAGGACATCGTCGCCACCAACGACCCCTATTGCGGCGCGCAGCACCTGAACGACGTGCTGGTCTTCAAGCCGGTGTTCCATGAAGGCCGGCGCATCGCCTATGTCGGCGCGCTCTGCCACCACATCGACATGGGCGGCATGGCGCCGGGCAGCTACGCCGCGACGGCGACTGAGGTGTTCCAGGAAGGGTTGCGGATCCCGCCGATCAAGCTGATCGAGGACGGTAAGCTGAACGAGGCGATCTGGGCGATGATCGGGCAGAATGTGCGCAAGCCCGCGCTGATGCTCGGCGACCTGCAAAGCCAGCTCGCTAGCCTCGAGGTCGGCGCCGCCTCCATCCGACGCCTCGCCCTGCGGCACGGGGCCGATGTGATGCTGGAGGCCTGCGCCCGCATCCTCGACATGAGCGAGGCGGCGATGCGCGCCGCCATCCGCGCCATGCCAGATGGCATCTACGAATTCGAGGATTTCCTCGATGAGGACGGCGTCTCCGGCGAAAAGGTGCGGTTGCATGCGCGGCTGACGATCGCGGATGATGAGATCGAGGTGGATCTCACCGGCTGCGCGGACCAGCAGCGCGGCCCGGTGAACTGCACGCCGGCGATGTCCGACTGTGCCGCCTACTACGCCATCATCGCCGCGACCGACGGCGCCGTGCAGGCCAATGCCGGCTGCTACCGCCCGATCCGCATCATCCACCGCGAGGGCAGCGTGACAAGCTGCCGCCCGCCCGCTTCCGTCGCACATCGCGTCGCGGTGACGCACCGGCTGGCCAATGTGCTGTTCGGCGCGCTGCACCAGCCGCTGCCCGATCGCATCCCCGCCGCCTATTACGGCGGCAGCTACGTCGTCACCTTCCAGACCATCGCCGAGGACGGGCACCGCGAGGTACTGGTGGAGATCGAGATCGGCGGCACCGGCGCGCACCCGGCCAAGGATGGCGTCAACGCCTGGTCCTTCGGCATGCACAACAACGCCAATATCCCAGTCGAAATGATCGAGAGCCAGATGCCGCTTTCCATCACACGCTACGGGCTGCTGCCCGGCTCCGGCGGCGCAGGCGAATACCGCGGCGGCCTCGGCCTCGTGCGCGAATGGCGCGTCGAGAGCCCGGCCTGCGTCTTCACGGCGAATATGGACCGTTTCCGCTTCCCGCCCTATGGCCTGGCCGGCGGCCAGCCCGGCAGCCTCGGCCGCCTGCTGCGCATCCGCGACGGCGAGGCGACGCCCATTCCGCCCAGGAGCGATGGCGTGCAGCTCCGCCGCGGCGATATCGTGCGGCTGGAGACCTCGGGCGGCGGCGGTTTCGGCAGTCCGGCGCGCCGTGACGCCGACGCAAGTGCGCGTGACCGCGCGCTCGGCTACGTCACGGGCTGAGCGAGGCGCGATGCCTTTGGCCGAAGCGCGCCGGGTGCCTGCCGGGAGAATTGCGGCACCGGTCGCGGGCTGACGCTCTGGCGGCAACCCGGCTGCGAGGGCACGCCGGATGGCCCGCTGCACGGTGGATGACCAGCGCGGTAAGCACGGGCTCGATCGGTTCGCGGGTCGCCGTGAGACCTGCGAAGCTCGATGGTGATCATGGCATGGCGCCGCGTGGCAGCGTGGCATGCAGGTGTTCCGCAATATCGCGCCGGCGCGCGACCCAGACATCCGCGCCGCGCGCCTTCAGGGCCCGGAGAATGCCCTCCACGGCGCGGAAGCGGGCGGGGCGGCCGCAGATGCGCAGATGGAGCCCGATGTTCAGCAGCTTCGGCACGCCGCGCGCGCCCTCCTCGATCAACTGGTCCATCGCCGCTTCCGCATAGGCGACGAAGTGGTCCGGCAGCACGAAGCCGTTGGGGTGGAAGAACTTCATGTCGTTGCAGTCCAGCGCGTAGGGCAGCACCAGCATCCCCGCATCCCAGTACGGCAGGTCGTCGTCGAAGGCATTGCTGTCGTAGCGGTAGCCATGTTTCGCCAGCAGACCGCGGGTCCAGGCGGAGGCGCTGCCGCGGCAGAAGAAGCCGACCGGCCGTTCGCCCGTCGCGGCCTCGATCGCTGCACCCGCGCGCAGCAGCGCGGCCTCCTCCTCCGCCTCGCTCGCGTAGTCGGCATGTGGGCGCCAGACCCAGCCATGGTTCGCCGCCTCATGCCCGCGCCGCACCACCTCTGCCGCCAGTGCCGGCGTGCGTTCCACGGCCCGGCCGCACATGAAGAAGCTGGCCTTCACCCCGTGCCGGTCGAAGGCTTCCAGGAAGCGCGGCAGGCCGGCGCGCAGGCCATAGGCGAAAATCCCCTCCTGGCCGAGGTCGCGGCTGCCGGGCGGGACCACGCTGATCACCTCGCCGATCCGCTCATTCTCCGGATCGCCGGCTTCCACCGCCATTTCGGCGCCTTCCTCGTAATTGACCACGAGGGATACGGCGAGTTTCGCGCCGCCCGGCCAGGCGATGCGCGGCGGGTGGAAGCCATAGCCGACCAGGTCGCGGCGCATCCAAAATCATCCTCACTTTTGGCCCGGATGTTGCAAGCCCCATGCCGCATCCGCTGCCAGGAGAGTCTCCATGCGTTGCCTTCCCCGCCGTCTTGCCGCCGGCCTGTTTGCCGCCGGGCTATTTGCCGCTGGGACCGTTTTGGGCCTGGCGAGCCCCGCCCAGGCACAGACCCAGATCCCGCTGCGCGTCGCGGGGAATTTCAGCCAGAACACCAAGCATGTGGACGGCGTGGAGCGGCCCTTCTTCGCCGGTCTCGGCGCTGCGTCCGGCACGCCGCTCGCCGTCAACTACAACCCGCTCGATGTGCTCGGCATCCAGGCGGCGGACAGCCTGCGCCTGCTGCGCTCCGGCGCCTTCGATGTGATGAGCGTGCAGATCGGCATGGTCGCCCGCGACGATCCTTTCTTCGAGGGGCTGGACCTGATCGGCGTCTCCACCACCGTGCCGGAACTGCGTCGCGCCGTGGAAGCGTATCGCGAGGCTTTCGACCAGCGCCTGCAGCAGCGCTTCGGCACGCGGGTGATGACGCTGTGGCCCTTCGGCCCGCAGATCATCTACTGCAATGCCCCGATCAATTCGGTGCGCGACCTGCGCGGGCTGAAGGTGCGGTCCTTCACGCCGACCATGTCCGCCCTGTTGCAGCATCTGGGCGCAACACCAGTGACCCTGCAGTTCAGCGAAGTCTACCCCGCTTTGCAGCGCGGCGTGGCGAGCTGTGCCATCACCTCCGCCACCTCGGGCAACACCGGCAACTGGCCGGAAGTGACCACGCATATCCTGCCGCTGGGGCTTTCGGGCGCGGTGCAGGGCCACTTCATGACCATGGCCGCATGGCGCCGCTTCTCGCCGGAACAGCAGACGGCGCTGACCCGCGAATTCCGCCGGATGGAGGATGCGATGTGGGATATCGCGACCAATTCGAACGGTGACGCGCTGTCCTGCTCCACCGGTGGCGCCTGCACGGAACACAAGCCCTTCCGCAACACGCTGGTGACGGTAAATGAGGCTGATGCGGCGCTGGTGCGGGAAGCGGTGGGCGCGGTGATCCTGCCGACCTGGCGCGACACCTGCAACCGCGTCTGGGCGCAGTGCACGCAGACCTGGAACGGCACCGTCGGCGCCGCGCGCGGCTTCACCATCAATTAGTGCCCTCAGTCGTGCCGGAGGCACGCCAAAGGCCGTGCCGGAGGCACGCCAAGGGTCGTGCCGGAGGCGCGCCAAAGGTCGTGCCGGAGGCGCGCCAAAGGTCGTGCCGGAGGCACGCCAAAGGTCGTGCCGGAGGCACGCCAAAGGCCGTGCCGGAGGCGCGCCAAAGGCGTGACGGGCGCGGCCTACGGCTTCGGTGCGGCGCCACGAGTGGCTTTGTGGCATAGGCCGCGGCAGCCATACGGCCGCTCGGCCGTCGAAGTGTACCGGCCGTCCTTCACGGTGGAGCGCCTACCCAAAACGCTCCACCGCCCCGGCGGCGATTCGGAAGGCGGCCGCGAAATCCTCCATCTCCATCGCCTCCCGCGGATTGTGGCTGCCGCCATCATTACGGATGAACAGCATGGCGGAGGCGACGCCCTGCCCCGCAAAGGTCGCGCAGTCATGCCCGCCGCCGGAGGCCATCTCCATGGTCGCGACCCCGGCCTCCGCCGCCGCCGCGCCCAAGGCCGCACGCAGCCGCGCATCCATCAGCGCGGGGGCGACATGCAGCGCCGGGCCATAGTCCACCGCCACGCCATGCCGTGCCTTGGCCTCCGCCGCCGCACCGACGAGCCAAGTCTTGGCGCGGTGCAGCGCCGCCTCATCTTCGCTGCGGATATCCAGGGTGAAGCGGACCTCGCCGGGCACGCGGGTGGGGGCGTGGCGCGTGGCGTCGGTGAAGAATTCGCCGATGGTGCAGACAAGGTCGGTGCCGGCGACTTCCTCGGCCGTCCAGAGATCATCCAGCCCGGCGACCAGCCGTGCTGTCGCGACCACGGCATCGCGACGGCTGCGCCGTGGCGCGCCTCCCGCATGGGCATCCTGCCCAATCGCGCGGCAGTTGCGATGCCGCAGCGAACCGCGGATGCCGGTGACGATGGCGGCGGGGATGCCGGCCTCCACCAGCTCCGGCCCCTGTTCGATATGCGGCTCCAGGAACCAGGCAATGCGGTTCGCCGTCAGGCTGGCGCGGCCCAGCCGGATGAAGTTCGGGTCGAAACCCTCCTCCGCCATATGATCCGCCAGGGTCCGGCCGCTGTCGCTGCGCCGCAGGGTGTCCGGCGCCTCCGGCGGCAGCAGGCCGAAGGCAGCGCGGCTGCCGAGGTAATTGGCGGGGAACCAGACCATCTCCTCCGCGCGGATCGCCAGTACCGTCAGGTCGCGCGGCAAATGCCGGCCGAGATGCCGCAGCCGCGCCGCCACGGCGAGGCCCAAGGCGACGCCGGCCGCGCCATCGAAATTGCCACCATGCGGCACGCTGTCGGCGTGGCTGCCGATCATCCCCACCGGCAGGCTGCGATCCGCGCCGGGCAGGGTCATGAACAGGGTGCCGATCGGGTCCACCCGCACCTCCAGCCCCAGCCCCTCCGCCGCCTCCCGCGCCAGGCGGTGCGACAGACGCTCGCCGGGGCCGTAGGAGGCGCGGGTGACGCCGGGCGCATCCAGGCTGCCTTCGCGGATCGCATCCAGATAGGTTTCCGCGACATCCAGCGCGCGGGCTTCGGCAGAACGGGTCATGGAGAACTCCGATGAGCAGTGACGGCGGCATCATCCTGACGGCGGAGGCGCTGATCGCCGGTGCCACGGATCCCGCGGCGCGGGAAGGGCAGGGCTTGCTGGTCCCGGCGGATGGCCGCATCGCCGCCATCGGGCCGGAAGCCGCGCTGCGGGCCATGGCGCCGGGCGCGGAGCATCTGCATCTGGAAGGCTGTGTGCTGCTGCCGGGCCTGGTGAACGCGCATCAGCACGGACGCGGCCTGACGCAACTGCAACTCGGCTTCCCCGACATGATCCTGGAGGCCTGGCAGGCCACCAAGCGCCGGCGCGGCTGGCTCGACCCGGCGGCGATGGTGCCGCTGGCGGCGATGCAGATGCTGGCCTCCGGTGTCACTGCCACCATCCATGCGAATACCACCTGGGGCGCGGCGGGGCGGCAGCCGGACGACCTGGCGCGCACCATCGCCGCCTATGATGCCGCCGGCCTGCGCGCGATGGTCGGCATCGGCGCGCAGGACCGCGCCAGCCTGGTTTTTCCGGCGGAGGAGCAGGCGGCTTTTCTCGCCGGCTTGGCGCCGGCGCTGCGCGAACTGGTCGGCAATCCGGATCCGCCGATCTTTGCCGCCACGGCCGGGGAGGCGGCGGCGCTGTTCGACCGCCTCGCCGAAACGCTGCCCGGCCATGGCCGCATCAGCCTCGCCTTCGCGCCCGCCGGTCCGCAATGGGTCAGTGATGCGCTGTTCGCCGGCATCGCACAGGCGGCGCGCGCGCGTGGCGGCGTGCCGATCCACATGCACGCGCTGGAAAGCGTCGCCCAGGCGGCGGCGGCGCGGCACCTCTATCCGGAGGGCACGCTGGCGCGGCTGGAGGCGCTGGGCGTGCTCGGCCCCGCGACGTCCCTGGCCCATGCAGCGCATCTGACGGACGGGGATATCGCGGTGGCGGCAGGCACCGGCACGATGCTGGTGCGAAACCCGGCGAGCAACCTGCGGCTCGGCTGCGGCACGGCGCCGCTGGCGGCCTACCTCGCCGCCGGGGTCGGCGTCGCCATCGGCACGGATTGCCAGACGATGGATGACGACGAGGATCTGTGGAAGGAGCTGCGCCTGGCCGCGCGGCTGGCCACCGTGCCGTCCTGGCAGGCGGCGGGGCCGCCCGATGCGGCGACGCTGTTCGGCATGGCGACCCTGCAGGGCGCGGCGGCGATGGGTCTGGGCGGGCGTATCGGCACCCTGGCGCCGGGCTTCGCGGCCGATGTCATCGCCGTCGATCTGCGGCGCGTGCGCGGTGTCTATGCCGATCCTTCCGTGCCGCTGCTGGACCTGCTGCTGGCACGCGCCGATGCGCGCGATGTGCGGCTGACCATGGTGGCCGGCCGCGTGCTGTACCGCAACGGCCGCTTTCCCCACATGGATACGGCGGCCCTGACGGCCGCCGCGGCGGAGGCCGCCACCCGCGCCCGCGCGCCCTGGAGCGCGGAACGCGAAGCGGCGGTGGCCGCGCTGATGGAGGCGGTTTGCCAGCATTACGCAGCGCGCTAATCGAACATCAGCCCCGGCAGCCACAGCGCGATGGAGGGGAAGGCGATCAGCAGCAGCGTCAGCAGCACCATCACGCCGAGGAAGGGCAGCGTGCCCTGTATGACCTCGCTGACCGAGCCACTGCGCCGCACCCCCTGCACCACATACAGGTTCATGCCGACCGGCGGCGTAATCAGCGCGATCTCGCACATGATGACCAGGAAGATGCCGAACCACACCGGGTCGACGCCCAGCGCCACGACGATGGGAAAGACGATGGGGATGGTGCCCACCATCATCGACAGCGTCTCCAGGAAGCAGCCCAGGATCAGGTAGAAGACGAACAGCACGAACAGGATGCCGATCGGTCCCACGCCGAGCAAGGTGACGAACTCCGACAGCGCCTGCGGCACGCCGAGAATGCCGAGGACGAAGTTCAGGTAGAAGGCCGCCGCCACGATCAGCACGATCATGGAGGTGACGGTGACCGTCGTCTCGAAGCAGGCATGCAGCATCGAGATCTTGAAGCGGCCGTAGAACATCGACAGCACGAAGGCGAAGACCACGCCCACCGCGGCGCTTTCCGTGGGCGTCGCCCAGCCGGCATAGATGCTGCCCATCACCACCACGAACAGCGCGACCGGCGCCGCCAGCCCGCCCAGCGCGCGCAACCTTTCGCCGAGCGGCAGGCGCGGTTCCGGCGCCCCGGCCAGCGCCGGCCGCCACAGGCACAGCACGGCCACCATGGCCATGAACATCGCCGTCAGCAGCAGCCCCGGCACCACGCCCGCCGCATAGAGCTGGCCGACGGAGGTATTGGTCATCGCGCCATAGATGATCATGTTGATCGACGGCGGAATCAGGATGCCCAGCGTCGAACCCGCCGCGATGGTGCCCAGCACCAGCCGGGCATCGTAGCGCCGGTCGGCGAAGGTCGGCAGCGCCACCGTGCCGATGGTCGCCGCGGTGGCGACGGAGGAGCCGGAGACGGCGGCGAACATCGCGCAGGCGCCAATATTGGTGTGCAGCAGCCCACCCGGCAGCGGTCCCAGCCAGACCGACAGCGCCTTGTACATCCGGTCCGTCGCGCCGCCCTTCACCAGCAACTCCCCCAGCAGCACGAAAAGCGGCACGGCGAGCAGGGTGAAGCTGTCCGTCGCACCCCAGAACTGGGTGCCGATGGCGTTGATGACCGGCCCGCCGAGATAGAGATCCGCGCCCAGCAGCGCGATCGCGCCCATCACCACGCCGATATGCAGGCCGGTCATCATCAGCGCCAGCATCAGCACGAAGCCGATGGCGGCCTGGGCAATTCCGAAGCCGCTCATCGCAGGGAATCCTTGCCCGTCTCGGCAGCGATTTCCTCATCCACCGTGGGCGGGCCGTACCAGGCATTCACCTCCCGCACCCGGCCGCGCAGCAGCAGCGTGGTGGCGTGCAGGGCGAGCAGCGTCGCCATCAACCCGAACAAGGCGAGGCCGGCGAACCAGACGCCCTGTGGAATCCACAGCGGCACCTGCAGCGGGCTGGTGGAGACCGACATGAAGTCGATGCTGTCGGCGACCTCGGCCCAGCCACGGGTGGCGACGAAGCCGGCGAAGGCGGCGATGGCGATGGCGGCCAGCACATGCGCGAAGGCCCTGGGCCAGGCCGGCATGCGCGACAGGAACAGGTCGATCCGGGTGTGCCGGCGCACCAGCAGCGTATGGGCGAAGCCGAAGGCGCAGAGCCCCGCCAGCGTATAGCCGCCGATCTCGTCCGTGCCCTGCAGCGACACGCCGAAATAGCGCCGTGCCACCAGGTCGGCACAGACCAGCAGGCTGTAGCCGAGCAGCCACCAACCGCAGAGCAGGGTGAACAAGCGCGTCACCGGAGTCAGTTGGCGCGCGACCGGATTGTCGCCGACGGGCGCGGCGCTGGGGGAGGGGAAGGTCATGAACACCTGCTGCAAGAGTGGTCGGGCTTTGCAACTTCGGTGCCACAAGCGGCTCCCGCCTTGCCCTGGTGCGACCAGTGCCGCGCCCTTCGCGACCGCGCCCCCCCGCAAAGCGGCGGGACCCCGCGACCATGGCGTGCCGCGGCACTCCTGCCGTCGCGTGGGTCCAGATCCCAAGCATCTGTCGCCATGGCATGGCCCGTGGCTTGCTCGTCAGGGTCCACGCGCACCCCTTTGGGCTCGGTCATCTCCTGCCCCGGGCAGGTCCTTCTGGGCGATGGAATTCCACCGGATGACCCGCAGGCAGCATGATCGACTTTTTGTGGCACGAGACTTGCTGACCAGTTTCGGCTGGATAAGTCTGTCGTCCTGATCAACCCTCACCGGGGCTTTGCGCCATGATGCAACGACGCAGCTTGATGGGTGGCCTGGCAGGCCTCGGCGCCGTCGCGCTGATGCCGGGCCGGCTTTCCGCCCAGGGCAGATCCGACATCGTGAAGTTCGGCTTCTTCGGCCCCTTCACCGGCAACTTCGCCGCCAACGGCCAGCGCTTCCGCGAGGCGGGGGAGCTGTTCCTGGAGCAGACCAACGCGGCCGGCGGTATCGCCGGGCGGCGGCTGGAGGTGGAGTTCCTGGATGACCGCGGCGACCCGCTGCAATCCACCAACATCGCGCAGCGCTTCGTCGGCGACGCCGCCATCGTTGCCGCCATCGGCAGCTTCACCACGACCGCCTCGATGGCCGCGGGCCAGGTCTTCGCGCAGGCACGGATGCCGCAGATCAGCCCGACGGCGTCCCACCCTGACTACACCAGGATCAGCCCCTACCAGTTCCGCATGCCCAACACGCAGGACATCGTAGCCGAGCTGAATGCCGAGCTGATGGTCAACCGCCTCGGCACGAAGCGGATCGCGCTGCCGTATTTCCAGGATGACTGGGGCATCTACGTCGCGCAGGCCACCAAGGCCGAGATCGAGAAGCGCGGCGGCGAGGTCATCCTGTCGGAAGCGATGACGCAGCAGGCGCGCGACTTCCGCGCCATGATCACCAAGATCCGCGCGGCACGGGCCGATGGCATCTTCCTCGCCAGCCACTACGCGCCATCGGCCATCTTCATGCAGCAGTTGCGCCAGGCCGGCGTCACCGTGCCGGTCGGCGGTGCGGACCCGCTGTACAACCCCGAATTCCTGCGTCTCGCCGGCCCGGCCGCGGAAGGGGTGATCTGCACCACCTATTTCTTTCCCGCCGATCCCTCCAAGGCCACCTTCACCGAGGGCTACAAGGCGAAGTATGGGCGGGAGCCGGACCAGTGGGCCGCCTTCGCCTATGATGCCATCGCCATCGCGGCGGAGGGCGCCAAGGCGCTGATCCAGGCCGGCCGGCCGGTGACGCGGGAGGCGCTGCGCGATGCCATCGACGACCTGCCGCCGTATGAGGGCGTGACCGGCACGACCGATTTCGTCAATGGCACGCCGCGCAAGCCGATGACGCTGCTGGTGATCCGCAACGGCCGATACGAACTCTACACCTGATTTCACCGGGACTTTTCTGACGTGATCGAGCTGTTTCTCAGCCAGTTGCTGAACGGGCTGGTGATCGGCTCTGTCTATGCGCTGATCGCCCTGGGCTTTTCGCTGGTCTTCGGCGTGGCGAACCTTATCAACTTCGCGCAGGGCGCGCTGCTGATGCTGGGCGCCTTCTTCGCCTTCACGCTGATCCAGTGGGGCGTGCCGATCGTGGCCGCCGGCATCCTCTCCGTCGTCGCGACGGCGGCGGTGGGGATGCTGGTGGAACGGCTGGCGCTGCGGCCCCTGCGCAATGCACCGGCCATCGCGCCGCTGCTCTCCACCCTGGCCATCGCGGTGATTGCCGATGCGGGGGCGGAGTTGATCTGGTCCGCCGAATCGCAGCCCTTCCCGAGCCCGCTGCAGTCCTATGTGGTGTTCGTCGGCGGCGCCTTCCTGACCGGCGTGGACATCGCCACCTTCGTCATCTCGCTGGCGGTGATGGGCGGGCTGATGCTGTTCCTGTCGCGGTCCTGGACCGGCCGCGCGCTGCGCGCCACGGCGCAGGATCCGGAGGCCGCGGCGCAGATGGGCATCGATGTCGCGCTGATGCGGCAGATCGCCTTCGGCATGGCGGGCGCATTGGGCGCCCTGGCCGGCATCCTGGTGGCGATGTACTACCAATCCGTCTTTCCGCAGATGGGCGTACCCTTCGGCATCAAGGGCTTCGCGGCGGCGTTGCTCGGCGGCCTGGCCAGCATTCCCGGCGCGGTGCTCGGCGGCTTCCTGCTCGGCATCTTCGAAAATCTCGCCAGCGGCTATGTCGGCGAAGGCTCCCGCGACCTGATCGCCTATTCGCTGCTGATCCTGGTGCTGATGGTGCGGCCACAGGGGCTGCTCGGCACCGGCAAGCTGGAGGCTCTGGGTGGTGTCGGCGGCGCCTCGGGCGCGATCCCCACGACCTCGATCGTCGCCAGCCTCGGCGGTGCCACGGCCCGCACGCGCGACTGGGTGCTGCGGCCGAAGCTGTGGATGGTGCTGGGCGTGATGGCGCTGGCGGCGCTGCTGCCGCTGTTCGCGACCGCCTACGTCGTGCAGGTGGCGGCCGGCTGCGCGGTGTTCGCGATGCTGGCGCTGAGCCTGACGCTGCTGTCCGGCTCGGCCGGCGTGATCTCCATCGGCCATGCGGCCCTGTTCGGCTTCGGCGCCTATGTCTGCGCCATCCTCGGCCGCAACCACGGCTGGCCGGTGGAGGGTATCCTGCTCGCCGCCGCCTTCGGCACGGCGGCGATGGCGGCGCTCGCCACGCTTCCCGCAATTCGGCTGACCGGGCATGCGGTGGCGCTGGCGACGCTGGCGGTGGGGCAGGTGGGCTACCTGCTGTTCCTGAACTGGATCGAGCTGACCCGCGGGCCGATGGGCATCGCCGGCATCCAGCGCGGCAGCATCGCCGGGCTGTCGATGCAGCCGCTGGAACGGCAATACTGGCTCGCGCTTCTCCTGCTGGCGCTGTGCTACGTCATCGCGCATCGCCTGCTGGAATCGCCCATCGGCCGCATCTGGCGCGCAATCCGGGAGGATCGGCCGGCGGCGCATGCGGCCGGTGTGCCGGTGACGCGCTACCTGGTGATGGTGGCCGCCGTGGCCGGGCTGATGGCTGGCCTGGCCGGCGCGCAATTCGCCTGGCTGCAGGCTTTCGTCAGCCCGGATTCCTTCATCCTGGAAACCTCCATCGTGCTGATCTCGATGGTCGTGCTGGGCGGCATGGGCAATATCGCCGGCGCCGTCATCGCCGGCGTGCTGCTGGCGATCCTGCCGGAGGCGCTGCGCGCCTTCGAGGATTGGCGCATGATCGTCTATGGCCTGATCCTGCTCGGCCTGCTGCGGTTCCGGCCGCAGGGCCTGGGTGGCGTGCGATGAGCGCGGCGCTGACCCAGGCCCTGGCCAGCCATCGCCACCCCGGCGCGCTGGTGCTCGATGGCGTCACGCGCCGCTTCGGTGGGCTGGTGGCGATCGACAAGGTCTCCTTCACCGTGCCGGGTGGCGAGTTGGTGGCCATCGTCGGGCCCAATGGCGCGGGCAAGTCCACGCTGGTGCAACTGATCACCGGCTTCGTGCGGCCGGATGCGGGGCGCATCAGCCTTGGGCCGCATGACCTGACGCGGCTCGCGCCGGAGCGCATCAGCGCGCTTGGCGTGGCGCGCAGCTTCCAGACCAGCCGCGTTTTTCCCGGATTGTCGGTGCTGGAAAGCGTGCTGGTCGGCACGCAGGTGCAGTTGATCGGCGGCGGCCGCCTGCCGCAGGCCTTCGGCGCGGTGCCGGAGATGATCTCGGCACTGTTTGGCCTGCCGGGCTACGCCAGCCGCCGCCGCCTGCTGGAAGAGCGTGCGGAGGCCACGCTGAAACTGTTCGGTGATCGGCTTTGGCCACGCCGCGACGCGCCAGCCTTCAGCCTGTCCTACGCCAACCGCCGGCGGCTGGAGATTGCCCGTGCCCTGGTGGCGGAACCCGACCTGCTGCTGCTCGACGAACCGACCGCGGGCATGAATCCGACCGAGACCGCCGAGCTCGCCGACCTGATTGCCCAGCTCCACGCCGACCGGCCCGCGCTGACCATCGTGATGATCGAGCACAAGTTGCAGGTGGTGCGGCAGCTCGCATCCCGCGTCATCGTCATGAACCACGGCAGCGTGCTGGTGGACGAGACACCGGGCGAGGCGCTGGCCGATCCGCGCGTCATCGCGGCCTATCTCGGACGCGCCGGGACGAGCCACGCCCATGGCTGAGCCCTATCTGTCGATCGATGCGATCGATGTCTTCTACGGCCCGGTGCAGGCGCTGTTCGGCGTCACCGTCACCGTCGCGCGTGGCGAGGTCGTGGCGGTGCTGGGCGGCAACGCCTCGGGCAAGTCCACCACGGTGAAGGCGGCGCTCGGCATCGTGCGGCCACGCAATGGCAGCGTGACGCTGGACGGCACCCGGATCGACGGGCTGTCGCCGCATCAGGTGATTGCGCGCGGTGTCGGCTCGATCCCCGAAGGACGCCGTGTCTTCGCGGAAATGAGCGTCGAGGAGAATCTTCGCCTTGGCGCCTATGTCCGGCGCGGCGAAGGCAGGTCGGTGCTGGACGCGGATATCGACGCCGCCTTCGATCTGTTCCCGCGCCTCGCGGAGCGCCGCCGGCAGGCGGCCGGCACCATGTCGGGGGGCGAGCAGCAGATGCTGGCCATGGCCCGCGCCTGGATGCGCCGCCCGGACCTGCTGTGCATCGACGAGCCCTCCATGGGTCTGTCGCCGCTTTTCGTGGACCATGTGTATGACGTGCTGGCGCGTTGGAAGGCCGCCGGCCTGACCATCCTGATGGTGGAGCAGAACGCCAACATGGCGCTGCAACTGGCCGACCGTGCCTATGTGCTGCGCAACGGTGCTATCGTCGTGCAGGGCCGCGCTGCGGAGCTCGCGCGTGATCCCGCGCTGCGCCAGGCCTATCTCGGCGGCTGAACCTGGTTGGCGCGGCGGCGGCGGCAAGCGCTTCGTTTCGCAGCGGACAGCGTATTTCCATCTGGCGGACATGCGCGAAACCGGGCCAGGCTGTCATTGCCGGGACGCATGGAAAGGCAGCGGCCCGGCTGCAGCGCGGGTCGGATCAGCCAGGGTGACGCGCGGGTTCCCGATCCATCATGAGGAGATCATCATGTCCATCACGACGATCGCGCTGCATGTCGAGCCGGCTGCCCTGAGCGTGGTGGACGCTTGCCTAACCCTGCCATTGCTGATCGCCGAGGCCCATGCGGCGCATCTGACGGCCCTCGTGTTCTCCACGGATGTGGCCCGCGATGCCACCGATGCGGATGTGGCTGGGCTGGCCGATGTTGGGCTGGCCGTTACCGGGCCCATCGCGTGTGAGGATGCGGTGGCGCGGCACGTGCACGGCGTTCTGGAGGCGCGCGGTCTGCGGTTTGAGGTGCGTGCCCGCAGCAGCTTCGCCTATGGCGTTGGTGAGGTCTTCGCCGACCAGATGCGGGTCAGCGACCTTGGGATCATGTCGTTCGGGCCGGGCGCTGACCCGGGCAGGCGCTTCGTCGCATCCGGCGGCATCTTCTCGTCGGGGCGGCCGTTGCTGCTTGCGCCGCCCGGCCATGTGGTTTCCGCGCCTCCGTCGCGCATCGTCCTGGCCTGGGATGCCTCACCCGCGGCGGTTCGCGCGACCCATGGCGCGCTGCCGTTCATCAAGCGAGCAGCAGCCGTGACCATCGTGAGTGTCACGGACGACAAGGAGTTCCGGCCAGGCCAGTCCGGGATCGAGCTGGCGCATCTGCTGGCCCGCCATGGCGCGAAGGCAACCTTCCACCCGGTCCAGCGGGGGCGCGTTCGTGTGGCGCAGGCCATCCGCGACGTGGCCCAGGAGGTCCGGGCCGACCTGATGGTGATGGGTGCCGTCCGCCACGCGCCTCTGCACCATCTTCTGTTCGGCAGCGCCACGATGGACCTGCTCAGCCAGGGAGCGACGCTGCCGACACTGCTGGCCGCATAGGCGCGGCAACACGGGGCTGCGTGCGCAGGCCCGGCTGCCGCTGATCCGTGGCGTGGCTGACGCGGTGACGTTTCGGGTCAGCGCAGCCCCGACCACATATCCGGCTTGATCTGGCCGAGCAGCGTGAAGCCCTGCGGCCCGCCTGGCCGGACAACCCAGACCACGCCCATGGGCTCGGGATAGATGCCGGTCGCCGCCTCGAAGGGGTCGTCATGGCCGACGAGCAGCGTGTTCCGGCCGGTGGGCGGCGCGGCGGAGAGCAGGGGGCGCAGGCGGTCGCGCATCGCGGCCTTCTGTGGGGCGGTATAGTCCTCGGCCGGCTCGAAGTTCAGCGCGGCATTCTTCGTGTAGCGCCCGAAGGCGAGGTCCGCGGTCTGCCAGGCGCGGCAATACTCGCTGCTGATCACCTCCCCCACCGTGATGTTCAGCCGGCGGAACGCCGCGCCGAGCGCGCGGGCCTGCTGCCAGCCCGCCTCGCTCAGCATGCGCTGCGTCGCGCAATCGCCCATCACGGCGCTCACCTGGTCGGCGCCCTCGCGCTGGGTGGCGGCATGGCGGATGTAGATCACATGGCCGCCGCCGCGCAGCGCCTCGACCAGTCGTTCGGCCGGCAGCGGGGTCTGGATGTCGGTCGGCGGATCGGCGGCCAGCGCCAGGCCCGGCAGCAGGGCGAGCGCGGCCAGCAGGGTGCGTCGGTTCATGGGGGACATCCTCGGTTCAGTGCAGCGTGGCGTGGGCGGGAAAGGCGATGATCGGCCCGCGCCGCGGCAGCGCCAGGCCGGCCTCCGCGATGCCGAGGGCGAAACGCCGCGCGGCGTGCAGCGCCGGCCCGACCGCATCCTCCGGCAGCCAGTCGCCCAGCACGGCGAGGGCAACAGGCGCATCGCGGGCCTGCAATGCGCGCACGAGGCGCAGCAGGGCCAACTCATCCTCGCCCACGCCGGGGCAGGCGCAGCAGCGCACATCGATCAACCGCGTCGCATGGCCCCCGATGAGCGACATCAGCATGTCGAAGGCGACCGCCGCCGGCGTGCCGACGCCGGCGAGCCGAACCAGATCCTGCCAGTCGGGATGGCGCTCGCCGGGGCGCATCCGCGGGGCGACCCAGGCGCGCAGGGTCGCGACGACGAACATCTCGCCGGCGTCCAGGTCCATGGCGCCGAGCGATCCGGCCGGCACGACATGCTCGCCGCAGCCGGCCTGCCGGTGCTCCGGCGGATTCGGATCGGCTGCCGGATCGAGAAGGAAGGGGGAGAGCGGCTGCTTCGGCATGGGGTGACCTCCTGCCAGGCATTCTAGTGAGAATAAGAATCGTTCGCAATAAAACATTACCGACCGCAACCGGGAGCTCCCAGGCACGACAGCCTGCCGCCAAGGCGTCCTGGCCGCCGGCGCCTCTCGCCCTCAATCCAGGCGGGAGCGCCGCCGCATCCAGGCCGCGAGCGCCGTCACGGCCCCGGCTGCCGCCAGCAGCGCCGCGCTCGCAGGCTCTGCCACGAACACGCCCCAGTCGTCGCGCGCCAGCACCAGGGCACGCCGCAGCGCCTCCTCGAAGGGGGCGGCGAGGACGAAGCCGATCAGCAGCGGCGTGGGGTCCAGCCCCGCGCGCAGCAGCGCCCAGCCCAGCAGCGAGAAGCCCAGCAACAGCCACAGGTCGAAGATGCTGCCCGAACTTGCCCAGAGCCCGGCGCAGCTCAGCACCATCACCACCGCCGCCAGCAGGCGCATCGGCAGCCGCAGCAGCGCGGCCCACAGCCCCACGAAGGGCAGGTTCAGTGCCACCAGCATGATATTGCCGATCAGCATCGAGACGATGATGGCGCCGATCAATTCCGGCCGGTCCGCCACCACGGCGGGCCCGGGTGCCACGCCCTGCAGGAACATCGCCCCCGCCAGCACGGCCATGACCGCATTCGCCGGCAGGCCGAGTGCCAGCAGCGGCGCGAAGGAGGTCTGCGCCGCCGCGTTGTTGGCCGCTTCCGGCGCCGCCACGCCCGCCATCTCGCCCCGGCCCCAGCGGCCGTGGCGGCGGAACAGGCCGCGCTCGGCGGCCTGCGCCGCGAGCGCCGCGAGCAGCGTGGAAGCGCCGGGCAGCAGCCCGATGGCGCTGCCGATCACGCCACCGCGCAGCGCCGGCCCGGCGGAGGCCGCGAGATCCCGCCGTCCGGGGAAGGGCGAACCCACGGGCAGGCTGCGCCGCGCGGCCTCGCCCTGATCCAGCGCGCGGATCAGCTCCGCCACGCCGAACAGCCCCATCGCCAGCGGGATGAAGCCGATTCCGTCGGCCAGTTCAGGAACGCCGAAGGTGAAGCGCGGCCGCCCGCCCGCGACATCGGTGCCGACCAGGCCGAGCAGCGCGCCGAGCACCGCCAGCGCCCAGGCCGCGAGCAGCGGCGCGGGGGACAGTGCGACGGCGGCGGCAATGCCGAGCAGCATCAGCGCCGCCGTCTCCGCCGGGCCGAAGGCCACCGCGAAGCGCGCCAGCGGCGCCAGCAGCAGCGCCAGGACCATCGCCGCGATCACGCCGCCGGCCAGCGAGGCAAGCGCGGCGATGCCGAGCGCCGGCCCGGCACGGCCCTGGCGCGCCAGCTCATGCCCTTCCTGCGCGGTGACCACGCCCGACGCCTCGCCCGGCACCCGCAGCAGGATCGCGGTGGTGGAGGAGCCGTATTGCGCGCCGTAATAGATGCCGGCCAGCATGATCAGCGCCCCGGCCGGCGGCATCGAGAAGGTGATCGGCAGCAGCAGCGCGATGGTCGCCACCGGCCCGAGCCCCGGCAGCACGCCGACCAGCGTGCCGAGCGCGACGCCCACCAGGCACAGCAGCAGGTTGCCGGGCTCGAGCGCGAGCGACAGCCCCGCGCCCAGCATGGCCCAGGCCTCGGTCATCGCGCACCAAGCAGCGGCGTGGGCAGGCCCAGTGCGCCGAGAAACAGGGCGGCCGCCAGCACCGCCAGCGCGCCGCCGCCGCCGAGCGCCCGCGCCAGCCCGGCGCCGGGTGCGGCGAGCAAGGCGAGGCTGCCCGCCGCCCAGGCCGCCGGCAGGAAGCCCGCCCAGGGCAGCAGGACCGCGAAGGCCGCGACGGCGCCGCAAAGCGCCAGCCCTGCCCTGGCTCCGCCACCCGCCGCCGCTGCAGGAACGGGCGTCCGCGCAAGGCCGTGCAACAGCCCAAGCGTTACCAGGACCGCGGCCAGCAGGGTGGGGATGAAGCCGGGGCCGGGGCGTCCGCCCGGCAGGCGGAAGGGCTGCCCACTGGCGACCAGCAGGGCCGCCACCCCGATGGCGGCGAGCGCGAGCCCCGGGATCGCACCCCGCCAGAAATTGCGAATGAGAATGGATTGCGAAAACTTCATTGTTTGTCCATAACAGCAACGAGCCACGTCCGGGAGTCCCCGCCTTGTTGCATCGTCGCGTCCTGCTCTCCGCAGTCCTCGCCGCGCCCCTGCTCGCTCCGCGCTCCGCGCGCGCGCAGGCCTGGCCGAGCCAGCCCATCCGCCTCGTCGTCGCATCGGCGGCCGGCGGCAATGCCGATGTCGTCGCCCGGCTGGTGGCGAATGAGCTGGAGCCGCGCCTCGGCCAGCGCATCCTGGTCGAGAACCTCGCCGCCGCCTCCGGCATGCGCGCGACGGAGGCGGTGGCCCGCGCCGCGCCCGATGGCCACACCTGGCTGGTCGGCACCTCCTCCCAGCTCGTGCACAACCTGGCGCTGTTCGACCCGCTGCCGGTCGATATCACGCGTGCGCTCAGGGGCGTCGCGATGATCAACGAATCGCCGGGCGTGCTGGTGGTGAAGGCCGACCATCCGGCGCGCGACCTGGTCGACTTCATCGCCCGCGCCAGGGCCGCGCCGGGCGAGTTCGTGATGGGCAGCGGCCCGGCCGGCACCACCACGCACATCATCGGCCTGCATTTCGCCGATCGCACCGGCGCGCGCTTCGAGCACCTGCCCTACCCCGCCGGCAGCCAGGCGATGCGCGATATCCTGGGCGGCCGCGTGACAAGCATGTTCGATATCGCGGTCACCGCCATCCCGCAGATCCGCGGCGGGGCCGTGCGCGGCCTCGGCGTCTCCTCGCCCACGCGGCTTACCGCCGCACCCGATCTGCCGACCCTGATCGAGGGTGGCGTGCCGGATTTCGTCGCCGGCACGTGGAATTCCATCGCCCTGCCCTCGGCCACGCCGGAGCCGATCCTCGCCCGGGTGAACGCGATGGTGAACGAGGTGGTGCAGGCTGCGCCGATGCGCGCGCGCCTCGCCGAACTCGGCAGCTTCGTGCCGGCGGCGATGACGCCGGCGGAGGTCGAGGCCTATTACGCGCGGGAGCGTGCCTTGTGGATCCCGGTGGTTCGCGCAACCGGCGCGCGCCAGGGCTGAAGCCGGTGGCGTCGCGCCTGCGGCAGGAGGCGGTGCTGCGATGCGGAGTCGCGGCCCGGCTGCTGGCGCGGCGCCTCGACCATCTGCAACGCCGCCGCGCGTTTCGGCGTGGCTCTGGCCTCAGCCCACGCCGACCGCCACCTCGAGCCAGCCCCGCGCATCCAGCCAGGCGGTATCGCCCGGCAGCAGCAGCACCGTGGTGGTGTCGCTTTCCACGATCGCCGGGCCGGGCAGCTTCTGGCCGGGCGCCAGCGCGGTGAAGGCGTAGACAGGCAGGTCCTGCATCGCGCCCGCCACGAAGGCGCGGCGCTGCGCCACCGGCGCAGCAATCGGCTGGTCCGGCAGGGGTTGCACCGGCAGGGCCGGCAAGCGGCCGATCGCGGCCACGCGGGCGGTGACCAGCACCACCTCCTCCCCGCGCAGGGCGTAGGTGAACAGCGCCTCATGCCGCGCGTGGAAGCTTTCCGAAATGCGGGCGGGCAGCGCGGCGGCGTCCCAATCCACGGCGTCCAAGGGCACGCCAACCTCGAACACCTGTTCGCCATACCGCATGTCGGCGCTGCGGCGGATGGCGGGCGGGGCGTCCATCCATTCGGCCATGCGGGACCGCGCCGCGGCTTCCAACTCGGCGAACAGGGCGCGGATGGCGGGCTCATCCGGCAGGCCGGTAGCGCCGATCAGGCTGCGGGAAACCTCGTAGCGCAGATCGGTCTGCAACATGCCCCAGGCGGAAAGCCCCGCCGCCAGCAGCGGCACGGCAACCCGCGCCATGCCGAGGTCCCGCGCCACCGCACTCGCATGCAGGCCCGCCGCCCCGCCGAAGGCCAGCAGACAAAAACCGCGCGGATCCACGCCGCGGCGGACGGTGGCGACGCGGATGCCGTCCGCCATCGCGATGTTGGCCAGCGCATGAATGCCCGCCGCGCATTCCATGACGCCAAGGCCGAGCTGCGCCCCCAGCCCTTCCACCGCCCCCTGCGCCGCCGCCAGATCCAGCGACCGCCGGCCACCGAGGAAGCGCGACCCGTCCAGGTAGCCGAGCACAAGGTTCGCATCCGTCACCGCCGGCTCCGTGCCGCCGGCGCCGTAGCAGGCCGGCCCGGGCACCGCGCCGGCGCTGCGCGGCCCGACCCGCATCATGCCGCCGGCGCCCACATGGGCGATGGAGCCGCCGCCGGCGCCGAGCGTCACGATATCCAGGCTTTCGAGCGCGATCCGTTCGCCGCCCACCTGCCGACCGCGGCCCAACGCGGCTTCGCCCGCCTCGATCAGCGCGACATCGGTGGAGGTGCCGCCGACATCGAAGGTCACCAGGTCCTGCCCCAGCCCGGCCCGCGCCAGCGCCAGCCCCGCCGCCACGCCACCCGCGGGGCCGGACAGCGCGGTGCCGGCGGCGATCCGCGCGGCCTCCGCCACCGGCGCGACGCCGCCATGGGAGAGGATGACGAACAGCGATTGCCGGAACCCGGCCTCCGCCAGCCGCGTCTCCAGCCGGCCGAGATAGCGCGCGACGATGGGGCCGACCGCGGCATTCACCACGGTGGTGGAGAAGCGCTCGAATTCCTTGATCTGCGGCAGCACGTCCGAGGACAGGGTCACATACACACCCGGCAGCGCGGCCGCGACGGCGGCGCCGGCCGCCTGTTCATGCGACGGGTCGCGCCAGGAATGGAACAGGCAGATCGCCACCGCCTCCACCTGCTCCACGCGCAGCGTCTCGATGGCGGCGGCCACGGAGGCTTCGTCCAGCGCCTGCGCCACCTGGCCATCGGCGCGGATGCGTTCGCGCAGCGGCAGGCGCAGGCGGCGCGGGACGAGGGGCGCAGGGGGGGACAGGCGGAGGTCGTAGCGCTCGGGCTTCAGCCCCTCCCGCATCTCGATGACGTCCCGGTGGCCCTCGGTGGTCAGCAGGCCGATGCGGGCGGTGCGACGTTCGAGCAGGGCGTTGGTGGCGACGGTGGTGCCATGCACCAGCCGTTCGGTCTGCGCGAGCAGTTCGGGCAAGGGCAGGCCGAGCATGCCGGCCAGCACGCCGAGGCCATCGAGCACGCCGATCGACTGGTCCTGCGGCGTGGTCGCCGCCTTGGCGAGCAGTGTCGCGCCATCGGCGCCGATGCAGACCACATCGGTGAAGGTGCCGCCGACGTCGCAGCCGATCCGGTAGGGGGCGCGCATTACTGGCCGCTCCGATTCAGACCTGCGCGCCCTACGGCGCTTCGGTCATCGGGGCGGAGGATCAACCCCTCGGCCGCATCCGCCGCCCGCGCCGCCGGGTCGCGGCGTGCCGGGTCGCCCCAGCCGCCGCCGCCGCCGGACCGCACATGCAGCACGTCCCCGGGGGCGAGCGGCACGCCGGTTTCCTTGGTCCGCAGGTCGCGCGGCGTGCCCGCCAGGGGGATCAGCCGGTAGTGGTGCGGCGCGCCATCCGCCCCGCCGAGCATGCCTGCCGCGCCATGCCGCGCGCCGTCGCCGGCGGTGTTCGCGCGCGCGGGTCCGGCGGTTTCCACCACCAGCTCCAGCTCCCCGCCCAGCCCGCCGCGATACTGTCCGTCGCCCGCGGAGCCGGCCAGGAATTCATGGCGCCGGAAGAACAGCGGAAAGCGCGCCTCCGCCATCTCGACGCTGCCGAATTTCAGCCCGCCGGCCGAATGCCATTCCCCGGCGCCGGACCAGCCATCGCCGGTCGCATGTCCGCCGCCGCCGGGCCGCGCATGAAACAGGTGCCAGACGAATTTCTTGCCGGCGCGCCGCGGGTCGGTGCCCTGGATGGCGATGCGGAAGCGCCGGCCCCAGCCGCCCATGGCGCGGGTCGGGCAGGCGTGGGACAGCGCCTTGACCACCGCCTCCACGATCTCGTTGGAGCAATGGCTGGTGCAGAGCGTCACCGCCGCGCCCTCCGCCGCGCGCACCACCGTGCCCTCCGTCGCCAGCACCGTCAGCGGGCGGAAGGCGCCGTCATTCTTCGCGACTTCCGGGTCCAGCAGATAGGCGAGCGCCATCCGCACGGCGGAGACGGTGTTGGGCCAGGAGGAATTGACGAAGCCCAGCGTCTGCGGGTCGCTCGCTGTAAGGTCCACAGTCAGCGCGCCGCCCTGCTTGGTGACGGTGGCGCGGATGGTGATGTCCTGCGCGCCGTGCCCGTCATCATCCAGCACCGCCTCGCCCTGCCAGGTGCCGTCCGCCCAGGTGCCGATGATGCGCCGCGCATGGGCCTCGGCCAGGTTCAGGATGGCATCGGTCGCCGCGTTCAGCTTGGCCGCGCCGTGGCTGGTCAACAGCGCCTCCAGCCGTTTCGCGCCGAGCCGGGCGGAGCCCCACATCGCCATCAGGTCGCCCCGGAAATCGCGCGCGATGCGGGTGTTCAGCGCCAGCATGTGGACCAGGTCCTCGCGCAGCGTGTCGTCCTCGCCGAGGCGGATCGGCGGGATGCGGATGCCTTCCTGCCAGATCTCGGTGGCCGACGGGTTGTAGCCGCCATGCGTGGCGCCGCCGATGTCGGATTGGTGGGCACGGACGACGCAGAGGAAGACCAGCGCATCCCCGTCGAAGACGGGCAGCACGATCGTCAGGTCGGGCAGGTGGCTGCCGCCATGCCAGGGGTCGTTCAGCAGAAAACAGTCGCCCGGCCGCATCTGGCCGGGAAACGCCTCCAGCACCGCCTCCGCCGCGAAGGGCATGGCGCCGACATGCACCGGAATGTGGTCCGCCTGCGCCACCAGCCGCCCGCGCGCATCGCAGAGCGCGATGGAGAAGTCGCGGGATGAATTCAGGATCTGGGAGGTCGCGGTCCGCAGCAGCGCCTCCCCCATCTCCTCCACCACCGCACGGAAGCGGTTTTCGAGGACGGCGAGGGTCACGGGATCAGGTGTCGGCATCGGATCACGGTCCTGCTATGCGCCTGGCGCGTCAAGCCGGGGCGGGGGGTGGTCTGGCGGCGGCGGCGAAGCGGTCGCATCATGCGGGACAATGAAACGCCCCGGCACCCTCTCCGACCTCCTGGCGCATACCGCCCGCACGCATCCCGATGCCCCGGCCTTCCCGGGCCTCACCTGGGCGCAGGCCGAGGCGCAGGTTCGGCGCATGGCGGGCGGGCTGTCGGCGGCCGGAATCGGGCCGGGCGACCGGGTGGCGATCTTTCTGCCGAACCGCCCGGACTTTCTGATGCTGCTCTTCGCGCTCGCCCGGCGTGGCGCCTGCGCGGTGCTGCTGAACACGCGCTTCCGGGCGCTGGAGGTCGGCAACCTGCTGGCCCGCGCCCAGCCCAGGGCGATTGCCGTGGCCCGCGATTTTGCCGCCGTGGACGCCGCCGCCGTGCTGCCCGACCCGCCCGGCTCGCTGCGGCTGGTGCTCGGCATGGATGGGCTCGGGGAGGGCAGATTTGCCGGCCTGCCGGTTCTGCCGCGCGACGCCCTGCTGGCTGGCGAGGAGGCGCCCGACCTCGCGACACCGCAGGCCGAGTGCCTGACCTTCACCACCAGCGGCACCACCGCCGGCCCAAAACTGGTGCTGCACCGCCAGGCCTCCATCGCCGGCCATGCGGCGGATGTGGCGGCCGCCATCGGCACGGATGCGCCTGGTGCCGCGATGCTGGCGGCCGTGCCGCTCTGCGGCACCTTCGGGCTGAGCGCGGCGCTGGCCGCGGTGGCCGGCGGCGCGCGCATCGCCTGCATGGAAAAGCTGGACGCGCCGGCCGCCGATGCGCTGATCCGCGCCGAGCGCATCACCCACATGGTCGGCGGCGATGAATGGCTGCTGCTGCTGGCGGATGCCGCCGCCGGCCGCCCCTACGGAGGCTTCCGCTTCACCGGCTATGCCAGCTTCCACGGCCAGGCAGAGCGCGTGATGGCGGCCTCCGACGCGCTCGGCCTCGCGGTCCGCGGCGTCTATGGCAGTTCCGAGGCCCAGGCCCTGTTCGCCGGCCAGGATTTTCGCGGGCCACACCGCGCCGTGGGCGGCGGCCAGCCTGTCAGCCCCGAAGCCGGCTGGAAGATCGCCGAGGATGGCGAATTGCTGCTGCGCGGACCGTCCCTGTTCGACAGCTACCTCGGCAATCCGGAGGCGACGGCCGCCGCCCGCACGGCGGATGGCTGGTTTCGCAGCGGTGACCTGGCGGCGGCGCAGCCCGATGGCGGCTTCGGCTTCCAGACGCGCCGCGGCGATGCACTGCGGATCGGCGGTTTTCTCGTCTCGCCCGAGGAAATCGAAGGCTTCCTCCAATCCCAGCCCGGCGTCGCCGCGGCGCAGGTGGTGGAGGCTGGCGGCAAGCCCATCGCCTTCATCATCCCCGGCCCCGGCTATGACGAGGCCGCGCTGATGGCCGAGTCGCGCAAGAAGCTGGCGCGCTTCAAGGTTCCGGCGCGGATCGTGGCGCTCGAAACCTTCCCGGTGGTGGATGGCCCGAACGGCCCGAAGATCCAGCGTACGAAACTGCGGGAGATGGCGTCCGCGTGAGCGGCACGGTCCCCGCGCCCCGCGACCCGAGAATCGTCGCGGCGATCGTCGCCAGCGCCCTGTTCATGCAGAACCTGGACAGCAGCGTGGTCGCCACCGCGCTGCCGGCGATGGCGCGCGACCTGGACCGGGACCCGGTGCATCTGTCCGTCGCCATCACGTCCTACCTGGTGGCGCTGTGCGTCTTCATCCCGGTTTCCGGCTGGGTGGCCGACAAGTTCGGCCCGCGGCGCGTCTTCATGTGGGCGATCCTGGTCTTCACCGGCGCCTCCGCCTTGGTGGGCCTGTCGCAGGGGCTCGGCACGCTGGTGGCGGCGCGGGTGCTGCAAGGGCTGGGCGGCGCGATGATGGTGCCGGTCGGCCGCCTGCTGCTGCTGCGCCGCGTCAGCAAGGAGGAATTGCTGACGGCGATGACCTGGCTGACCATGCCCGCCCTGCTCGGCCCGGTCTTCGGCCCGCCGATCGGCGGGTTGCTGACCGATGCGGTGTCCTGGCGCGCGGTGTTCTGGATCAACATCCCGGTCGGCGCGCTGGGCCTGGTGCTGGTCTGGCGCTTCATCCCGGATATGGAACCGCAGGACCCAGGGCCGCTCGACAAGCGCGGGTTGACCCTGTGGGGCCTGGCGCTGGCGCTGCTGGTCTCGGGGTTGGAGACGATCGGGCGGGACCTGCTGCCGGCCTGGGTCACGCTGGTGACGCTCGGCCTGGGCGTGGCGGCTACGGTGGCGGCGGTGCTGCATTCGAAGCAGGCTGTGCGGCCGGCGGTGGACCTCGCGCTGCTGTCGATCCCGACCTTCGGCATGCCGATGCTGAGCGGCACGCTGTTCCGCATCGGCGCCGGGGCGCTGCCCTTCCTGCTGCCGCTGACGCTGCAACTGGTGTTCGGGCTGTCCGCCTCGGGCAGCGGGTTGCTGACCTTCGCGACCGCGCTCGGCGCGCTGGTGATGAAGCCGCTGATCCGCCCGGTGCTGCGCCGCTTCGGCTTCCGCACCGTGCTGGTGGTGAATTCCGTGCTGGCGGCGGCAGGGGTGGCGGTATGCGCGCTGTTCGACCCGTCCTGGCCACCGGTCGCGATCTTCCTGGTGCTGGCGGCGGGCGGGCTTTCGCGGTCGCTGCAATTCACTTCCATGGCGACCATGGCCTTCGCGGATGTGCCGCAGAACAAGCTGGCGGCGGCCACCGCGATGACCGGCACGATCCAGCAGTTTTCGGTGGCGCTCGGCGTGGTGCTGGGGTCGCTGACGCTGTCGGCGGGCATGGCCTGGCAGGGCACCACCGTGCCGGGGCTTTTCGAGTTTCAGACGGGATTCGTCGTGGCGGGGCTGGTGATGCTGGCCATGCTGCCGGGTGCGCTGCGGCTGAAGCGGGATGCGGCGGCGCGGGTTTCCGGGCACAAGCCAAAGCCTGTATAATCTGATTCAGACGCCCCTAAAGCCATTTTGTGAAGCCCACTTGGCGGCGCTGTCGAAGGTCCCGTCTAAGTTAGATGGATAGTTGTGCTGGCCCGGTGGCGTCTCGACTCCGTTGTCTCGCGCGGACTTTTCCAAGGCTCTACGAGCGGCGTCATCCTCTCGCCGGGCCTTGACGATCTTTACATGCTTGGCGAACGCGACCTCATGCTCGGTTTGCGGCGCAAGATGACCCTTGCAGACTTCAATGAACTGCTTTTGGAGCACAGAGGTGGGCGCGCGTCGGCCACCACTGAGCGCGAGGTAGAACTGCAGATAGCGGTCGATAAGCGCCTGCTCCAATTCGGAAAGGGCCACGATCATCAGATCTGCCTCCGCCAGATCGGGGACGGTTATCAGATTCCATTTCGAAATAGCAGCTAAAACGGCATCGCCGCCCGGTTCGGGTCCAGCCGCGCGAAGGTCAGCTCGTGCTTGTTGTGGGCGCCGTGAAACACCACCGCGCCGGGGATGGCGGCGAAGGCTTCCGCCGTCGCGTGGTCCGTCTCGCCCTGGAATTTCAGCGTGCAGACGAAGTTGCGCGCCGCATCGGCGGCGATCCAGCGCTGCACCAGGCCGAGCAGGCGGGACGGGTAGCAGATGACGTCGCTGAACAGCCAATCCACCTTCGGCTCCGTCCGCGGCTCCAGCCCGAAGGCGCTTTCGGCCCGCATCGTCACGCCCGGCATGGCGGCCACGGCGGCATCCAGCGGCGCCTTGTCCACCGCCACCACCTGCGCGCCCAGTTTTGCCAATACCCAGGTCCAGCCGCCCGGCGCGGCGCCGAGGTCGAGGCAGGTCTCGCCCGGGCCGGGATACCGCCCGAGCCGCGTCAGCGCCTCCCACAGCTTGAGATAGGCGCGGGAGGGGGGGCCTTCGCGGTCCTCGATGAAGGCGACCTCCCCATTCACGAAGGGGCTGGTCTTGGCCGGGCTGGCGAGCAGAAGGTCCGGCGCCAGCAGGGTCCAGCCGCCGAGATGGCCGGTCGGCGCCGGTTCCGGGAAGGCCAGCGCCCGCGCCTTCACCGGCGGCAGTTTTTCCGAGATCAGCGCGCTGCGGCGGTGATGCGCGGCGGCGTAACCGGCCCAGTTGCGTTGGATGGCGCGCAGCGCATCGGCGGCCTGCTTCACGGAGGCGACGGGGATCTCCTGCGGCGCGGTCCACACCTCCAGCGCCCAGGCCGCCGGGCCGGGCGGGTCGGGCGACAGCGCCAGCTGCCCATGCCAGGCGGAAACCCGGCGCCTGGCGCGCAGCAGTTCCTCGGCCAGGTCGCGTTCGAACCCCTCCGCGGCGAGATAGGCGCTGGCGATCATTTCTCGGGCGCGAGCGCCGCGGCGGCGGCCAGGATGCCCCAGCCCACCAGCAGCACCATGCCGCCCAGCGGCGTGACCGGCCCGAGCGAGGTTTCGGTCAGCACCCGCACATAGACGCCGCCGGCAAAGCCCAGCGTGCCGAGCACGAAGCAGCCCGCCGCCAGATGCACCAGCGGCCCGCGCCGGCGTTCGGCCAGCATGCCGCAGCCGAGCAGCGCCAGCGCGTGCCAGACCTGGAGCGAGGCGCCGGTATTCGCCAGGCTGGCGATCTCCGGCGGCAGCCCGTGGCTCGCATAGGCGGCCATGCCGACCGCGACCAGCCCCGACAGGGCGCCCAGGACCATCCACAAACGTGCCATGGCCCGCATCTACGCCCTGCGCCCCCGGACCGCCACCCTCAACGCGCCCCACCAAGATGGTCGAAGGTCACGGCCTTCAGCAGCGCCCAGACGCGCAGGCCCGGCCGCAAGCCGAGCCGCGCCACACTGTCCTGCGTCACCCGCGCCAGCAGCGTGCTGGGGCCGATGGCGAGATTCAAGAAGACCTCCTGCGGCCCGCTGCCCGGGCTGATCGCGGCGATCTCCGCGGCCAGGATGTTGCGGGTGGACAGGCCGCGCGGTTCCTCGATGGCCACCGCCACGTCGCGGGCGCGGATGCGTAACCGCAGGTGCGTGCCGACAGGCTCCGCCCTCATCACCGCCAGCAGCGTGCCGCCAGGAAAATCCAGCCGGGTCAGCCCGTCCTCCGCTCCCGCCACGGTGCAGGCCAGCACGGCGCCCGCATCGCGGCGCGCCGCGAGCGGCAGGTCGGTGCGGGTGGCGAGGTCCTCCACCGTCCCCTCCGCCAGCACGCGGCCCGATTCCAGCAGCACCAGCCGGTCCGCCAGCGCGTCCACCTCCTCCAGCGCATGGGTCACGTACAGGATGGGCAGGCGGGCGGCATCGCGCAGCCGGGCGAGGAAGGGCAGCACCTCCGCCCGCCGCGCTGCATCCAGCGCCGCCAGCGGTTCATCCATCAGCAGCAGGCGGGGGCGGGCCAGCAAGGCGCGGCCGAGCGCCACGCGCTGGCGCTCGCCACCCGAAAGCGCCGCGGGGCGACGCGGCAGCAGGGGTACGATGCCGAGCAGCTCCACCACCTCCTCGAACCCCGGCCCCTCGGCGCCGGGCGGCGCGCGCTTCAGGCCGTAGCGCAGGTTGGCGGACACGCTGAGATGCGGGAACAGCCGCGCCTCCTGGAACACCACGCCGCAGCGGCGCGTCTCCGGTGGCAGGACGAGGCCGCGCGCCGTGTCCAGCAGCACGGTCCCATCCAGCACGACACGGCCGAAATCCGGCCGCAGCAGCCCCGCGACAACCGACAGAATGGTGGATTTGCCGCAGCCGGAGGGGCCGAACAGCGCCGTCACCCCGGCCTCGGGCAGGGTGAAGCCGGCCTCGATGCCGAAACCGTCGCGCCCGTAGCGATGGCGCAGCGCGACCTCCAGCATCAGCCGAACAGCGCCCGCACGTCGTGCAGGTTGGTGGCGACCAGGTGGCACAGGGCGCGCAATTCATCCGTTGGCGGCAGCAGGTCCGGCACCATCACCGTCCGCATCCCCGCCGCGGCGGCGGCACGCACGCCATTGTGGGAATCCTCCAGCGCCAGGCAGTTTTGGGGCGCCACGCCCAGCAGTTCGGCGGCGCGGAGGAAGGGGTCCGGCGCCGGCTTGCCGTTTGCATAGTCGCCGGCCGCCACCACCGCATCGAAGCGCCCCGCCAGCCCATGCAGCGCCAGGTTCTCCGCGACATCCGCATGGGCGGAGGAGGTGCAGATGGCGCGCTTCAGGCCCAGCGCGTCCAGCCGGTCCAGCAGCGCCGTAACGCCGGGCTTCAGCGCCATGGTCGGCCGCAGCCCCACATAAAGGCGCAGCCAGGCAAGCCGGAACGGCTCCACCCCATCCGGCCCGAGATGCCGCTGCAGGGTTAGGCGGTTCAGCGCCCAGGGCCGGCCGACCAGCTCCAGGAAATCCGCGGCCGCAAGCGCGTGCCCCAGCTCCCGCGCCGTGGTGAGGAAGGAATCGCGGGCCAGCACTTCGCTGTCGAAGATCAGCCCGTCCATGTCGAAGATGACGGCGTCGCAGAGGCGGGCAGGTGCGGGCATGCAGCCGGTTCTACACCCGGCCGAGCAGCACATGCATGCGCCGCGCAATCAGCTCCGCCAGCAGCAGGCCCGCCACAGCCAGGGTCAGCGAGATGGCCGCCAGCCGCGCCGCCACCGCCTCCCCGCCCGGGGATTGCGTCGCGCTGTAGATCGCCAGCGGCAGGGTCTGCGTCTCGCCGGGGATGTTGGAGGCGAAGGTGATCACCGCGCCGAACTCGCCAAGTCCCGCGGCGAAGGCGGTGACGGCGCCGGCCAGGATGCCGGGCGCCATCAGCGGCAGGGTGATGGTCAGGAAACGATCCCACCACCCGGCGCCCAGCGTCCGCGCCGCCGCCTCCAGCCCGGGGTCCACATGCTCCAGCCCCAGCCGCACGGCGCGGACGATCAGCGGGAAGGACATGACGGCGGTGGCCAGCGCCGCGCCTTCGGTGGTGAAGACCAGGCGGATGCCGAACCATTCGTGCAGCGGGCCGCCGATCGGGCCGCGCAGGCCGAGCAGCATCAGCAGCGCCCAGCCCACCACGACAGGCGGCACCACCAGCGGCAGATGCACCAGCGCATCCAGCAGGAAGCGCCCCGGGAAGCGCCCGCGCACCAGCAGCACGGCAACCGCCACCGCCGGCACCAGGCCGAGGGCGACCGAGCGCAGCGCGACCTCCAGGCTGAGGCGCACCGCCTGCCATTCCTCCGCCGTCAGTTCCATCAGCGGGCGAGGCGGAAGCCGAAGCGTTCCCAGCTTGGCGCGGCCTCCGGCCCGGCCAGGAAGGCGAGCAGCGCGGCGGCCCGCGTATTGCTGGCGGCGCGGCGGGTCAGGGCGAAGGGGTAGGTGATCGCCGGGTGGCTTTCGGCCGGGAAGGTCCCCAGCACCGCGACGCCGGGGCTGATGGCGGCATCCGTCGCATAGACGATGCCCAGCGGCGCCTCCCCCCGCGCCACCAGCAAAAGGGCGGAGCGGACATTGTCGGCCCGCGCCAGGCGCGGCGCTACCGCCGCCCACTGCCCCATCCATTCCAGCGCGGCCTGCGCATAGCGCCCGGCCGGCACATGGGCGGGGTCGCCGGTCGCGATGCGGCCGCCCTGGGCGAGTGCCAGCAGATCCGTGCGGCGCCCCAGCGCGACCGGCGCGCGGGCCGGCGTGGCGGGCGCCACCAGCACCAGCGCATTGCCGATCGGGCTGATCCGCGAGGCCTCCAGGATCATCCCGCGCGACTGAAGAAAGTCCATCCACGGCTCATCGGCCGAGAGGAACAGGTCGGCGCCCGCCCCCTGCTCGATCTGGCGGGCGAGGGCGGAGGAGGCGGCGAAGGACAGGCGCGGCGCCGGGTTGCCGCGCGCCGCCCAGTCCTGCCCCAGGGCGCGCAGCGCATCGGTCAGGCTGGCGGCGGCGAACACCGTCACGGGCGCGGGCTGCGCGAAAACGGGCGTGGCCAGCAGCAGGGCCAGGGCGGCCAGGATCAGGCGGCGCATCGGCAGGCTCCTTCCCCACCAACGATATCCACGAGGGAAGATAACGCAAGTCCCGTTTCCGTCCCGCCCGGTCCATGGTTCCCTGGCCGCCATGCCTGACACGCCCCTCCGAATCCGCGTCCTGCTGGCCAAGGACATGCCCTTCGGTCCCGGCAAGGCCGATCTGCTGGAGGCGATCCGCGAAACCGGCTCGATCGCCGCGGCCGGGCGGCGCCTCGGCATGTCCTACCAGCGGGCCTGGGACCTGGCCTCCGCCATGAACAGCCACTTCCGGGAGCCGGTGCTGGCCCCGGCCAAGGGCGGCGCGCGCGGCGGCGGCAGCGCGCTGACGCCCTTCGGGGAGGAGGTGCTGGCCGCCTACCGGGAGATCGAGGCGCTGGCGGCGGCCGCCTGCGCCGAGCGCCTCGACTGGTTCCGCCGCAACCTGGCGCCGTAGGGCGTCAGGCCCCCGGTTCGGCCTGCGCCGCGTTCGGGAAGAACAGTTGCTCGCCATTGATCCTGTAGCCGGCGATGGCGGCCTGCCCGGCGGGGGAGACGATCCAGTCGATGAAGCGCTGGCCATCTTCCCGCTTCACGTGGGGGTGGCGCTGCGGGTTCACCAGCATGACGCCATACTGGTTGAACAGCCGCGCATCGCCCTCCACCACCACCCGCAGCGCCGGGCGGTTGCGGAAGGACAGCCAGGTGCCGCGATCGGTCATCGCATAGGCGCCCTGGGCGGCCGCGGTGTTCAGAGTCGGCCCCATGCCCTGGCCGATCTCGCGGTACCAGGTGCCGCGGCCGCTGGCCGGATCGACGCCCGCCTGCTGCCACAACCGCAGTTCCGCCGCATGGGTGCCGCTGCGGTCGCCGCGGCTGATGAAGGGCGCGCGCGACTCGGCGATGCGCTTCAGCGCGGCGGCGGTGTCCCGCGACCCGGCGATATGACCAGGGCGGGCCTCCGGCCCGACACCGGCGGGATCGGCCTCCGGCCCCACGATGACGAAGTCGTTGAACATCACATGCCGGCGGGCCAGGCCATGGCCTTCCGCCACGAAGCGCCGTTCCGCCACGCGGTCATGCACAAAGACCACATCCGCATCGCCACGGCGGCCGACATCCAGCGCCTGGCCGGTGCCGAGCGCCACCACGCGCACGGTGATGCCGGTCTCCCGCGTGAAGATCGGCAGGATATGGCTGAATAGCCCGGATTGTTCCGTGCTGGTGGTGCTGGCGACCGTGATGCTGCGGTCCTGCGCCGCAAGCGGCAGGGGCAGGGCGAGAAGCCCGAGGAGAAGCAGGCGACGCAACATGCTCAAAAATCCTCCGGCTACCAGATCAACTCGCCGCGCAGGAAGGCCGTGGCCTCCGCCGTTGCGGGCGCGGCGAAGAAGCGCGCGGCCGGGCCGTGTTCCAGCAGCCGGCCGCGATGCAGGAAGGCGATCTCGCCGGCCAGGCGGCGGGCCTGGCCGAGATCATGCGTGGTCATCACCAGCTTGGTGCCGCGCGCGGCCAGCGCCTGGAGGGTCTGCTCCACCGCGCCGGTCGCGGCGGGGTCCAGGCTGGCGCAGGGCTCATCCAGGAACAGCACCTCCGGCCGAAGCGCCGCGGCGCGGGCCAGTGCCAGGCGCTGCTGTTCCCCGCCCGAAAGCTTCCGGGCCGGGCGGTCCGCCAGCGCCTGCAGGCCCACCAGCGCCAGCGCCTCCGCCGCGCGGGCATCCTGCTCGGCGCGGTCCAGCCCGGCGAGCGAAAGCGGGTAGCGCAGGTTCGCCAGGACGGAGCGGCGCAGCAGCACCGGGCGCTGGAACACCATGGCCTGGTGGCGGCGCGGATCGGCGGCCGGCCCACCCCACCGCACTGCGCCCGCGCTGGGGGCCAGCAGCCCGTGCAGCAGCCGCAGCAGTACGCTTTTCCCGGCGCCATTCGGGCCGAGGATCAGCGTCGGCGGGCCGGCCGCGAGAGTCAGCGACACCTCGCGCAGCACCGCCACGCCGCCGGCGGAAAACCCCAGCCCCTCCGCCCGCAGCGGCAGGATGGCGTCCGGCGCGCGCATCAGGCCAGCCGCATCCCACGGTGGCGCAGACCCTGCGCCAGCGCATTAACCGCCAGCACGATCGTCATCAGCACCAGGCCGAGCGCGAGTGCCAGCGGCAGGTCGCCCTTGCTGGTCTCCAGCGCGATGGCGGTGGTCATCACCCGCGTAAAGCCCTCGATATTGCCGCCGACGATCATCACCGCGCCGACCTCCGCACTCGCCCGGCCGAAGCCGGCCAGCAGCACGGTCAGCAGGGCGAAGCGGCGGCCCGCGCCGGCCCGGCGCCGAAGCTGCGGAGCTGCTCGGCATACTCCTCCCACATCCCCTCCAGCACCTGGCGGGTCAGCGCGGCCAGGATCGGCGCCACCAGCACCGCCTGGGCGATCACCATGGCGGTCGGCGTGAACAGCAGGCCGAGCGAACCGAGCGGCCCGGCGCGCGACAGCAGCAGATAGATCAGCAGCCCGGCCACCACCGGCGGCAGCCCCATCAGCGCATTGAGGAAGGCGACCACCGCGCCGCGCCCGGGAAACCGCGCCACCGCCAGCAGCGCACCGAGCGGCAGGCCGACCAGGGCCGCCAGCAGAACCGCCGTCAGGCTGACGCGCAGCGACAGCAGCACGATCTGCGCCAGGGTGGGGTCGCCGGCGGCCACCAGGCCGACGGCCTGGGTCACGGCGGCTTGCAGGTCATTCATGACCGGCAAGCTGACCATGGCACCGCTTGACGTCAATCACGGCGAGGGCTTGCATGGCTGCACCATCTGCCGGAATCTGCCGCCAAATGCCGGATGTCCTGACGCTGAAGGAGGCGGCCGCCTGGCTGCGCCTGTCGGAGCGCGCGCTGTACGACCTGGCCCGCGCCCGGCGCCTGCCGGCGGCGCAGATCGGCGGCAAATGGCTGTTCCCGCGCGCCCGCCTCACGCTATGGCTGGCGGAGCAGGCCGAGACCAGGGAGGTGGCCGCCCCGCCGCCGCCGATCCTGGCCGGCAGCCACGACCCGCTGCTGGACTGGGCGGTGCGGCAATCCGGCTGCGGCCTGGCGCTGCGGGCCGGCGGCAGCCTGGATGGGCTGGCGGCGCTGGCCGAGGATGCGGCACTCGCCGCCGGCACCCATCTGCTCGACCCGGATAGTGGCAGCTTCAACGAACCGGCGGTGCGGGATGTGCTGGCCGGGCGCGGCGTGGTGGGGATCACCTGGGCCTGGCGGGAACAGGGGCTGCTGCTGGCGCCCGGCAACCCCGCCGGCATCCGGAATGTGCAGGACCTGGCCCGGCCCGGCCTCCGCGTCATCGGCCGCCAGCCCCGCGCCGGCAGCCATGTGCTGCTGATGCACCTGCTGGCCGAGGCCGGGCTGCGGCTGGAGGCGATCGGCTTCCTGCCCGAACCTGCCCTGGCGGAGGATGAGGTCGCCGCCGCCGTCGCCGAGGGCCGCGCCGAGGCCGGCTTCGGCATCCGCGCGGAGGCCGCCGCGCGGGGCCTGGATTTCGTGCCGCTGGTACGGGAGCGCTTCGACCTGGTGATGCGCCGCCGCGCCTATTTCGAGCCGCCCCTCCAGGCCCTGTTCCGCTTCGCCCGCACCCCCGGCTTCGCCGCCCGCGCCGCCCGGATGGGCGGCTACGACATCGCCGAGACCGGGCAGGTGGCCTTCAACCCGTAAGCTTCAGCCACCCCAGCGGTGCCAGCGAAAGCCCCGCCAACATGAGAAAGCCCGCCCCCGGCCCGCCCGTCGCCGAAAACAGCGCGCCGAACAGCGCCGGGCCCAGGCAGGCGCCGACATAGATCATCATCATGATGCCGGAGGTCGCCGCCGCCACGCGCCCGGCCTCCGCCAGCCGCGCCGTCTCCGCCAGGCAGATGCCGTTCCAGCCGAAGGCGGCGAAGCCGAACAGCCCGGCCACCAGCCAGACCAGCCAGACCGGCGTCGCCGGCCCCAGCCCCAGACAGGCGAGGCAGGCCAGCGCGATCACCACCCCCAACCCGCCCAGCACCCGCGCCGGCGCCACCCGGTCCGCCACCCAGCCCAGCGCCAGCCTCGCCACGATGGACACCAGCAGCCCCACCGTCAGCGCCAGCCCGGCGGCGGCGATGCTCCAGCCTGCCACCGTCACCAGCACCGTCACCAGGAAGGCGGAGAAGCTGAACTGGACGCAGGCGAAGCATAGCGCGGCCAGCCCGAGCCGCAGCGTCGGCCCGCCTGCCAGTACCGCGGCGAAGGGCGCGGACAACCCCAGCCCGCCACCGCGCGGCGCCAGCGACCCGGCATCCAGCCGCCAGCGCCAGGGCTGCACCGCCAGCATCGCCAGCCCCATCGCCGCCGCCAGCGCCAGGCAGGCCGCCTGCCAGCCAAGACCCGCGGCGAGCACCGGCACCAGCAGCCCGGCCGTCGCCCCACCCACCGGCACCGCCACCTGCTTGATGGAAAACACCCGGTTCCGCAGCCGTGCCGGCGCCAGCCGGGCCAGCAGCGCGGAACTCGCCGGGTTGGCCGGGCCATAGGCCGCCCCCACCAGCACCGCGCTGGCCGCCAGCGCCACCGGAGAGGCCAGCGCCAGGGCCAGCAGCCCGCCCGCCGCGCTGGCCAGCATCGCCTGGTGCAGCCGCACCGGCCCCAGCGCCGCGACAAGCTGCGGCGTGAACAGGGTGGACACCGCACCGGCGCCGAACAGTAGCGCCGCGTACCAGCCTACCGCCGCCTGCGGCAGCCCGGCCGCCGGCAAGACCAGCGCGGCGGTGACCGGCAGCACCAGCGAGGCCAGCACCACCAGCGCCTGCGCCCCCAGCGTCACCCCCACCGCGGCGGGCAGCAGGGCGGCGTCGGCATGCGGGTCCGTCATCGGCCGGGCAAGTCCTGCGGTTGCATCGCATCCGGCATGCCGGGAATGCGCCGCGCTGTCCATCGGGTGCGGGTTGGCCCTGCGGAGGGCCGCGCCTATACGGGACGGACCGGCCATCAGGGGCCGGCTTCGCGACATGATCCTGCCGTCGGATGCCGGATCGGAGTTGGAGTTTTCGGCATGGCAGCGGTCGCATCCGGTGGACAGGGCGGCCCTTCCGGCCGCGTGGCGAAGCTTTGGAAACTGGCGCCGGGCCTGGTGGTGTGCCTGATTATTGCCGTGGCCTCCGTATGGCTGCGCAATGCATCCGGCATCGCGGCGCTGAACCCGGTGGTGATCGCGCTGCTGGTCGGGCTGGCCTGGCGGTCGGCCAAGGGGCGCCAGCCGGTGCTGGATGCCGGGCTGTCCTTCTCCATCCGTCCCTTGCTGCGCTTCGCCATTGTCATCCTCGGCCTGCAGGTGACGGCGACGGAGGTGCTGGCGCTCGGCCCGGGTGCGCTGATGCTGGCGCTGGTGGTGGTGGGTGTCACGGTGCCGGCGGCGATCTGGCTCGGCCGGCTGCTTGGCGTGCAGCCGGGGCTCGCCGCGCTGCTCGGCATGGGCACCGGCATCTGCGGCGCATCCGCCATCGTCGCCACCAACCAGGTGGTGCGCGCGAAGGATGAGGACGTGACCTACGCGCTGGCCGTCATCACCCTGTGCGGCACGGTGGGCCTGGTGCTGCTGCCGCTGCTGGCGGAACCGCTCGGCATGTCCGCGCTGGCCTATGGGCTGTGGGCCGGTGCTTCCCTGCATGAGGTGGTGCAGGCGGTGGGTGCGGCGGCAGCCGGCGGGCCGGAGGCGGCGCAATCCGGCACGGTGATGAAGCTGGCGCGCGTCATGCTGCTGGCACCCGCCATCATGGCACTCGGCTGGTGGGTGGCGCGCGGCGCGGCGGCGGGCGGCGGCACGGCGAAGGTGCAGGTGCCGTGGTTCGCCGTGTGGTTCCTGGTGATGGTCGCCGTGGTCTCCACCGGGCTGGTGCCCGGCATCGCCATCGAGGCATCGCGCTTCCTGGTGCCGCTGCTGATGGCCGCCAGCGTCGCCGCGCTCGGCCTTTCGACGGATCTGAAGGCGCTGCGCGCGCGCGGCTGGGCGCCGCTGGCACTTGGCATCGTGCTCAGCCTGCTGATCGCGGCGATCGCCTTCGTCGGCGTGAAGCTGATCGGGGTGTAGAGGCGAAAGGGCAAGCTGCCGCCGCAGAGGCGGGGCGGCACCGCGGCCCGTCTGGCGGGGAGGGCCCATTGATGCTGGCCTTGCCGTGGGCGTACTGTTCCGCCTTAACGCCGGACATTCTGCGCATGCCCCCCACTGTCGCGATGCAGGCGTCCCGCCCCGGGAACAGCGAGGGCGACAGGCTCGCCGCGCCGACCGGCACGATAACCTTGATGGGGGGCACCTTGATGGGGGGTGGCGCGGCGCAGGCCCTGTCCCTTCCCGGCGACGCCACGATCACCGGCGCCGGAGCGATTTCCCGCTCCTCGATCGAGATCGCCGACGCGCAACCTTCGCCCAGCGTCTCGCTCAGCCCCGCCGCGACGACGATCACCGAGGGGAATGGCGGCGACCAGTTGCTGACCTTCACCGTCACGCTCTCCGCGCCCGCCGCGTCGCATGTCAACGTGTTCTACATGACGGAGCAGGGCTCGGCGACCGCGCCATCTGATTTCGCGGGTGCGCGGGGACACCTGTCCTTCGCCGTGGGTGAGCGCGAGAAGACGTTCGGCATCAGGATCCTGGGCGACATTGTCTCCGAAGCCGAGGAGAGCTTCACCGTCCGGCTCGAGGGCGCCATCGGGGCCGTGCTGGCCGATACGGGCACCGCGGCAACCGTCACGATCCAGGACAACGACCGGCCCCCGCCCTTCTTCACCCTGCTCGCCGCCAGCCATTCGGTGCTGGAGGGTGATGTGGGCGACGGCACCCTCAGCTTCACCGTGCAGCTTTCGGAGCCGATGCCGGACGCCGTCTTCGTCAGCTATGCGACCCGTCCCTGGTCCGCGACCAGCGGGTCCGATTACCTGGCCGTGAGCGGTACCCTTCGGTTCGCACCCGGCGAGGTTTCCCGCACCTTCCTCGTGCCGATCCGGGGCGACAGGCAGGACGAGGCGGATGAAACCTTCACCGTCGAATTGAGCCAGCAATCGGGTGGCGCCCTGGTCCCGGAATCCGGCAGGCACATCGTCGTCACGATCCTCGATGACGACCCAACCCCCGCCACGGTCCTGTCCCTCGCCGCGACTTTGGGCGATCGCGCGGAAGGCAGTGGCGCCGGCGTCAGCGTATTCACCTATGTGGTTACCCGCAGCGGCGACCTGTCCGGCACCAGCGAGGTCGGCTGGTCGGTCACCGGCCGCGGCCTTGCTGCCGCGAAGGCCGCGGATTTCCTTGGTGGCGTGCTGCCTGCCGGCACGGTCAGCTTCGCCGCCGGCCAGGCGGAGCAGACGATCAAGGTGCGCGTCCTGCGCGATGCGCTGTTCGAGGCCGACGAATCCTTCCAGATCGACCTGGCCGCACCCCGTGGCGCGGGCATCGGCATCGGCGGCGGGCAGGCCATCGGGATCATCCGCAACGATGACACGCCCCTCGCGAGCCTGGCGATCTCGGGCGAGGTCACCGACCGCGCGGAAGGCACCGGGACCGGCGTCAGCGTCTTCACCTACAAGGTCACCCGGACCGGCAACCTGGCGGAGGCGGTGCAGGCCCACTGGTCGGTCGAAGGCAACGGGCCGGCGGCCGATGCGGCGGATTTCCTGGGCGGCGTGCTGCCGGGCGGCACCATTTCCTTCGCCGCCGGCCAGGCCGAGCAGACCATCAAGGTTCGCGCTTTGCGCGACGCCACGCATGAACGCGACGAATACTTCCTCGTCTGGCTCACGGCGCCGGACGGTATCGAGATCCTCAACCCGCGCGCGGGCGGCATCATTCGCAACGACGACCCACCGCCGATCAGCTTCTCGCTTGCCGCCGAGATGGCGGATCGCGGCGAAGGCAGCGGCACCGGCGTCAGCGTTTTCAGCTATGTTCTGACCCGCAGCGGCGACCTCGCGGGCTCATCGCATGCCGATTGGAAGGTGCTTGGCGCGTTCCCGGCCTGGGTCGATGCCGCCGACTTCCTTGGTGGCGTCATGCCCTCTGGCCGCGTGACCTTTGCGCCGGGCGAGGCGCAGCAGACCATCAAGCTGCGTGTGCTGCGCGACGCGGAGGCGGAGCCCGACGAGCATTTCTACCTGCTGGCCACGCCGGAGGGACTGACCAGCAGGCTCACGCTGTCCGCCCGCGGCCTCATTCGCGATGATGACCAGCCGCCCGCGACCCACCTGTCGCTCACGGGTGACCTCACGGAGCGGGCCGAGGGGACCGGCGGCGGCGTCAGCGTCTTCAGTTACGCCGTCACCCGCAGTGGCGATGTCTCCGGGGCAAGCCAGGTATCGTGGGCGGTCGGCGGAGCGGGCTCCAGCGCCGCCGATGCGGCCGACTTCCTCGGCGGCGTCCTGCCGGGCGGCACGCTCCGCTTCGCGCCGGACGAGACCTTCCAGACCATCAAGGTCCGTGTGCAGCGGGATGCCGACCACGAGGCTGACGAAAGCTTCGCGGTCACCCTCGGCAACCCCTCCCAGGACGTGGCGATCCTGGGCGGGACGGAATTCGGCACCATTGGGAACGACGATCCGTCGCCCGGCGGCATGGCGCCGTCCGACCACATGCTGATCGGATAGCGCCCGTCACTGCGTCGCGTTGGCGGTCTTGGGCGCGGTCGCCAGCCGTAGCGCCACGCGACCGACATCGGCCAGCGCGCCCTCCACCGCCAGCACACCCTCCGTCCGCAGGGTGTTCGGCAGCCGGTCATCCTCGCTGTCGCCAACCACCAGGGCGGCGAGCTGCGCCTCCGGAAAGCGGCGCCGCAGGCGCCGCAGCAGGTAGCGGGAGGCGGCGACCGAGGCGCCGCCCTCCACCGTGCAGAACCAGGCCTGGCGCACCAGCCCGGCATCGAGCCCGGTCAGCTCGCCGCCGCGCAGCAATTCCACCGGGGCCGCGACCGCACCGATGCCACGCTTGCGCAGCATCTGCGCCAGCATCGCCGCGGCGGTCTCATCGAAGGGGCCGCGGCCGGCGACGCACATCACGGATCCAGCTGGGACCAGAACGGCTGGCGGGGGCTGGACCTCCGTGGTGGCGGGGGGCGCATCCTTCGTCTCCTCCGTCAGGGCGGGCGCCGGTGGCTGGTCGTCCTCCACCTCCTCCTCCAGATCCTCGATGAGGGCGGCGATATGCGCGCGCAGCGCGGTCAGGCGTTCGGGCGAGAAGCTGCCGCGCATCGCATCGGCCTGCGCCAGGGCCAGCGCCGGCAGCGCCACCTCGTCGTAATAGGCGGAAAGCCGCTTGTCGCGCAGCACATCCTCGGCCTGCTCGGTCAACGCATCGCCATCGCCGGATAGCGCACGCTGGTAGAAGGTCTCGGGTGGATCGAGCGGAGGTCGGTCACCGAGCGCGACATCGAGGAATTCGAACCGCTCCACATGCCGCCCCAGCACCACCAGGCAGACGGTCAGCGGCACCGCGACGATCAGCCCGATCGGCCCCCACAGCCAGGTCCAGAAGGTGGCGGCCGCGATCACGGCGATCGGTGAGATGCCGGTGGAGCGGCCGAGGATCATCGGCTCGAAGACCTGGCCCATCAGGCCCTCGCCGATGGCGAACAGCACCAGCACCATAACCGGCATGGTCCAGCCCGGCTCCACCGCCAGCGCCAGCAGCAGCGGGAAGGCGACGGCGACGATGGTGCCGACGAAGGGCACGTAGCGCATCAGCCCGGCGACGACGCCCCACAGCATCGGCTGCGGCACGCCGATCAGCATCAGCGCGCCCGCGATCACCACGCCATAGGCGGCGTTCATCGCCGTCAGCGCGAGGAAGTAGCGCGACAGGCGATAGGCGGCATCGTCCATCGCCGCCATGGTGCGGTGCAGGTCGCGCGCGCCGACCAGGCGGATCACCCGGTCGCGCAGATCCTCGCGGTACAGCAGCACGAAGATCACCAGCACCACGACGATGCCAAAGGTGGCCAGCGGGTAGATCAGCGGTTGCAGCACACTTTGCAGCAGCTCGAACGGCTTCGGGTCCGGCATACGCACTTCGACCGGCAGCGGCTGCACCACGTTCGCGGCGGCCGAAGGCTCGGGCGGGGGCGCGGCCTGTTCGGCACCCGCGGCCAGGCCACGCAGCATCTCCTGCGCCCGCTCCATCAGGCCGCCGCTGGCGTTGATGGAAGCGAGCTTGCGGCTCAGCTCCCACTGGTACAGCGGAATATCGCCCGCCAGCTCCGCCAGCTGCCGGCCCATGATCAGGCCGAGCATGCCGATCACGGCGACCGCGGCCAGGACGGCGGCCAGCACCGCGGCCACCTTGGGGATGCCGATGCGGCGCAGCGCCCGGGAAATCGGCGCGAGAACGAAGGCGAGCAGGACGGTCAGCGCGAGCGGCACCAGCAGGTCGCGGGCGAAATACAGCACGGCGACAACAACCAGCGCCGCCTGGGCGATGGTGGCGCCGTTCTGCGGCACGCCTGCGGCGCTGACGCCGCGGCGGGCGGCGGGCGGGGTATCGGGCATGCGTGGGGGCGGTCCTGGGTTTGTGCCAGGCCGAAACGCGGGCGCACCGTTCTGGTTCATTGCGCCGGCCGGCTTTCCGTGCCGCGGCTTTGCGCTACCTTGGGCGCAATGATGCCGAACCAGACCAGTTTCGTACCGTCAGCCCTGCATTGGGCAGGCCCCGCGGAGGAGCCCGTGGATGAGCCCGTGCCGGCCGGCTACGCCGCCGGCGCCCCCGCCCCCTGGTGGGTGAAACTTGGCGTCAAGCTGGTGCTCGGCGCCTTGCCGGTGCCGGCCGGCGCCTGGCGCGCCATCGGCCTGCGGCGGCATTCCTTCGGTGCGCTGGATGCCGAGAGGCTGGTGGAGCCGCTGGCCTGCCGCGCCCGGCGCTTTCAGCAGGTGGCTGGCCGGGCGCCGCGTACGGTGCTGGAGGTGGGGCCGGGCGCCATGGTGCTGCGCGCGCCGATTGCCGCGGCGCTTGGCCTCGGCCCCATCTGGTATCTGGATGTGGAGGATTCCGCGCCGCGCGACCTCGCCCCCTATCGCATTGCGGCGGAGGCCGCCCGCCAGGCCGGGCTGGTGCCGCCCGACCTTTCCCGCTGCACCAGCCGCGCCGATGTGCTGGCCGCCTGCGATGCCCGCCTGCTGATCGGCGGGCCAGCGGCGCTGGCCGCCGTGCCGGCCGGGTCGGTGGACCTGGTGTTTTCCGAAGTGGCGCTGGAACATGTGCGACGGGATGCGCTGGCGCCCCTGCTGGCGGCGCTGCGGCGGGTGACGGCGCCGGGCGGTCTCGGCCTGCATGCGGTGGATTTCCACGACCATCTCGGCGGCAGGCTGCGGCACCTGCGCTACGGGCCAGCATTCTGGGATGGGCGGGCGGTGGCGCGGGCCGGCCTGTACTGCAACCAGCTCGGCCTGTCACAATACCTGGCCGCCTTCGCCGCCGCCGGCTTTTCCGCCCGGGCCAGCCACCGGCTGATCTGGCCGCTGCCGCAACTGCCGCCGGGCGGCGCGCATCCCGGTATCGGGCGGGCGCCGGAGGATGACCGCATCTGCCACGCCGCGCTGGAGGTGCGGCCGGCCTGAGACGCGCGGAATTTCCTTCCAGCCAGCACGTCGCTGCTGCCACGCTCCGGCAGCGCATCAAGACGCAATGGGAGGTTCCATGTTCCACCGCCGCACCGCCTTTGGGCTTGGCCTCGGCCTCGCCGCCGCCGTTTCGCCCCTGGGCGCCCGTGCCCAGTCCTTCCCCGAGCGCAACGCGCGCTACATCGTGCCCTTCCCGCCGGGTGGGCTGACCGACATCATGGCCCGTCTGGTCGGCCAGCGGCTGGGGGAGGGCTGGGGCCGCCCGGTGGTGATCGACAACCGCGCCGGCGGCAATGCGCTGATCGGCGCCGACCTGGCGGCGAAGGCAGACCCCGATGGTCACACCCTGCTGGCCATCACCCTGACCCATGCCGTGAACGCCACGCTGTTCCCCAACGCGCCCTATGATTTCCGCCGCGCCTTTCATGTGGTGTCCGTGCTTGGGTCGCTGCCGCTGGCGGTGGTGGTGAATGCGGAACGCAGCCCGGCGCGGGACCTGCAGGCGCTGGCGGCGCTGGCGCGGGCGCGTTCGCTGAATGGCGGAACCTCCGGCACCGGGTCCCCGCCGCATCTGGGGCTGGAGCTGTTCCGCCGCGTCACCCGGGCCGGGGACAACATCGTGCATGTGCCCTATCGCGGCGGCGCGCCTTCGGTCACCGATCTTGCCGCCGGCAACCTGGACCTGATGGTCTCCAACCTGCCGGAATGCCTGGCGCAGATCCGCGGCGGCCGCCTGCGGGCGCTGGCGGTGACCAGCGCGGAACGCCACCCGCTGGTGCCGGATGTGCCGACGGTGCGGGAGGCCGGGCTGCCGGAGCTGGAAATCACCAACTGGACCGCGGTGCTGACCAACGCCGCGGTGCCCGACGCCATCAAGGCGCGGCTGGAACGCGACGTGCTGGCCGCCATCCACCATCCGGAGACGACGAAGCGGGCGCAGGATGGCGGCTTCCAGGTGCTCGGCTGGGACAGCGCGCGCTCGGCCGAATTCGTGCGGGCGGAGACGGATCGCTGGGCCTCCCTTGTCACGGAGGCCGGGATCAAGCCGGATGCGTGAAACAGCCGGATGAGCGCCGCATCATGCCACGCCTGACCCTCGCCGAAGCCGAAGCCCTGGCCACCGCGGCGCTCGCCGCCGCCGGCGCCAACCCGGACATGGCGGCGCTGACCGCCCGCGCTTTGGTGGCCGGGGAGGCGGAGGGGCAGGGCGGCCATGGCCTGTCCCGCGTGCCGCAATACGCCGCCTTCCTGGCGAATGGCCGGGCGGATGGCGCGGCGGTACCGGCGGTGGTGGCGGAGCGTGGCGGCGCAGCGCTGGTCGATGCGCGGCACGGCCTGGCCTATCCGGCGCTGGACCTGGCGGTGCGGGAGGCGGCGGCGCGGGCGCGGGCGCATGGCGTGGCCTGCCTCGGCATCACCAACAGCCACCATGCGGGTGCCATGGGGCTGCCGGTGGCGGCCCTGGCGCGGCAGGGCTTCGTGGCGCTCGCCTTCACCAATTCGCCCGCCGCCATGCCGGTGCCGGGCGGCAGGCGGCCGCTGATGGGCACCAACCCGGTGGCCGCCGCCTTTCCGCGCCGGGATGCGGCGCCGCTGGTGATCGACATGGCGCTGTCGGAGGTGGCGCGCGGCAAGATCATGCTGGCCGCCAAGGCGGGCAAGAAGATCCCGCTCGGCTGGGCCTTGGACGCGGAGGGCAATCCGACCACGGACCCGGATGCGGCCCTGGCCGGTGCCATGCTGGCGATGGGCGGCAGCAAGGGGGCGCTGCTGGCGCTGGTGGTGGAATTGCTGTGCTGCGCCCTGACCGGCGCCGCCTTCGGCTTCGAGGCCGACAGCTTCTTCACCACGGAGGGCAACCGTCCGCGCCTCGGCCACACGCTGCTGGCGATCGACCCCGGCGCCATGGCGGGGGAGGCCAGCTTCGCCGAGCGCATCGAATTCCTGCTCGCCGCCATGCAGGGCGACCCCGGCGTGCGCCTGCCCGGCAGCCGCCGCGCCGGGCTTGCGGCCCATGCGGGGGCGGAGGGGCTGGAGGTGCCGGAGGCGCTGCTGGCGCAGCTTCATGCCCTGGCGCAACAAGCCGCGCCGATGGCATAACGGCGCAACATGGCGCGGAGTTCATGCTGGCGTCATCCCGCCGAAGGGCAACCGCGCTGCTGGCCGGACCCTCATGCAGGACGGAACCGCCGCCATGCCGAATGCTGACCAAATGCCGGGCCAGATGCCGGGCCTGACGCCGGGCGAACCCATCCCGGCCTTCCATGCCCGCGCCGCCGGAAATCCGCGCTTCGCCTTCGATACCACCGCCGGGCGCTGGCTGATGGTGCTGATCCCGGGCTCCCTGGCGCAGCCCGGGCTGGCGCAGCGCCTGGCGGCGGCCGTCACGCCGCATGCCGGCGTGCTGCGGGTGGATCACGCCTATCTGCTGGTGATCGGCACCGATGCGGAGGATGAGCGCGCCGGGCGGATGACCGATGGTCCGGGCCGCCGCGTGCTATGGGACGATGACGGCAGCGCCCGCCGCGCCTTCCGCGCGCTGGGGCCGGATGGTGCGCTGCGCCCCGGCTGGGTGCTGCTGGACCCGATGCTGCGCGTCTTCGGCGTCTGGGGCCTGGAGCAGGGGGCGGAGGCGATGGCCACCCTGGCCGCGCTGCCAGCCCCGGCCGACCATGCCGGCGTGCCCGCCCACGCCCCCATCCTGGTGCTGCCGCGCATCTTCGAGCCGGAGTTCTGCCGCCGGTTGATCTCCGAATATGAGTCGGTGGGCGGCGGCGAAAGCGGCTTCATGCGAGACCAGGGCGGGCGGACCGTGGGTGTGATGGACCCCAGCCACAAGCGCCGCAAGGATGCCTTCCTCACGGATGAGGCGCTGCGCGCGCAGATCCGCGCCCGGCTGAACGCCCGCCTCATCCCGGAAATCCGCCGCGCCTTCCAGTACAATGTCACCCGGCTCGAACGCTACGTCGTGGCCTGCTACGATGCGGCGGACCAGGGCTTCTTCCGGGCGCACCGGGACAACACCACAAAGGCCACCGCGCATCGCCGCTTCGCCGTGACGATGAACCTCAACACCGGCGAATATGAGGGCGGGGAGCTGAATTTCCCCGAATTCGGGCCGCAGACCTTCAAGGCCCCGGCCGGCGGGGCTGTGGTGTTTTCCTGCTCCCTGTTGCATGAGGCGCGCCCGGTGACGCGCGGGCGGCGATACGCCTTCCTGCCGTTCCTGTATGATGACGCGGCCGCGGCCATTCGCGAGGAGG
>LNFM01006440.1_pt1 | contig 62293 bp, 61 predicted proteins | sample 596031 | NCBI WGS metagenome assembly LNFM01 (sample SAMN04254537, study PRJNA301005) | activated carbon metagenome | isolation source: dual media filters at the Ann Arbor, Michigan drinking water treatment plant | place: USA: Ann Arbor
GCCCGGCGGTGGAGCGCACCGACACCGAGCAGCGCGGCACCGTGGTGATCGCCATCGACGTCTCCAAGTCGATGCTCAAGACCGACCTCTCGCCCACGCGGCTGGGCGCGGCCCTGGACGCCGCGCGCCGGTTCGTGCGGGACAAGCCCGAGGCCCTGCAGGTGGGTCTGGTGGCGTTCAACAAGTCCGCCACCGTCGTGCAGTCGCCCACCACCGACGAGGCGGCCCTGCTGGACGCCCTGTCCCGCCGGTTCGGCGACATCGACACGGGCACCGCCATCGGCGATGCCGTGGTGACCAGCCTGGCGTCCATGCAGGCCGCGGGCCTGACCGTTCCCGCCGCGAGCCCCGAGGAGTCCACGTACCGGATGCTGCTCCTCAGCGACGGTGCCCAGTTCCTGGGGAACGTGCAGCCGCAGGCCGCGGCGGTGCGTGCCCGCTCGCTGGCGGTGCCGGTGTACACCATCCTGCTGGGCGACGATCCCGGCCTGCCGGGCGAGGCGACGCCGGTGGACACGCTGGGCCAGCTGGCCTCCTCGACCGGCGGGGTGACGGCGCAGTCCACGACCGCCGCGGACCTGCGCCGGGTGTTCGACGACATGGGCACCTCGCTGGTGCCGGTGCGGCGCAGCGACGAGTACAGCGCCGTCCCGGCGGGGATCGCCGCGGCCCTGCTGCTGCTGGCCGCCGCGCTGGCGGTGGCGGCCTCCCCGGGACGGCGCGGCGCGCCGTCCGGCGCGCGACTGGCCTGACCCGGGTCCCGGTCAGGCCGGAGGCGCCCCGGGGCGGTCCGCCGCGCCGGTGAGGCGCCGCAGCTCGCCGGGCCGCAGGCCCTCCACCACGCCGGCCACCGCGCCGCCCAGCAGGGCGCTGGCGGCCTCGACCCCCTGCAGGGCCAGCCCGTAGGCGATCCCCGTGGCCCGCGGGACCCCGGCGGGGTCCAGCGCCACCGCGACCGCCACCTGGAACAGGCCGACGTTTCCGGGCCACAGGGGGATGAGCGTGGCGGCATTGGTGGCGATGACCACCGCGGCGGCGTCCACGGGCGCGGCGTCCAGGTGGAAGCCCTGGAAGGCGAGCCACACCACGCCGATCTGGATGCCCCAGCCCACCGTCTCCAGCAGGGTGGCCCACATCAGCGGTCCGCCGCGGCGCAACACGACGAACCCCTGGCGCAGACCGCCCAGCAGCCGCAGGGCGCGGCGCTCGTCGCCGGCGAACCGGCCGGCGCCCGCAACCAGCACCGCCACCGCGATGCACACGGCGCTCACCGCCACCGTGGCCACCACGCTGATGCGCAGGCCGTCCGGCAGGTCGCCGGCGGCCAGCACCCAGGCGGTCGCCAGGCTCAGCGGGACCACGTCCATGAGCCGGTGGGCGAACACCGATCCCAGCAGCGCGGTGAACGTGGGGCCGGACGGGTCGAGGTGGCGCTGGGCCACCAGCGCCTTGGCCGGCTCGCCGACGCGGCCGGGCACCACCGTGTTCACCGCCTGGCCGACGAAGAAGGCGCGTTCGGCGGCGCCGAGGCTCAGCGGTCGTTCCACCGCCGCCCGGGCGGCCACCGTCCATCCGGCGCCGCGCACGCCCAGCGACACCAGGTTCAGCGCGAACGCGGCGGCGAGCCACACGGGATCGGCGCCGCGCATCGCCGCGCCGATCTCCGCCCAGTCCACGTGGGTGACCGAGAACCACGCCACCACGGCGAGGCCGCCAACCGTGGCGATCCGGCGCAGCGCCGTTCCGGAGACCCAGGGCACGGCCCCCACGGTAGCGCCGTCCGCATCGGTGGGCACGGGACCGTCCGTTCGGAGGGCGGCGAGGGGTCTCGGTGGGCCTACCGTCGATGGACCACTGGCAGGAGGACGCACCGATGCAGCACGAGATGCCGCCCGATGGATCGCCGGTCTACGCGGGCTTCTGGATCCGCGGCGTGGCCCTCGCGCTCGACCTCCTGCTGCTCTACGCGGCGGTGTTCGCCGTCGGCGCCGTGACCGGGCTGGCGACGGCCGCCACCTGGGACGACCGCGACCTGGCCGCCATCGCACTGGGGCTCGGGACGCTCGCCCTGCTCGCGACGCTGTGGCTCTACCTGGCCGGGTGGCACGCCTCTCCGGGCCAGGCGACGCCCGGCAAGCGCATCATGGGGCTGCGGGTCGTCCGGTGGGACGGCCGGCCCGTGGGGATCGGCCGGGCCACGGTGCGGGTCGTGGCGATGGCCTTCTCGGTGTTCCCCTTCCTGCTCGGCCTGGTCTCGGCGATGCTGCACGGCCGCAAGAACGCCCTGCACGACACCCTCGCGGGCACGCACGTCGTGCATCGCGCCGATTTCGAGCACTGGAGCGCCGCGGCCCGGCTGCCACGCGCGGTGTACGCCGCGCCGGCGCCGGCGGTCCCGCCGGGGCGGTCGCTGTCGGACTGGGTGCCGCCGGCCCCGGCGTTCGACGACGACCGGGACGCGGTGCGCGAGCTGGGCATGAGCCAGGTGGTCGCCCGGCCGAGGTGACCGCGCGGGGGTGACGCGCGAACACATGTTCGGTATGGTCGCCCGCATGGATGCGACCCAGCAGACGCTCCGGTGGCGGCTCGCCGACGACGACGGCGCGCAGACGGACCTGCTCGGCGACCTGGTGGAGCGGGTCCCGGGGCGGGGAGAGCTGGTGGGCCTCGAGCTGCTGCACGTCCGTGCCGGCCGGGTGGAGGCGTCGGCAATGCCGTTCCGGTGGACGATCAACGCGTACCGCGGCTGCAGCCACGCCTGCGTCTACTGCTTCGCACGCCCCACGCACGAGTACCTGGGCCTGGGCACCGGCGAGGACTTCGACCGGCGCATCGTGGTGAAGGTGAACGCGGTGGACCGCGTGCGGTCGGAGGTGGGGTCGCCTCGCTGGAGGGGCGAGCACATCGCGATGGGCACCAACACCGACCCGTACCAGACCGCCGAGGGCCGGTACCGGCTCACGCGCGGCATCATCGGGGCGCTGGGCGAGGCCGCCAACCCGTTCTCGATCCTCACCAAGTCGACGCTGATCCTGCGCGACATCGACGTGCTGCGCGACGCGGCCGGCCGCACCGGGGTGCGGACCGACCTGTCCATCGGCACCCTCGACCGCGAGGCCTGGCGCGCCACCGAGCCGGGGACGCCGAACCCGCTGCGGCGTATGGACGCGGTGGCGCGCCTCAACGAGGCCGGCATCCCGTGCGGGGTCTTCATCGCGCCGGTGCTGCCGGGCATCACCGACGACCCGGCGATGCTGGAGGACGTGGTGCGCGCCGCGGTCCGCGCCGGCGCGGTGGGGATCACCTCGATCCTGCTGCACCTGCGTCCGGGGGTGCGCGGGCACTACATGGAGTGGCTGCGGGAGACGCGACCCGAGCTGGTGGCCGAGTACATCCGGCGGTATCCGCGCAGCTACGCCCCGGAGGACGCCCGGCGCGACCACGATGCGCGCATCCGGCGGATGGTTCGCCGCGCCGGCGGCGTGTCGATGGCGCCAATGGCGATGCGCGGGCGGATCCGTGCGACCCCGGCACCCGATCCGCACCGGGGGCAGCTGACGCTGCTCGGCTAGTTACCCCGGGGTGCCTGGAAACGCCGGGGACCCATCGGGTTGGCTCGCGGGGCAGTCGGGAGAGGGCCGGGGGACCGGGCGGAATGAACCGCTCCGGGATGGCGTCCTCGAGAGCGACGTCAACCGCACCTGGAGAGGACCAGACATGACCAGACGCCCGGTTCGCCGACGCGCGGCGGCACTCGCCGCGCTCGCAGGCGGTCTCGCGGGACTCGCGATCGCGGCCACACCCGCGGCCGCCGCACCATGCGCCACCGGACTCACCGTCCGCGGCGTCCCCGTGACCGGGGACGACTGCGTGACAGGTGGCGACGGGAGCATCGTCATCACGGACCCGCGCTTCCTGACCGGCGGCGCGGTGAAGATCACCGGGAGGATGGTCCTCAATGCCGGCCGGTCCGAGATGGTGCAGGAGCAGACCACCATCCCGCTGGCGCTGAGCGTCGGCGACAGGCCCGCCTTCGCCGGCAAGTTCCGCGTTGGGCTGGTGCGACTGTGCGATCTGCGGACGCCGACCACCACGAACCCCTCCACGGGTGGGCCGTTCCAGGCCAGCCAGATCGAGAACCCCCTGGTGCTGCTGCCCAACGAGACCGGATGCCGTGATGCCACGGGCATCCAGGTGACCGAGGGCGTCGCGCAGCTGACGGAGCAGCTGGCCGCCCTGAAGCTCGAGAACGTCGACGCCAAGCCCATCTTCGGGATGGACGATCTGCGCGGCGGCCGGATCTTCGGCATGTTCGGAGCGCTCCTGAACAAGAACGGGAAGATCCCGGGGCTCAGCCCCTTCCGCATCGGCGTTGGCGCCGAGGTGTCGGCGAACGAGGGCCTCCGTCCCACCGGGGCCGGGTTCACCTACTCGGGCACCTACCGGGTCATCCCGGGCGTCAACATCGGCAACCCGTCCCTCGCGGTGGACGTGCCGCTGCGGCGGTACTCCGGCTTCATGCAGATGGTCATCCTGCAGCAGTTCTTCGCCGAGGCCGGCGTCTCCATCGACAGCGGAGAGCTCAGCAGCCTGAGCCTCGGTCTGGGCCTGGCGCCGGCGATCGGCATCGGTCCCCCGCCCATCCTGCCGCCGGTGCGCCTGAAGAGCATCAGCGCCTCCTTCGAGCGCGGGTCGACCACCACGCGGCCGGGCGCCGGCACGGTAAGCAGTCCGGTTCGGCTGAAGGGCGCCATCGGGTTCGACGCGGGTCCGCCGCTGGGGTTCGTGGACGAGCGCTTCTTCACCGGCAACGTCGCCCTCACCATCGCCGGCCCCGCCATGGAGCTGCGCGGGCAGGTGTTCGGCCTGCAGCAGAAGCTCAAGCTCGGGGACGCCCGCCTGCTGGTGGCGTTCCAGCCGTTCCGCTTCGAGGCCGAGGCCAACGCCGAGCTGACGCTGCGGGTTCGGAACAAGAACCTCACCTTCGTGCGCGGCCAGCTGTTCCTGGGCGTCACCTCCAACGCGTTCACCGCGCTCGGCACGGTGCTCATCCAGATCCCGGACGAGGTGCCGTTGGCCGGCGGCCAGACGCTCGCCGGGGCCTCGGCGGTCATCTCCAACAAGGCCGCCGCCGCCGGGCTGGTGTTCGACCCGCCCCTGGTCGCCCCGCGGTTCATCGGCGTGGCGCTCACCTACAACCCGGTGGACCTGTCATTGGTGAATTCGCTGCAGCAGTTCATCACCGTCACGCCGTCCGGCTCCCTGGAGCGCGGCAGCTCCGGCTCGCTGGACGCCCAGCGTCTGGTGCTGCCCCGTGCCGCGACGCTCACCGTGGACGTGGTGGGTCGCACCCGGGCCCCGCGGTCGGTCCGCGTGATCGGCCCCGGCGGCCGCGTGGTGACGCCCGCCGGGCAGGCGACGCTGGGCAACGCCCGCATCCTGCAGCTCACCGACGTGCGCCCCGGCCGGTACCGCATCGTGAGCCCCGACACGATCACCAAGATCGGCGTCGCGCGGCCGGCGACGTTCACGCACCTGGACCCACGTGACGGCTACGGCACGCGCCCGCGGCCCCCGGTCGCGCAGGGCACGCCGGTGAACGTGTGCTGGGACGTCCGCAACGCACCCGAGGGTGCGGTGGTGGACCTGTTCGAGGACACCAACGGGGAGCGCGGCACCGGCCGCGACATCGCGGTGGACCAGCCGCTGAGCGGCTGCTTCTCCGTTCCCACCGACGGCCTGGAGCCGGGCAAGCACTGGGTGTACGGCGTGGTGCGGGACGGCGACGCCCCCATCACCGCCCAGTACTGGCCGCTCGGCATCACGGTCACCGACCCCGACGGCCTGGCCCCGCCCACCGGCCTGCGCGTGACGCGCACCGCCGACGGCGCGAAGGTGCGCTTCGGTGCGGTGGCGGGCGCGGACGGCTACATCGTGCGCGCCCGGGCCGACGGGGACCCGTTCCCGGCGAACGAGACCGTCGTGCCGGTCGGAGAGGGCACCACGGTGGACGCCACCATTTCCCTGCGGGGCGCCAAGCGCTGGTTCGTGAGCGTCCAGGCGGTGCTGGACGACGGCACCCGCGGCAACATCAGCCGTGAGATCGCCGTGTCGCCCACCCAGCCGGTGGTGCTCGACGGCGAGCCCACGGGCCTCGCCCGCGTGGGGAAGCCCTGGGCGTTCCAGCTCGAGACGGAGGGCCTCACCAGGCTGCGGCTCGTAAAGTCCCCGCCCGGCACCCGCCTGCGCCGCGACGGCCTGGTGACCTGGCGTCCCAGCGCGAAGGCGGGCCGCAGCGAGGCCGTGACCTTCAGCGTGCAGGGGTGCCGCGGCAGCCGCTGCCTCACCCGGGAGTTCCGGGTGGCGGCCTACCAGGCCAACTGGAACCCGGCCGGCCCGCCGCGCGGGTTCCGGGTGCTCGGCAACGTCGTGAGGGGCGGCGAGCGCCTGGGCCTGCGCGTCTCCGGCGTGAGTGGCCCGGTGGTCGTGAAGATCGACGGCAAGCGCGTGCCGGCCCGCGTGCGGGACGGCATCACGATCATCGCGACGGTCCCGAAGGGCCTGGCGAAGGGCGCGCACGACGTGTCCCTGCAGATCGGGAACGACCCCGTCGAGACCCGCGAGGGCGCGCTGGTCGTCCTCTGAGCCACGCGGGGTGGGCCGGCACCGCGCCGGCCCACCCCGGGCTCAGGAGTACTCGGCCGGGTGGACCACCCGCACCGGGGCGCCGATCTCACGCAGCCCGTTGGCGATCTGGATGGCGCAGCCCGGGTTGGCGCAGGCCACCACGGTGGCGCCGCTCGCGGCGATGGCGCGGGCCTTCTGGGTGCGCAGCTCACCGGAGAGCTCGGGCTGCAGCACCGAGTACAGCCCGGCGGCGCCGCAGCAGCGGCCGTCGTCGGGGATCTCCACCGGGCGGGCGCCGGCGCGGCGCAGCACCTCGCGCAGCGGGCCGCGCATGTCCTGGCCGTTCACGTGGTGGCAGGCGTCGTGTACCGCCACCGCCCCGCGCTCGCCCGGGATGGGGTGCAGGTCGAGCTCCAGCAGGTCGCGCACCCGGGCGGCCACCTTCGCGGCGCGCGCGCCCCACTCCGGATCGTCGGCCAGCAGGTGGCCCCAGGTCTTCATGTGGTTGCTGCACCCGGCGGCGTTCGCGACGACCACGTCGGCGCCCTCGAACTCGGCGATGCGCTGCCGGGCCATCTCCTTCGCCGCCTCCGGGTGGCCGTGGTGCAGCCTGCCCCCGCACCGCCCGGAAGCCGGCGCCGGCGACGGCGCGCATGGTGGCGGCCTGCACGTCCCGGGAGGCCACGTCCATCACACAGCCGGTGAGCACGCAGGCCGTGGGGCCCTCGCCGAGCTCGTCGGGCACGCGGGTGAGCAGCTGCCGCAGCCCCACCCTGGGCGCGGTGCGCGAGAACCGGGCCGGAAGCAGGCGCTCCAGCCGCGTGGCCTGGGAGAGGGCCAGGCCGGCGCCCATCGCGGCGATCGCCCAGGGACGGGCCAGCACCCAGCCGATGCCAAGGCGCCGGGCGGTGCGCTCCGGCAGGGGCCGGCGGGCCTCCACCTGGGCGCGGGCGGCCTCCACCATCCGGCCGAACGGCACGCCGCTGGGGCAGGCGGTCTCGCAGGCCCGGCACGCCAGGCACTCGTCCATCATCGTGGCGAACTCGTCGTCCACCTCGGCCCGGCCCTCCATGACGGCGCGCATCGCGAAGATGCGGCCGCGGGGCGAGGCGGTCTCCCGCCCGGTCACCCGGAAGGTGGGGCAGTGCGGCAGGCACAGCCCGCACGACACGCAGGAGACGACGTCCTCCTCGGCGGGCGCCATCACGCCCGGCAGCCAGTTGGGGGCGCCGCGCGGCGGGATCATGTGGCCCTCGTCGCTCATGCCACCGACCGTACCGCGTCGCCGATGAACAGGCCGGGGTTGAGGATGTGCGCCGGGTCGAACGCGTCACGCAGCCGGCCCATCAGCGCGACGCCGGGCGGCGGGGGACCCCACGGGTCGTCGCGCAGCTCCGGCGGCGCGTCGGCCACGACGGCGTGCCCCTCGTGGGCGATCGCCGTGTCGCGGACGGCGGCCACGTGGCCCGGGGTCGCGACCCCCACCCGGCAGGTGCCCACGCCCAGCTCGGCGACGTAGGGCAGGCCCAGCGCCTCCAGGTCGGCGGCCAGCGCGGGCAGCCGGGTGGGCGGCACGCCCACGGTCATCTCGGCGTCCCAGGCCGGCGCGGCCGGGGCGTCGCCGGCGGCCATGCCATCGGGCGGCACCAGGTCGGCGGGCGGCCCGATGACCTCCACGCTCAGCCGGCCCGGCTCCAGCAGCACCGCGGCCGGCAGGTGCAGCTCGCGGCGCAGCGCCTCGCCCAGCTCGGCCAGCCGGGCGACGTCCCCGGTGGCGGTGAACCATCCCGACGAGGCGGGCACCGGCCACAGCTTGAGCGTGACCTCCACGATGACGCCCAGGGTTCCCAGGGCGCCCACCACCAGCCGCGGGATGTCGTAGCCGGCCACGCCCTTCACGGTCTTGCCGCCCGCGGAGATGATGCGCCCGTCGCCGGTGGCCAGCACCACCTGCAGCAGCGAGTCGCGCACGGGGCCGTACCGCAGCCGCCGGTGAGCACGCCGCCCACCGTCGCCCCGGGCCGGGCGCCGGCCTGCATCCAGGTCTGGCCACGCGCGGCGAGCGCCGCCTGCAGCTCGCCCAGCGGGCACCCGGCCTCGACCGTCACGGTGAGGTCCGCGGGCTCGTGGGACAGGATGCGGGCGAGCCCGGCCGTGGAGATCGCCCGCGCCGGAGGGTCGGTCACCGGGCCGCGGCGGGAGGCGCTGCCGCCCCCGCGGATCCCCACCGGGGTGCCCTCGGCCGACGCGGCGCGCAGCAGCTCGGCGAGCTCCTCCCGGGTGGCCGGCGTGCGCACCGCGCTCACAGCCAGGTCCCCTCCGGAAGCGACCCGGCGTCCAGGATCAGCTCGCCGCACTTGGCGCCCGCCGGCAGCACCTTGCGGGGGTTGAGCCGGCCGTCGGGGTCGAAGGCCTCGCGGGCCCGGCACTGGGCGTCCAGGTCGAGGGGGGCGAACTGCAGCGGCATGTAGTCGCGCTTCTCCAGCCCGATGCCGTGCTCACCGGACAGGGTGCCGCCCACCGCCACGCAGGCCTCGATGATGTCCTTCCCGGCGGCGAAGACCTTCTCCACCTGCACGGGGTCCCGGCGGTCGAAGGCGATGAGGGGGTGCAGGTTGCCGTCGCCCGCGTGGAAGACGTTCATGATGATGAGGCCGTGGCGCTCGCCGATCGCGGCGATGTTCTCGAGCACCTCCACCAGCCGGGTGCGGGGCACCACGCAGTCGTGCAGGTAGTAGTTCGGCGCGATGCGCGCGACGGCGCCGAACGCGTTCTTGCGGGCCTTCCAGAACAGCGCCCGCTCGGCCTCGTCGCGGGCGGTGCGCACGCTGGCGGCGCCGCTGTCACGGCAAATGCGCTCCACGGCGGCCGCCTGGTCGGCGACCTGGGCGGGCGTGCCGTCCACCTCCACCAGCAGCAGCGCGGCGGAGTCCACCGGCAGCCCGGCGTGGACGAACTGCTCCACGGCCCGCACCATCGTGCGGTCCATCATCTCCATCGCCGCGGGGATGACCCCCTCGGCGATCACGTCCCGCACGGCCGCGCCCGCGGAGGTGACCGACGGGAAGTCCACCAGCAGCGTCGTGACCGTGGGGGCGTCGCGCATGAGCCGCACGCACACCTTGGTGACCACGCCCAGGGTGCCCTCGCCGCCCACGATGAACCCGCGCAGGTCGTAGCCCGGCGGGTCCGGCGCGGGGCCGCCCACCGTGAGCACCTCGCCGTCGGGCAGCACGATCTCCATGCCCAGGATGTGCTGTGAGGTGACCCCGGATGCCAGGCAGTGCGGGCCGCCCGCGTTGGTGGCGACGTTGCCGCCGATGCTGCAGGCGGCCTGGCTGGACGGGTCGGGGGCGTAGTGCAGGCCCAGGTGGCGCACGCCGGTGGTCACATCCAGGTTCAGCACGCCGGGCTCCACCCACGCGCAGGGCGTCTCGGGGTCCACCGAGATGACGCGGCGCATCCTGGCGACCGACAGCACCACCGAGCCGTCCAGCGGGATCGCCCCGCCGGCCAGGCCCGTGCCCGATCCGCGCGGCACCACCGGCAGCCCCAGCTCGTGGGCGGCCCGCATGCACGCCGACACCTCGTCGGTGGTCTCACACAGCAGCACCAGACCGCAGTCGCCCTCGGCGATGGAGCCGTCCTTGCCGTAGAGCAGGCGCTCGGTGTGCTGCTCCAGCACGCGGTCGGTCCCGAGGATGTCCCGGAACCGGTCCACCGCGCTCAGCGGGATGGTCGCCATGCGGGGCAGGCTATCCGCCGGGGTCAGGGCACCGCCACGGCCTCGTCGCCGGGTGCCGGTTCAGGCGTCCGCGGTGAGCCGGTGGGGGAAGGCCGCGATTCGCGCCCCGCGTGCGCCGGCCTCGTGGACGTGCCGTGCGGCCCGCAGCCCCTCGCCGATCGCCACGTCCATGTCCAGATAGCGGAAGGTGGCGAGCCGGCCGACGAAGCTGATGCCCCGGGAGGACTCCGCGGCATCCTCGTACGCCGACAGCGTGGCCGAGCCGCCCGCGAGGTTGACCGGGTAGTACGGGGTGTCCCCGGGGCCGCACTCCAGGCTGAACTCCCGCGAGCAGACCGTCTCGGGGAACTCCCGCCAGGGGGTGAACCACTTGTGCTCGGTGATCCGCGTGTGCGGCACCTCCGCATCGCAGTAGTTGCAGACGGCGGTGGGCTGGAAGGTGCCCCGCGCCCGGATCTCCTCGAACCTGAGCGTGCGGTAGGGGAGGCGTCCGTGGCGGTGGCCGAACCAGGCGTCGATGGGCCCGGTGTAGATCGTGTGGTCGTGGCCGGGCGGGCACGCGCCGGGGGGCACCGCGGTGGACAGCCGCAGGGAGATCCCGGGGTGCTCCAGCATGCGCTGGATCATCGCCGTGTAACCGTCCTCGGGGATGGCCACGAACGGGTGGTTGAAGTAGCTCTGGTCCCGCGTGAATCGCACCGGGATCCGGCGGATCACGGACGCGGGGAGCTCGGACGGCTCCCGGCCCCACTGCTTGCGCGTGTAGCCCTCGAAGAACGCCTCGTAGAGGGCGTCCCCGACCATCGCGCGCGCCTGCTCCTCGAGATTGCGGGGCTCGTGGGGGTACCTGCGCGCGAGTCCCTCCAGGAGCGCGCGCGCCGCGTCCTCGTCGAGCGCACGCCCGAAGAACTCCTCCAGGGTGTTCAGGGTGATGGGGAGCCGGTGGCGTCCGTGGCGGGTGATCGCCGTCACCGTGAACTCGAAGGGGCGGAACCGGGTGAACCGGCTCGCGAACGCCTGAACGTCGGGGTCGTCCGTGTGGAAGATGTGCGGACCGTGCACGTGGATCATGATCCCGGTGCTGGGATCCGCGGTCGTGTGGCAGTGGCCGCCGACGTGGTCGAGCGATTCGAACACCGTGACGGCATGGCCCATCTCGGCCAGGTGCCGCGCGGCGGACGCGCCCGAGATTCCGGCACCGATGACGGCGATCTTCATGGGTCCTCAGGGGACGGCGTGAGCGTCACGGGACGCGGTTAGGGTACGGAACACCGTGGTTCGCGAGCGATCCACCGAGGCGGAGGGTGTGCCGGTGCCGAGCAGGAACCTCGTCGTCGTCAGGGCCGGCGATCGCTCGCTGCACCCCGCCTGGCTGACCGGCGGGGAACCGGAGTTCGACCTCATCGTCTCCTACTTCGGTGACGACCCGGAGCGCTACCGGGATCCGCGTGAGCACCGCGTCGATCAGAAGGGCGGTTTCTGGGACGGGATCCACGCGCTGCTCCGGCAGCGGCCGGAGCTGCTGGACGCCTACGACCACTTCTTCCTGCCCGACGACGACATCGCGATGGACACGCCGACCATCAACGAGGTGTTCCGCACCGCGCGGCATCACGGCCTGCACGTGTGCCAGCCCGCGCTGAGCCTGGACAGCCACCTCTCGTGGCTGGAGACCGTCCGCCAGCCGCGCTTCCGGCTGCGCTTCACCACGTTCGTCGAGGTCATGGCGCCCTGCCTGAGCCGCGAGCTGCTGGAACGGTGCCTGCCGCTCTTCCCGCTCAGCATCAGCGGCTTCGGGATCGACATGGTCTGGACCCGCCTGCTTCCCCCGCTCGAGCGCGGAGCGGCCATCATCGACAGCGTCCAGGTCCGTCACACACGGCCGGTCGGCTCCGTGCTCCCGAGCCTCATGCGCAGCGCGGGCCGCGATCCGTGGGCGGACCTCGACGTGATCCTCGGTCGCTTCGGCGTCGACCCCAGGCCGTTTCCCGTCTGCTACGCGGCGATCGCCGCCGACGGCTCGGAGCTCACCGATCCCGTCGCCGTCCACCGGATCATGCGGGCCCACCTCGTGCGGAACCTGCCGCGGCTGCGCTATTCCCGGAGGGGCCTGCTCGAGGCCCTCCGGGGACTGGTCCCCCACGCCCAGGCCCACCAGGGCCTCACCGCCCTCTCGGAGCTCGACGGCGACCCCCACGCCCGCCCCGCCGTCTAGCGCCCCCGCCGGCGTTCCGGTCAGCCCGCCACGGCGGCCTCGCCCGCCGCGACCGCCTCGATGACCGCGGCGCCGGGCGCGAGCGCCACGCCGTCCACCTCCATGAGCGCCCGCGCGCCCTCCCCGGCGGCGGCGAGCTGCTCCAGGTCGGGCAGGGGGTAGCCGGAGGGCATTCGCACGACGTCCACCAGCCGCGCCCGCGACGGGTCGTCGAGCCAGCCCAGGGGGTCGGCCAGCGAGGCGGCGCAGCGCGCAGCCAGCGCCTCGTCGGCGGCGCCCCACACCGGGTCGTCGTCGCGGGGGTGGCAGTAGCACTCCATGCCGATGAGGGTCTCGCCGCCCGGGGTCATGTCGGGGCTCCAGTTGCCCATCTCGAAGATCCGGGCCGCCGGGACGGCCGGGTCGTCCACCTGCACCCACGCCTGGTCGGTGAGCGGGCCGCCGGGGATCGCCAGCAGCACGATGCACACCGCGCGCATGCGCAGCGGCGTGAGGGCGGGCGGTCCGGGACGCAGCAGCGCGGCCGCCCGGCCGGGGGCGGCGCTCACCACCAGGCGCGCCGTGTCGATGCGCTCAGGGGCGCCCGGGCCGTCCAGGCACACTCCCCGCACCCGGCCCCCGGCCGCGTCGATCGCGGTCACCCGTGTGCCGGTGTGCACCGCGCCCCCGGCCTCGGCGATGGCGGCCGCCATCGCGTCCATGAGCTGGCCGATGCCCAGGCGGGGGAACCAGAAGCCCTCCGGCGCCGCCTGGTCGCGCATGAGCCGCAGCGGCCGCGGGCCGGGGATGCGCGCGAGCGGGACCCCGTCGATCTTCTCCAGGTACCCGCGCAGCTCGCGTTCCACGAACGGCGCGCCGAAGGTCCCGGCGAGGACCTGCTGCGCGGAGCTGTCGGGCGGCGGCGGGTCCACCGGCGCCCGGACGGGCGTGCCCAGGGCGCCCCCGTCCGGGCGCTGGTCCAGGTACCGGCCGGCCCGCAGGCCGCCCCGCCAGGAGCTCACCGGGCGGGGAACCCACACCAGCTCGCCGCCCAGGAGGCCGCGCAGCCACTCCAGCCGCGCGGCGTCGCGCACGAAGGGGATGTGGCCGCCCAGGTCGTAGCGCAGGCCGTCCCGCTCCACGGTGACGCACAGCCCGCCCACGCGCGGGCCGGCCTCCACGACCGCCACCCGCGCGCCGGCCCGTGCGGCGGCCAGGCCCGCGCCGAGCCCGGCGGGTCCCGCCCCCAGGACGACGATGTCGGCGGCGTTCGGCACGCGGGTGAGTGTGACCCGCCCGCGGGCGGGATGCCACGGAGTACGGGAACCCCGCATCGGAGAAAGGGGGTCGGCCGTACCCCGAACCCGTGACCCTGACGCTCGTCCTGGCCCGGGTCCCCTGGGGTATCCTCGGCGGACATGAGCGACCTGGCCCACACGCCGCTCCGATTGACGGCGCTCGTCATCGCCGCGATCGCGATCGTGCCGACCGCATTCCTGATCCTCCGCCACCTGGTGACGCTGCGCGACCCGGCCCTCGGCCGCCGCGCGCAGTTCATGGACGTGGTCTGGACCGTCGCGCCGCTGGTGGCCGTCGTGGGCCTGCTGGTCGCGTCGGGTCTCGCATGAGCACCGACATCGTCTCCACGACCGGCTCCAGCACGGGCCTCGGCGCGGTGATCGGCGACTACGTCAAGCTCACCAAGCCGCGGGTCATCTCGCTGCTGCTGCTCACCACGGCGATGGCCATGTTCATCGCCGACGGCGGCGCGCCCGGCGGCTGGCTCCTCTTCTGGACCATGGTGGGCGGCTATCTCGCCGCCGGCGGGGCCAACGCGATCAACCACTACGTCGACCGCGACATCGACGGCCACATGAAGCGCACCACCGGCCGCCCGGTGGTCGCCGGCCGCGTCACGCCCAACCGGGCGCTGGCGTTCGGGATCGCCTGCGGCGCGGTGTCGGCGGTCATCCTCGGCGTCGCGGCGAACGCGCTCACCGCGGCGATGGGCCTGGCCGGCCTGGTGGTCTACGTGGGCGTCTACACGCTGTGGCTCAAGCGCAGCACGGTCCACAACATCGTGATCGGCGGCGCCGCCGGCGCGTTCCCCCCGCTCGTGGGCTGGGCCGCCGTCACCGGCGAGCTCGGCCTCTACGCCTGGCTGCTGTTCGCGGTGATCTTCTACTGGACCCCGCCCCACTTCTGGGCGCTCGCGCTGCTGCTCAAGCGCGACTACGCGGCCGCGGGCGTGCCCATGCTCCCGGTCGTCCACGGCGAGGAGGCCACCCGCCTCCAGATCCTGTTGTGGACCGTCGTGATGATCGGCGTGACCGCCCTGCCCACCGCGGCAGGCGTCGCCGGGCTGTTCTACCTCGTCTCGGCCCTTGTGCTGGGCGGGGTCTTCCTCGTCCTCGCGTGGATGCTGTGGCGCAGGCCCAGCGTCGGGATGGCACGCGCCACGTTCCACTACTCCCTGCTGTACCTGGCGCTGCTGTTCGTCGCGATGGCCATCGACGCCGCGTGATCCCCGGGTGAGCCCGCGCGGGGGCTCGGGGCGGATGAAGACGCCCTTGATGATCGTCTTCGTGACGGTCCTCATCGATCTCATCGGGTTCGGGATCGTCATGCCGATCCTGCCCCTGTGGGCCGAGACCTTCGGGGCGTCGCCCACCGAGATCGGCCTGCTCTCGGCCTCCTACGCGCTGATGCAGGTCATCTTCGCGCCGCTGTGGGGGCGGCTCTCGGACCGCATCGGCCGCCGCCCGGTCATCCTCGTGACACTCGCGGGCAGCGCCGTGTCGTCGCTGCTGATCGGCGTGGCGAACAGCCTGCTGGTGCTGTTCATCGCGCGGATCCTGAACGGGATCTCCGGCGCCTCCTACGCGGCCGCCCAGGCGTACGTGGCCGACGTGACCACCCGCGAGGAGCGCGCGAAGGGGATGGGCATGATCGGGGCGGCCTTCGGGCTGGGCTTCATCCTGGGCCCCGGGATCGGCGCCGGCCTGTCGGCCATCGACCAGTCCGCCCCGTTCTTCTTCGCCGCCGGCCTGGCCGCGGTGAACCTGCTGCTCGCCCTGGTGTGGCTGCCGGAGTCCCTGAAGCCCGGGCCGGTGCCCGCCCGCGTGCCGCGCGTGGAGCAGTTCCGCCGCGCGTTCGCGAGCCGCGAGCTGGCGCCGCTGATCGGCCTCTCGTTCGTGGCGACGCTGGCGTTCGTGGGGATGGAGTCCACGTTCGCGCTGCTGGGCGACCGCCGGTTCGGGTACACCGCCGTGGAGGTGGGCCTGCTGTTCGTGGTCATCGGCGTGGCGGCCGCGGTGAGCCAGGGCGGGTTGGTGGGACGGCTGGTCGCCGCCCACGGCGAGCGCCAGGTGATGATCTGGGGCCTCACCGGGACCGGCGCCGGCCTGGCGCTGATGGCCGTCGCGCACGACCTGTGGCTGCTCCTGGCCGCGCTCGTGCTGCTGGGCATCGCCTCAGGCCTGGCCTTCGCGAGCCTGTCGGCGCTCATCTCGCAGGCCGCTCCGGAGGACGAGCAGGGCGGGATCCTCGGGCTCGCGGCCTCCACGAGCGGAATCGCGCGCATCGTGGGCCCCGTGAGCGCCGGCGCCCTCTTCGACTTCGTGACCCCCGGGGCGCCGCTGGCCGCGGGGGCGGTGCTCATGTTCGTGTGCCTGGGATTCGCGCTGCGACGAATCCCCCGCACCGCGGCGGCCTGAGCACTCCCTCGGGGGCAGTCCCCGCCCGACCGGGGACAGTTGACATCGCGCCATCGGACACGCGGGCCGGAGAGCGGGTGATACCTTCGCCCGGCGATGAAGAACCGTCATCTCGCCCCCCTGGTGGTCCTCCACCTTGTGATCGGGGCCATCACAGCAGCAGTCATCTTCGGCATTGATTGGTGGCCCGACCAGGCCGCCGAGCAGGCCACGCGCAGCGACCACCTCCTGTGGTTCCTGGTGATCACCTCCGGCATCATCTTCACCGGCGTCACCAGCTTCCTCGTGTACTCCATCTGGCGCTTCCGCGCGGCACCGGGTGACGAGGAGGACGGACCTCCGCACCACGGAAACACCAAGCTCGAGATCGCCTGGACGATCGGGCCGGTCGTGCTCCTGGCGGTGATGGCCGTCTGGTCGTCGATCGCCACCACGCGCAACGAGGCGCTGGCCAGCGACCGCGAGGTCATCGAGGTCCGGGCCTGGCAGTTCGCATGGGAGTTCACCTACCGCGACGCCGGCTTCACCACGGGCGACCTCGTGCTCCCGAAGGACCGTCAGGTCGAGCTGCGGATGCGCTCCTCCGACGTCATCCACAACCTGTGGGTCAACGAGTTCCGCGTGAAGCAGGACGTCGTGCCCGGCATCACCACCAGGCTCATCGTCGACCCCACCCGCGAGGGCACGTACGACCTCATCTGCGCCGAGCTCTGCGGCGCCGGTCACGGGGTCATGCGCTCCCGGGCGATCGTGCTGGACCAGAACGCCTTCGAGGCCTGGAAGCGCGATTCGGCCGCGAAGGCGGCCGCCGCCGACGCACCGGCGGCACCGGCCCCGGCGCCAGGCAACTGACCCTGAGGACGCCCTCACTCCGCTCCACGGCAGACCACGAGGACTTCTAGCGAGATGGCGACACACGCACCGACACACGCGCACACCGACCACGGCCACGGGCACCACGCGCCCCCCAAGCCGCTCTGGTACTGGTGGAAGCGCGCCATCGTGTGGACGATCTCCGGCGCCCTCGCCGGAATCGCGCTGGTCTTCTTCTTCCGGTGGGCGTTCGGCTTCTCGAACCTCTGGGAGCCGGAGTCCTACTACACGGCCATCGCCTCCCTCGCGGGCATCGGCTTCGTCATCGGCATCGGCTGTTTCGACTGGTGGTGGGCCTACCTCCGCGGCAAGCACGTGGACTTCGAGGACCACTCGCTCCACGGCGCCAAGACCTGGCGTGACTACCTGCGTCCGAACACGGACCACAAGGTCATCGGCATCCAGTACATGGTCGCCGTCTTCACCTTCTTCGTGGTGGGCGGCCTGCTGGCCGAGCTGGTGCGCCTCGAGCTGGCCCAGCCGGGCTTCCAGATCGCGGACGGCGAGACGTACAACGGGTACTTCTCCGCCCACGCGACCGTGATGATCTTCGGGTTCGTCATCCCGTCCTTCGCGGGCCTGGCGAACTACGTCCTGCCGGTCATGATCGGCGCCAAGGACATGGCGTTCCCGCGCCTCAACGCCCTCTCGTTCTGGCTGCTCCTGCCGGCCGGCGCCATGCTCGCCATCGCGCCGTTCGTGGGGGCCTTCAGCGCCGGCTGGACCGCCTACCCGCCGCTGGCGGTGCAGGGCACCACCGGTCAGACGCTGTTCGAGGTCGCCGTGCAGTTCGCCGGCGCGTCCTCGATCGCGACCGCACTGAACTTCCTGGTCACGATCATGACCATGCGAGCGCCGGGCATGACCGTCTGGCGCATGCCGCTGCTCGTCTGGGCCAACGCCACGACCTCCGGGCTCGTGGTGTTCGGCACGCCGTTCATCGCCGGGTCGCAGTTCATGACCCTGTTCGACCGCGTGGTGGGGACCAACTTCTTCAACGCGGCGAACGGCGGGGACGTGATCATGTATCAGCACGTCTTCTGGTTCTATTCACACCCAGCCGTGTACATCATGATGTTGCCGGGCTTCGGCATCATCAGCGAGGTCCTCTCGACGTTCTCCAGAAAGCCGATCTTCGGCTATAGAGCGCTCGCGTTCTCGACCGTCGCCATCGCGCTGCTCGGCTTCGGCGTGTGGGCCCACCACATGTTCGTGAGCGGCATGGCCTCGTGGCTGCGCATACCCATGATGATCACCACGATCATCATCGCGGTGCCGACGGGCGTGAAGATCTTCTCCTGGCTGGGGACGATCTGGAACGGGAAGATCCACCTGAAAACGCCCATGATCTGGGCCCTCGGGTTCATCTTCACCTTCGTCATCGGTGGTCTCTCGGGCGTCTTCCTGGGCACCCTCACCACCGACATCGCCCTCACCGACACGTACTTCGTGGTGGCGCACATCCACTACGTGTTCTTCGGTGGCAGCGTGTTCACCATCTTCGCCGGCACCTATTACTGGTTCCCGAAGATGACCGGGCGGATGTACAGCGAGACGCTCGGCAAGTGGCACTTCTGGCTCACGTTCATCGGCTTCAACGGCACGTTCTTCCCCCAGCACTGGCTGGGCGCGCACGGAATGCCGCGACGCGTCGCCGACTACGACGAGCGGTTCGCCGACCTGAACCTCATCATCAGCCTGTTCAGCCTGTTCATGGTGGCCGGCACCCTGGTCTTCTTCTACAACATGATCTGGAGCTGGCGCTCCGGTCCGAAGGCGCCGTGGAACCCCTGGCGCGGACGCAGCCTGGAGTGGCTGGTCTCGTCCCCGCCGAGCCTGTTCAACTTCGACGCCGTTCCCCAGGTCGTGGGTGGCCCGTACCAGTACGGCATCCCCGGCGCGCGGCACGCGGTGGTGTACGCCGGCGACCACCTGGGCGGCGGCGAGCTCACCGAGACCGAGCTGCGCACGGTGCTGGTGGTGGCCAACCGCACGGTGGCCTCGTCGAGCCTGCTCGACCAGGTCAAGGCCCGGGCGGAGGAGGGCTACTGGCGCTTCACCATCGTGGTGCCCGCCAAGGGCGATGACCACCGGGCAGCCGACCGTCGCCTGCAGGTCGCGCTGGCCGTCCTCGCCGAGGCCGGCATCGACGCCAGCGGCACGGTCGAGGACCTGGGCCCGCTCGAGGCCGTCAAGCGGATCCTCGAGGAGGAGCCCGCCCACGAGGTGATGCTCGCGACGCTGCCCACCGGCCAGTCCGAGTGGATGCAGCAGGACATGATCGACCGGGTCCGGAAGGCGTCCGGGATCGCCGTCACGCGCGTCATCGTGCGCGGCGACGACGCCCGCACCGCCGTCCGCTCGGCCGCGGTCCAGCGCATCGCGGTGATCGCCAACGACACGCTCGGGGACGCCGGTCTGGTGTCCGCGCTCCAGGCGCGCGCCGACGAGCGCCCGCTCGCAGCGGTGGTCCTCTGCCCGCTGTCGCTCGACGGTCCGGGCTGGACCGACGACGCGGACAAGGTGCGCGACGAGGCCACCGGCCGCACCCGCGCGGTGATCCAGCGTCTGCAGGACTCCGGGATCCAGGCGCACGGCGAGGTGATCGACGGCGACCCGGTCGCCGCGGCCAAGATCGCCCGCTCGGACTACAAGGTGGACACCGTCCTGGTGTGCAGCTACCGCCGTGACAGCTCCGAGGAGCTGCTCGGCCAGGTGCGCGCCGCGGCCGGCGACACCGCGGTGGAACATGTCGTCGTCGATGCCGAGGCGCCGGCCGCGCCGTCGGGCGCGTAGGAGGCTCCGATGGCTGCAGAGCACACGGCAACGGTTTCGTCGCACGGCGACGTGGCGGCCCCCGGGCGGGGCGCCGGGATCAGCCAGGGCATGCTGGCGATGATCCTGTTCATCGGCTCGGAGGCGATGCTCTTCGCGTCGTTCTTCACCGCCTACTTCATGGTCCGCTACAACATCGCGGAGAACGACTGGCCGCCGATCAAGGACCTCGCCACAGGCGAGCGGTTCGAGCCGCCCGTCCTCGGCACCGGCGTCAACACCGCGTTCCTGGTGTTCTCGTCGTTCACCGTCTGGTACGCCGAGCACCGGCTCAAGCACGGTGACCGGAAGGGCCTGGAGCGCGGTCTCATCGTGACCATGCTGCTGGGCGCCACCTTCCTGGCGGTCCAGATCAACGAGTACGTGCACCTCGGCTTCACACCGCAGGACCAGGCGTACGGCGCGGCGTTCTACACGCTCACCGGCTTCCACGGGCTGCACGTGTTCGTGGGTCTGACCCTGCTGTGGATCTGCTACCTGCGGATCAAGCGGGCCCACGACTTCACGCCGCAGTGGGCGACGCCGCTCGGAGCGGCATCCCTGTACTGGCACTTCGTCGACGTGGTCTGGGTGTTCCTCTACGTCGTGGTCTACCTCATCTGATGCGCGAAGGGCGGTCCATGCGAGGAGTTCGGGGCGCGGCGGTTGCGCTTGCCAGCGGTGTCGTGATGATCGTCGCGACGGGCTGCGGGCAGCCCGCAGCCGATACCGCGAACGGGAAGAAGCTGTTCGCCGCGTCGTGTGGCGGCTGCCACACGCTGCAGGACGCGGGCACGAAGGGACGGCAGGGGCCGAACCTGGACGACGCGTGGCGCGGGTCGCGCCAGTCGGGGATCCCGGACAGCACGTTCCGGGGAGTGGTGCACCGCTGGATCTACGAGTCGCAGCCGCCGATGCCGCGTGAGCTGGTGACCGGCCAGGACGCCCACGACGTCGCGGCCTACGTCGCGGAGGTCGCGGGCAAGAGCCAGGACAGCCTCGCCGTGCCGGCGCAGCCGCAGATCCCCGAGGCCGTCCCGGTGGACTTCATCCAGAACACGCCGTAGCCGCAGCCGTGGGCGCTCCGCGCCTGCAGGGCGTGCGGGCCGTCGTGACCGGCGCCTCCCGGGGCGTCGGCCGCGCCGTCGCCGAGCGGTTCGTCGCGGAGGGCGCGCACGTGGTGGTGACGGCCCGCGCGGAGCACCGGCTGGAGTCGTTCCTGCGCGATGCCCGTGGACCGGGCGCGCGGCCCGCGGCGATGGCGCTGGAGCTTGGCGAGCCCCACAGCGTGGCCGCGGCGGCACGCGCCGCGGTGCTGGAGCTGGGCCGTGTGGACGTGCTGGTGAACAACGCCGGGGTGCTCGGCTCCCGCCTGCCCCTGGAGGACGTGCCCGACGGCGAGCTGGAGGCCGTGGTGGCGGCCAACCTGGTGGGCACCCTGCGGTTCACGCAGGCCATACTCCCCGCCATGAGCGACGGCGCGGCGATCATCAACGTGAGCTCGGGCGCGGCCGGCCGCGCCGGCTGGGCGGGCTACGGGATCACCAAGGCCGCCATGGATGCCGCCACCCGGATGCTGCGCGAGGAGCTCGCCCCGCGGGGGATCCGCTGCGTGGCGCTGAACCCGGGCGGCACGCGCACCGCGATGCGGGCGGCCGCGTACCCGTCGGAGGACCCGGCCACCGTCCCCCATCCGCGCAGCGTGGTGGGGCCGTTCGTGGCCATCGCGGAGGGCGCCGATCCCGGCTGGCACGTGGAGGCACGCGAATGGACGCCCTGAGGCCCATCCCGCACCTGCAGCCCAACTTCGGGTGGCGCGAGGTGCCGATCGAGCCGGTGGACGAGCCGCTGGTGGCGGTGGACGGCCTGTCGGACCGGATCCAGGACCGCGCGGAGTACCACCGCTGGGGGATCCCCGGCGCCCTGCCGCGATCCTGGGTGCGCCAGGGCGTGGCCGAGCGGCTGGTGCGCGCCGCCGAGGCGCTTCCGGACGGCATGGGCCTGGTGGTGTGGGACGCCTACCGCCCGCTGGCGGTGCAGGGCGCGCTGTTCGACGCCTACCTCACCGAGCTGATGGCCGTGCACCCGGAGATGCCGGCCGACGCCCTCGAGGAGGCCGCGGCCAAGTACGTGACGCCGCCGTCGCGCTCCCGCTTCGCGCCGCCGCCGCACCTCACCGGCGGGGCGGTGGACCTCACGCTGAGCGATGTCGACGGCCTGCCGCTGGAGCTGGGCACCGGGTTCGACGCGTTCGGGCCGGAGGCGGCCACGCGGGCGTTCGAGGACGAGCCCGGCCGGTGGCGCGACCTGCGGCGGCTGCTGTTCTGGGCGATGCACGACGCCGGGTTCACGAACTACGCCGAGGAGTGGTGGCACTTCGACCACGGCGACCAGTTCTGGGCGCTCGCCACCGGCGGCGTGGCGATCTACGGCGCGGCGGATCCGCCGGCCGCGTGAGCCCGGGATCCGAGGTCCCGGGGGGTACGATCCGGGACGTGTCGTCATCCAGCAGCGCCGCCACCCCGGCCACCGGGCTCGCGCTCGTCCCGGCGCTCCTGGGCCTGGTGCGCTTCAAGCACACCGTCTTCGCACTGCCCTTCGCCCTGGCCGGCGCACTGCTGGCACGGCTTGAGTGGCCGTCGGCGGCGGTGATCGGGTGGATCCTGCTCGCCATGGTGGGCGCCCGGTCCCTCGCGATGGCCCTGAACCGCCTCATCGACGCCCGCATCGACGCCGCCAACCCGCGCACCGCGGGCCGGGAGCTGCCCAGCGGCCGCCTGCGGGCCGGCCAGGTGTGGTGGTTCAGCGCCGCCAGCCTCGCCGCGCTGCTGCTCGCGGTGAGCCGGCTGCCCGAGATCACCTGGTACCTGTGGCCCATCCCCGTGGCCGGCTTCGTGATCTACCCGTACACCAAGCGCTTCACCTGGGCGTGCCACCTGTTCCTGGGGCTCGTGATCGGCCTCGCGCCCGTCGGCGGGTGGATCGCGGTGACCGGGGAGTTCGACACGGCTCCGGTGCTGCTGGGCCTGGCCGTGGCCTGCTGGATCGCCGGCTTCGACGTCATCTACGCCCTGCTGGACGTGGAGTTCGACCGCGCCCACGGGGTCAACTCGGTGCCGGTGCGCTTCGGCGCGGCGCGCGCCCTGTGGATCACCCGTGGCCTGCACGTGGCCGCGGTGGCCCTGCTGGCGGGAGCCGGCGTCGCGGCCGGCACGTCCTGGGCCTACTTCGCCGGCGTCGCGGCCTGCGCGGCGGTCCTGCTGTTCGAGAACCTGCACGTGGATCCGGCCGACCAGGGCCGCATCCAGGCGGCGTTCGGCCGCGCGAACGGGATCCTGGCCCTGCTGTTCATCGCGTTCGTGGTCCTCGAGGTGACCCTCCCGTAACCGGCGCCCCTGAAGCCGGCACGCCCCTCATCCGCGCGCGGGGGCTGGTGCGCGCCTTCGGCGGCCGCCGCGCCGTGGACGGCGTGGACCTTGAGCTGGCCCCCGGCCGCCGCCTGTCGGTGGTGGGGCCCAACGGCGCGGGCAAGAGCACCCTGTTGCGGATCCTCGCCACGCTCCTGCGGCCCGACGCGGGCACCCTGGAGCTTGCGGGGCACGACTGCGACCACCACGCCCAGCGGGCCCGTCCGTCGCTGGGCTACTTGGGGCACGACCCGCTGGTGTACCTGGACCTCACCGCCTGGCAGAACCTGGAGCTGTTCGGCGATCTGTTCGGCGTGGACGACCTGCGCAACCGGATCCCGGACGCCCTGTCCCGCGTGGGGCTGCTGCCACGCGCCCACGACCCCGTGCGCACCTTCAGCCGTGGCATGGCGCAGCGCATGGGCATCGCCCGCCTCACCCTCCACGACCCGGTGCTGCTGGTGCTCGACGAGCCGTACACGGGCCTCGACGCCCAGGGCGCCCGGCTGCTGGACGGCCTGCTGGAGGGGTTCGCGTCCGGCGGCCGCGGCGCGGTGATGGTGACCCACGAGCTGGGCCGGGCGGTGGACCTGGCCGACGAGGTGCTGGTGATGCGGGCCGGGCGGGCCGTGGATCGCTGCGACACCGCGGGCATGGACGCCGCCGCGTTCGCGGCGCGGTACCAGGAGCTCACCGCGTGAGCGCCTCCCCCCTGCGGCAGATGCGGGCGCTGCTGGTGAAGGACCTGCGGCTGGAGCTGCGCACCCGTGAGACGGCCGTGGCGATGGGGCTGTTCGCGCTGGTGGGGATGATGATCTTCCAGTTCGCGATCGGCACGCGCACCGACGACGCCACCCCCTTCGCCGGCGGCATCATCTGGGCCACGCTGGCCCTCACCGCGGTGCTCGGCGTGGGGCGCACGTGGGTGCCCGAACGCGAGCAGCGGGTGCTGGACGCACTGCTCACCGCGCCGGTCCCGCGGCTGGTGCTCATGCTCGCCCGGTCGGTGGCGCTGGTGCTCTACCTGCTGACGGTGCAGGTCGTCGTGGTGCCCATGGCCATCGTGTTCTTCGTGCGGGACGCGGCCTTCAGCGACCTGGGCCTGGTGGCCGTGGTGTGCGTCCTCGCGGACGTCGCCATCGCGGTGGTGGGCGCCCTGCTGGCGTCGATGAGCGTCTTCTCCCGGGCACGCGAGCTGCTGCTGCCGGTGCTGCTGCTGCCGTCGATCATCCCGGTGGTGATCGCGGCGGCGGGGGCCACCCACGCGGTGCTGGGTCCCGGCAACGCCCTGGACGAGTACTGGCGGTACTGCGTCTTCCTCGGCGTCTACGCGGTAGTCTTCGGACTCGTTGCCTTCGCCACCTTCGACCATGTCCTCGACGATTGACGCGGCCCGCCGGCGGCTCGTCGGCCTGGGTGCCGTCACCGCCGCGCTGATGGCCCTCTCCATCGTGGGCGTGTTCCTGGTGGCCCCCGAGGACGCCGACCAGGGCGTCATCCAGCGCATCTTCTACTTCCACGTGCCGATCGCCCTGATCTCGCTGGTTGCGTACGGCGTGGCCTGCGTCGCGGCCATCATGTACCTGCGCCGCGGCGGCGAGAAGTGGGACGAGGTGGGCGTGGTCTCGGTGGGGCTCGGGATGGTGTTCAGCATCCTCACCGTCCTCACCGGGTCCATCTGGGCCAAGGCCTCGTGGGGCACCTGGTGGGTGTGGGAGGACCCGCGTCTGGTGACGTACCTGGTGGTCATCCTCCTGTACGCCGCGTACTTCGTGCTGCGCTCCTCCGCGGAGGACAACCGCCGCGCCAGGTACTCGGCGGTGTACGCGGTCTTCGCGTTCGCCGCGGTCCCGCTGTCGTTCTACTCGGTGCGCGTCGCCGAATCGTTCGTGCACCCGGTGGTGTTCACCCGCAGCGGCGCGGACATGCCCGGCAGCATGCTCATCTGGTTCTTCGTGAGTCTCGTCGCGATCACCGGCCTGTTCGCCACGCTCCTGCAGCTCGAGCTGCTCCAGCGCCGCGCGGACCGGGCGATGCGCGACCTCAAGAACCGGCTCGAGACCCTCATGGCGGGCACGTGAGCGGCGGCGACCAGTACGTGGTGGCCGCCTACGCGGTCATCTGGGTGGTGCTGATGCTGTACGTGGTCGTGAACGGCATGAAGACCGCGAAGCTCGCCCGCGAGGCCGAGCTGCTCGCCCGGCTCGTCGCCGAGCGGGAACCCCAGGCGACCCCCGCGGAGCCCGGCGGGGAATGACCTTCGTCCACCCGCCGGGGCTTTCCGCCCCTGGTGGGGACGGGGGGCCCGGGACTACCCTCCAGTGGCCGGCAGCCGGTGCCGGGGCGGTTCGCGAGGTGCGCGGTTGAGCAGGCTCTACCCCATCTACGTGGACGTCGAGGGACGGACGTGCTGTGTGGTCGGCGGTGGTCCCATCGCCGAGGGCAGGGCTCGGACGCTCATCGAGCACGGCGCGCTGCTGCGCCTCGTCGCGCCGGCCATCACACCCGGGCTCACGGACATGCTCGCTCAGAACGCGATCCACGACTACCGACAGCGCCCGTATGAGGCGCACGACGTCACCGGGTGCACGCTGGTCATCGCCGCGACCGACAACGCCGCCGTGAACCGCTCCGTCCGCGACGACGCCCGCGCCGCCGGCGCGCTGTGCAACGTCGCCGACGACCCGGCGGCCTGCGACTTCGCCGTGCCGGCCCTCGTGCGCCGCGGCGACCTGTCGTTCGCGGTCACCACCGGGGGCGCGTCGCCGGTCGTCGCCGCCCGCGTGCGGCGGCGCCTGGAGGACGTCTTCGGCCCGGAATGGGGCGATCTGCTGGAACTGCTGGCAGAGTTCCGTCCTGCGATGAAACGCCGGCATCCCGATCCCGCCGAGCGGTCCGCCGCGGTGCGCGCGCTGCTGGACGGCGACCTGCTCGACCTGCTCGCCGCGGGCGACCACGCGGCCGCCCGCGACCGGGTGCGCGCCGCCGCGGAGGGGGACGTCTGATGCACGTCGTGGTCGTCGGCCTGTCCCATCGCACCGCGCCGGTCGAGATGCGCGAGAAGGCCGCCCTGTCGGACCGCGCCACCCGCACGCTGGTGCGGGGGCTCATGGAGCACGCCGACATCGTCGAGGCCGTCGCGCTGTCCACGTGCAACCGCACCGAGATCTACGCCGCCACCACCGACCCCGCCGCCGCGGAGGAGGTGATGGTCCAGGCGCTGGTCGAGCGCACCAACATCAGCCGCAACGAGCTGGACTGCGCCCGCTATCAGGAGCGGGACGACCGGGCGGCCACGCAGCTGTTCCGCGTCACCTCCAGCCTTGACTCCATGGTGCTCGGCGAGAGCGAGATCCAGGGGCAGGTCCTCGCGGCCTGGGAGCTGGCGATGGAGGAGGGCGCCTCCGGGCCCGTCATGAACCAGCTGTTCCGGCAGGCCATCGAGGTGGGCAAGCGGGTGCGCACCAACACGCGCATCAGCCGGGGCCCGTCGTCGGTCCCGGCGGTGGCGGTGGGCATCGCGTCCCGCGCCTTCCCCGACCTCGACCACCGGCGGGTGCTGGTGATCGGAGCCGGGCAGATGGCGGAGGCCGTGCTCACCAGCCTCGTGGACCAGGGCGTGGGCGAGGTGCGTGTCGTGAACCGCACCGTCAGCACCGCCCGCATGCTGGCGTCCCGCTTCGGTGGCGAGGGCTTCGGCTTCGACCGGCTCGTGGAGGAGCTCGCCGAGGCGGACATCGTGATCAGCTCCACCGACGCGCCCCACACGATCCTCGACCGCAGCGTGCTGGAGCAGGCGCTCGGCGCCGAGGGCGGCCGGCGGGTGATGATCGTGGACATCTCGGTGCCCCGCGACGTGGACGCCGACGTGGCGCGCATCCCGGGCGTGGAGCTGCACGACATCGACGACCTGGAGCGCGTCGTGGAGGCGAACCTCAACGGGCGGCGCCAGGAGGCGCTGCTGGGCGAGCACATCGTGGTGGAGGCCGTCGCCGGGTTCGTGGACTGGCGGGCCGGCCTGGCCGCCGCCCCCGCGATCCGCGACCTGCGCGAGTGGGCCGAGCGCGTGCGCCGGGACGAGGTGGATCGCCTGGCGGGGAACTGGGACTCGCTCTCGGAGACCGACCGGGAGCGGATCGACGCCCTCACCCGCGCCCTGGTGAACAAGCTCCTGCACGAGCCGACGGTGCGCGCCCGGGCCGCCCTGGGGCAGACGGACGGCATGCGCCACATCGAGAGCCTGCGGCACCTGTTCGGCCTCGAGGCGTCGGCCGACTCCGGCCAGCACGCCACCAACTGATCCCGGGTCCCGCCGTCCGACTGGTCCTCGCCACCCGCAGGTCCCCGCTCGCGCTGGCGCAGAGCCGCGCGATCGCGGCGGCGCTGGAGGGCCACGGCCACGCGGTGGAGCTGCTGGAGCTGGTCACCACCGGCGACCGCTGGAGCGCCGAGGGTGAAGGAGCTCGAGGAGGCGCTCCTGGACGGCCGGGCCCACCTGGCGGTGCACTCGGCCAAGGACCTGCCCACGGAGCTGCCCGAGGGCCTGGCCGTGCTGGCGGTGCCACCGCGCGAGGACCCGCGCGATGTGCTGGTGGGCGCGACCTCCGTCGACCTGCTGCCATCCGGCGCGCGGGTGGGCACCGGCAGCCCGCGGCGCTCCGCCCAGCTGCTGATGGCCCGCCCCGACCTGGAGATCGTCCCGATCCGCGGGAACGTGGACACACGCCTGGGCAAGCTCGACCGCGGTGAGGTGGATGCCCTGGTGCTGGCCGCCGCCGGCCTGGCGCGCCTCGGGATCACCCGGCCGGATGTCGCGCACCTGGACCCCGCCGTCTCCACGCCGGCACCCGGGCAGGGGCTCCTGGCGATCGAGGGGCGCGTGGACGACGAGGCCACCCGGGAGGCGCTCGCGGTGCTGGACGACCCGTCGGGCGTGGAGGCCCTGCAGGCCGAGCGTGCGCTGCTGGCAGCGCTGGGGGGCGGGTGCATGACCCCCGCGGGCGCGCTGTGCACCTCGGAGGGCCACGGGCTGCGGCTGCGACTCACCGTGTTCCGGTCGGCGGACGCATCCGGGGCCGGTGGCCGCCGCGCCAGCGTCGACGGCCCCGCCGGCGACCCGCTCACCCTCGCCGCGCGCGCCGCGGCGGCGCTCGCCGGGTCCGGCGCGTGAGCGCGGGCATGGGACGCGTCGCGCTGGTGGGCGCGGGACCGGGCGACCCCGGCCTGCTGACCGTCCGCGGCCGTGAGCTGCTGGCCGGCGCCGACGTGGTGGTGCTGGACCGGCTCGGCACCGCGCAGCTCCTGCCGTACATCCGCTCCGGCGCCCGCCTGGTGGACGCCGGCAAGGCGCCCGGCCGCCAGGCCCTCACGCAGGCCGAGACCAACCGCACGCTGGTCGAGCTGGCCCGGGAGGGGCTGAACGTGGTGCGCCTCAAGGGCGGCGACCCGTTCGTGTTCGGCCGCGGCGGGGAGGAGGCCATGGCCCTGCGCGAGGCCGGCATCCCGTACGAGGTGGTCCCCGGGATCACCAGCAGCATCGCCGCGCCGGCGTACGCCGGGATCCCGGTGACGCACCGTGCGGTGGCGACCTCGTTCACGGTGGTCACCGGGCACGAGGACCCCACCAAGGACGGCGACCAGACCGACTGGGGCATCCTGGCCAAGGTGCCGGGCACCCTGGTGGTGCTGATGGGCATGGGCCGCCTGCGGGGCATCGCCGACGCGCTCATCGCCGGCGGCCGTCCCGCGGACCAGCCCGCGGCCGCGGTGCAGTGGGGCACCACCCCGCGGCAGCGCCAGGTGGTGGCCACCCTCGAAACGCTGCCCGACGCCGTCGCCGACGCCGGCCTGGGCAACCCCGCCGTGGTGGTGATCGGCGACGTCGCCGGGCTTGCCGGCCAGGTGGGGTGGCTGGGCGACCGCCCGCTGTCCGGCCGCCGCGTGGTGGTCACGCGCGCCCGGGCCCAGGCCAGCGGCCTCAGCGCCGACCTGGCCCGGCTGGGCGCGGAGGTGGTGGAGCTGCCGGTCATCCGCATCGCCCCCATCGCCGGCTCCCCCGAGATCGACGCGATGACGGCGGGCATCCGCGACTACCGCATGCTGGTGCTCACCAGTGTCAACGGGGTGGAGCAGCTGTTCGCGCGGCTGCGCGAGCGGGGCGGGGACGCGCGCAGCATCGATCCCGACGCCCTGGTGGTGGCCATCGGGCCGGCCACCGCGGAGGCCCTGGAGGCGCACGGCGTGGTGCCCGGCCTGGTGCCGGAGCGCTTCGTGGCGGAGGGCATCCTGGAGGCGCTCGCCGGGCGGGACCTGGCGGGAATGCCGGTGCTGGTGGCGCGGGCCCGGGAGGCGCGCGCCGAGCTGGTGGACGGCCTGCGTGCCATGGGCGCGCGGGTCGACGAGGTGGCCCTCTACGAGACGCTGGCCGAGGCGCCCTCCGCCGAGGACCTCGACCGGGCCCGCGACGCCGACTACCTCACCTTCACCGCCTCCTCCACCGTGCGCCGGTTCGTCGACCTGCTGGGCGACGGGGGCGCCGCGTCCGCCGGGCGCGGGCGCGTCGTCTCGATCGGGCCGATCACCAGCGCCACCGCCCGTGAGCTGGACCTCGAGGTGCACGTGGAGGCGGCCGAGCACACCGTCCCCGGGCTGCTCGAGGCGCTGCTCGCGGACGCCGCCGGGGCCTGAGCCCCGCGTGACGCGCCCGGCGGTCACCCTCCTCACCGACTACGGCCCGCACTCGGAGCACGTGGGGGCCCTGCACGCGGTGCTGGTGGCGCGCTGCCCCGGGCTGGAGCGGGTGGACCTCGCGCATGACGTGCCGCAGGGCGACGTGCGGTGGGGGGCGATCCTGCTCGCGCGGCTCGCGCCGATCCTGCCCGACGCCGTGCACCTGGCCGTCGTCGACCCCGGCGTGGGCGGCGCGCGTCGCGGGCTGGCGGTGCGCCTCGCCGGCGGCGGGGCGCTGGTGGGGCCCGACAACGGGCTGCTGGGCGCCGCCGCCGACCGCCTGGGCGTGTCGGGCGCCGTCACGCTCGACCCGGCCCGGCTGGGCGCGGGGGACGTCCCCGCGACGTTCCATGGCCGCGACCTGTTCGCGCCCGCCGCCGCCCGCCTGGCCGCGGGTGACCCCATCGACGCGCTGGGCGACCGGATCCCGCCCGGTGACATCGCCCGACCGGACCTGCCCGACCCGGAGGTCGCCCCCGGCGGGATCATCACCGAGGCCGCCGGGCTCGACCGGTTCGGCAACGTGGCGCTGCTCGCGGGGCCGGGGCACCTGGAGTTGGCGCGCATCGCGCCGGGCGACCGGGTGGCGGTGCTGTGCGGGGGGCGGGAGCTGCCCGCCGTGGTGGGCCGCACGTTCGGGGACGTCCCGGTCGGCGACGGGCTCCTGCACGTGGACAGCCATGGCCACCTGGCGGTGGCGGTCAACCTGGGGAGCGCGGCCGCCCTGCTGGGCGTCACGCGGTCCGGTGCGCGCGTGGCGATCTCGCGCGTGCGCGGACCCGCCGGGCGTGTGCCCGGCGGGTCCGGCGCGGCCAACCCCTAGGAGGCGATCATCCGGTGCCGACTTCTCGGTCGGGAACGGCGGCGGTGCGGCCGGCGGTGCGGCCGACGCCTTCAGGTCCTGGATCTGCTTGATGAAGTCCGCCGTGGTGGCGTCCGCGCTGGAGAGCGCGGCCACCGCGGCATCTGCCGACTTCTGCAGCGCGGCACGGTCCGCGTCCGTCGCGGTGACGAACTCGATCCCGCAGTCCACGAGGGCCTGGGGCAGCTGGGACGGGGCGGAGACGATCTCCAGCGACTTCGCCGGGACCTTCGCGGCGGCGTCGGTGAGGATCTTCTGGTCCTCGGCCGACAGCGCGTCGAAGGTGTTCTTGTTGATCGTCAGCGCGGTCGGGAACGGCCAGAAGTTCACGTTGGCCGTCACGTACTTCGCCACCTCGTAGTACTTGTTGGTGGCGATGAGGCCCAGGTTGGCCTCCATGCCGTCCACGGTGCCGTTCTTGAGGGCCTGGTAGACCTCGGGCAGCGGGAGCGGGTCGGCCTCGGCGCCCAGGGCCTGGAGGCCCTCCGCGAGCACCTTCGAGCCGGGGGCCCGGATCTTCGCGCCCTTGAAGCTCGCCGGGTTGGTGAACTTCTTCTTGGCGCCCAGCGGCTTGCGCAGGCCACCCTCGTGCACAGTCAGCACGACGATGTCGCCGGCCTTGCTCGCGGCGTCCTCGGCCATCGCGGTGCCGATTTCACCGTTGAGGATCTGACCCTCGAGGCCGTAGTTGCTCACCAGGAACGGTGCCTGGAGCGCCTGGAAGCTGTTGATGCCGGCCGAGTCCCAGATGGCCGTCGAGATGGTTCCCATCTCCACCGAGCCCGCCCGAACGTCGGACAGGAGCTGCGGCTCGGGGTTCGGGTAGCTCGGGAGGCCGGTGATCTTGATGCGGCCGCCCGATGCCGTGTTGACCTCGTTGATGAAGAAGTCCACGGCCTGGCCGTACGGGTGCTGCTGCGTCGTGACGTAGGCGAGCGTCAGCTCGACCTCGGCCGCGCCGTCGCCTCCTCCGGTGGTCGCGCCCGCGTCGTCACCGTCGTCGCCACATCCGGCGACGCCGAGCACCAGCGCGCACCCCGAGATGACCGCGGCAGTGCGCCACGCCCAGGAGCGTCGTCTCACGTCCTGTCCCCCTTGTCTGAACGGAAAAGACTTCCAACGGGCGTGGAGCCCGCCCCGAGAGCGTATGACGGCGGCCGGACGCACGCATAGGGGGGATTCCCAGGTTTCGTCCCGCATGGTGAGTCGCGGCCGGGGGTGGCCCCGTCCCGCCCTTGGTGGGGTGGCGGCGGATGCGGAATCACCTCATGATGGCCGGGATGCTCACGTTCGACGTCGCCACGCCGCATCTGGTGGGACGCCGCCCCGAGCTGGCCATGGCCGCCCGGGCGATCGAGGGCGCGCGGGGCGGGCGCAGCACCGCGCTCGTGGTCTCCGGCGGGCCGGGCATCGGAAAGACGGCGCTGCTGGGCGCCGTGCGCGACCTCGCCCACGGGTTCCGGATCGTCTCGGCCCGCGGGATCCAGAGCGAGGCGGCCCTGGCGTACGCCGGGCTCGCGGAGCTGCTGCGGCCCCTCATGGGCTTCCTGCCACGGCTCCCGCCCCCCCAGCGGGTGGCGTTGGAGGGTGCCCTCGCGATGGCCCCGCCGGGCCGGGGCGACCGCTTCGCGGTGTACGCCGCCACGCTGGGCGTCCTCTCCTGCGCGGCGGAGGAGGCGCCCGTCCTGTGCCTGGTGGACGACGCCCACGCGATGGACACCCCGTCGGTGGAGGCGATCCTGTTCGCCGCCCGCCGCCTGGGCCACGAGGGGGTGGTGGTCGTGGTGGCCACCCGGCCCGCGGCGATCGGCGGTCCGCGCATGTCGGGGCTCGCCACGGTCCACCTGGGCGGCCTCGCCGACCAGGACGCGCGGCGGCTGCTGCGCGGCGGGCCGGTCGCGGCGCAGCTCGCCCCGTGGGTGGAGGAGGCGATCCTCGCCGCCGCGGCCGGGAACCCGCTGGCGCTGCGTGAGCTGCCCCAGGCGCTGCCGGAGGAGCAGCGCACCGGGTGCGCGCCGCTGTCGGAGCCGCTGCGCCCCGGAGGGGTGGTGACCGCCGCATTCCGCGACCGGCTGGAGGCGCTGCCCGACGGCCCGCGCCTGGCGGCCCTGCTGGTGGCGTGCAGCACCGACGGGGACATCGGGCCCGTGATGGCCGCGCTGGCGGCGAGCGGCCGCTCGCCGGCCGACCTGGAGGCCGCCGAGGCGGCGGGGGTGGTCGAGGTGGTGCGCGACCGGGTGCTGATGAGCCACCCGGTGCTGCGCTCGGTCGCCATCGAGCTGGCCGGCGGCCCGCCGCGCCGCGCCGCCCACCGGGCGCTCGCCGATGCGGTGGGCCGCGCGGACGGCGGGGAGCGGTGGGCCTGGCACCGGGCGCAGAGCGCCCTCGGCCCGGACGAGGAGGCCGCCGTGGCCCTCGCCGGCTTCGCCGCCAGCGCCGGGAGCCGCACCGGGTCGGCCGCCGCGGCCGCCGGGTACGACCGGGCCGCGAGGCTCACCGCCGACCCGGATGCCCGGGCGGCCCGCCTGCTCGCCGCGTCCGGGTCGGCGCTGGAGGCCGGGCGCCCGTCGTGGGCCCTGCAGCTGGCGGGCGAGGCGCTCATGCTCACCGCGGACCCGCTGGTGCGCGAGCGCGCCGAGTTCATCCGCGGCACGGCGCTGCTCACCACCGGGGACGTCTCGGTGGCCCACCGCGTGCTGGCCCATGGCACCCCGCACCCGGAGGTGCCGGTGGAGCACCGGGTGGAGCGGCAGGCGCTGGGGACCTATGCGGCCCTCATGGCCGACGACCTCACCGGGGCGCTCGCGGCGGCGCGCCGGGCACTCCATGACGCCCGCGAGCTGGGCGACGCGGTGGCGGTCACGCAGGCGCTGGCCGCCCTGTCGCTCACCCGCACCATCGCCGGCGATCTCCGGGGCGCCCGGGTGAACATCGAGTCCGCACGGCGCGGCGCCCGCGGGATCGAGCGGTCCGGCCGCAACGCGCTCATGTTCGCGAGCCTGGCGCTGGCCACCGCCTACGCGGAGGACCTCCCGGCCGCCGACCGGATGATCCGCGAGCTCATCGACGCGATGCGGTCGCAGGGCGCGGTCTCCGGGATCGCCTACCCGCTGACGGCGGCCGCGGCGATCGGCATGCGCATGGGGGCGTGGGCGGAGGCGCTCGCCGCCGCCCAGGAGTCGCTGATGATCGCCGAGGAATCCGGGCACGACACATCGGTGGTGTTCGCGTTGGTGGTCCTGGTGCGCCTGCAGGCGCACATGGGGCACGACGTGGAGTGCCGCCGCACCGCCACGCGCGCCGAGGAGCTGATCGACCGCACCGGGGCCCGGAACGTGCGGGCCCACCTGGCGTCCGCGCTGGCGTTGCTGGAGCTGGGGCAGGGACGCCCGGACGCGGCGCGCGACCACCTCATGCCGCTGGCGCGGAAGGCCTCCGGAGCGGGGGTGCGCTCACCCACGGAGGTGCCGTGGCGGCCGGATCTGGTGGAGGCGCTCGTGCGGCTGGGCCGTCGCGACGAGGCCCTGGCGGAGCTCGGCGTGCTCGCGGACGTGGGGCAGCGCGGGGGCAGCACCTGGGCGGCCGCCTGCGTGGCGCGGTGCCGGGGCCTGCTGGCGGTCACCGACCACGACCGGCACTTCGGCGAGGCGCTGCACCTGCATCAGCGGCTGGGGCACCAGCCCTTCGAGCGGGCGCGGACGCAGCTGGCCTACGGCGAGCGGCTGCGTCGCGACCGCCGCCGCGCCGAGGCGCGGGGCCTGCTCTCGGACGCCCTGGCGACCTTCGAGGCGCTGGGCGCATCGCCCTGGGCGGAGCGGGCGCGGGAGGAGCTCGACGCGAGCGGCCTGCGTGCGCGCACGCGTGACCCCGCGCTGACCGACCGGCTCACTCCGCGCGAGCTCCAGGTTGCGGTGGCCGTCGCGGGCGGCGCCACGAACCGCGAGGCCGCGGCCCGGCTGTTCCTGTCCGAGAAGACCATCGAACGCCACCTCGGCAACGTGTACCGCAAGCTGTCGCTCCGCTCGCGCAGCCAGCTCGCCCGCCGGTTCGCCGAGATGTCCGCCGACCCGGACCAGCCGCCCGCCTGAGCGCCCGGGGCCACGGGGGTTTCCCTCATGCGGTCCCCCCGGCGCACCGCGTACCGTCGGTGGCCTGACGGCTGACACGACCACCACGCGCGGGTCGGCACCGCGGGCCGAGGACCTCGGTGCCGCCGCCGTGGCCGACCTCGACCCCCGCCCCGGGGAACGGATCCTCCATGTCGGCTGCGGGACCGGGGAGCTCACGCTGATGGTGGCGCGGGCGGTGGGACCGGCGGGCCGGGTGGTTGCGGTGGAGCCGGCGGCGGGGCTGCTGGACGAGGCGGCGGCCATCGCGGACGGCGAGCGGCTGCTGGTGCGGTTCCTGGTGGCCGCGCTCGACGATCCCCCGCCGCCGGGCCTCGCGGTGGACGCGGTGCTCATGGTGCGCGCGCTGTCCCGCGGCCGCGATCCGGGCGAGGTGCTCGCCGCGGCGCTCGGCGCGCTGGTCCCCGGGGGCCGGGCGGTGGTGGCCGAGCCGGACTGGACCGCCGCGGAGCTCGACCACCCCGACCCCGCCCTCACGCGCCGCGTGCTGAGCCCCAGGCGCCTGGGCATCGCCCACCCGGAGCTGGCCGGTGATCTGGCGCGCATGCTGTCGGCCGGCGGCCTGCGCGAGGTCCGCGCCCGCGCCACGCGCTCCGAGGCGCGCGGGCGGGCCGGCGCCGAGGCGCTGCTGCAGGCGCACGCCGCCGCCCTGGCGCCCGCCGAACCCGACGGGGTGCCGGCCGCCGCGGCCCGGTCCTGGTGGCAGGCGCTGCTGGCCGCCGACGCCCGGGAGCCGGTCGTCGCCCGACTCGGAGGGACGGTCGTCACCGGCCGGCGCCCCCGGGGCTGACGAACCGCCAGAGCCCGCGACGGATCGCCGGCCGGGCCGGCGGCGATGGCAGGATGGCCCGGGGCCCAACCCGGGGAGAGGACCAGGGATGCGTCGATCGATGATCAGCGCCGGCATCGCCGTGGCGTGCGCGCTCGCCGGCGCGGGGGATGCGGGCGCGGCGACGGCGGTGCTGAACGCCGTGTCGTCGCAGTCGTTCAAGACGGCGGACGCCAACGTGCGCTGCCGCTACACCCCGTCCGGCAGCGGCCGGCGGGCGACGATGCGCTGCGACGTGATCCGCACCCGCCGCGGCGTCCGCGTGGCGGGGCGGTTCACGCCCGTGGGCCGGGCCGCGATCTTCACGCCGCGTGACGCCGTGCCGGCCGTCCCCGCACGGACGGTGCGCAACGGGGACACCGTCGCCGTCGGCGCGTTCCGCTGCACCGTCTCGGACCGGGTGATGGTGTGCATGAGCATCCGGAGCCCGTACGGGTTCGCGGTGGGCAGGGAGCAGCAGGCTCCGCTGGCCCGCCGGGGGTGACGCGCACCCGGGCGTCCGGCCCGGGAGCGCGTCAGGATGGGCGCATGCTGCTCGCCCGCCTGGTGGACACCTCGACGCGCGTGGCCGCGACGTCATCGCGGCGGGCGAAGGTGGCCCTGCTGGCCGAGGCGGTGCGGGCGATGGATCCGGGGGAGGTCCCGGCGGGCGTGGCCCTGCTGGCGGGGGAGCCGCGGCAGCGGCAGACCGGGGTGGGATGGGCCGGCGCCCGGGAGGTGTCCGCGCCGCCCGCGTCGGAGCCCACCCTCACCGTCGCCGGGCTCGACCGGGCGTTCGAGGAGCTCGCGGCCCTCGCCGGCCGGGGCTCGCAGCTGGCGCGCCGTGAGCGCCTGGGCGCGGTGCTGGCCGCGGCGACCCCTCCGGAGCAGGAGTTCGTGCGGGCGGTGCTGGCCGGCGGGGTGCGCCAGGGCGCGCTGCGCGGGCTGGTGACCGATGCCGTCGCGGCCGCCGCGGACGTGCCGGCCGACGCCGTGCGTCGCGCGCTCATGCTGCGCGGGGATCTGGGCGAGGTGGCCACGGTGGCGCTCGTCTCCGGCGCCGCGGGCCTGGCGGGCCTGGGGTTGCGGGTGGGGACGCCGCTGCTGCCGATGCTCGCCGCGCCGGCGGCGGACCCCGGCGCGGCGATCGCCGGGATGGCGGGGGCGGCCGTGGAGTGGAAGCTGGACGGCGTGCGGATCCAGGTCCACCGCGACGGCACCGACGTCGCGGTGTTCACGCGGAGCCTGGACGACATCACCGCCCGGGTGCCGGAGATCGTCGCGGCGGCCCGGGGCCTGCCGGTGCGCTCGGCGGTGCTCGACGGGGAGGCGATCCTGCTGCGGCCCGACGGCCGTCCCGAGCGGTTCCAGGTGACGGGTGCCCGCGTCGCGAGCCGCGCCGCCGGCCCCGCGCTCACCACCGTCCTGTTCGACGTACTGCACCTGGACGGCGAGGACCTGCTGGACCGGCCGGGGGCCCGGCGCCACGCAGCGCTGGCGGAGGCCGTTCCCGAGGCCCTGCGGATGCCGCGGGCCGAGGCGGCCTCCGCGGCGGACGTGGCGGCCATGCTCGCGGATGCCCTGGGCCACGGGCACGAGGGCGTGGTGGTGAAGGACACCGCCGCTCCGTACGAGGCCGGTCGCCGCGGCGCCGCATGGCGGAAGGTCAAGCCCGTGCACACCCTGGATCTGGTGGTGCTGGCGGCCGAATGGGGCTCGGGGCGGCGCACCGGGTTCCTGTCGAACCTGCACCTGGGCGCCCGCGACGCGGTGAACGGCGGGTTCGTGATGCTGGGCAAGACGTTCAAGGGCCTCACCGACGCGACCCTCGAGTGGCAGACCGCGGAGCTGCTGGCCCGCGAGACCGGGCGCGACCGGTACACCGTGCACGTCCGCCCGGAGCTGGTGGTGGAGATCGCGTTCGACGGCGTCCAGACCAGCCGCCGGTACCCGGCGGGCGTGGCCCTGCGCTTCGCCCGCGTGGTGGGCTACCGGCCCGACAAGTCCCCCGCCGAGGCGGACACCGTGGCGACCGTGCTCGCGCTCCACGCCGCCGGCTGACCCCGGGCCGGCGCGGACGCCCGGATCAGGGGGTCTTGGCCGGCTTCCCGCCGTCGCCGAGGGCGTCGGCCACGCCGTCGGCGGCGATCGCCGCCACCCACACGATCACCGTGGACATCACCCAGGTGCCGATGCCCTCGATGTTGATGCCGTCGGAGACCAGGTCGGTCACCAGCAGCGTCACCCAGGTCACGATGAGCCCGGTGGCCCAGTAGACCTCCCGGGCGTGCTGCCGCACGAGCGACTCCACCAGGGGCTTCGCGACCAGCGAGACCAGGGTGAAGATGACCACCACGATCGGGAACCCGAGCGTGGAGACCGTGAAGCGGTCGAAGATGAGGGCCGCCACCAGCAGGGCGACGGCGCTGCTGGCCAGCATGAGGCCGGCGCGCTGGGCGTAGTTCATGCGCCCAACCTATGCGCGCCGGCCCTCCGGCTCAACCGCCATCTCAGTCGAAGCGCACCCATCCGGTGGTCGCGAGGGTGTTCAGGTCGCTGGTCTTCACACCGGCCTCGGAGATCGTGAGCAGCTTGCCGCCCACCACCACCGATCGCCGGATGTTGCCCTGCCAGCCGTCCTTGCCGGGGTGGGTCACCGATCCGGCCCGGGTGATGCCGCCCGCCCGGCTCACGCGGACGCCCACCGCCTCGGCGCCCCAGTTGCCCGACTCCCAGGAGTTCACCGGCAGCACGGCGAGCCGGGTGGGCGCCCAGTAGAGGAACGCGTGGTGGTCGCCCTCGGCCTCCGACCAGCCCTTCGCCAGGTGCTGCACCGCCAGGCGCCTGGGGGACGCCGGGTTGGAGACGTCGAACAGCGACACCTGGGTGCCCTTCACGCGCCCGTTCTCGTCGGCGTCCTGCCCCACACCCAGCAGCAGGTCCTCACCCACCGGGTGCAGGTAGGCCGAGTAGCCCGGGATCTTGAGCTCGCCCTTCACCACCGGCCGGGCCGGGTCGGAGACGTCCACCACGTACAGCGGGTCGACCTGCCGGAACGTCACCACGTAGCCGGTGTCGCCGATGAACCGGACGGCGTAGATGCGCTCACCCTTGCCGAGCCCGTTGACCTGGCCCACCCTGGCGAGCCTGCCGTCCTGCTCGCGCAGCGTGGTGACCTGGCTCTGGCTGGCGCTGATCTGCTGCCCGCCGCTGCTCCACATGGGCTCGTCGGTGCTCGCCACGCGCAGCACGCCGTCCTGCTCGGACATCGACCACTGGCTCATCAGGAAGCCGGGGACGCGGCCGCTGGCGCGATAGCGGGTGGCGGTGCGGGAGGTCACCTCGAAGCGGTGGATCTGGGTGCTGGAGCCCTGCGGCACGTCCTTCTCGCCGGAGAGCACCGCGGGATCCATCCAGCGCGGGGTGGTGACGTAGATCGAGGTCTTCGACCCGTAGACGATGTCGCCGTCGGTGAGGACCGCGTCGCGGTCCACCGGGTCGAGCCCCTTGGACGGGTCGATGGTGAGCACGGCGAGGGTGCCGAGCCCGGAGAACTGGGTGGGGTACCGCACGTCGCGGCAGCGCACCGCGCGCCTGACCGGCGAGGCGTCCTGGCCGGCCTTCTGGGTGGTGTAGACCGGCAGCCAGCTGTTGACCGGCATGGCGTTCACCGCCGCCCGGTTGGCGGCCGTCGCCACCGCCTCGGCGGTGGGGCCGCCCGTCGCGGGGTAGACCATGCCCACCACGTCGGGGCTGGATGAGATGACCAGGCGCACCGCGCCGTCGGCCTCGCGGGCGGCCAGGTACCGGCCCTCCAGGCGCATGGTCTCCAGGACGCGCATGGCGCCGGGGTTGCTCACGTCGATGAGCCGCACGACGGTGCCCTGGAAGTAGGGCATCGCGCCGGGGGCGATGGGCGCGACGGCGATGCCCGGCGCCGGGGCGCCGCCCGTGGCGTCGCCCTCGCCGGGCGCGGGCGCCACGGACACGGCCGGCATGGGCGTGGGCATGGGGCCCACGCCGCTGGAGATCACCACGAGCCGGTTCCCGGTGAGCAGCAGCTGCGCGTCACCGTAGAGCTCGTCGAGCTTCAGGGTGCCCACCGGCCGGGTGGCGCCACCGGACACCGACAGCGCCCGCACGACGCCGTTGCCGGCGACGAACATGGTGCGGCCGTTGGTCTTGACGATGTCGGGCTCGTCCACGCCCTCCTCCTGCACGTTGGTGCCGGAGTAGTCGACGCCCGCCGTGCCGCCGCCGTCGGTGGCGGGCGCCGCGGGGCTGGCCACCGACGGAAGGGGGGCGGGAAGGCTCGTCACCGGCATCGGCGCGCCGCGCTCGTCGATGGCGATCCCGCCGCCGCCGTACCCCGCGAGGCCGTAGGGACCCACGAGCGCCGCGGCCCGGGCGCGGGTGTAGGCCTGCAGCCGCGCGCAGCTGTCGAAGCCCACCAGGCGGTCCTTCGCCACCGCGGCCTTGGGTGCCGCCCGCTTCGCGGTCTCCCCGGTCGCGCCCAGCACGATGCCCGTGGCGCACACGCCGCACAGCGCCGCCATGCCGGCGAACTTCAGCCCCTTGGTACGCACCGCGGTCCTCCTGGAGTCGGGTCCACGCCGTCCTCAGCGCGGGACGGCATCAACAGTACGTCGCGGCCTCCGGATCGGTCACCGCCCGAAGGTCCAGCCCGCGGATCCGCTCAGGACCGCCCCCGGCCGGCCGTGGTGCGGGCATCGCGCAACGACCCGGGCGCGGTCGCCCGCGCATCGGAGGGTGCGGACCATGCGGACGGCGCCCCGGCGAGCCGGGACGCCGTCCACGGTCCGGTCGCTAGGAGACCGTGGTCTCCGCGGTCGCGGCGGCCTTCATGGCGCGCTCGACGCTGTCCACGTCGCGGACGGCGCCGGTGTCGGCCGAGGTCGCCATGGCCGCGTACGCGCGCAGCGCGGGCGAGACCGCGCGCTCGCGGTCGGCCGGGAAGTACCCGCCCGACTCCTCCAGCCGCTCGCGGCGGGCGTCCAGCTCGTCCTGCGGCACGTCCAGCGTGATCGACCGGGCCGGGATGTCGATGTCGATCATGTCCCCGGTCTCCACCAGCGCGATGGTGCCGCCGGAGGCCGCCTCCGGGGAGACGTGCCCGATGGACAGGCCCGAGGTGCCACCCGAGAACCGGCCGTCGGTGATGAGCGCGCAGGCCTTCCCCAGCCCCTTCCCCTTGAGGTAGGAGGTGGGGTAGAGCATCTCCTGCATGCCCGGCCCGCCGCGCGGGCCCTCGTACCGGATGACGACGACGTCGCCCTCCTTCACCCCGCCGTTGAGGATGATCCCCACGGCGGCCTCCTGGGACTCGACGACCACGGCCGGTCCGCGGAACCGCAGGATCGACTCGTCGACGCCGGCGGTCTTCACCACGCAGCCCCGCTCGGCGAGGTTGCCGTAGAGGATCGCCAGGCCGCCGTCGGTGGAGTGGGCGTGCGCCAGGTCGCGGATGCAGCCGTCCGCGGCGTCGGTGTCCAGCGACTCCCACCGTTCGGACTGGGAGAACGCGGTCGCGGACCGCACGCACCCGGGGGCCGCGTGGAACATCTCGATGGCCTCCGGCGACGGGGAACCGCTGCGGATGTCCCAGGCGCCGAGCCATTCCTCGACGCTGCGCGAGTGCACGGTGGTGACGTCGTCGTTGAACAGGCCGCCGCGGCGCAGCTCGCCGAGGATGGCCGGGATGCCGCCCGCCCGGTGGACGTCCTCCATGAGGTACGTGCCGTTGGGCGCCACCTTGGTGAGGCACGGGACGTTCCGGGAGATGGCGTCGATGTCGCGCATCGTGAAGTCCAGCTCCGCCTCGTGGGCGGCGGCGAGCACGTGCAGGATGGTGTTGGTGGACCCGCCCATCGCGACGTCCAGGGCGATGGCGTTCTCGAACGCGGACCGTGAGGCGACCGACCGCGGCAGGACCGAGGCGTCGTCCTCCTCGTACCAGCGCCGGGTGATCTCCACGACCGCCCGACCGGCGGCCTCGTAGAGCTCCTTGCGCGCGGTGTGCGTGGCGAGCACCGATCCGTTGCCCGGCAGCGCCAGGCCCAGGGCCTCGGTGAGGCAGTTCATCGAGTTGGCGGTGAACATTCCGGAGCACGACCCGCAGGTCGGGCACGCGGACTCCTCGAGGATCGCGATGTCCGCGTCGGACACCTCGTCGGCGACGGCGTCGGCGATGGCGGTGATGAGGTTGACGCGCTTGCGCACGGTGCCGTCCACCAGAACGGCGGTGCCGCCCTCCATGGGGCCGCCGGACACGAACACCGCCGGGATGTTGAGCCGCAGGGCGGCGTTCAGCATCCCCGGGGTGATCTTGTCGCAGTTGGAGATGCAGACCACGGCGTCGGCGCAGTGCGCCTGGACCATGTACTCGACGCTGTCGGCGATGAGGTCGCGCGAGGGCAGCGAGTAGAGCATCCCGCCGTGGCCCATCGCGATGCCGTCGTCCACGGCGATCGTGTTGAACTCGCGGGGGATGCCGCCGGCGGCCTTGATGGCGGCGGCCACGATCTCACCGACGGGCTTCAGGTGGGTGTGGCCGGGGACGAACTGCGTGTAGGAGTTCGCGACGGCGATGATCGGCTTCCCGAAGTCCTCGCGCTCCACGCCGGCGGCGCGGAGCAGGGCGCGGGCGCCGGCCATGTTCCGGCCGTGCGTGACGGTGCGGGATCTGAGAGCAGGCATGCCCACAGGGTAACCGCTCCCGCCGGTTCCGTCCTCCCGGTACGGGGTCTCAGCCCGGCCGGCGCGCCACCGCGTAGAGCTTGCAGAAGGTGTACGTGAAGCCCCGCGGGCCGGAGGCGGCGCGCATGGCGGCGTCCAGGCGCGCGCCCAGGTCCTCCAGCTCGTCCGCCGGGATGTCGGCCGGGGTGACGTGGCTGGCGACCACCCGCATGCGCTCCATGTAGGCCTCGGGGGTGCTGTGCCGCAGACGCTTCTCGATCCAGATGTCGAGCGGCTCCAGGCCGGCGTCCACCAGGTAGGTCTCCATCTGGTCCACGTCGCGCTGCGCGAAGTCGAAGGCCGCGTCCCACTCCAGCGGGGGCGGCGGGTCCAGGGTGCGCAGCACGTCGCGGAACTCGTGCTCGCCGCCGGCCCCGGAGCACAGGACGCCCAGCACGCCGCCCGGGGCGAGCGCCCGCGCCATCTCGCGCGCCGCGCCGGCCTTGTCGGGGAACCAGTGCATGGCCATCGTGGACACGACCGCGTCGTAGGCGCCGGCCTCCACGCCCATGTCCATCACGCCGGCGGTCCGCAGGTCCAGCTCCACGTCCTTCAGCTCGGCGGCCTTCTCGCGGAAGACCTCCAGCATGCCCGCGGCCGGGTCGGCGCCCGTGATGTGGGTGATGCCGGGGAACCGCTCCTTCATCGCCATCGACGCCCAGCCGGTGCCGCACCCCACGTCCAGGATGCGCCGGTGGTCGCCCGGCGGCAGCGACATGACCAGCCGCCACGCGCCCTGGATGTTGTGGCGCACGGTGGCGTCGTAGTCGCGGGCGGTGCTCGTGAAGCCCTCGGCGACGCCCTGGCTGGCGTCGTAGACGTGCAGCTCGCTCATGTTCCGTGCGGCCCCGCCAGGATCGCACAGGAACCGGCGGCTGCGTACGCCGTACCGGCCGCTCGCGGCCTTCGACGGGTGGCGGAGATCCCGCAGCGGTCCCGGGTGCGACCGCGCTTCCCCCGCCGCCCCCGGGGGGTCAGGCTTCGCGGATGGGCGCGCGTGGGATCTCCGGAGCGGCGGTGGCCGGCATCGCCGCGGCGTCGGCGCTGGTGCCGCTCAACTCGTCGATGGTGACGCTGGCGCTCCTGGACGTGGAGGCCGACCTGGGTGTTCCGGTGAGCCGCGCGGTGTGGCTGGTGACCGGCTACCTGGCCGTGATGGCGGTGGCGCAGCCGCTGGGCGGCCGCATCGGGGACCTCGCCGGGCACCGGCGAACGTTCATGGCGGGATTCGCCGCGTTCCTGCTGTGCTCGCTGGCAGCGGCCGTCGCCCCGGGGTTCGGCGTCCTGGTGGCGGCCCGCGCGGGGCAGGCGGTGTCCGGCGCCCTGATGCTGCCGAGCGTCTCGGCGATCATCCGCAACGGCGTCCACCCGTCCCGGCGCGGCCATGCGTTCGGGATGCTGGCGACGGCGCTCGCGCTGTCGGCGGCCGTGGGCCCGGTGGTGGGCGGCCTGGTGGTGGGAGCCGCCGGATGGCGCGCGGTGTTCCTGGTGTCGGTGCCCCTGGGGCTCCTGGCGCTGCCGGTGCTGCTGCGCCTGCCGCGCGGGCCGGAGGCTGCGCAGCCCGGTGGGCGGTCGCGCGGCCGCGGCGCCGCGTCGGTGCTGCTGCGCCGGCCGTTCGCGCTGGCCTCCTCGGCGATCCTGCTGCACAACCTGGCGCTCTACACCGTGCTGCTGGCGGTCCCGGTGGTCGCGACGACCCGTCTGGGGCTGGGTGCGGGCCCGGCCGGCGCGCTGGCCGGTGCGATGACCGCCGGCGTGCTGCTGGGGTCGCTGCGCGGCGGGCGCCTCAGCGACCGCCACGGGCGGCGCCGGCCCGCGTTCATCGGCGGTGTGGTGGCCGCCGCCGGCGGGGCTCCCCTGCCGTACGTCGCCGCCCACCCGTCGGTGGCGGCGGCCCTGCCGGCCCTGCTGCTGCTCGGCGTGGGGATCGGGCTGGCCGGCCCGGCGCTGCAGGCGGCGGCGCTGGACGCGGCGCCGGCGGACGCTGCGGCGGTCGCCGGCGGCCTCTACCTGTCGGCACGGTACGTGGGCGGCATCGCCGCGGGCCTGCTGGGCTCGGCCCTGCTGGCCGGCGGGCACGAGGCCGGGATGCTGGCCGTCGCGGCCGCCGCGGCGTGCCTCTCGGCCCTGGCCGCCTGGGGGCTGCCCGCCGGCCGCGCGTGGACCGACCCCGCCGAGGGGCGGTCAGCCGCCTGAGGCGGCTCGGGCGAACCCGGCGGCGGCGGGCTTGCGCGCGCCCGTCTCGTCCAGCAGGCCGCTGGACCACTCGAGGTGGTCCTGCAGCAGATACCAGACGAACACGGTGATCCGCGGATTCGCCCGCACCCGCCGGACGGCGTCGTCGAGCATCTCGGCCTGCTGCTCCGGGGTCACGAAGAACGGGTAGTTGCTCACCGCCCGAGTGCCCACGCCGAACTCGGTGAGCCACACCGGCACGTCGCGCAGGTACCCGGCGTCCAGCTCGCGCTCCAGCACCTCCAGGTTGTAGAGGTCCACGTAGCTGGCGTTCGGGTTGTTCGTCGTTCGCGGCGGGGTGATGGGGTACGGGTGGTGCGCGTAGGCGTCCATCGGCGGCTGCAGGTCGTTCAGCGCGCGCACGAACTCCTGGGGCGGCACGCGTGATGCGGTGTCGGCCGGCTCGCGGTTCCCGGCGGGCGCCGTGACGCCGCCGGCGACCACCGCGCCCGGATCGGCCGCCTTGATCCCGCGGTACATGGCCGTCGCCATCGCGGCGTACGTGCCGGGCGACGCGGCCGCCCACCCGTTGCCGCGGCGGACGTACTGAGGTCGCAGGAACAACGGGATGTTCGGCTCGTTCCAGGCCTCCCAGCGGCGCACGCCGCGGGGCGCGTAGCGGCGGGCCGCCGCCTCCGCGAACGCCCCGGCGTCGGCGGCGTCACGGGGGCGCCGTCCCCATTCGGGGAACCTGGGGTCGTCGCCCGCCGGGTCGGCGGCCCAGCCGGGCGTTCCCCAGATCGTGAACATCACCTCGATGCCGCGGTCCGAGTGATCCCATCGGTAGGCGGGGTCGGCGGGGTCCCGCGCGTCCGCGGGGCGGGTGGCGGCCACCAGGTCCCAGCGCAGGTCCACCCGCACCAGCCGGGCGCTCAGCCCGTCGGCCAGCGCCAGCCGCGGCCCGGGGTCCACCTCCGGCGCGGCCAGGCGGTCGTCCTGGATGCCGATCCGCAGGCCCGGCGCATCCGGTGGCGCCGGCGCGTCGTCGCCACCGCATCCGACCAGACCGCCCAGCGCGAGCGCCACCAGCAGGGCGGCGAGCATGATCGGTCGGCGCGGCATCGGGGGGCCAGCCTAGCCGCGCCCCGCGCGCCGGTCGCCCCGCGCAGGTGGCCCGGAATGGCGCGACGATCGCGCCCCGTCCGGGTTTCCGCACCCCGGTGCGGACGCGTGCGCCGAAAACGGACGGAATGGTCTGGCGTGGCCTTCAAGAACGCTCATGGCCACGGCGATCTAGGGCCCACGACGCCGGTTCGTCGGGCGTCCAGGGGACGATCAGGGAGATGAACATGGATGTGGCCATCGAATCTCGTCAGGGCTCGGGTTCCCATGGGGTGGACCCGGAGACCCGGATGCGGATGGCGGGCATCACGCAGGAATCGATCGCCGCGATGCGGGAGGCCGCTCCGCTGCTGCAGGCGAACGTGGACAGCATCGTGGCGGCGTTCTACGGGAAGCTCCAGCAGTTCCCGGCCCTGGTGGACATCGCCACGCAGCACAGCAGCGTGGACCGCCTCTCCCGCACGCTGCGCCAGTACGTCCTGGACTTCGCGACCAGTGACTTCGGCCCCGCCCACGTGGAGGCCCGCACCCGGATCGCCGGTGTGCACGACCGCATTGACCTGCCGCTGGACGCCTACATGCTGCAGCTCGAGGTGATCCGCGAGGAGTGGCTGACCATCCTCATGCGGAACCAGCGCGCCGGCCGCAAGGGCGTGAAGCTGTCCCGGCCCGTCGAGGAGTACGTGCGCGCCTTCAACCGCATGCTCGGCTTCGATGCGGCCCTGGTGAGCCTCGTGTTCGTCTCCACCCGCGCCGACCGCGCGCAGGCGGCCATGGACGAGGTGGTCGAGCAGCGCGAGTCGCAGCGCTCGGTGCAGGGTGAGCTCATCCAGCTCGCCACCCAGCTGGCTCCGCCGCCGTGCAGGAGATGAGCGCGACCGCCGAGACCGTCGCCGGGCAGGTGGGCGACGCCAGCCTGCAGGGGCGCCACGCCTCGGACACCGCCAACGAGGGCCTGGCCGCCATGGCCGAGGCCGACGGCGCGGTGGCCCGCGTGAGCGGCGCCTCCGAGCGCCTGGCGACCGCCGCAGCCTCCCTGGACGAGAGCTCGGCCCGGATCGGGCAGATCTCGACCGTCCTGGAGGAGACCGCCGGCCAGATCAACCTGCTGGCCCTGAACGCCGCCATCGAGGCTGCCCGGGCCGGTGACGTGGGCCGCGGCTTCGCCGTGGTCGCCGACGAGGTCCGCAAGCTCGCCGAGACGACCCAGCGCCACCTGCAGGACAGCCGCGACGCGGTCGCCCAGATGGGCCAGGCCATCGCCGAGGTCCGCTCCGCGGGTGACACCGCGTCGGCCGAGGTGAGCGCCCTGGGGGACGCAACCGGCGCCGTGCGCGAGCGGTTCACGGACATCACCGGCGCCGTCGCCGGCGCGACGAGCGGCCTGGAGAGCATCGCCGCCGCGTCGCAGGAGGTGGCCGCCGCCGCCGGCGAGACCGGCCGCGCCTCCTCGGAGGTCGCGAACCTGGCGGAGCAGGTGCGCACCATCGCCGAGGGCCTGGTCGACGGCTGACGCAACGTGAACGGCCCGCCCGCGGTGCGCCGCGGACGGGCCGTTCGGTGCTTCAGGAAGTGGCGAGACCCAGACTCGAACTGGGGACACCACGATTTTCAGTCGTCGGTGTCATTTGTAAGGAATCCCGATGCCCTCGCGCTTCCCGGGTCATGCCCGGGGGCCCCGCACCGTCTCCCGCACCGTTTCGGCACCGGGGAGCCGGTCGAACACGGCCGCCGCGCCGTCGAGCTGGCGGTCTGACAGCCGGTGTGCGTAGACCTGCGCCGTCACCTGCGGGTTCGCGTGCCCCAGCATGTGCGAAACGTCGATGAGCGGGACGCCGGCCGCGAGCATGACGCTCGCCGCCGTGTGCCGGAGCCCGTGGAACGTCACCAGGGGCACGCCGTCGGCGTCGACGAGTCCGGCGCGCTCCATCGTCCGTGCGAGCGCCTGACCGGGGGACCCGGCGTCGAGCAGGGCGCCGCCACGGCCGGGCCACACGGGGCCCGCGGCATCCGCCCCGCTCCGCACGACCGCTTCCTCGAACCATGCGGCGAGCCGCCCCGTGAACGTCTCGGAGATCGCGACGCGCCGGGTGCGCCTGCCCTTCGTGGTCCGTTCGGTCTTCGAGCCGGTGGCCTGCGTGACGTTCCGGCGGACGTGGAGTCGCCGTCCCGCGAGGTCGACGTCGTCCCACCGGAGCCCGATCACTTCGCCGCGCCGGAGTCCCGCCTCACCACCGGCCCGGATCATCGTCTCGATTCGGAGGGTCCGTGCGGCACCGAACAGGGCGGCGAGCTGCTCCATCGTGAGGGTCCGTTCGACGGCCTGCCGTTCGTGGTCGGGGGCCGGCATTCGGAGCCGCGCGGCGGGGTTGTCGGTGAGTCGGCCCCATTCGACCCCGGCGGCGAGGATGCCGCGCAGACTCGCGATGGTGCCGGTCACCATGCGCCGGGTCGGGCTCGCGGCGACGAGGGCGGCGAGGAACCCCTCGACCCGCTCCCGGGTGATGTCCGGGAGCGCCAGGTGCCCGAGCACGGGCGCGATCCTCAGCCGGTAGTCGGTGTCGATGATGCTGATCGTTCGGGGTGCCAGCACCGCGGACTTCGCCCGGAGGTACGTGGCGGCGAGGTCGTTGAGGGTGACGGGGGCGGCGGGCTCCGGGTCATGGACGGGGCGTCCTTCGGCGCGGAGTCGGTGCCGTTCGCGCTTCGCGTCTGTGAGGGCACCGTCGACGGTGACCATCCGTGTCGTGCCGGGGCGGGCCCCGGGGACCTTCACTTGCCACGGGCACCGGCAGCGGCGGCCGGGGCGCTGATCCGTGGTGGATGGGCATGAGACGCGGTGCGTCCGGTAGACGCCGGGTTCGACCCGTTCCCGCCATCCGCGGCGGCCGGTCACCGGGCACCCGTGAGTGCGTCGAGGACACGGCGGGCGGTTCGCTGCTGGGCCCGGTAGTGCTCGGCGAGGTCGGGCCGGTTCGCTCCCCCACCGTCGGCGATGATCTCGGCCCCTTCGACGAGACAGTCGGCGGCGACCCGCGCGAGGTGCAGGGACTGCTCGGCGGTCAGGGGGGCCTCGCGGCCGTAGTCGTCGCCGAGCGACCGGCGGATGCGCTCGCGCTCGGCGATCAGCGTGACGAACCGCGGGTCGTGGTCGTCGACGAGAAACATGGCGGCGACTTCGAGCACCCCCCATCTGGCGACCTGGCGGGCCGCGGTCAGGTCGCCTCCGGTGAGGACTACGTGCGTGGTGAGCATGGCGCTCCCTCCATCTGTCGATGTTGGGGCACGCGGAAGGGGTGCGCGAGGTCGCGCCGCCAGCGGCGGTTAGGCTCGTGTCGCACCGGGGTTTCCTCCCGCGTGCCGGGGCCGGGGCGTTCGCAGCGCCGCCGGCCCACTCAATGTCTGAGCGAGTGTCCCACGGTCGCGCCGCGGGAACCAGCCTCAGTCACAGCCGGTCAAGCGGTGAGGGGCCCGCTATCCCGCCACCAGCCGGCGGGGAGCTGCTCCCCGGTGGACTGCTGGGGGCGGCGCTGCCGCCCCGTTGCGCGGGGGCGGCTCACGGGGGCCGTGTGCGGCCGTCTGGCGGCCTTCAGGGCTTCCTCGTGGGCCAACAGGTCAGCGAGCCTCACAACGGCTTTCCCGGCGATCACGAACCCCCCGGCGTCGTCCATGATGCGGCGTGCCGCCCGGCGGTCCCGAAGTCCGTACCGGGCGAGCACCGCGTCGACGTCGAGCATTTCGGGGGTCATGCTCCCCTCACATGCCGAGCCTTCAGCTTCGCGACTTCGGTGACCGTCGTGTTCGACAGGTAGACCTCGATTTCGAAGGTGACGGTGTCACCGGCCGCCAGCTCGACGGCCTGCACGAACGGCGGCTGTCGGCGCTGCTCGAACCCCATGACGGACGACTCCAGGGTCGACCCGTTCGCTTTCAGGCTGACGAGCCCGTTCACGGCGGTACTGACCATTGGGAGGTACAGCTCGAACACGTAGTAGCCGGGGGAAGGAACGGTGATCGTGCTGGTCGCGGTGTCGAGCATCCGGGCCGTGTCGAACGCTGCGAGTCCGAGCTGCAACTGTTGGGGGGTGCTCGCGACGAACGTCTGAAACGTGGTGCTCTGCGCGAACAGCTCGACGTCGCGGGACTTCCGTCGCGTCTCCAATGCCTGCAAGCGGCGCTCCATGCCGCGGAACCGTTCGAACAGCATGTTGTCGGGGTCACGGGTGATCGACGGCATCAGGGACCTCCATCGTCGGGTTTTCCTCGGCACCGTCGGTGCCCGTGTCTTCTGCTTCGCGGTACGGCCGAACGACGCGGTGAAGGTGCGAAGGGCCGGTCTTCTGCACCTCGACGAAGCCTTCTTCGACGAGTCGTGAGAGGGCGGTACGCACCGCACCCGCGTTCCCGGCGACGGCGATCGCCTGCCGGAGCGGGAGTGGCGAACCGGCGACTTCAAGGTGCCGCGAAACCCGTTCCATAAGGGTCGTGGGCCGGAACGGCGCGTCCGGGTCTGCCTTCTGCGCCGGGACCGTCACCTCGACGCCGATTCCGCCGGCTCCGTCCGGGGTGAACAGCACGCGACGTGCGGCGCTGCGGTCATGGAAACCGGGGCGGTCCTTCGTGACCTTCAGTCGGACGCCGCCGGCCGTCTCACGGCTCAACCGGGTCCCTTCGGCGGTCACCTTGAACGCGACATCGGTCCATCCGCGCTTCCGTTCGGACCCGACCGGCCAGTCGCCGCGGGTGTCGCGGTCCTTCGCCATGTGGTCGAGCACGAGCACCGTCGCCCCAGCTCGATGGAACGGGTCGAGCACGGCGGCGACGAACCGGTTCACGTCGTCGCCGGAGTTCCCGGACAGTCCGAGCATGGGGAACGCGGGGCCCCACGCGTCGAGCACCACCAGGGCGGTCCCCATAGCCAGTCCCGCCAGTGCGGCGGTGCCGTCCTTCCCGGGGTCGTCGTCCGGCGCGATGTAGTCGATCAGCTCGACCGGGACGTCGCCGCCGATGGCGCGGAACCGTTCGAGCAGCACGCCGGCCCCCATCCCGTCGGTGTCGATCCAGACGACCCGGCCGCCGTGACGCATGACGTCGGCGGCGACCGCCAGGGCGATCCACGACTTCAGGGTTTCCGGTTCCCCGTAGAGCAGGTGCCGTCGGCCCCGGTAGACGAGGAATGACCCGTCGGCGGCGGGGAGCAGCTCCGGCGGGGTGACGGCCGCGGCAGCGGCAGCAGCGTCCGCGAGGGGCCGGGGTGCCCACGAGCTGCCCGGGGTGTCCCCGGGGTCCGTGGTGGGTTCCTCGGCGGACGGGTAGCTCGCGACACTCGCGGCGATCCTGTCGACCTCAGCGTCGTCGAGCGGGGGGACGCACCTCGCGGCGTTCTCGGCGCGGAGGGCGGCGCGGATCGCCGCTTCGCTCATGCCACGGCGGCGCATCGTGCCGGCGAGGCTCGTGAGCGCGGCATTCCGGCCGCCTTCGCCGATCGGTGCCCCCGTCGAATCCGGCACGGGCCCCGTCGAACGGGACCGTTTGAACGCTTCGACCAGGACGCGCGGCATCGCGGGCAGCGGCCCGGCGGGCACCGTGAAAACGGTCACGGGTCCACCAGCTCACCGCCGAGCAGCTCGCGCAGCGCCAGGTCGCCGCGCCACACCTTCTCCGACAGGTGCCGCATCCAGTCCGCCATACCGTCGCCGGACAGCTCGCGCACGGGGATCTCGTAGCCACGGAACCCGTGGTCACGGCAAACCAGCCGGGCCCGGGACGTGCGGCCAGTGGGGTACCCCCACCCGCGGGAACCGGTGATCTGCACGAACCGTGCGGGGCGCGTGCATTTCTCGCACCGCAGCTTCCCGCCGGCCGTGCGGCCGGGACGAATAGACATCTGCGAACTCCGTTCGGTGAGGCGACCCGGTACGTCGCCGGTTCAGGGGTGAGGGGGCCGCGCACGAACCCGGAGATCGAAAGTTCGTGCGCAGCCGCGCCCTCGCGGACGCCTTACCGAAGGGCATCCGCTCACCGACCGAAGAGAGGGTGTCGGCCGGCGAGATCGTGGAAGGGGCCCCTACCGCCCCTCCCTGGGATTCGCGACGAAGCAGGGAGGGGTTTCGGGGGGTTGTGCGGGTGTCGTCGATGGCGCACCGCGACCCGCTCGCGGCCTACAGAGGGCGAAAGTACCCTCGCGCCGTTTACGCGCTCGAACGACGCACGCGGACGCCCGGTGAAGGGGCCGGGCGAACCTTCACGGCTACGCGGTCGGGGCGACCTGCGGATAGCCGCGGAGCACGACGGCGCTGTAGATCCCGCCGGTCGACGGACTGCCGGTCACCGTCACGACGGCTCGCAGGTAACGCTTCGTGCCGCGGTAGCCAACGGTCTGCACCGTGTTCGCGGCGAGCGCCGACAGGGTGCCGACCAGGTCGCCGGCCGCCACGTCCGTGTAACCGGAGCCCAACACGTCGGACTCCTGAAGCTTCGGGGTGTGCGTCCCGTCGGTGATCGCCGCCGGAGTGAAGGTGACCATCGCGGCCTGATAGCCGCGGAGGTCCACGCCGGTTCCGTTCGTGCTGGTGGTGCGGGCCGCCGCCGGGGCGACCGACACGACCGGGGACAGGGTCTGCGAAATGTCCTTCAGCATGAGTGCCCCCTTAGTCCCGGACGCCGGTGATGACGGTGAACGCCTGCTTGCGAGCGAGCGCGACGTCCGCACGGAGCCAAGCGACGATTCCGACCTGAAGCTTGTCCATGTAGACCTCGTTCAGCCGCATCACGCGGATCCCGATGTTCGGCCGGACGCCGATCAGCAGGTTCGACCAGTCGCCGACGAACACGTCGGAACAGTCGGTCGACGAACCCACGGTGAGGCTGTTCGGGATCTGATTCGTGGTGAACCCACGGATCCCGTCGAGGTACTGCGGGCGCTGAAGCGGCTGGTTCGTGGTGTCCTTGAACTTGCCGAACACGGCCTCCGTGGTGCTGTTCCACAGGTAGCCGGTCGGCTCGTGGTTCCGGCCGCGGATCGCGGCGACGGCGTCCACCAGGTCATCCCAGCTCGTCGGGGTCGCACCGTTGCCGGCCCCCAGCTCGTTGATGTCCACGCCCGACGTGTTCTTGATGCCGAGCGGCTCGGAGTCGGTCCCCGCCCCGTACATGGCGGCGTAGTCCAGCTTCAGGGCCAGGGCGGACGTCAGCTCCCGCTCGATCAGGGCCAGGGACGAGGGGGACGCGTCCTCCATCAGCTCCAAGCTCATCTTCACGAGCACCGCGCAAACGCGCGGCTGAAGGGTCACGCGGGAGAACGTCGGGGCGTCCTCCGTCACCGTGGAGTTCTCGGCACGCCACGTCGGCTCGACGCCGTCGTCCATGCGGGGGACGTGCAGGGTGCTCTCGTCCATCGGGAGGGTGCGGGCACCGGCCTGAATCACGCGGGTCGCGTTCCGGACCCGGTCGATCGTCTCCGACGCGAACTCCTCGCCGACGAGGAACCCGCCCTCGGAGCCGACGGCCTCGCCGAGCGCCTTGCTCTCGGCATCCGACAGGTTCTGCCGCTTGCCGGTCGACAGGGCGGCGATGATCGCGCCCGGCCGGAACTCGTCGGTGCGGGAGCCGTTGCTGTCGCGCTGCGGGTAGACGTCCGCCATCTTCTGCTCGGCGGCGAGCAGCTCACCGCGCTTCACGGTGCGGGTCGAGGTCTTCCCGCCGGCCTTCACGGCGATCCCGCCGCCGGCCGCGAACTTCGCCTCGATCTCGTCGAGACGAGCGTGAACGCCCTCCTCGATTGTGGTCTTCACGCCGTCGAGGGCGTCCTTCAGGTCGAACTCGGGCACTAGGCCACCTCACCAATCGTCGGGTCGAGGCGATCCAGACGCCTCTCGATGGACAGCACGTCGCAACGCAACGCGTAGTCGCTTGCGATCCGGTCGGCTCGCATCCAGTTCAGGTATGCGCCGAGGGCTGCGATGCGGGCACGGGTGTAGTCCGCGAACGCGTTCAGCTCGTCGAGGTCAGTCAACCTCTCCTGCCTTTCCGCCCGCGTCCGCGGGCTCGTCGTCGTCGAGCACCGACCAGGGGTCGTCGGCACCAGGGGTCACGTTCATCGCCATGCCGACGGCGGCACGGTCTGAGGGGGTCAATCCGAAGCGGCCGGCCCACCGTTGGAACGACTGCTCGGCGGCGTGCGCGGCGCGAAGCGCCGGGTGCATCACCGTCGATGCCGCCCCCTTCGTGGTGGTGCCGTCCGTGGCGACCTGCTCCATCGCGGCCTTCCAGGTCGCGAGCGCCATCGCCGCCATTTCCAGGGCGGGGAGATCCGTCAGTCGGACGATGCCGGTGCCGTGGAGCGGCTCGGCCAGTGCGTGCCACGCGTACGGCCCCCACTTGTGCCCGGAGAGCATCGGGGGGACGACGTCCAGGTTCGCTTCCGGCGCGAGCGTCAGGACGCCGCTGATGTCGTGCCGGCTCGGCCGGTACGTGCCGTCCGCGATGTGCTGCTCGATCGGTTTGGCTCGTGGCACTGCTCGACCTCCCGGTGAATGGGTTCCTCTACTTCTCTCCCGGGGGTAACCACGCCGGGGCTGGGAGGGATCAGCGGTCGATCCCTCTACCTCTATCCCGGGGGTAACCGCGCCCGATGAGAGTCGTTCCCAAAGTCTTCGGGAGGTTGGCCCGACCGTGGATTTGCCTACCCCCGTCGGAGCAGCCGTTACCCCCTGCGGCCTTGCCCTCCCCCCCGTCAACTTGTGTCCGTTGATGGGTGGCGGTGACCGTGACCGTGACCCCCCTATAGATAGGGGGTCACGCTGGTCACGCTCTCCCGGGTGCCACCCTGCGGACTGTTGGTCACGGTGCGTGACCAGTCGATACGCTTACGGTAACGGTGGTCACGGTTGGCGCGTCTGTCCCTGTGACCTGTCGATATGCTTACGGTCACGCTCCGGCCCGTTTCGGGGCCGTTCAGACCGCCGCCAGGTGGTCGCGTGCCGCCGCCTTTGCGTCTGCGATGAGCTGTTGGATCGCGGCGTCGGTGAGTCCGAGCGCGGCGAGCGAGTCGCGTGCTTTCTCGTCGTCGGCGAGGTGCGCGAGTAGTGCGATCCGGTGGCTCGCCTTCAGCCCGGCGAGCAGCTCACGCAGTTCCCGTGCTTCGGCCGCCCGTGCGTATCCGTCGCGCGGGTCGTGGATCGTGTCGCGGTACAGGTCACCGTCGGGGCCGTCATCGTCGTCCAGCTCGCAGAACGGTTGAGGTGCGTGCAGCGGCTTCTCGTTGGTAGGGGGGTGTCGCCATGCGCCGATGGGGCCGGCTTCGGGGGCGTTAGCGATCGCCCCTTCTCCGTCGAGCAGGAGGGCTACGGTTGGGATGCCGGGGGTGGGTCCCGTGGGGAGATCACCGGGGCGGGCGATGGCGGCAGCGCAAGCCTTGATGTCTTGGCTGATCGCCGGGCCGGTGGGGTGGGTGTGGTCGGCCTTGACGGCGCGCACGGGCTGGACCACGGCGGTGGCAGAGTCGATGCGTCTGACGATGCGGGCCCCTGCGCCGTTGTGGAATGCCTGCTCGTCGCGCGACTCCCCGATGAGGGCCCGGAACAGCCGCTCGCACTTCAGGGGGCTCGTGTCCGTCTTCCTGCCCTGGGACTTCCAGTAGGCGGATGCCCCTTCTCCGACTTCGAGTTCGCATGTGAGCCGGCCGGCGGGCTGGCGCTCGATGACGGTGACCTCCGTTCTCTCGAAGTATCCGTCCCACGGGATTGAATGCCGGTCCTCGACGATGGCGCTGATGCCGACGACGCCCTTTGTGAGTCGGAGGGTGAAGCCGGCTTCGACGAGTTCAGGGATGGTGGCTTCGACGATGGACTTGCCGTGGAGTGCGGCGGCGACGTCCGGCCGGAGTCGGGCGAGGGCGGCGTCGATGAGGGCGTGGCGGCGTTCTTCGCGCTGCCGGCGGGTTTCGGTGCCGACGGCGTTCCATGCGGGGTCGTAGGGGTCGAGCCCGCGGCTTCCGGTTTCGGTGGTGCCGTCGTGTGCGGCGATGAGGGCGGCGGCGCCCCGGTCGGCCTGCTCGGCCCGTTGGGTGGGGCTGAGGGTTCGGCGTGCGTCCCGTAGGGCGTCGTCGGCGACGGCGTCGAGCTGGTTCTGCCGGGTGTCGCCGACGCGGATCCGCGCGGCGAGCTTCTCCCATGCGTCGCGGCGCGCGGACGCGGGGTCGTTCTCGGACATGAGGGGATCTCCGGTGAGCGGTGGTTTGGGGTAGTTCGCGCAACTTCGGGGGACTCGTCCGGGGCGTGGTTCACCATTGGGGTATGGAGAATCCAGTGCGTAACCGGTTGGTTTGGACGGTCGCCGCGGTCGTCGGTGGGGTCCTGTGGTACCGGGGAGAGCTGCGGTCGACCTTGGACTCGGCCGCCGGGCTCGTCGGTGACTACGTGTGGCTCCTGGCGATTGCGCTGATCGGTGTGGCGCTCGCGAGCCCGGGTGCCTATGGGAAGGTGGCCGCGGTCATTCTCGGCGCGTTCATCATCTGGACGGTCGCGGCGCCGGGGCTGTCCCCGACGCTGCGGACACCTGGCGGGCCGTGGGCCCTGTCGTTGTCGGGGAGTCGATCCGGCGATGAGCTGGCGCTACTGAACGTCCTATGCACCAGGAAGGGTGTCGAGGGGAAGGTCGTGAACCTCGGGACGCGGGAGGCGACTCTCGTGATCCGGGTGACGTTCGATGAGGACAGGTGGCGGCATGGCACCGTCGAGAAGTCGGTGCTGCGGTTGGCTCCGAGGTCGCGTCTGGCGTGGGCTGTGAGGAACTCGCCTCGCGCTGTCTCCTTGGAGGGGAGCTGCGATGCCACGATCTCGGCGGCGCGGTTCGCACGGGCCGGGTAGCGCGCGAAGCCCGTACGGGAGGATCGCGGGCCTTTCGCGTGGGGAGTACGGGTGCGGGGCCGAGCTTGTGTGCGCCGGTGTCGGGGCGCACTTGTGTTAGGTGTGAGGGTGGGAGGTGCTGCTCAACGCGCGTCCCGCCCCGATCGCGGGCATAGCTCCGCATAGGGACGGGGGGGAGGGTTCTCGCGTCTCTCACCCGGCGGCGTCAACCCCTGGGGGATCCGGCGCGGACGCATGGTTGCGCCATATCGCGTTTCCAGTCAACCCCGCACCGTCTCCCGCACCGTCTCGGACGGATAGGGGACGTCCCGCACCGCCCCGGAACGCAAAAAGCCCCCCCGGGCGTTTGCACGCTCGGAGGGGCTAGAACCGCTTTGCTATGGGTGTTTCAGGGAGTGGCGGGACCCAGACTCGAACTGGGGACACCACGATTTTCAGTCGTGTGCTCTACCAACTGAGCTATCCCGCCGGGGCCCAGAACGGTAGGCGCCGTGAACACCCGCCGCCCGGTTCAGGGTCGGTGAAGCGGGCGGTCGGCGGGGTGCGACGCTGCCATACTCGCCACCTATGGCGAGCCGCGGGCACATCCTGGTGGTGGACGACGAGCGGGCGATCCGTCGCCTCCTGCGCATGTACCTCACCGATGCCGGCTACACCGTCACCGAGGCCGCCGACGGCAGCGAGGCGCTCGACCAGGTGCGCCGCGGGGGCATCGACCTGGTGCTGCTGGACCTCATGCTCCCCGAGGTCGACGGCTTCGAGGTGACCCGCCGCCTCCGGGAGATCGCGAGCATCCCGGTGATCATGGTGACCGCCCGCAGCGAGGAGGCCCACCGCGTGACGGGCCTGGAGCTGGGCGCCGACGACTACGTCACCAAGCCGTTCTCGCCCATCGAGGTGGTCGCCCGCGTGAAGGCGGTGCTGCGCCGCACCACCGGTGAGCCGGAGGCCCAGCGGGTGCTGTCCTTCGGCGACATCGAGATCGAGCCGGCCTCGCGGCAGGTCACCAAGGACGGGGCGGAGGTGGAGCTCACCCGCCTGGAGTTCGACCTGCTGGCCGAGCTGGCCGCCCATCCCCGCGTGGTCTACACCCGGGAACGGCTGCTGGAGAAGGTGTGGGGCTACCAGTCCCCGGTGGGCGCCAAGACCGTGGACGTCCACGTGGCGAACCTGCGCCGCAAGCTCGGTGACGACCTCGGGATCGTCGCGGTGCGCGGGGTGGGCTACAAGCTGGAGCCCGGGCGGTGAGCGAACCGCGGGCGCTGCTGTCGCGCCTGCGCCCGCGCACGTTCCGGGCGTGGACCGCGCTCGGCATCATCGGCTCCCTCGCGGTGATCTTCGTCGCGCAGGCGGTGCTGTCGCAGCTGCTCAACGACCGCGCCAAGCACGAGGTCGAGCGGACCCTGGGCGACCAGGCCCGGGCGGTGCTCACCGAGGTGCTCGCCGTCGAGCCGGAGGACCGCGACAGCGCGGCCAAGCGCGCCGCCGACCTGCTCCCCGACACCCGGGTCCAGGTGCGCGACGGGGGGAACACCGTCTACTGGAGCCGGCCCAGCGGCGCCACCTACGCCACGGGTGTCGCCAGCCGCGGGCGCATCCAGGTGACCCTGGAGCGCGTGGACCCCATCAGCACCGTCGACCGGGGCCTCATCTTCACCGTCACCGCCATCGGGTTCGGCGTCGCCGCCCTGGTGGTGTGGCTGGTCTCGGGCGGCCTCGCGCTCCGGCTGCGATCGCGCCTCAACGAGCTGTCGGTCTCGGCGGACCGCGTGGCCGAGGGCCATCTGGAGCAGCGGGCGCGCGTGACCGACGACGAGGTGGGCCGCCTCGCGGAGACCTTCAACCGCATGGCCGCCCGGCTGCAGCACGACGAGGCGCGGCAGCGTGACTTCCTGGCCGACGTCGCGCACGAGCTGCGCACGCCGGTCACCGCGATCGAGGGCTTCGCGTGCGCCCTGGAGGACGGCACCGCCCGCAGCGACGAGGACCGCCGTGAGGCCGCCACCTTCATCCGCGAGGAGGCCGCCCGGATGCGGGAGCTGGTGCGGGAGCTGCAGGAGCTCACGTGGCTGGACCTGGACCCGCCGGTCCGCGCGGAGCCGGTGGACCTGGCCGAGCTGTGCCGCGACGCCCTCACCCGCCTGCAGGCATCGGCCCGCCGCCGCGGGGTGGAGCTGGTGGGGCCCGAGGGCGTGCTGCCCGCCGTGACCGATCCCGCGCACGTCGGCACGATCCTCTCGAACCTGGTGTCCAACGCCATCAAGGCCACGCCGGAGGGCGGGCGGGTGGAGGTGCGCGCCACCGGCGCCGGCGGCGACGCGGTGCTCACGGTCACCGACACGGGCGTGGGGATCGCCCCGGAGCACCTGCCGTACCTGTTCGACCGCCTGTTCCGGGTCGACGCCTCACGGGTGCGCGGCGAGGACGGCGGGTCCGGGCTGGGGCTGTCGATCGTGAAGCGCCTGGCGATGCTGCTGGGCGGCCGCGTGACCGTGCAGAGCCAGGTGGGCGAGGGCACCACCTTCACCCTCTGGCTGCTGGGCGCCCGCGAGGACGTGCCCCAGCCGGTCCCCGTCCAGGGCGCGGCCGAGTGAGGCGGCTGCTGGTCGCCGCCGCGGCCGGCGGCCTGCTGGCCGCCGGGGCGGGCACCGCCCAGGGCGCGGTGAGCGCCACGATCACGTCGATCCGGGTCATCACCGCCGACACCCGTGTCGCCGCCTCCCCGCCGTACCGCAGGGACCGCGCGTACGCCTACGTGGTGCGGTACCGCATCTCCGGCGAGGGGACGCTGCGCGTGCTGCGGCGCGCGGTGCTGCGCACCTCGGGCGGCACGGTGATCGCCCGCGTCGCCCCGCCCGCCGAAACCGGCGAGGCCGGGGCCTACTTCGCGTCGGCGCGCATTCCGGTGGGCGCGCGCGACCCGCGCACCACCTACGTGCTGGGCTACGTGGTGGAGGTCACCGGGCCCGGCGGCCGCCGCGACCGCGCGGCCCGCCAGATACGGCTGCGGTTCGTCTAGGCCGCCGGCGGGCCGCCCGCGGCCTCCGCCGCCTCGGCGGCCGCCTCCGCCGCCTCACGGCGCTTCCTGCGCTTGCGGCCCGAGTACATGCCGCCGACGATCACCGCGCCCATGAGCGTGTAGGTGATGCCGAACAGGAAGCGGTTCTCGTCGAGGGCCACCATGAAGAGGATCCCGCCGAGCAGGAAGATCCACCCGATGGCGTAGCTGAACAGGACGCCGGTGTTGCTGCTCATCCGAAGTGCCCCTCGATCACCGAGATCACCTCGGGCAGCAGCTCGTCCCAGTCCACGCCGTCCTCCTTGTTCACGCTCACGAAGTTCGAGGTGATGAACACGTTGGTGACGCCGTCGAGGGCGAAGATGGCGGCGCCGAGCGGCGAGTCGGCGGGGTCGGAGCCGGCGCGGAACGTCTCGTTGCGCTTCTCGGTGGCCGGCCGGTCGAGGGTGAACTTGACCGCGTTCGGGTTGGGGGTGCCTTCCGGCGTGACCTGGACCACGTGTCGCTTCCTCCGCTGACTGGGGTTCCCGGTCAGGTTACCGAGCCCGGCCGTCCCGCCCGGTAGCATCCCGCCCCGTGACGACGACCTCTCCGCAGCGCGACCGGCTGCGCACCCTCCTGACGGACCACGCGGTCATCCACGAGTCCGTGGTGCTGTCCTCCGGCAAGCGGTCCAGCTACTACGTGGACGCCCGCCAGGTCCTGCTCGACCCCGAGGGCGCGGCCCTCGCGGGCGCCCTGTCGTGGGAGGCCCTCGCCCCCGCCGGCCCGAAGGCCGTGGGCGGCCTCACCCTGGGCGCCGACCCGCTGGTGTGCGCGGCCTCCGCCGCCGCATGGGCGGCCGGCGAGCGGGTCACCGGCTTCTTCGTCCGCAAGGAGTCCAAGACCCACGGGCTCCAGCAGTGGATCGAGGGCCCGTTCATCGAGGAGGGCACGCCCGTCGCCGTCGTCGACGACGTCCTCACCTCCGGTGGATCCCTGGCCATCGCCATCCAGAAGGCCCGCCAGGCCGGCGGCGTGGTGGTCGCGGCGCTCGTGGTGATCGACCGCGAGGAGGGCGGCCGGGCGGTCATCGAGGAGCTCCTCGGCGACGCGCCCCTGCACGCCCTGTTCACGGCACAGGAGCTCTTGAACGGCTGATCGCCTCGCCCTGGTCGTGCGCGTGGCGGGGCCCAGTGCCTCGGTGCTGCTGGACGGCCAGGAGCTGGAGGTCCCGATCCTGCCGCGCATCCCCGGCGGCCCGCCCGTGGCCGGCGACGACGTGCGCCTGGCCGAGCGCGGCGACCTGCTGCGCCTCGAGGAGATCCTGGAGCGGCGGACCCTGCTGAGCCGGGGGGAGTTCGGCGGACGCAACCGCTCGCGGCCGCTGGTGGCCAACGCCGACCTGCTGCTGGTGGTCGCGGCCGCGGTGGACCCGCCGTTCCGGCCGCGGCTGGTGGACCGCTACATGGTCGCGGCCGAGCTGGGCGGCATGGAGCCCGCCCTGGCGATCACCAAGCTCGACCTGGTGACCGACCCCACGGAGCTCGACACCCAGCTGGCCGTGTACCGCGACGCCGGGTACCCGGTGGTGGTGGGCACCACCTTCGACCCGGAGTTCGTGGAGCGCATCCGCACGCTGGTGGCCGGGCGCATCACGGCCCTGGCCGGGCACTCGGGCGTCGGCAAGTCGTCCCTCACGCAGGAGCTCACCGGGGTGCACCGCGCCGTGGGCGAGGTGAGCAAGAAGATCGGCAAGGGACGCCACACCACCAGCGACCCGCGGCTGGTGCCGCTCCCCGGCGGGGGCGCGGTGGTGGACACCGCCGGCGTGCGCACCTTCTACCTGCCGCCGATGGACGCCGAGGACGTGGCGGCGGGCTTCCCCGAGATCGTCGCGGCGGCGAAGGACTGTCGATTTCGAGGATGTCGGCACGCGGGTGAGCCGGGCTGCGCCGTCGTCGAGCGCATCCACCCGGATCGGCTGGAGAGCTACCGGCGCCTGTTGGACACCGTGTGACGCCGCGCAACTCCCCATTGGAGCCTTGACCATGCATCGGGCGACCCCGTAGGTTCGTGCGGTGTCGCACGAATCACGTGCGAACGAGAACGCCTGTCTTTGGGAGAAGAGGTTGGAGGAGGACATGACCCACCGCCTGCAGGAGGGAACCGCTCCGCGGTCGCTCAAGTTCCGGTTCCCCCCGCCCGCCGCCGGCGGTGCTCCCACGGGCTGGGAGGCCCTGGAGAAGTGGGTTTCGCCGGGACAGACCCCGTCGGCCGACGCCGGTGCGCCCATCGCATCCGGCGGGCCCAGCGGGAAGACCGGCTGGGAGGCCCTGGAGAAGTGGGTCGGCGCCGCCGGCTCGTCCGCGCCCGCCGCGGCTCCGGCCGCCGAGGCCGCTCCGTCCGGGAAGACCGGCTGGGAGGCGCTTGAGAAGTGGGTGGGCTCCGGCTCGTCCGCGCCCGCCGCGG